>Ga0134125_10003264_pt1 | contig 18835 bp, 16 predicted proteins | sample KB31751_FD_96464 | JGI IMG/M metagenome (GOLD analysis project Ga0134125, IMG submission 96464) | Terrestrial soil microbial communities with excess Nitrogen fertilizer from Kellogg Biological Station, Michigan, USA - KB3-175-1 | ecosystem: Environmental > Terrestrial > Soil > Unclassified ... | reverse complement strand
TCCACCCGAGCTGCAAATAACGTCCGCGCCAATCGGTTTGTCTGTCGAGAAAGTCGCGTTCGCTCACACGCAACGCAGCACCAGCCAAACCGCCTGACGCCATCGCTCACCCTCGGAGGGGATTCCCGTGCATTACACACCCAAGACTGGCCTGCGAACCGCTTTGCTTGTCGGCGCCGCGACCGCGGCTGCGCTCAGCCTGACCGGCGTCGCAAGAGCCGACAACGTCGAGACCGTAGTCGTTACTGGCTCGCGCATTCCGCAAGCCGGTTTGACGGCATCAAGCCCGGTTACCTCGTTGGGCCAGAAGGACATCAAGCTGGACGGCGCGTCCACGGTTGGAAACCTCTTGTCGACCCTGCCCTCCGTGGTCAATGACGGCGATAGCGATACGGTGAACAACGGCTCGGTTGGTATTTCGACCATCGATCTGCGTAACCTCGGAACCAAGCGCACGCTCGTCCTCGTAGATGGCAAGCGGTTGGTCGCTGCCGATCAATCGCTCGATGTGGACGTCAATCAAATTCCTGCAACTATGATCGATCACCTTGAAGTCCTGACCGGGGGCGCCTCGGCCGTCTACGGTTCGGACGCGGTGGCCGGCGTCGTCAACATCATTCTCAAGAAGGACTTCCAAGGCATCGAAGCCGACAGCCAAGCTTCGCTGACCGATCATGGCGACGGTCTAAAGCACGACTCCAGCCTCATTCTTGGCGTCTCGTCCGACAACGGCAAAGGCAATGTCACGATCTATGGCGAGTTCATGCATCGTGATCCGATCAGCGAAGCCGACCGTGACTTCTCGGCGCATGCACTTGCAGCCACGAACTATACCGGCTGCCATACGCCTGCGACGCATTTCGGTGGCTTCTGCTTCTCGGGTTCGGGCACGATTGCCGAAGGGCGGATAAAGGTCCCATCCCTCGCCGGGCCGACCGCTGGTCAAACTACTATGTTTACGCCTGGCGGCGGCATCGCTGCCTTCGACGGCCGGACCTTCAATTTCGCACCGTTCCAGCAACTTCAGACAGAGGGTCAACGTTATTCGTTCGGCGCCAACGGCCACTACCAGGTCGATGAGGGCGTCGACTTCTATACGCGGCTGACCTTTTCCGACAACACGGTGAGAACCCAGATTGGGCCATCGCCACTCACGTCACTGTTCGACATCAATTGTGGCAACCCGCTGCAGTCCGACGCCGTGCGTCAAGCCATTTTTGGTACCACCCCCGGCGGCACGATTGCAGCGCAGTGCGCGACCGATATGCAAACTGGTCACACCGGGTCAGTGTTCGACACACGCTTGGTCAATGTGGCTTTGCGTCTCGTCCAGGTTGGACCGCGTATCGGAATCAACGAACACACCGCCTTTCAGATGGTGGGCGGCGTGCGCGGCGATTTGGGCGAAGGCTGGAGTTACGATTTTTCTGGCCAGTATGGACACACCTTCGTCTCCCAGGTGCTTCTGAACGACGCGCTCAAAGGCAACTTCCAGGAGGGATTGCTGGTCGATCCCAACACCGGGAAATGCACCCAAGATCCAAACAACTGCAGCCCGTTGAATTTCTTCACCGCCGGTGGGTTGACCCCCGCAAATGTCAATTTCATTAGAAGCAATCTCGTGGTCGACACTCAAGTCAACCAATGGGACATGCAGGCCAACCTCGTCGGCAACCTCGACGCGTTCGGCATCCGGAGCCCTTGGGCCAAGGATCCAATCGGCGTCGCATTTGGTGCGGAGTATCGCCAGGAGAACGCCAACGTTCAGCCTGATCACAATCTCCAGACCGGAAACCTCGTAGGCAACAACCGGATCGTGGCGACCTCTGGCGGCTTCAGGGTTGGCGAGGGTTATGGGGAAATCCGCCTGCCGATCGTTCAGGACTTGGAATTCGCCCGCGATGTTACGTTCGAAGGCTCAGGCCGTTACTCGAGCTATGATCGCGCGGGATCGACCTGGACCTGGAAGGCGGCCCTCGAGTGGCAGGTCATCGACGACGTCAAGTTCCGTGTTGCTCAGGAGCGGTCGGTGCGCGCGCCAAACGTCTCCGAACTCTTCACGCCAGCAGGCGGCAGCTCGGCGAACCCGGGCCGCGATCCGTGCTCGGCGGCCGGAAGTACCACGCCGACCACAGCAGCGCTTTGCATTGCAACCGGTGTTCCGGCCGGCTCGGTGTTCTCAGCAGCACTCAATTGCCCGACCAATCAATGCCAAGGGGCGCTCGGTGGCAATCCATTCCTTAAGCCTGAAAACTCCGATTCACGCACCCTTGGCGTCGTGCTCACGCCGACCTTCATTCCTGGGCTGACTGCAACCGTCGACTGGTACGACATCAAGATCGCCAAGTTCATCCAGGCAACCCCGCTGCAGACGATTCTCAACAATTGCTACAGCACGGCGTTGAACCCGACGCAGAGCCCGACCAACCCGTTCTGTACCTTCGTCCATCGCGATGCCTTAGGAACGATCGCGACAACCAACACAGGTTTCGTCGTACAGGCGGATGGCAATATCGCTCAGGACAAGGTCGATGGCCTGAATATTGAGGTGAACTATGACACCAGCCTCGATGACTTCGGCCTAGCAGGCTGGGGTAGTTTGTCGACCAACTGGATCGCGAACGTGGCGTCGCTCAACACGCTGTCGGTCATCGGCTTCTCCTGCGTCGGTCTGTGGGGATCGCAGTGCGGCGAGCCTGAGCCGCGGTTCAAGTCGAACCTGCGCCTGACCTGGGCGGACGAAGAGAATGAGTTCTCGGTCTCCGTGAAATGGCGGCATCTGTCAGGCGTGCAGTTCGAACTCAACCAGTTCGGCTTCGTCAACACGCCAACGTTGCAGATTCCGGAGTTCGATTACATCGATCTGAGCGGAACCTGGGCCATCACGAACGGGATCGAACTGCGTGGCGGCGTTCGCAATCTCTTCGGCAAGAACCCGCCGCTTACCGACAACAATACGGCGCCGGCAGCCTCGATCAATGGCAACACCTTCCCGAACACTTACGACGCGCTCGGGCGTGTGATCTTCATCGGTGCGACGGCGAAGCTGTAAATCCTCAACACCGCAAATACTAAACGGCGGCCCTCACAGGCCGCCGTTTTTCTTTGCCCAAAAGTTCTCGCTACCGCGGCAGGTTCGTGGCCCTGAGCTCGACGCCGCCACGCGGCAAGTCATTGACCGCGCCGACCACGGCGCGCACCGGCGCCGCATTCATCAGCGTCACGAAGCCCTGCACCGCGCGGGCGCCCGCTTCGGAGTGGCCGAAGAGATCGCTCAGCACCTCGAAGAAGCCTTTCTGCCTGGGATAAAAGCGGAACGAGACGCGTTCGCTTGGCGCGATGCCGGCAAGCTTCTTGGCTGCGTCGGTCGCGGTCCACAAGCCGCCGAGTTCGTCGACCAGACCGTGCGCCTTGCCGTCTGCGCCCGACCAGACCCGTCCCTTGGCGATATCCTGCACCTGCGCCAACGGCAGCTTGCGTCCCTTGGCCACCTTGGCCGTGAAGTCCGCATAGATCGCATCGACTTCGCGGTTGAGGGCGGCGAGCTGGTCCGGCGTATAGGGCTGGAACTCCGAGTCATAAAGGGCGTTGCGACCCACACCGACGGATGCGCTGCCGATACCCGCCAGCGCAAGGCTGCGGTCGATCGAGACCTTGCCGGTCAGGACGCCGATCGATCCCGTGATCGTGCCAGGCTCGGCCACGATGCGGTTGGCGGAGAGCGAGATGTAATAGCCGCCCGACGCCGCCACGCCGCCCATGCTGACGACGACCGGCTTTCCTGCAGCTTGCGCCTTCTTGACCGCATCGAGAATCTGATCGGATGCGGACACTGAGCCGCCCGGCGAATCGACGCGCAGCACGATCGCGCGCACGTCCTTGTCGCCTGCGGCAGCGCGAATCGCCTTGGAAAGATCGTCGCCGGCGATGACGTCAGTGCCGCCGAACAAGCCGCCGCCGGCCGAGCCGTCCTGGATTTCGCCGCTCGCCTGGATCAGCGCAATTCGCGGACCGACGGAGAAGCCGCTGCCCTCCTTCGCCACCTTCACATATTCCGACATCGTCACGAGCTTGGCGCCCTGCCCCGCCCGCGCCAGCGCGGCGTTCTGTGCGTCGTCGTCATAGCCGATGCGATCGATCAAGCCTGCGGCTCGCGCATTCTCGGTGAATTGCGGGCTCGCCTCGAAGGCGGCGATGATCCTGTCGCGGCCGAGATGCCGGTCGTCCGCCGCGCCAACGGTGGCCTCGTCGTACCAGGACTGCATGAGCCGGGTGAGCTGCTCGCGATCGGGCGGCGTCATGTTTTTTTCCATGAACTGGTCGGCGGCGCTCTTGTAATCCGCACGCTTTACGATCTGCGGATTGGCCTGGATCTTGTCGAGCAGACCGCGCAGGAAGACTTGTGCACCGCCCTCACCGGCCGCCGTGAACGGCGAATTGGGCTGCATCCAGATCTGATCGGTCGCGGCAGCCGTCAAATAATCGCCGAGCCCGGTCGAATCGAAACCTTGGCTATGCGCGATGACGAACTTGCCGGACTTGCGGAACTTCTTGATGGCGGTGCCGATTTCCTCTGCGTCGGCGATCGAAAGGTCTGCGCTGCCGATGCGCAGCGACACGCCTTTCACGCGCCGGTCGCGTTCGGCGGCATCGAGACCGAGCACGATATCCATCACCGTCACGGGCTGATTGCCGAGCGCGAAATTCACGTTCGAGGAGTCGGCGATGCGATGACGAAGATCCAGCGTGAGAACCATGTTGCGCGGCAGACCGTCGCCCTGGAACAACGCGATGACGATCACGACCGCGGCCACCAGCACGATGAAGACCACGAATTTCGCGATCCCGTTCAAGACACCCTTGCCGATCGAAGCGGCCCAGCGAAGAAAGGCGACCATGCGAATTGTCCCTCCAAGTCACAGATTTTGTGTGCCGATATATGGAGTGGAGTTGAAGGAAGGCCAATGGGAATACGGCTGCGAGGGCCGTCCAGAGCCGCTGTAAGTTTGCTTAAACTATTGAATTCACGTAATAATAACGGACACGAATAATTGCGCTCACGCAGCGCGCGACGAGTGAGTCCGGAGACTCCTCTGCTGAACCACATGGCTCAGCGAGCCTGTGCCAAATCAGACCGTAAGAGCGCTAAGAGTAAGTCGAAACACGCCAGCGGTCGACGGTGTCGCAATGGGCACTGGCGCCACGGTTCGCGCGAAATTGCTGGCCGCTCCGCACCGGCGTTCGTACAATCCTGGTATCAGACACAAGACGTCGGCGCGAAATCGCGGCGGCACAGGCAGGCGGCGCGCACGCGTCGGCGTTAGGAATTGAGCGTCTCTGAAGCAAAACCATCTCCCAGGACCAACAGCAGCCCGCTTTGGCGCCTGCTGCCGCTCATAGCAAAGCACGGCTGGGCGTTCTGGGGTGGCATGTTCTTCATCTGCCTGGGGCGCGTGTTCGAAGCCTTCATGCCCCTCTTCGTGCGCCAGGGCGTCAATCGGATGGCGGGCCATGACTGGCATCTCTTGGGCCCAGTCCTAGGCATCCTGGCGCTGGCGGTTCTGCGCTATGCCACCGTCGCGTATGGCCGCCAGCTCGTGCGCCTCGTCGGCGTCACTGTTACTTACGACATGCGAGAGCGCCTCTATTGGCACTTCGAGCTGCAAGGACCACGCTTCTTCGCGCGCTTCCCGACGGGCGACCTGATGGCGCGCGCCATCAACGATCTCAACCTGGTGCGTCAGTTGATCGGGGTGGGGAGCCGAACGCTGATCGTGCTCGGCTTCTCGGGCATCGTCGCCTTCGGCTTCATGCTCTTCCTGTCGGCCAAGCTGACACTGTGGCTTCTGCCCGTCATGCCGTTCATCGCCGGCATGGGCTATCTGCTCTCCAAGCGGATCTACGAACAGTCCACCGTCGTCCAGGAAGGCTTCTCGTCGCTGTCTGAATCCGTGCAGGAAAACCTCAACGGCATTCGCACGATCCAGACGCATGCGCAGGAGGATCGCGAAGTCGCCCGCTTCCGCGCGGTGTCCGGCGCCTATGCCGACAATTATTTCCGTCTGATGGTGCTGAATGCGGCGTTGAACGCGTGGATGGTCGTGTTCACCGGCTTCGCGGTCGTCATCATCATGGGCTTCGGCGGCTGGCAGGTCCTGCATGGCGAGATGACGGTCGGCACATTCACGGCGTTCACGCTCTATCTCGGGATGGCAGTGGCGCCGATCCAGCAGTCCGGCCAGATCGTGTCCATGTTTCAACGTGGCTCGTCCGGTGCGGCGAGGCTGTTCGAGGTCCTGGACTATGAGCCCGAGATCCGCGACGCGCCCGATGCCGCGCCGCTCGATAGGATCGGCGGCGACATCAAGCTGCAACACCTCTCCTACACTTATCCACGTCGCGCCTCCGCCAAAGATGCACGCAGCCGCGATTCCGCCGCACTCGTGATGGGCCATGCCGCGCTCTCCGACGTGTCGTTGCATGTCAGGGCCGGCGAGATGATCGCCATTCTCGGCCGCGTCGGGTCCGGCAAGTCGACCTTGCTGCGTTCGATCGTGCGCCTGCTCGATCCGCCGCCGGGCACAGTCTATCTCGACCGTCGCGACATTCGTCTGTTGCCGATTGCGCAGGTGCGAAGCCAGATCGCGCTGGTGCCGCAGGATCCCTTCCTGTTCGCCGACGAACTCGGCCGCAACATTTCCTACGACAATCCCAAGCGCGATGCGGAAGAGATCTGGAGCGCGGCCGAAGCGGCCGATCTTGAAGACACGATCGAACGCTTTCCCGACCATCTGCGGACCCTGGTCGGCGAACGCGGCGTGACACTGTCGGGCGGCCAGAAACAACGCACCAGCTTGGCGCGCGGCCTGATCCGCGACACGCCCGTCCTGCTCCTGGACGATTGCTTTTCCAGCGTCGACACCGAAACCGAAGAGCACATTCTCTCGCGCCTGAAACAACTGCGCGCCGGGCGTACGACGCTCTTGGTATCGCATCGCGTGTCCACCGCGCGTCATGCCGACCGGATCGTGGTGCTGGAAGACGGGCGAATAGCCGAACTCGGCACGCATGCCGAACTGCTGGCCCGGGACGGACTCTACGCCAGCTTCGCGCGCGTCCAGGGCCGCCGCGAGGAGCTCGTCCATGAGTTCGAGCGTGAAATTTCGACCGAGCCGGCGACATGACGGACGCAACCGCACTCGCGCAATCGCCGCGCCGCCTGAAGGGCGCCTTCGACGAAGACGTCTACGGCAAGAATCTGGACGTCGGACAACTCTCCCGCCTGCTGCGCTGGATGCGACCCTACCGTGGGCAAGCCTTTGGTTCGCTGGTGCTGGTTCTGCTCGCTGCGGTTGCTTCGATCATGGCTCCGACCGTCATGAGCCGCGTTCTGGTCGACGGCATCGTGCTTGCGCATCGCGGCCCCGAACTCGCGGATCTTGGACAGGAGACCTTCAACCACTGGATCGCCGTGACGTTTTCGGTCACGCCTCTGAACGCCGCGTGCATTCAGTATATGTTCTGGGTCCTGCTCGCCGCGGCGCTCGGGCGTGGCTTCGGCATCTTGTTCGGTCGCGCGACGCTAAACACGCTACGCGATCTGAGATGCGATCTGTTCGAACATCTCGAGCACCTGCCATCGAGCTTCTACGACCGGGTAGCGGTCGGCCGTGTGATGACCCGTGTGGCCAATGACGTGGAGACCCTGTTCGAGCTCTTCGCGGGCTTCGGACAACTCGCCGGTCAATTCGTGCCTTTCTTCGTCGCCATCACGATCATGCTGACACTGTCGCCCACACTGACCGTCGAATTGCTGCCGGTGATTCCGATCGCGGGACTCTTCACTTGGCTGTTCCGGCGGATGTCGCGCCCTCTCTATCGCATCATCCGCATGACCGTGTCGCGCCTGAACGAGAATCTGCAGGAGAACCTGTCGGGGATCGAAGTCGTTCAGCTCTATGGCCGCGAGAAGATCAACTTCGAGCGCTACAGCGCGATCAACAACGAAAACCGCGCAACCGAGGTCAAGGCGCTCACCATCGAGAGCTTCTACGGCCCGTTCATCGACGGCATGAACTATATCGGCATCGCGGCCATCGTCTGGTTCGGCGGCCACCTCGTACTCCGTGGCGACATGACTGTCGGTGTTCTGCTGCTCTTCACGCAGTTTCTCGACATGCTCTTTCGCCCGGTCGTCGCGATGGGGGAGCAGTGGAACATCGTCTTCCGCGCCATGGCGAGCGGCGAGCGCATATTCCAGGCCCTGGATTGGACGGAGGCGCTGCGGGAGCCCGAACACCCAACCCCCCTGCCGGCAACGCTGAGCGGCAAGGTGGAATTCCGCCACTTGACGTTCGGCTATATTCCGGAACATCCGATCCTGAAGGACGTCACGTTCACCATCAATCCCGGCGAACGCATCGCGATCGTCGGGCCCACAGGTTCCGGCAAGACGAGCCTGATCCGTCTCCTCTGCCGCTTCTACGATGTGCCGGACAACAGCATCTTTCTCGACGAGACGGACATCATGCAGATCCGTCCCGCTGACATCCGGCGACGCATCGGCGTTGTATTGCAGGACTTCCACATCTTCTCAGGGACCGTCTACGACAATATCGCGCTCTCCGATCCGCGCAACACGCGCGACGTCGCTGAGCATGCAGCCAAGCTCGTGCACGCCGATCCCTTCATCCGCGCCTTGCCGCAGGGTTACGACACGCCGTTGAACGAGCGTGGACGAAATCTCAGCCATGGCCAGCGCCAGCTCCTCGCCTTCGCACGGGTGCTCGCGATGAATCCGGAAGTTCTCGTGCTCGACGAGGCCACCGCAAGCATCGACACCGAGACCGAACTGGTCATCCAGGACGCGCTTCTCAAGCTTACCGAGGGCCGCACATCCGTCATCATCGCGCACCGTCTGCAGACCATAAGGGACGCACATCGCATCATCGTTCTGACTGAAGGCCGGGTTCGCGAAATCGGAACCCACGACGAACTCATCGCCAAGGGTGGGCTCTACAAGACGCTTTATGAGCTTCAGTTTCAGGAAGCGGCGGCGCTCTGATAGAAAGCCTGGCCGCGATACGAGTTGCCCCATCATGGCCGATTTCGACGACATCATCGGTTCCGCGCAAGCCATCATCGTTCCGGGCGTCTATGACGCATTGTCGGCCCGCATCGCCGCCAGAGCTGGCGCGAAACTCCTCTACCTGACGGGATTCGGCGTCGCCGGCGCCGGCTTTGGTGTGCCGGACATCGGACTGGTCAGCGCCTCGCAGATGATCGAGCGGGTCGATGTCATCGCGGCGGCAACCGCACCGGTGCCGCTGATCGCCGACGGCGACAATGGCCATGGCGGCCCCTTGAACGCGGCGCAGCTGACGCGCGCCTACGAACGCGCCGGTGCTGCCGCCATCCAACTCGAAGACCAGGTCTCGCCCAAGCGCTGCGGCCACATGGAAAATAAAGAAGTGGTATCCACAGTCGAAGCGGTCCAAAAGATTCGCGCGGCGGCGGACGCGCGCGCGTGTAAGGACTTCAAGATTGTAGCCCGCACGGATTCGCGCGCTACGCACGATCTGGACGAGGCACTAAAGCGCGGCGAAGCGTTTTTGTCGGCCGGTGCCGACATACTTTTCATCGAAGCGCCGGCGAGCAGAGAGGAGCTTCGCCGCATAGCGGAAACCTTCGCTGGTGTGCCGCTCGTCGCGAATATCGTCGAAGACGGCAAGACCCCCCTTCTATCGGCCCAGGAGTTTGGCGCGCTCGGCTTCAAAATCCTGCTTTACCCCATATCCGCGTTGCTGGCGGTGACGCGAAGACTCGAGACCGCTTACGAGCAATTGCTCAAGGGCGAGCGAAAGGAACTCGATACAAATCGCGCCACATTCAACCATTACAACGCGATCATGAAACTTCCTGAGCTCTTGGCTGTAACCAAAGCGCTCGCGCGCACGAACTACGAGGAGTGAATGACCATGCCCAGACTGCGCCAAGTCGGCAAAAATGACGCCCACCCCTTCGCTCAAGCAGTTTTCAAGTCATTGTTCGGCGAGCGCGATCCCATCGCAAATCCGGGCACGGACACCGGTACGCCTGGCAACTGGTGGACGGTGTTCGCCCTCGTCCCCGATGCCTTCGACCATGCCGTCGCCGGCTTCCAATTCTATCGTGCCAAGCGCAAGCTCGACCCGAAATACCGCGAACTCGGCCAGACCCGTGTCGGCTGGGCACGCGCCAGCCAGTTCGTCTATTCGCAGCACTGCAAAGCGTCTCGCTCTGTTGGCTTGTCGGAAGAGAAGATTGCGGCCATTCCGCACTGGCAGGTCGCGTCCTGTTACAGCGACGTCGAACGCGCGCTCCTCGCCTACACCGACGCCCTTGTCTATGACGGCGGTCGGGTCTCGGACGGCGTGTTCGACGCGCTCAAAAAACATCTTTCAGACGAGGAAATCCTCGAGTTTACCTACACCGTCGGGATGTACGACATGCACGCCGTGATCTCGAAAGCACTGCGCCTTGAGTATGACGATGTCAGCGAGCGGATCGTTGAAGTGCCCGCGCCGTCCGGGACATCAAACGATGTGATGCGCATGGCGGATCAGGACAAATCAAAAAATTGAATCGGAGAATCCCATGCATTCGCGCCGAAATCTTCTCCAAATGCTTCTTGCCGGAGCTGCCGTCACGACGATCGGTGCGACGCCCTCCCTCGCCAAGACCTTCGAGGTCACGCACACCGATGCGGAGTGGCACAAGCTGCTGTCGCCGGCCGAGTACAACATTCTTCGTCAGCAAGGCACCGAGGCTCCGTTCTCCAGCCCGCTTTTGAATGAACACCGCAAGGGGACATTCCTTTGTCGCGGCTGCGACTTGGCGCTCTTCGCGTCTTCGACGAAGTATGACAGCGGCACCGGTTGGCCGAGTTTCTGGCAACCATTGCCGCATGCGATCGAGACATCCTCGGACCACAGCTGGATCGAAACCCGCACCGAAGTGCACTGCCGGCGCTGCGGCGGACATCTCGGACACGTCTTCGACGATGGCCCGAAGCCTACGGGTCTGCGTTATTGCATGGACGGCCTCGCGTTGACCTTCAAGGCCGCGTAGTCCATTCACGCCGTGTTTTTGGGTTGTGTCGACGCGACCTTGCCTCGACAATGTTGCAATGGCGACTTTCGATTCCGGCGGGCAGGCGATTGCATTCGACGATATCGGCGCACCGGGCGAAGGCCGGCCGGTCATTCTCGTCCATGGCTTTACTTCCAACCGCAACGAGAACTGGCGGCGCCTCGGTTGGTACGGCGCCTTCGAACGGCGCCGGATGCGGATGATCGCGTTCGACTGCCGCGGCCACGGCGAAAGCGCGAAACCACACGATCCAAGTGCTTATGGCCGCGAGAACTTGGCCGGCGACATTCTGGCGTTGATGGACCATCTCGACATCGAGCGCGCTCATCTGCTGGGCTTTTCGATGGGTTCGCGACTTGCGCTTTCGGCTGCGCTCAAGATGCCAAAGCGCTTCTCCACGCTGACGCTCGGAGGTGTCGGCGAGAAGCTTTTCGAAAAGCGCACTTTCGCCGGCAATCCTATGGCCGAGGCGATGGAAACCGCCGACCCGAACTCGATCAGCGAACCGATGCTGAGGAGCTTTCGCCAGTTTGCCGACGAACAGGGAGAAGACCGGCTGGCGCTTGCCGCATTGACGCGGGCGAAGGACGAGCCGTTCACCCGCGAGGAATTGTCGGGCCTGAATGTGCCGGTGCTTGTCGTTGCGGGGGCGCGCGACGAACTTGCCGGCGATCCTGAACCTTTGGCGAAGGTTTTTCCGGACGGCCGGGCTGTGACAATCCCCGGGTGCGATCACTTCTCCGCCATACCGCATGCGCTCTTCAAGGCCACCGTCTTCGACTTCCTGGACGGCACGCTGGCCTAGCGGCTCAAAGACCGGCGTTGACCTGCAGCATCACAGGCTTGTCGCGATACATCGCAGGCAAAACGCGTTTGAGCGCATCGATCTTCGGAAGATCGTTGAAAACGATGTAGGGATAGTTGGGGTTGTGGATCAGGAAATCCTGATGATAGCCCTCTGCCGGGTAAAAGCCGTTCAGCTTCTCTATCTTGGTCACGATTGGGTCTTTGAACGTATGCGCGGCCGCGAGTTGGGCGACATAGGCACGAGCGATCTTCTCCTGAGTCTCCGACGCGAAGAAGATCTCAGAGCGATAGCTCGAACCGCTGTCAGGGCCCTGGCGATTCAGTTCAGTGGGATCGTGCGCCACCGAGAAATAGACCCTGAGGATTTCGCCGAATGAAACGATGCGCGGATCGAATGTGATCTGGACCGACTCCGCATGGCCAGTCGTTTCCGTTCCGACCAATTCGTAGTGCGCGGTCGCCTTTGCGCCGCCCGAGTAGCCAGAAACCACTCTCGTCACGCCACGAACATGCTCGAACACCCCTTGCATGCCCCAGAAGCAACCACCGGCGAGCACCGCCGTTTCGCTGGCAGGCGCTGACGTCTTGGGCGCATCGACCGCGGCAACGGGGATTGCCTTGTCGATAGCATCGGCAGTGGCCGCTTCGTGGAGACCGACCCCGGTGAGCGCCGCTAGAAGCAGTCCTACGGAAAGGTCGCGAACAATCCGTTTCATTTCTGTCTCCGTTCGAACTCATTCTATCATACGTTTGCGAGAGCAAACTCGTTACAACGGACCGCAGGCGCGTTCACCAGCGCAACAAGGATCGACCCAGCAACGCCCCGATCGTACCGACTGCCGCAATCCCGAGCGTGTACCAGATCACGACAAACGGAGCGGCACTCTCATTACAATGAAAGGCGTAGATGAACGTTCCGGCGGCACCCGCCAACACACCCGCTGCCGCGCCAGCAAGCGTCAACCGCGTCGGCGCCAGCGCGCGCAGGGCCCAGAACAGGCCGAGGAAGATCGGCGTCGACAACATCACAATATTGAGAGCACAGATCTTGTAGGTCGCGCCCAGCATCAAACTCATGCGCACTTCTTCGGGCACACCCCAGAGCTGATAGATCGCCAGCGCCGTCATCACTGCCAGGGGCGCCAGAAGCATCGGCCCGAATATTCCGCCCTCGCCGTCCGGACGTGCCAGCCGTTCGATCAAGCCGAAGCCAAGGGCAGCGACGCTCAAGGCATAAGCGAATTTCATCCAAAACGGGCCCGAGCTCATGGCACTCATCAGGTCGGCGCGAACGCCGAGCCAAAGCACCATGACGGCAACCGACAACACCGCACCGAGCGCAAGGCCGAGGCCGAGCGTGCGACTGACCGTGCGACTTGGCGCGGGCGCGCAGTCGACTGCCAGTGCGGCGATGAGATCCTCAGTCTTCACGACTCTTCATCCTGGATTTCGGAGCCAAGCGACTTGATCGCGCGATGAACACCAACTTTCACCGCCGACTCCGAGATGCTGTTCTTCTGTGCCGCCTCTGCTGTCGACAAGCCGCGAATTTTCACGTCCTGTACCAGTCGACGCGTCTTTTGCGGTAAGCGTTGAAGTAAGCGGTCAACATCGATCCGCGCATCAACCGCATTGGAATTCGAGATGGAGAAAAGTTGCTCCATATCATCCAACGGTTCCTCGGCTCTGCGTCGATTCCTGCGGAAGTGATCGATCAGCTTGTAGCGCGCGATCGAATGCACCCAGGCTGTGAAGGGCCGGGAGGTGTCGTAAGTCGAGCGTCGCGCATGCATGGCGATCAAGGTTTCCTGCAACAAATCCTCGGCGTCGGCGGCTTGGCTGGTTCCGAGGCGGCGTAAATAGTAAGCGCGAAGATGACCGTTCAACCGGCGCAGCAGCGTCGCATAGGCCGCGCCGTCGCCAGCCAGCGACCGCACCATCAACGCCCTCAACTCTGCTTCCGCAGCAATCAAGCCGAAGCCTTCAAGGATGATTTCGCAGGAATCGTGGCAAAGGTTACATCGCCGTACGCGGGAATGCCAATTTGCCGGATTTTTGCGCGGCTTTGTAACCAGTCGGACGCTGGCGGCGAATGAGGGTCATACACAAAGGCACCCTCAATGTCGGTACCGACCCTTTACGGAGTAGTATTCGCGCTAGCGCTCGCCGCAGGCAGCGCAGCACAGGCACAGCCCGTCGTTGTCGAGCTCTTTACAAGCCAGGGCTGCTCGTCTTGCCCGCCCGCCAACGCCAGCCTCGCCTCCATCAGCAATCGGCCTGACGTTCTCGCACTCAGTTTCGGGGTCACCTACTGGGATTATCTCGGGTGGAAGGACACGTTCGCGAAACCTGAATTCACGCAGCGCCAAGTCAGCTACGAACGCAGCCTTGGACATGACGGCCCGTTCACGCCGCAAATCGTCGTCAATGGCGCGTCCGATACCGTTGGCAACCGGCTTGGTGACGTCGAGCGCCTCGTCGCGGCTTCGCGGCTGATGGGTCCGCAAATCAGGGTCGACGGAATGACTGTTTCGATCAGCGCTGCTGCGTCCGAGCACGCCGACGTCTGGCTTGTTCGCTATGAGCCGCGCACCATCAACGTTTCGGTCGCACGCGGCGAGAATGAAGGCGTGACGCTGCCACACAGGAATGTCGTGCGTGAGTTGACGCGGCTCGGTTCCTGGTCCGGTCAGGCGGCTTCCTTCACAATTCCACCTGCGCGCGAAGGCCTCGCAACCGCAATTCTGGTCCAAAAACCAAATGGCGGCGCGATTCTCGCCGCGTACAAGGGATGACTGCGCAGTCCACCAAGTTCCGGGGCAACTCGAAACACGTGCCGGCAAGCCGCGCACGTCCATGCAACGTAAGAAGGAAAGTGAACCAATGAAGACACGTTTGACACTCGCTTCGATCGCATTCGGCCTCACGCTCGCAGCGGGCGGAATCACGGGCGCACAGGCGACGGACGAAATGAAGCCGGCGAAGTCCGGCGACACCATGGCGCCCGCAAATACCATGGCGCCCGCAAATACCATGGCGCCCGCAAATACCATGGCGCCCGCGAACACCATGGGTACCAAGGACACCATGAAAGCCGACACCATGGCGCCCGCGAAACCCATGAAGAAGAACAAAAAGAAGAAGATGGACGCTATGGGCACCAAGGACTCGATGGCGCCCGCTACGCCATCCAACTAAATGGGTCATTCGTCGCACTGATTGCTGCCCATCCCTGCGACGGGAGCCCAGATACGGACGGAACGCTGATCCTCCTCGTTCCGTCCGTTTTCTTTTTGGACGCTCGGAGCCATTGCTCAGGCCCGGCCGGCCTGTCTAGCATTGGCCATGATCAAACGCAGACACGGCAATCTTGTCCTTCTAAGGGACCAAGTTCCCGCGGCATCCGAGCAGCTCGAGCGCGATGGCTATGCGCTGGTGCGCAACGTACTTGCGCCTGAAGACGTGATTGCGCTCGGAACAGAGATCACTGCAGTTTTCGAGAGCTCCGGGCCGGATCGGGCGCAAGACGTCCGCGGTGAGTTTCGCCATGGCATGCTCAACCGTTCACCCTTGTCGCAGAAAGCAATCGCCTCGCGTTCGCTGCTCGACGTCATCGAACCGCTTCTGGGCGAGGACTGCCACGTCATAGCCAACACAGCCTGGCGAAATGTGCCTGGCCACCAAGGCGGACCCTGGCACGTCGATGCCGGGCCACACGTGCCGCGGCCAGAGAATGTTTCTTGGCCCGATGCCATTCCATATCCGGTCTTCGCGATCGGCGTGCACATCTTTCTCCAGGACTGTCCGTTGGAAGCCGGACCCACGGCGATCCTGCCCGGATCCCATCGCTCCGGCCGCTTGCCGCCGCGCGACCGCATCGACGACATGGCTCTGACGTTTGAAAACAAATCAGCTGTATTGTTGCCGGCACGTGCGGGCGACGCGATTTTATTCGTGTCGGACGCCTGGCACCGCGGGACGGCAGCAAGACCGGGTTATGGACGGTTTTTCCTGCAGGTTCACTATGCCCGTCGCGACATCGCGCAACGTATCTTCATGACCAGTGAGGTGAGCCATGTCACGGCTGACGCTGCCGAGCGCGCAACAAGCGAGCGCGAGCGAACATTGATCGGATTGCACGCGCCGTTCTTCTACGACGCTTAAGACGACTTCAGATGTGGATGAGTTCCGTGCTGATGCGCGGCTCCGGCGATTGCGCAACCTTCGGTCGTGATTGATCATTGTGCGGAGATCTTCCATCAGCTTGCACACTTGCGCGCTCTCGATGAAATCGTCGAGCGCAAGATAGATGTCGAGTTCGCCTTTGGATTGGCCCGCACCGGAGACGACGCTCATCTCGCGGATCGGACACTGTTCGCGCAGCGTTTTTTCGCTTTGGTTGAGGTCGAACTTCAGCAGCGACAAGCCTTGTTCCGACAACTCGCCGACTTTGACCTTGTAGACGAACATGAATGGTCCTGCGCTTTCACGTTAGGCGTGCTTACAGGCCAGATGGTGCCAAATAATTAATAAGCGCCGGATACCTGAATCGATCGCATTTTAAGTATCGCGTGCGCGAGCTGTGCAAATAAGCGTTTTGCTTAAGTGACTCAAATCGCAATGAGATCAAACCGTTCCTGGGGCTCTTAACGAAGGTTAACGCAAATCGTTAACGAGGGGGTTCGCATGTTCTTGATTCTTCTGACTCTTTCAGGTATTTAAGACTTCATTAACCATTCGAGTTTGCGACCAGCGACTCAACGCTTGGCGCAGGTGGTTGAAGCGGTGGGATGTGGCGTGCGCGCCGGATGGTTTTGGCGCAACTGGGGTGTCTTGAAAACGGACGTACAGACGACGGCGCAGTATTCCACGGGGACCACAATGCTCGCTTATGAAGAATTGAAGGGCTCAACCGGCCGACAGATTCGCTTTCGGCCGCAACGCTACGACGCGCGTCTGCTCTTTCCGAATCTCGCGCCGCGGGTAAGTGTGCGCTCGAACGCTTACCGCCTGCACGACATCAGCCTGGGCGGCCTGGCAGCGCTCTCAAAGCATTCCCATGACGACCATCTCGAAATCGGCGAGACCGTCGATCTCAGCATCCAGCAGTCGGGATTGCCGATCTTCGAATCTACCGCCCGCGTCTGCCGCTCGGAGAGCACCGTCTTCGGATCCAAGGTGGCGTTCAATTTCGTCGACCGCTTCATCGAGTTCGACAAGCTTCTGACGCGCAACACTCAGGCGCAGATCGCCGCGCGCTCGCCGCTGTTCGTGAGTGAGACCAGCCAGCTCGTACCGCAGGAATACCGGGCCTTCTGCGCCGACGTTCTCAGGTTGCTGCGGGCCTACCGCTCGGTCCTGGAATCCAATTCGTCCATCGCGGTGGACTTCAAACATGATCTCAATCAGGTGGAAGCGTTTGAGAGCTGCGAGCCGAGGCTGCTGCAGCAATGGCGTTCGTTGTGGCGCACGGGAAACGAATTGACTCACGCGATGGTCAATGACCGCGAAGTCCGCGAGGCAACCAAAGAGTTCACCGAGATGGTGTTGACGCCGGAAATGCGGCTAGGTGCCATCTGGGACCGTTCCTACGCCAAGCCGCTCGGTTATCCCGGCGACTTCGAGATCATGAATCAGGTTTACGACTGGGAACGGCTCGGCCGCAATGCGTACGAGATGTTGATGCACCGCGTCGGCCTGGAGGTCGCCGAATGCATTCGCACGCGCATGGAGGTGGTGCGTTCCCATATTGCCGATGTCGTTCATGCGCGCGGCCATGAGCGTCCCGCAAGAATCACGAGCCTGGGCAGCGGACCGGCCCGCGAAGTCGAGGCCTTTCTGAGCAGTCACACGGGATCGGGTCATCGTGCCGAATTTTCCTTGATCGATCAGGAAACTCAGGCGTTGCAATATGCGCATGAGACGACCTACCCCTATGTGCTGAACTCCGATGGCCGCATAAAGGTTCAGGGGCTCAACGTCTCCTTCACCGACGTCCTGCGCGGATCGCCTGGGCTGATCGGCTTGCCCTCACAAGACCTCGTCTATTCGGTCGGATTGCTCGACTATCTGACCGCCCATCGCGCCAAAGCGCTGGTAAAGCGGCTTTATGACCTCCTTGCGCCAGGCGGCCTCTTGATCATCGGCAACATGAATGAATGCTCGCTGAGCAATTTCTGGCCCATGGAGTTCATCGCGGATTGGTCACTGCAATACCGCACCGATGCCGACATGGTGGATTGGGCGGAAGGTCTTGGCGCCGCGGCCGCTTGGACGGAGACCGAGCGCACCGGCCGCGTACGCATGCTGTTCATTCGCAAGCCCTGAACGAGGCTTAGCTGGCGTGCTGCAGAGCGACGACGGGTGACTCGCGCAACCGCTCGGGCGGGAGGCGTACGATGACTGTCGTGCCTATTCCGACCTGACTCTGAATGTCGAACGTCCCACCATGCAGTTCGGTGAGCTTACTCGTTAGCGGCAAGCCAAGCCCTGTGCCGCCATGGCTGCGCGAAAGCACCGTCTCGACCTGTTCAAACGGGCGGATGACGCGCGCAATATCCTCTTGCGCAATTCCGATGCCGGTGTCCTGGACCTGGATCACAATGTCCTGCCCGGGCTCGGCAGCGATGCTCAGCGTCACCTTACCGCCTTCGTTGGTGAATTTGATGGCGTTGGTGAGAAGATTGAGCACGATCTGGCGGATCAATCTCTCGTCGACATGGGCGTAGATCGATTCCGTGGCGTTGGCGAAGTTCAGATTGACGCCGGCGGTCACCGCGCGGCCACGGCACATGCGCATGGCGTCATCAAGGCAGCGCACCAGGTCGATATCTTCTTCCTGCAAGGTGAGCTTGCCCGCCTCGGCCTTGGCCAGATCGAGAATATCGTTGATGATCGC
>Ga0134125_10003263_pt1 | contig 18836 bp, 18 predicted proteins | sample KB31751_FD_96464 | JGI IMG/M metagenome (GOLD analysis project Ga0134125, IMG submission 96464) | Terrestrial soil microbial communities with excess Nitrogen fertilizer from Kellogg Biological Station, Michigan, USA - KB3-175-1 | ecosystem: Environmental > Terrestrial > Soil > Unclassified ... | reverse complement strand
GCCTGCTGCACGCCGCCCGATCCGCCGCCGGGCACGGTCCTGTTCGATCAGAAGTTCATGACCAGCGTCGACTGCGCGTCGCCGGCGATCGACGTCGCCGGCAACCGCACGATCGTCATTCATGGCAACGCGCCGACCATCGAGTGGAGCTTCGGCGGCGCGGCTGGCTGGGTGCCGCAGACGAGCGCGACCAACACGCAGGGGGTCACCGTGCTCGACGGTCGCATGGGCAAGCAGGTCCGTATCAGCTATCCCTACTATCCTCCGGGCAGCGGCAGTTGCATGCCGCAGGAACAATCGCTGACGGTGGTCGGCTACAAGCAGTGAGCTACTTGCGCAGCCGCGCGGCGAGGCGATCGCGCGCGGCGGGCCACTCCGAAGCCAACATCGAGTAGAAGGCCGTGTTGCGGACGCCGCCGTCCCAGGCGGGCCCGTGCGCGCGCAGGACGCCGTCGAAGCGGCAGCCGACGCGCTCGATGTTGGCGCGCGAGCGGGCGTTGCGCTCGTCGGTCTTGAGCGTCAGGCGCCGAATGCCCCAGACGTCGAAGGCGTGGGCCATCATGAGCAGCTTGGCCTCGGTGTTGACGTGCGAGCGCTGCGCGCTCGGCGCCAGCCAGGTCCAGCCGATCTCGACCGCGTCGGGCCCGCGCGGCACGGGCGGCACCGGCGGCCCCGGCCACTTCCAGCGCTCGATGTTGCCGAAGCGCGTGGAGCCGACCACGCGCCCGCGCGCCTTGTCGACGGTGGCGAAGGGGACGGCGGCGCCGCGCGCGGCATCGGCGAGCGCCTCGTCGACGTAGGCGGCCATGGCGTCGCGGCCGTGCGGCACCTGCGTGAGGCCGAAGGTGTCGCGCGATTCCGAGGCGGCGGCGACCAGCCCGTCGACGTGGGCGAGCGCGAGCGGCTCCATGCGCACGCGCTCGCCGTCGAGCGTCAGCGGATACAAGAGTGCGGGCGACGAATCCATGAGCGAATCGTGCCGCAGGGATGGTCCAGCAGAAAGCGCCAGTTTCGCGAAATCGAATGGACCAGGCGAAACGAGGTCAGAAGCGCGCGGCGAAGCCGTTGAGCGAGTAGTGCAGCTCGCGCCCCTTTTGCAGCTTCTTCGCGCCGACGACGGTCATGGCGATGCCGGCGACGCCGAGCGCGACGTTGAGCGTGCAGGTGACGACGTTGGCGGCGACGGCTTGCCGATTGGTGGGCCCGGGGTTGTCGAGATCCCGACCCGCGCCTTCGCTGACGAACGTGGCGCAGGCGAGGCTCATCGCCGTGCTGCCGGCGTCGCTGACGATGCCGACGGCGAGCAGCGCCTTGCCGTCGGCGGTTTCGTCGGCACGAGAGGAAGACGCAGTGAGCAGGAGCACAGCGACGAAGGCGAGGGCGCGAGCATGCATGGCCGCTCGCGAACGCAAGGGACGTGCCGCCCGCTATCTCCGTATATACGTTGGATCGACGTGGCGAATGTCTGACAGCGCTGTCAGGCTCCGCGCGCGGCGGTGAGCTTCTCGAGGCTCGCGTCGAGCTTGCCGGCCACCTGGTTTGGCGCCTTGGCCAGCTCGAGCGCGCCCGCCGAAGGCGCAGAGCCGATCATCCTCGTCACGGCGCCGATGGTCCTCGGTCACGCCCCCACCAGCAAGCGCCCGTCCCGATTCCCACGCCAGTGCGCAGGTCACATGATGAGCGTCATCGCTGTGATAGCGTGGCGAGACGTCAGGGGGCTGACATGCGCAGGTTGTCGTCCGTCGTGCTCTTCGCACTCATGCTCGTCGCCGCCGCGGCACGCGCCGACGAGCCCGATGCAAAGACTCTCTTCGAGCGCGGAAAGACTCAGTTCGCACTCGGTCACTTCTCCGAAGCCGCCGATCTCTTCGAGCGCGCGTTCGAGAAGAAGTCCGATCCGGCGATGTTGTTCAATGCTGCACAGGCGCATCGTCTCGCCGGCAACAAGAAGAAAGCGCTCATCCTCTATCAGAACTACTCGCGGCTCTACGGCGAGCAGGCGAACAACGCCGAAGTCGAACGACGCATCGGCGAGCTACGGCTCGCCATCGCCGCCGATGAAGCGGCCCATCCAGCACCGCCGCCCGTGCCCTCTCCAGAACCCGCTCCACCGCCTGCCACGCAGCCGCAGCCGGCACCGGCGCCTCCGGCCGTCGCCGCTCAGCCGACTGTCGTGGCGCATGAGGCGCCGCCGCACAAACGTCGGGCCTGGATCTGGGGCGTCGTCGCCGGCGGGGTCGTTCTCGTCGGTGGCGCCGTCGCCCTCGGCATCGTGTTCGGCTCGAAGCACGAAGCGCCGGCGGTCACACTCGGTACGGTGACGGCAAATTGATGCGCGCGCATACGTTCGCCCTCGCGTGTGTCGTCGCTGCCGGCTGTACGACGAAGGACAAGTGTCGGCAGAGCACCGTCCTCGTCTCCGCGACCTTCGATGGCGTTGCCGCCGGCGCTGACGAGCTCGACGTGAATGTTCAACTCGATCAACAATCGTCGATGAGTGCTACGTTGCCCGGCCCCGCCGGTCGCTCGTCGGGAAGCATCGAGGTCGAATTTCCCGGTGGCTATCACGCCGGCTCGACGCTGCAGGTGACCATCAACGCCAAGCTGTCGGGCACGCTGATCGCAAGCGGGCAATCGTCGACAGCGCTCGCAGCGGGCTGCAGCACGCTTGCCGTCGCCGTCACTGGTGTCGCCGGAGACGGCGGTGTGACCGGAGACATGACGATGCTTCCGGTTCCCATGATCAACGCGAAGCCGGACCTCGTGGGCTTCGTCACTTCACTCGACGGTAGCGGCTCGACCGACCCGCTCGGCTCGGCGCTCACGCTCACATGGGCGATCGAGCAGGTCCCGAGCGGTAGCACGATCACGACCGCCTCGCTGACCTCAACCGCCGCGAGCAAGACGGCCTTCGAGCCCGACCTCGGCGGCCTCTACAAGATCTCTCTCACCGCCGCCGCCACCGACGGGCGCACTGCCACCGTCGTCTCGAATGTCACGGTCCCAACCGTCCCGCTTTTCTATGTGCGATCGAGTGAGAACGCGACGACGGAATCGTTCGGCGCGCACGTCATGGCATCCGACGGAACTGGCGATCACGCCATCGGCTGCGATGTCACGCGGGATGGAGGTTTCGCGCAGGCTGACGAGCAGGCCCTTCCGTTCGGCGGCCACGCCTACGAGCCGGCGATGCTCGGCACGATGCAGCCGCTCTACGCATTCTTGCAGCTAGTCGTCGAGGGCACACCTCCCAACATGTTCGTCGGAACGGCGACCACAAGCTGCACGACCTCGCCGCCGACGAGAGTCGACAACAACGTCTTCAACGATCACATCCCCGTCAGCGCGCGCTTCTCGCCGGACGGCAAGCGCATCGTCTACGTCGACATGCCGCAGGACTCGAGCCAGGGCACCTACCGGCTCGTCACCACCGCGGTCGACGGCGTTGGGCCGAAGCACGTCGTCCGCACCGACGGCTTCTTCGGCTTCACGCCGGCGATCTGGCTCGACAACAACACCGTCGCATGGCTCGAGAGAGACTCGAGCAGCTTCAATCCATTCACCATCTTCTCGGCGCCCGACGCCAACGCTGCCGGCGATCCAGCCAGCAACATGCGAACGCAGGTGCTGCGCTGCGATCAGTCGACGACATCGACCCATCTCGCCGAGATCAACCAGTTCGAGATGGGTCCGTTCGGGATGATCGTCGCGGGAAGTACATCGGCGCGCATTGTTCTGAGTCCCCCGCCGTGGGCATCGGTGAACCTGTACAAGCTCGCCGCGAACGACTGTTCCACGACCGCCACCAACGCGAAGACGCTCGCCACCGAGCCGCAAGGCGGTTTGTCGTGGGACTTCTCGATTTCACCCGACGGTCTGTCCATCTTGTTCTCGAGCACGCACACCGAGGACGTTCCCGATGGCGGCCTGCCCGTGCCGCAGACCGACATCTTCCTCGTTCCCAGCGACGGAAGCTCGCAGCCGCAGAAGCTCGTCGGCGACCCGCTATACGACGACACCAGCCCGCGCTACATCGCGGCCGGGCGCCAATTCACGTGGACGCGCACGCCGCGCCATCTCGACATGGGAGCCGACACGCCCGCCGTGATGATTGCCAATGCCGACGGCTCGCACGTTCACGCTTTCGTGCCGTCGACGGCGGCCGGCGAGCGCCTGGTCGGCGCGGACGTCGGCGCCAACCGTGGCTTCGATTGTTCTTGGGTTCCGGGGATGGTGGGAGCCAGCGCCTCGACGGCGCTCTTCGCCGTCGCGACGCTGCTCCTGCTCGCGTTCCGCCGCCGTCGCGGCTGAGTTACTTCGCGATGACGCGATCGGTGGTGAAGCTGAAGGCGCTCGAGTAGGTCGCCACGTCGAGACATGCGGGGTAGCCGCCGCCGCCCGTGCAACCGTTGACCTTGGCGCCCTTGCCGGAGCTCATCGTGATGTGCACCGGGCTGCTCGCCGGCCCGTCGGGCTGGGTCGCGTCGATCGCGTGGATGAAGCCAAGCACGGTGCAACCGCCAACGACGACATCCAGCAGCGAGTTGCCGTTCGCCATCGTGTATCCCTCACCGCACAACCCGTCGAAGGTGCTCGACAGGGTGACCGCCTGCAGCGAGGCCGCCGTGATATCGCCGCAGATCGTGCCGCCCGCCATCGATTCGAAGGTCTTGAGCATGGGATCGATGTTCTCGGTCGCGAGATGCCCCGGCGTCGCACCGGTGGAGGCCGTCGGTGACGACGCCATACCGCTGGTCGCCTTCAGGATGGTGTTCTTCATGGTCAGCGTCGCCACCGACCCCGCGAGCACCAAGTTGAGCTCCACCGTGCCGCCGTGGGGGTCGGTCGCCAGTTTTCCACCGGAGCCGATGTTCGCGTTCATCAGCGACGTCTTCGGATTGCGGTTGGCGTCGACTGAGTTCATATCGGTCGTGTACCACCAGTCCTTGTCGCTGTTGCCGCTGTAGCCGGATCCCGATACCGGCGTCGCGTGCAGGAAGCCGAGCGCGAACGCCGTCATCGATTGCTTGCCGGTCAGATCATCGAGCCCGAGGAACTTCATCATGATGGTGATCGTTCCATCGGTGATGCCGCTGTCGAGGCTGCCTTGCAGCTTGCTCTGCGCCTGGCCCGAGATGTCGTCCTTGGTCATGAGGCCGAGCGCGTTCTTCGCGCAGAACGACGTATCGAACGACATCTTGAGGGAGTTCGCGCGTTGCACCTCCTCGAACTTGCAGGTGCTGTCGCAGCCGTCGAGGTTGGTGGTGTTATGGTCATCGCACTGCTCGGTGTCTTCGCGAACGCCATCGCCGCAGTCGATGAGGTGACAGTGCGTGTCGCACTTCTTGCCGCCCGACATCGAGCCCGGGGGATCGCAGTTCTCCGTGCGCGTGTCGACGACGCCGTCGCCGCACGTCGAGTTCTGACAAACCTTGGTGACGCACACCTTGCCCGTACCGCACGCAGTTCCGTCGGCCTCGGGCGTGCCGGCGTTGCACTTCTTGCCCATGTCTCCGTTGGTTGCCGTCACCGCATCGCAGGTCTCGGCGCCGTTGCATGCATTCCCGTCGTCGCACGCGGCCGCGTTGGCGCAAGAGAACTTACAAGTCGTCGCCTCACAGCCCGTGTTCGGGCCATTCTGCGCGCCAAAGTCGCAGTCCTCGCCGGTCTCGACGACGCCGTTGCCGCAGACCGCCGTCGGCGCGGCGCACGCGCCGTCCTTGCACACGAGGCCGGAGCCGCACGCCATGCCGTTCTGCGACGCATCGGCCACTGCCTGGCAGACGTGCGACGTGCACTGGAACATCTCGCAGGCCGGCGGCGCGCCGCAGTCGGTCGTCGGCATGACGCACGCGAACTTGCACATGGCGTTGCACGGGTCGTTCTTCGTGCCGTTGAGCCCGCCATCGTCGCAGTCTTCGCCCGGCTCGGTTGTGCTGTTGCCACACATCGGCATCGTGCACGTGCCCATCTTGCAGTAGTCGTTGCCGGTGCCGCACGACATGCCGTCGCCGAGCGGCGTGCCCGCGGTGCACGTGTGCGTCGTATCGTCGCAGGTGCCCTGGCCCATGCACGCGTCCATCGGCGTGCAGTTGCGCGCGGGATCGGTGGACTTGCACGTGAAGGTGCAGTCGCTGTTGCAGCCATCGCCGTCGGTGGGGTTGCCGTCGTCGCACTCTTCGGGCGCCGTCACGATCCCGTCGCCACAGTGCGCAGCGATGCAGTGGCCGCCGTTGCACACCATGTCGGTGCCGCAGCTGGTGCCGTCGGCCGGGTCGCTACCGGCGACGCACGCGTGATCGACGCAGGTCTCGGCGCCGTTGCAGGCATTGCCGTCGTCGCAGTTCACGTCGAGCGCGCAGGCGAACTGACACGCGTTCGAGCACTTGTCGCCGGCCGTGCCGTTGGCAGCGCCGTCGTCGCAATCTTCGTTCAGATCGATCATGCCGTTGCCACAGCTCGGCTGATCGTTTCCACCGCTGCCGGTACCGAGATCGTCGACACCCTTCACGCTCGACGAGCAGCCGACCGCGCATAACAAGCCCAAAGCGGCGATCCAACGCATGCGTCACCCCTCAGTGATCGAGGGCACTCATACGACGAAACCACAGCACTCTTCCACGACAATCGCCGTCGGAAAAATTGGACGCCGTGCCGCGCTGCATTAAAACAGACGCATGGACGCGCTCGCGTGGAGTCGCTTCCAGTTCGGCTTCACCATCACCTATCACTATCTTTTCCCCCAGCTCACGATGGGACTGGCCCTCCTCATCGTCGTCTTCAAGCTCGGCGCCCTCCGCACCGGCAACCCTCTCTGGCACGATACCGCGCGATTCTTCGCCCGTATCTTCGGGATCAACTTCGCCATCGGCGTCGTCACCGGCGTGCCGATGGAGTTCCAGTTCGGCACCAACTGGGCCCGCTTCTCCGGCTACGCCGGCGGCGTCATCGGCCTGACGCTCGCCCTCGAAGGCATGTTCGCCTTCTTCGCCGAATCGGCCTTCCTCGGCCTCTTCCTCTTCGGCGAAAAGCGCCTCTCGCCGCGCGCGCACCTCGGCAGCGCCGTCATGCTCCTCGTCGGCTCGTGGGCCTCGGGCTACTTCATCATCGTCACCAACGCCTTCATGCAACACCCCGTCGGCGCGCGCATCGGCCCCTCGGGCGCGCTCGAGCTGTCGAACGCGTGGGCCTACCTCTTCAACCGCTGGGCCTTCTGGCAATACGCGCACACCATGACCGCGGCGGTCATGACCGGCGCCTTCGCCGTCACCGCCGTCGCCGCCGGCTGGCTCCTGCTCGGCCGCCACACCGACCACGCGCGCATCGCGCTGCGCGTCGGCGTCATCGCCGGCGCCGCCGCCTGCATGTTGCAGCTCTTCCCCACCGGCGATCGCCAGGGCAAGCTGCTCGCCGAATATCAGCGCCCGACGCTCGCGGCCATGGAAGGAAAGTTCGTATCGTCGGCGCGCGCCGAGCTCGCCATCATCGGCCAGCCCGACGTCCCGCACGAGCGCCTCGACAACCCGCTCGTCGTCCCCGGCGCGCTCAGCTTCCTCTCCTACGGATCGTTCGGCGCCACCGTCTACGGCCTCGACGACTTCCCACGCGCCGAGTGGCCCGACAACGTCGAGCTCCTCTATTACAGCTACCACGTGATGGTCGGGCTCGGCACGATCCTCGCCGCCATTATATTGGCAGCGCTGCTATTGCTTTGGCGGGGCCGGCTCGAGCGCACGCGCCCACTGCTCTGGATCCTGATGCTCGCCTGGCCCTTCCCCTACATCGCGACCACCGCCGGCTGGATGACCGCCGAGCTCGGCCGCCAGCCGTGGCTGGTCTACGGGCTCATGCGCACCGCCGACGGCAGCTCGCCCAAGCTCGCCGGCGGCACCGTCGCCTTCTCGACGATCGGCTGGTGCGGCCTCTACCTCCTCATCGGCATCGCCTTCCTCGCGCTCGTCGCCAAACAGCTCGCGCGCGGCCCCGCCGACGCGGCCGAGGAGCACTACTGATGGCCGCGCTCTGGTACGCGCTCTTGGCGCTCATGCTCACCGTCTACGTCGTCCTCGACGGCTTCGACTTCGGCGCCGGCCTCGTGCACCTCGCCGCCGCGCGCACCGAAGACGAGCGGCGCACCGTCTTCGCCGCCATCGGCCCGGTGTGGGACGGCAACGAGGTCTGGCTGGTCGCCTCGGGCGGCGTGCTCTTCTTCGCCTTCCCGCGCGCCTACGCGGCCGCGTTCGGCGGCTTCTACCTACCGCTCATGATCGTGCTGTGGCTGCTCGTCCTGCGCGGGCTGTCGATCGAGTTCCGCGCGCAATGGGACAACCCGCTGTGGCGCGCCTTTCTCGACGCGTCGTTCGCCTTTTCGTCGGCGCTGCTGGCGTTCGTGCTCGGCGCCTCGCTCGGCAACGTCGTGCGCGGCGTCCCGCTCGATGGCGACGGCGCGTTCATGGCGCCGCTGTTCGGCCCCGGCGGCGCGCTCGACGCCTACACCGCGCTCGTCGGGCTCTTCGCCGCCGGCGCGCTCACGCTGCACGGCGCGGCCTATCTCGCCTGGAAGTGCGAGGGCGAGCTGCACGCGCGCTGCCGCCGCTTGATCCGCCGCGCCGTCCCGACGGTGGCGCTCGGCCTCGCCATCGTCACGCTGGCGACGTGGCGCGTGCAGCCGCGCCTGTTCGCGACGGCGCTGCATCGCCCGTGGGTCTGGCCGTTGCCGCTCGCCGCCGCCGGTGCGCTCGCCTTCGCCTGGCGCGCGACGACCCGCGGCCGCGATCGTGCGACGTTCTTCGCGACCACGACGCTGCTCGCCGCGCTGCTCGCCGCCACGGCCACGTCGCTCTATCCGATCGTGCTGCGCTCGACCATCGACGAGCGCTTCGACGTCACCGCGCCCGCCGCGGCGACGGGCCATCACGGCCTCGCCTGGGGCCTCATCTGGTGGCTGCCCGCCCTCGCCCTTTCCGTCGTTTATTTCGCTTACCTGTTTCGATCGTTCGCGGGGAAGGTGCGAGCGTCTCACCACTGACGCGCGCCAGCGCCACCGTCACGGCCAGCGCGAACAGGATGTACACGATGCTGATCGCGACGTAGCGCTCGTCGTCCCAGCCGAGGAACGCGAGCGGGATCTGACAGCTCAGGTAGCTCACCAGCGCCAGCGCCCAGCCGCTCCACTTCAGATACGGCCACAACAGCCCGAACGCGAGCCACCCGATGAAGTAGTAACAGGTCAGCTGCGCCGCGAAGATGATGAGCCCGGTGCCGAGCACGAGCGCGATCCAGTCGTCGTGCTTCTCGACGGCCATGCCGAGCAGCGCCAGAAAGCCGACGAGCCCGACGACGAACACGAGCTTGCGCGACTTGTAGTTGTCGAGCTGATGCTGCTTCCAGCGCTCGAACGGATCCTGCTGCCGGTAGTCGCGATCGACCTGCGCGCGCGTCGAGCGGCTGTAGGCGACGACGGTGCGCCAGCCCATGTTGTTCGTGAGCGGCGTCTGCAGGTGCTTGGCGCTGTTGTGCACGAATCCGCTCCAGCACTCGACGCCACCGCCGTACACCGTCGCGATCGGCACCAGCGTCACGAACGCCACCGCGCAGCCGGCGATCCAGCGCTTCTGCGCCGGCGTGATCGCGAGCTTCTTCGCGCGCACCGACGCGATCACGATCTTGAGCACCAGCGCAGCCGCCACGAAGCCGGGGAAGATGCGCAACAGCGTCGAGTAGGCGATGAAGAACCCCGACGCGAACGGCTTGCCCTTCTTCAAAAAGCAGATGCTCGCGATCATCGCGAACAGCCAATCCATGCGCAGATACGCGCCGCCGGTCCACCAGTAGCGTCCCGCGTAGTTGGTGCCGAAGAAGAGCAGCGTCACGCACAGCGTGCGCCAGCCGAAGGCCCACCAGATCATCGCCATCATGGCGAACAGGAGCAACGGATCGAGATACGCGAGGTGATACAGCGACGCGTCGTTCATCTCGTCGACGCGGTTGGCGAGCAGGCCGCCGAGGATGCGCCACACCGGCGTGCCGTTGTAGCCGTTGTCCTTCAGCCCCGACGTCCAGAAATCCCACGACGACGCGCGCCGGAAATAGTCCGAGTCGCGCATGAACGCTTGCCAGCGCTCGGGCGTAAAGTGCTCTTTACACTTCTCGGGATGCGCCAGCGCTTCCGCCGACGAGCCGAGCACGTTGGTCGTCAGATCGCGGATGGGCGCGCGCTCGAGGCGCGGCCCGAGATGCGCGTACTCCTCCTCGGCAGCGACGGTGCATTCGTAGAGGCGCGTGTAGCCGAGCTCGGGCGCGTACTTCGCGCCGAGGTAGTAGTGATAGAACTCGTAATAGTGGATGAACGGGTTGAAGTGAAAGCGCCCGATGTTCCACCACGAGACGCATGACACCAGCCCGATGGCGATGAGCAGGCCATCGCGCAGGCGACGCCAGCGACGGAGCCGCGGCACATCGTCGGCGAGCCAGTACCACAGGAGCAGGATCGCGCCGACGACGGCGATGGCCGCTTTGACCTGCACCATCCGGTCGTCGTTGAGGCCGTGGTACCAGCGCAAGATCAGCTCGAACACGCGGGCATTGTATCCGTAGAAATCGAGACGTCACCTGCGTTCACACCGACGCATGCGACGTGTACGACACTGTGCCGAGCGCGGCGACGAGCGCGCACGTTGCCCGAGAGGCGCCATGCGACGTCAAGTGCGGCGATGTGACCCGAAGGACTTACTCCCACCTACTGCGATCGACAGTCGGCAGCACTCGACTCGATGAGAATCACGCCAGAAACCGCGTAATGCGCAGCGGACAGCCAAATCGTACCTCCGGCCTGAAGGTTGCTGAGGGGAAACAGACCACCGCCCCTTTCCCCGGAGGTTTTGGATGAGACGATTCGGTGCCGACAAGTTGTTGCTCTGTACGCTCCTGGCCGTAGGCGGGTGCGTCGCTGGTGAAGTCGACGATGGCAGTGGGGGCCGCGATCGAGTCGACGCCATCGCCAGCATTCCCAAACACCCGTTCAAGAAAGCCGACTGCGCCACGCGGAAGAATGCAAACGACGCCGTCTGCTTCGCGCTGATCCGCACGCAGGACCTGCAGCCGAACGTCGCGCAGTTCACGGCGACGCCAGACGCGACCGTCGGGGGCCTCGGTCCGTCGGACATCAAGAGCGCCTACGCGCTCGACACGACGGGCGGCGCCGGCATGACCGTCGCCATCGTCGACGCGCAGGACGATCCGAACGCCGAGAAGGATCTCGGAACCTACCGCTCGAACTTCGGGCTGCCGGCGTGCACCACGGCGAACGGCTGCTTCAAGAAGGTGAACCAGAGCGGCGCGGCCAGCCCGCTGCCGTCGGCCGACAGCGGCTGGGCCGGCGAGATCGCGCTCGATCTCGACATGGTCTCGGCGGCCTGCCCGAACTGCAAGATCCTCCTCGTCGAGGCGAACTCGGCGAACATGGACGACCTCGGCGCCTCGGTGAACACCGCGGTGAGCCTGGGCGCGTCGGTGGTGTCGAACAGCTACGGCGGCGGCGAAGACTCGAGCGACACCTCGTCGGACACGACGTACTTCAACCACCCCGGCGTCGGCATCTTCGCGTCGTCGGGCGATGACGGTTACGGCGTCGAGTATCCGGCGGCGTCGGTGGGCGTGACCGCGGTCGGCGGCACGTCGCTCACCAAGTCGTCGTCGTCGTCGCGCGGCTGGGTCGAGGCCGTGTGGGGCTCGACCAGCAACTCGAACGGCGGCGCCGGCTCGGGCTGCTCGGCGTATGACGCGAAGCCGTCGTGGCAGAAGGACTCGGGCTGCGCCAAGCGCACCGTCGCGGACGTCTCGGCGGTCGCCGATCCGAACACCGGCGTGGCGGTCTACGACACGTACGGCGGCTCGGGCTGGGCGGTCTACGGCGGCACGTCGGCGGCCTCGCCGCTCGCGGCCGCGATCCACGCGCTCACCGGCCACGCGGCCGATTCGCTCGGCTACTCGTACTCGCACACCTCGGCGTTCTACGACGTCACCAGCGGCGCCAACGGCAGCTGCGGCACCTACCTGTGCAAGGCGCAGGCGGGCTACGACGGACCGACCGGTAACGGCACGCCCAACGGCGCGGCCATGAAGTCGGGCGGCGGCGGCGGCTCGGGCGGCGGTGGCGGCGGCGGCGCGGGCGGCGGTGGTGGCGGCGGCGGCGGCACCGGCGGTAGCGGTGGCGGCGGCGGCGGCGGCACCGGTGGCAGCGGCGGTGGTGGCGGCGGCGGCGCGGGTGGCGGCGGCGGCGGTGGCGGCGGCGGCACCTGCAGCTGCTCGCACGACCCCTGCAGCACCGGCTCGAAGCTGACCGCCTCGTGCAACTCGTGCGCGTCGGAGATCTGCGCTCAGGACAGCTACTGCTGCTCGACGGCGTGGGACTCGATCTGCGTCGGTGAAGTCCAGTCGATCTGCGGCGCGACCTGCGGCTCGGGCGGCCTCTGCGGCGGTGGCGGCGGCGGCTCGGGCGGCGGTGGTGGTGGCGGCGCGGGCGGCGGCGGCGGTGGCGGCGGCGGCACCTGCACGCACAACGACTGCACCTCGGGCACGAAGCTGAAGTCGGGCTGCAACCCGTGCGTCACGACGATCTGCGCGGCCGACTCCTACTGCTGCAACACCAAGTGGGACTCGATCTGCGTCAGCGAAGTGAAGCAGTACTGCGGCGGCACCTGCTCCAACTGATCTGATTCCCCGTCGTCAGCGCTACGGACCGTTCCTCCATCCGTAGCGCTGGCGGCGGCCGCTCTTCCCTCTCTCCCTCTACGAGCAAGCGCCCGCACGTGGCTGGCGAACCGCCACGGATCGCGCATCCTGAGCGGCCTCATGAAGGCGTTCTTCCTGTTGTTGGCTCTGGCGAGCGGCTGCGCGGCGGTCAAACCGTGGCAGCGCGAAGCCCTCACGCAGCCTGGCATGCAGCTCGAGGCCTCGCCGAGCGCGCGCGCCGATCAGCACATGCTCGAATCGCGCGAAGCGTCGGCCGGCGGCTTCGGCGGCAGCGGCGGCGGTTGCGGCTGTAACTGATGTCGCTGCGCGCGATCGCGCTGGTGCCGCTGCTCGTCGCGACGGTCGGCGCGACCTCGTGGGCGCGCGAGGCGCCGGTGCGCTCGGCGCCGTTCGACTTCTCGCTGAAGAAGCCGACGCTCAAGAAAAAGGGCATCGTCGAGCGCATCCTCGAGCGCGTCGACGGCGGCGACTTTCACGGCTACGACTCGCCCGACGGGACGACGCGAAAGGCGGAAGATCCGCTCGGGACCAAGACCGTCCGGCTGCAGTTGCACTTTTAGAAGCGGCCGGTGACGCCGAACGACGCGACCAGCGCGCTCGCCCAATTGTCGATGCGCGCGAAGTTCGGCGGGTGCGGCGAGAGCGCGAAGATCTTGACGTAGTCGAGCCCGAATTCCCATTCGACGTTGGTGAACATGTGCCACTTGCGGTGCGCGGGCTGGTGCGCCATCGAGTGCACGAAGCGTGCGCCGACCAAGAGATCCGCGAGCGGCGCCAATTCCTGATCGGCGGTGAAGAAGCTGCCGACGGGACCGGCGCGCTCGTAGGAGTCGGCGTTGCCGGCGTCGCGGTAGAATACCGCGCCCGACTGCACGTAGCCGCGCGCGCGCGCGACATAGCGCCACTCCGGTTTGGCGAGCGAGAACGGCTGATCCCAGCTGAGCTCGCCGGTGATCGACTGGATGCCCCAGGTGTCGCGATAGAGGCGTAGATCGCCGCCGAGCGTGGCCGCCAGCTTGGCGACGGCGTAGCGCAGCTTGGCCGTCGCGGCGCCGCGATCGCGCACGCTCGGATGCGACTCCTGCGCCTGCTCGAGCCCGCCGTCGAGGCGCACGGTGCGATACGGGTTGGACTGAAAGCCGCTCAAGTGCTGATACGTGCCGCTGAGCGAGCCGACGAGGCGCGGCGTCAGCGTTTGCGACACCGCGAGCTCGACGAAGTCGATGCCGAGCGATTCGGTGGTGAGCCCGGGCGTGCCGGCGAAGCAGCCGCGCGCGCTGTCGAGCGGCTGGCGCAGCGTGACCGGGACGCCGGGCTGCGCGAGATCGCAGATGCTGTCGAAGCTGTGGCTGTAGTCGGCGGAGAGGATGGTGTTGTGGTGGAAGAGATCGACGCTGCCGCCGAAGCGGATGAGGTTCGAGTGGTAGTCGTTCTCGGTGCCGTAGGCGTAGCCGGCGCTCAGCGTCGCCGGGCCGACGATGCCGGAGACGCCGGCGCCGATCACGTTGCGCACCTCGGTGAAGCTGGTGGCGGCGCTGACCACGTCGGGCGAGCCGTAGGTGCGCGGCGTGGCGCCGGTGACGACGTCGGCGCTCCAGTCTACGTCGAAGCGCAGCCAGGGGCGCACGTCGACCTTGCCGGTCACCGTCGGCGTGATGACGATGAGGAAGTCGGAGGGCGCGGGCTGCGTGAAGATGCGCAAGTCGCCGTGCGCTTCGCCGCGATCCTGGGCGCGCGCGATGCCGCCGGCGGAGAGCAGGCAGGCGCCGAGCGCGACGGCGACGGCGAGCCCGCGGCTCACGGCATCACCCAGGTCTGCACGACGCTGGCGGCGGTGGCGCGATCGAGCACCACCGGGCCGGGCGGATGGAGGTTCGATTGCCCTTCGGGCACGGTCAGGAGGCGGCTGTCGAGCGGCGCGTCGCAGCGGACGAGGTGCAGCGCCGACAGATAGTTCTCGCGCCACGACAGCGGCCAGGCGTCGATCGATTGGCCCGGGGCCGGCGCGGGATCGGGCGTGCGCAGGCGCAGCGTGCCGTGGCCGTCAGAAAAATCGTGACAGCCGGCGTTGCCGCACTGGTTGGGCACGAGGTAGCGCGGATAGACGTCGCTGACGAAGAAGTCGGGGCTCGCCGGGCAGGGGCCGGCGTCGGGCCGCGCGCCGGTGTCGATGGTGCACGCGGCGAGCGCGAGCACGACGTACGCGAGCCGTCGGGCCATCAGGCGTGGGTCTAGGCACGCGCGCGGATGCGTCTATAACGGCAGGCATGAGTGGCTGCTCGCGGCGTACGTTCAACCTCGTGGCGTGCGGGGCCGCCGTCGAGCTGTGGGCCTGCGGCACGTCGCTGAAGACGCTGACGCCGTCGGGAAACGTGGTCACGCTCAGCTATGCCGAATTTCCGCAGCTGGCGTCGCCGGGGGGCAGCGCGGTGGTGGCGGTGAGCGGTCAGTTTCCGCTGGCGGTGGTGCGCACCGACGACGCGACGGCGGTGGCGCTGAGCGCGACCTGCACCCACGCGGGCTGCACGCTCGAATACGCGCCGGAGCGTACCCAGCTGCACTGCAACTGCCACGACGCGAACTTCACGCTCGACGGCGCGGTGGTGAGCGGGCCGACGGTGATTCCGCTGCCGGTCTACCCGGCGACGCCGGGCGCCGACGCCATCACCGTCGATCTGCGCTGAGCGACGAACGGCGCGAGCGTCAGCGGGCGAGCCCGGTCAGCTCGGATTCGATCCTGGCCTCGTCGCCGGGCTGGAAGCCGCCGTGGACGGCGCGCACGATGCCCTGCTTGTCGACGACGAACGACGAGGGCATCTTGGCCGGCGCGAAGGTACCGACGATCTTCTTGTCGGAATCGAGCACGACGGTGAGCCCGAGATCGTGGGCGCGGACGAAGGCGGCGCCCTTGTCCTTGTTGTCGTCGACGTCGACGGCCACGATCTCGACGCCGCGCGCGCGCAGCTTCGGCGCCAGCTTGTCGAGCAGCGGCAGCTCCTGCTGACAGGGCTCGCACCACGAGGCCCAGAAGTCGACGAGCACGACCTTGCCACGCAGCGACGAGAGCTTGAACGGGGTGCCGGCGAGCGTGGTGCCCTCGAAATCGGCGGGCTGGCCGGGCCTGATCTCGGCGCGCGCGGTGGCCGCGAGCGCGAGGACGAAGGCGAGCACGAAGCTGAGCGTATGGCGCATGACTCCTCCCCGCGATCGAAGGAGCAAGCGCGGTTCCAGCGCGCGCTGTCGTCGGGTCCGACACGGTGTACGATCGTTGCGCAGCGCGTACCCGCGAGGACGCGCCGCGCCATTTGCCGTCGGGGCCGCGATGGTGCTCGTCTCGACGGAGTGCAAACGGGCGGACGCAGCGACGGGGATCGAGTCTCCGTGGCGCGGCGCCGCGCATGCGGCTGGATCCTGGCTTGCTAGACGCACGGTGCAGGAGGAACCATGCGTTCGCTTTCGATTGGCCTCACCCTCGCTGCTTTCGCCTTCGCCGCTCCGGCGCGCGCCGACGTCAAGGTCGGCCAGCCGGCGAGCGACTTTTCGGCGCCGACGGTCGCCGGCGCGCCGCTCAAGCTGTCGTCGCTGCGCGGCAAGGTCGTGCTCGTCGACTTCTGGGCTTCGTGGTGCGAGCCGTGCAAGAAGGAGCTGCCGCTGCTCGACAAGCTGGCGCCGAAGCTGCGCGCGCGCGGCGTCGAGATCGTGGCCGTCAACATCGACGACGATGCGCACAAGGCGGCCGACTTCTTGTCGAGCCACGGCATCCATCTGACCGTCGTCTCCGACGTGGGCAAGAAGATCGTCGGCGCCTGGGAGCCGCCGAAGATGCCGTCGTCGTACGTCGTCGACAAAGGCGGCGTGGTGCGCGCGGTGCACGGCGGATTCGAGCCGGGAGACGAGGCCAAGCTCGAGGCCGAGCTGACCTCGCTCGTGTCGAAGTGAACGGCGGCGGCCTGTTCGCGCACGGGCTCGTGTGGGCCTACGCGAGCGTCTTCGTCGGCGGGTTCCTCACGAGCCTGACGCCGTGTGTGTATCCGCTCATCCCCATCACGGTGTCGCTGTTCGGCGCGCGCGGTGACGACGTGCCGCGGCGGCGCGCGATGGCGCTGGCGGCGCTCTACGTCGCCGGCATCGGCGCGATGTACGCGGCGCTCGGCGTCGGCTCGGCGCTGGCGGGCAAGGCGTTCGGCACCTTCATGGCGAACCCGTGGGTGATGGCGCCGATCGCGATCCTGTTCGTGGCGATGGCGCTGTCGATGTTCGGCGCGTTCGAGCTGGCGCTGCCGTCGGGGTTGCAGCAGCGCTTGTCGACGGTGGGCGGGCGCGGCTTCGGCGGCGCGTTCGCGATGGGGCTGGTCGGCGGCATCATCGCGGCGCCGTGCACCGGGCCGGTGCTGGCGTCGATCCTGGCCTACGTGGCGACCACCAAGTCGATCGCGCTCGGCAGCTCGCTGCTCGTGACCTACGCGCTCGGCATGGGCGTCTTGTTCTTCGCGATCGCGGCGTTCGCGGTGTCGCTGCCGAAGTCGGGCGCGTGGATGGAAGCGGTCAAGAGCGTGTTCGGCGTGGTCATGCTCGTCGCGGCGCTGTACTTTTTGCGCAACATCGTGCGGCCGCTCGCGGGCGTGGGGCGCGCCGGCATGCCGTGGATCGTCGGATCGCTCGCGCTGGCGGCCGTCGGCGCGGCGCTCGGCGCGGTCCATCTGTCGTTCCACGACGGGGCGGCGCGGCAGGTGCGCAAGGCGCTCGGCGTGGCGGTGATGACCTGCGGCCTGTTCGGCGTGATCGCCGGCGTGCTCGCGCCCAAGCACGAGCGCGACACGCCCGAGCTGGCGTGGCTGCAAGGCGAGGACGAAGGGCTGCGCGTGGCGCGCGCGCTGCACCGGCCGGCGCTGCTCGACTTCTACGCCGACTGGTGTCTGCCGTGCAAAGAGCTGGAGCTGAAGACGTTCAGCAAGCTCGACGTGGCGCGCGCGCTCGGGCGCTTCACGCTGGTGAAGGTGAACTGCACCACCGACGACGATCCGGCGGTGGTAGCCGCCAAGGAGCGCTGGAAGGCGCAGACGCTGCCGACGCTCGTGGTGGTCGGAGCCGATGGCAAGGTGGCGCGCAAGATCGATCACTTCGTCGAGCCGGAAGAGCTGCTGCGCATCCTCGGCGACGTCTCTTAGCGGGCGCTCGCTCGCCGGCGCTGGCACGGCACGCGCACGTCGAGCGAACGGAGGGGATGATGGCGCTGCGCAAGATCCTGGTCGCGATCGATTTCTCGGCCGAGTCGGCGCGCGCGATCGACACCGCGCTCGAGCTCGTGCGCGGGCGCGGCGGCACGCTCACCCTCCTGCACGTCGTCGAGCTGCCGGCCTACTCGACGCCCGATCTCGGCATGTACGTGCCCTCGCCCGAGCTCACCGACGATCTGTTGCGCCAGGCCAAGCGCACGCTCGAGGACTATCGCGCGCGCTGCGCGGCGGCGGGCGCCGAGGTGGAGGTCGCGTGTGTGGCGGCGGCGTCGGCGGTGGCGAACGAGATCGTCGAATTCGCGGCGGCGGGAGGGTTCGACCTGATCGTGGTGGGATCGCACGGGCGGCGCGGACTGCGGCGCTTCATGCTCGGCTCGGTGGCGGAGAAGGTGGTGCGTACGGCGGATCGGCCGGTGCTCACGGTTCACGCGCGCGACGGCGCGGAGGCGGCGGCGCCGGCGGCGAGCTGAGGCGCGTCACCGGAGATGCTGCGTCGAGGATGCGGCGCGCCCGAGAGGAATCGAACCTCCGACCAACGGCTTAGAAGGATCCCGGCAGGCATCGAGCGCGCTCGAGTTAGCCGCCAAACGCGCGAAACGACGTCCACTGAGTTGCGCGCACTGGTTCCGCGTTGCGCCTGATTGCGCGGCGTGGCGCATCAAAAATGCATCACGTTTTCGTTGATGCGCCGCGCGCTACCAGTGGGGTGGCTTCGTAATGGTGCCGTGCACGTCGCTGAGCGTCGCGGGAAACTGAGACGCCTCGACGACGCCGTGGCGGAGCGCGCCGCAAAACGTCGCGGCCTTCTGCAGCCGCGCTGTCACACTTGGCCGAGGCGAGAGCACG
>Ga0134125_10003262_pt1 | contig 18838 bp, 23 predicted proteins | sample KB31751_FD_96464 | JGI IMG/M metagenome (GOLD analysis project Ga0134125, IMG submission 96464) | Terrestrial soil microbial communities with excess Nitrogen fertilizer from Kellogg Biological Station, Michigan, USA - KB3-175-1 | ecosystem: Environmental > Terrestrial > Soil > Unclassified ... | reverse complement strand
GGCTTCTCCATCTTCTACATGGGCATCAACTCGGGCGCGCTGCTGGGACCGATCCTCGTGCCCTGGGTCGCCGACCGCTACGGCTACCATGCCGGGTTCGTGCTGCCGGCCATCGGCATGGCGCTCGGCGTCGCGCAGTTCCTGTGGACGCGCCGCTTCCTGCACGGCGCGGGACTTGCCCCCGCGCACGAGCGTGGCTCGTGGACGCCGGTGATGCTGTTCCTCGCGGCGGTGGCGGCGGTGGTGGCGCTTGCGCTCACCGGCACCATTCACCTCGACGCCGCGCTCATGAACTCGTCCGCTTCCTGGGCCTACGCGCTGCTGGCCGCCGCCTACTTCGTCTACCTGTTGTTCTTCGCCGGCCTCGGCGCCGTCGAGCGCAAGCGCGCCTGGGTGATGGTGGCGCTGTTCATCGCCTCGGTAACCTTCTGGCTCGGCTACGAGCAGCAGGGCGCCTCCTTCAACCTGTTCGCCGAGCGCTACACCGACCTGCACCTGTTCGGCGTCCCGATCGCCGCCGGCCAGCTGCAGGCGGCGAGCCCGATCTTCGTCATCACCTTCGCGGGCGTCTTCGCCTGGCTGTGGATCGCGCTCGCCCGGCGCGGCCTCGATTTCGTGGTGTCGACCAAGTTCGGACTCGGCCTCATATTCCTCGGCCTCGGGTTTTTGGTCATGTACTTCGCCGCCGAGCGGGTGCTCAGCGGCGTCACGGTGCTGCCGTACTGGCTGATCACCACTTATTTCCTGCACACCTGCGGCGAGCTGTGCCTCTCGCCCGTCGGCCTGTCGTGGATGTCGAAGCTGGCGCCGCCGCGCTTCGTCGGCCAGGCGATGGGCATGTGGTTCCTGTCGCTGGCGCTCGGCAGCAATCTCGCCGGCCAGCTGACCGGCAACTACGACAAGAGCCACCTCGAGTCGCTGCCGGCCCTGTTCCTGTCGATCTTCTGGTACGGCGTGATCGCCGGAGCGGTGATGCTGGCGCTCACGCCGCTGCTCAAGCGGCTGATGTCCGGAGTGAAGTAACAGAGCTGAACGCCAAGGGAGTGTCCATGTCGAGACTGTCCGCCTGCGCCGTGAGCGGCGCGCTCGTCCTGTTCCTCGCCGCTTGTTCGCAGCAGGCGGGAGTGCCCCCGCCCGTGGTCGCCGGCGCGCCGCGCGCCGAGAGCGCCGACCAGTTCGTCGCGCGCGTCAACCGCGAGCTCACGGTGCTGTCGCAGGAGGTGCAGGCCGCCGGCTACACGCAGGACACCTTCATCACCGTCGACACGCAGCTGCTGAACGCCAGGAGCAACGACCGCTACCTCGGCTATCTCAGCCGGGCGGTGGCCGACTCCAAGCGCTTCGACGGCCAGCAGCTCTCGCCCGCCACCGCGCGCGCGCTCATGAAGCTGCGCCTCAACGTGCCGGCGCCGGCCCCGTCGGATGCCGACAAGCGCGCGCGCCTCACCCAGCTGGAGGCAGAACTCGCCGCCAAATACGGCGAGGGCAAGTGGTGTCCCACGGGACCGCAGTCCTGCAAGAACCTCGACCAGCTGTCGGAAGTCCTGGCGAACAGCCGCAACTACGACGAGCTCACCCAGGCGTGGAAGGGCTGGCACGACGTCGGTGCCGGCATGCGCGAGGACTACATCGAGTTCGTGAAGCTCGCCAACGAGGGGGCGCGCGAGCTCGGCTTCAAGGACCTCGGCGTCATGTGGCGCGCCGGCTACGACATGCCACCGGAGCAGTTCGACGCGCTCTCCGAGCACCTGTGGCAGCAGGTGAAGCCGCTGTACGACGGGCTGCACTGCTACGCGCGTGCGCGGCTCGCCCGGCGCTACGGCGAGGACAAGGTGCCCCCCGGCAGGCCGATCCCGGCGCAGCTGCTCGGCAACATGTGGGCGCAGACCTGGAACAAGATCTACCCCGACATCCTCAAGCCCTACCCGGCCGTCAACGTCGAGACCGCGGACGCGCAGCTAAAGGCCCAGAAGTGGGACGCGGTGCGCATGGCGCGCTCGGCCGAGACGTTCTACGCCTCGCTCGGCTTCCCGCAGCTGCCGCAGACGTTCTGGGAGCGCTCCATGCTGTCACGGCCGCGTGACCGCCAGGTGGAGTGCCACGCGAGCGCCTGGGACATGTTCAACCCGCCCGACGTGCGCATCAAGGCGTGCCTCGCGCCGAACGACGAGGACCTGTACACCATCTACCACGAGGAGGGGCACGTCTATTACTACCTGAGCTACGCCAGCCAGCCGTACCTGTTCCGCGACGGCGCCAACGACGGCTTCCACGAGGCGATCGGGGATACGGTGAACCTGTCGGTGACGCCGGCCTATCTGGCCAAGATCGGCCTCATCCAGGCCGTGGCGCCGAGCCGCGAGGCGATCATCAACCAGCAGATGAAAATGGCGCTCGAGAAGATCGCGTTCCTGCCGTTCGGGCGACTCATCGACCAGTGGCGCTGGAAGGTGTTCGCCGGCGAGATCACGCCCGCCAACTACAACAGCTCGTGGTGGGAGCTGCGGCGCCGCTACCAGGGCGTATCCGCACCGCTGCCGCGCAGCGAGGCCGACTTCGACCCGGGCGCCAAGTACCACATCCCGGCCAACACCCCGTACACGCGCTACTTCCTGTCCGTCATCCTGCAGTTCCAGTTCCACAAGGCGCTGTGCGCGGCCGCCGGCAACCACGGGCCGCTGTACGAGTGCTCCAACTACGGCAACGCCGCCGCCGGCGCCAAGTTCGCCCAGATGCTGCAGCTCGGCGCCTCGGTGCCGTGGCAGGATGCGCTCGAGAAGCTCACCGGCAGCCGTGACATCGACGCCGGCGCCATCACCGAGTACTTCCAGCCGCTGCTGCAGTGGCTGGCGGAGCAGAACAAGGGACAGCCCTGCGGCTGGTAGCCGCGCGCGGTCGGGTTACTCGGTAACGCGCACGTCGGTGACGAAGTACTCGGTGTCGCCGAAGCACGAGCTCGGCACCCACTTGTGCTGCTCGTAGTGCAGCGCCATGCGCTTGCCGACCGCGGCGTTGAGCTTCTGCGCCACCGCATCGTCGCGCACGGTGAACTGGAACTTCTCGGCCACCGTGCCGGGCATGGTGACCATGGCCATCTCGCCTTCCCAGGTCTTGCACAACCAGCCCTTCTTGGAGAACTTCTGCACGTAGCCGGCGCGCTCGCCGTCGGCGTAGGACCAGTGCAGCGTCAGCCAGCTGAAGCCGGCCAGCACCGCCAGCAGTGCGATGACGACCCCGATCACGATCTTGCCCATAGTGCGCCCCGCCGCGCAGTCGGCGGCTCTTTTGTCCAAGCATAGCGCGCCGCACGGCCGGTTTGCGGTTCCCGCGCCACAATCTTGTGGCGCGGTGCGGGCTGCTTCTGCAACTATGCACACTGCGCGGCGGGGGTAGTGCGCGCCGCCTTGGAGAATAACGATATGAAGGATCCGGGCGCGGAACTGACGCTGCGGGGAGTGATCCTGGGCGTGGTGATCACGGTGGTGTTCACCGCGGCCAACGTGTACTTCGGCCTGCGGGCCGGGCTCACCTTTGCCACCTCGATCCCGGCGGCGGTCATATCCATGGCGGCGCTGCGCGCGCTGATGGGCGTGACCATCCAGGAGAACAACATCGTGCAGACGGTGGCCTCGGCCGCCGGCACGCTGTCCTCCATCATCTTCGTGCTGCCCGGCATGATCATGATCGGCTGGTGGACCGGCTTCCCCTACTGGATGTCGTTCTTCATCTGCCTGTTCGGCGGCATCCTCGGGGTCATGTACTCGATCCCGCTGCGCCGCGCGCTCGTCACCACCTCCGACCTGCCCTACCCCGAAGGGGTGGCCTGCGCCGAGGTGCTCAAGTGCGGCTGCGGCACCGCCGGCACCGGGGTCGAGGAGAGCAACGCGGGGCTGTCGGCGCTCCTGTGGGGCTCGGTGGTGTCGGGGGTGTTCTCCCTGATCACGGCGACGCGCCTCTTCGCCAGCGACGTGGTGCGCAACTTCCGCCTCGGCGCGGGCGTCTCCGGCTTCGACTTCTTCCTGTCGTTCGCGCTGTTCGGCGTCGGACACCTGGTGGGGCTGTGGGTCGGGGTGGCGATGCTCGTCGGCCTGCTCATCTCCTGGGTGTGGGGCGTGCCGCACTTCTCGGCGCTGACGCCCGACATGGCGCATCTGACCGATGCCGCCTCGCTCGCCCATCTGGCGCGCGACACCTGGAGCCACAAGGTGCGTTTCGTCGGCGCCGGCACCATCGGCGTGGCGGCGGTGTGGACGCTCGGCAAGCTGGTGCAGCCGGTGGCCGCGGGGCTGCGCTCGGCGCTCGTCGCGCAGCGCGCGCGCTCGGCCGGCCAGGGGGCGCTCTTGCCGCGCACCGAGCAGGACATCCCCATCGGTCTCGTCGGGCTCGCCTCGCTCGTCTGCATCCTGCCGGTCGGGGTGATGCTGGCGATCTTCGCCCGCAGCAGCGGCCTCGGCGCGCACCTGGGCTTCATCGTCGTCACCGGCGTGCTGTACGTCGCCATCATGAGCTTTCTCATGTCGGCGGTGTGCGGCTACATGGCCGGCCTCATCGGCGCCTCCAACAGCCCGCTGTCGGGCCTCGGCATCCTCTCGGTCATCGGCTACGCGCTCATCCTGGTCTTCGGGCTGCGCAGCGAGGTGTCGCCGGAGTTCGGCAAGGCGCTGGTCGCGCTGTCGCTGTTCGTGACCGCGGTGGTGTTCGCGAACGCCGCCATCGCCAACAACAACCTGCAGGATCTCAAGACCGGGCAGCTGGTGGACGCCACTCCCTGGAAGCAGCAGGTGGCGCTGGTCATCGGCGTGGTGGCGGGCGCGGCCATCATCCCGCCGATCCTCGACCTGCTGAACCAGGCTTACGGCTTCGTCGGCGCGCCCGGGCCGCCGCGCGAGCACGCGCTGCCCGCGCCGCAGGCCGGCCTCATCTCCGCCCTCGCCCAGGGAGTGCTGCAGCACAACGTCGACTGGAGCCTGATCCAGATCGGCGCCGCCATCGGCGTGGTCGTCATCGTGGTGGACGAGCTGCTGCGGCGCTTCAGGCCCGGCACGCATCTCTCGCCGCTCGCGGTCGGCTTGGGCATGTACCTGCCCACGCAAAGTACCCTCATGGTGGTGGCGGGCGCGGTGGCCGGCTGGGTCTACGACCGCCACGTCGGCCGGCTGCCGCGGGGCGAGGCCAAGAAGCAGCTCGGCGTGCTGCTCGCCTCCGGCATGATCGTCGGCGAGGGCCTGGTGGGCGTGGCGGTGGCCGCGCTGGTCGCCTTCTCCGGCCAGGACTTCCCGCTGGGGCTGGTCGGCGATGCGTTCGCCGACGGGGCGGCGGTGTGGCTCGGCGCGCTCGCGTTCGTGCTGGTGATCTACCTGCTGTACCGGCGCCAGGCGCGCGCGCTCGCCACGCCCGCGCCTTGAATTCACACCCGCGGCTTGCGCACCAGCAGGTGTCCGAGCCAGCTCACGATCCAGACGATGATCGCGGTGAGGAGCGCGGCGCGGAAGCTGGCCACGTGGAAGCCCGGCACGAGCCAGGCGGCCAGTCCCACCATCGCGGCGTTCAGCACGAACAGGAACAGGCCGAGGGTGAGGATCGTCACCGGCAGGGTGAGGATGAACAGGACCGGCCGCACGATGGCATTCACCAGCCCCAGCACCAGCGCGGCGATGAGCAGCGTCGTGGTGGAGCGGACGTGCACGCCCGCGACCGCCTGGGTGGCGATCCACAGGCCGGCGGCGGTGATCACGAGGCGCAGCAGAAACGACATCATGCGGGGGCTCCCGGGCGCGAAAGTTTTTCCACGAACACCTTGAGGCGGGTCAGGGCCTGCTGCCAGCTGGTGCGCAGCCGCCAGTACTGGGTGTCCCACTCGCCTCCCGCCGGGAACCCCGAGCCGAGCAGCCGCACGATGGTGCCGCCGGGCACGGGGTCGAGGATGAAATCATCCACCATGACGCTGTCGGTGCGCGGCAGGTCCCGCGCCGGCAGGTACAGCAGCTTCAGCCGCCGCCCCGGCTCGAACACGTCGATGCGCGCCTCGAACTCGGTCACCCGGTCGACGCTGGCGCGGAACAGCCCGCCCGGGCGCGGCGCGATCTGCGCCTCGGGCGAACACCAGCGCATGAGGTAGTCCGCCTCGGTGAGCGCGCGCCAGACCGCATCGACGTCCGCGCGGATGTCGACGCGGTGCGCATAGCCCCGCTCTCTGTCGCCCATGGCGGCATTGTGCCATTCTGGCCGCCAAAGCCGGAGGTCTCATGGCACTCGTGCACCTGGCAATCGGGCTCGCCCTGGTCGAGTTCCTGGTGTTCGGCTGGGCGGTGGGCCGCGCCCGCGTCACGCACGGCGTGCCGGCGCCGGCCACCACCGGGCATGCCGTGTTCGAGCGCTTCTTCCGGGTGCAGATGAACACGCTCGAGCAGCTGGTGATATTCGTCCCGTCGATCCTGCTGTTCGCGCACTACGTCAGCCCCTACGTCGCCGCGCTCCTCGGGGCGCTGTTCATCATCGGCCGCGCGGTCTACTTCGTCGGCTACACCAGGGCGGCCGAATCCCGCCACACCGGGTTCCTGCTGAGCATCGTGCCCAACGCCATCCTGCTCTTCGGGGGGATCGTGGGCGTGGTGCGCGCGCTGTTCTAGGCGGCCAGGCTCAGGCGGGCGAGCGCGGGCGGCGCAGCAGCGCGACCGCGAGCGGCACCAGGGACACGGCGACGATGCACAGGGTCACCACGCCGAAGTTCTGCTTCACCAGCGGGATGTTGCCGAACAGGTAACCGCCCCACACGAACAGCATCACCCAGGCGCAGCCGCCGAGCAGGTTCCAGGCGAGGAAGCGCGGGTAGGGCATGCGGCCGACGCCGGCGACGAACGGCGCGCAGGTGCGCACGATGGGCACGAAGCGCGACAGCGCGATGGCCATGGCGCCGTGGCGGGCGAAGAACGCCTCGGTCTGGCGCAGGTACTCCACCTTGAGGAAGCGATAGCGACCCGAGAAAGCCGGCGGTCCGATCGCGCGCCCGATGGAGTAATTGGTGATGTTGCCGAGCACCGCGGCCGCGCCGAGGATGACGCTGGCGAGCGGGGCGCTGAGCGTGCCGCTGGTATCCACCGCGGCGAGCGCCCCGACCGCGAACAGCAGCGAGTCGCCCGGCAGGAACGGCGTCACCACCAGTCCGGTCTCGCAGAAGATCACCGCGAACAGGATCGGGTAGATCCATACGTCGTAGCGGGTCAAGAGCTCGACCAGGTGGCGGTCGAGATGCAGGACGAGATCGATGAACCACGCGAGCATCGTCGCGAGGATACGGGTTGCGGCGGGCGGGTGCTAAGCCCGCAGCCGTCGCCTACGGCACGAAGGCGCGGGCGGTGAGCTGCGACGCTCCCGGCGTGTGGTGATGCCGGAGCGTGTCGAGGCCGAGGCGCACGTCGGCGTCCCGCGTGGCGAGCGAGGCACCGCCCGGGATGATCTCGGCGGGGGCATCGCCGGCGCCGTCCTCGACGATGTCCGGCACCAGCCCCTTGCCCTGGATCGAGGCGCCCGAGGGGGTGAAATAGCGCGACGTGGTGAGCTTGATCGCCCCGCCGCGGGTGAGCGGCATGACGGTCTGCACCGAGCCCTTGCCGTAGGTGCGGCGGCCGATGAGGAGTGCGCGGCCGTGGTCCTTGAGAGCCCCGGCGACGATCTCGGAAGCCGAGGCCGAGCCGCCGTTCACCAGCACCACGAGCGGCGCCCCGTTGATGAGATCGCCGGGCGTGGCGTCCATGCGGAAGCGCGCCTCGGAGGTGCGGCCGTCGGCGGTGACGATGACGCCCGAGTCGAGGAAGTCGTCCGCGACCGCGACGCCAGCCTCCAGCACTCCGCCTGGATTGTTGCGCAGATCGAGTACTAAGCCCTTCAATCCAGCAGGATTGTCGCGCCGGAGTCTCGAAACGGCCCGGCCCACGTCCTCTGCTGTCGTCTCGCTGAAGCTCGTGATGCGCAGGTAGCCGTAGCCCGGCTCGAGGGTCTCGGCGATCACGCTGTGCACCTCGACCTGGGCGCGGCGCAGGGCGTACTCGGTGACGCCGGGCACGCCGTCGCGGCGGATGGCGAGCTTCACCAGGCTCCCCGAGGCGCCGCGCATGCGCGAGATGGCACCGGCGAGGTCGGCGCCGATGTCGGTGCCGTCGATGCGCACGATCTGGTCGCCCGGCAGGAGCCCGGCCAGCTGCGCCGGCGAGCCGTCGATCGGGCGCAGGATCCTCACCATGCCGTCCTCGGCCACCACCTCGATGCCGACGCCGGGGTAGGAGCCCATGGTGGACAGCCGGATCTCGTCGAACTCCTGGCTGTCGAGGTAGGCGGAGTGCGGGTCGAGCGCGGCGACCATGCCGCGCACCGCCTTCTCCATGAGCGCGTGGTCGTCGACGTCGTCGACGTACTCGCGCTTGATGCGCTCGTAAACTTCCGCGAACAGGCTCGCCTCCTGCCACGGCAGGCCGGCGCGCGGGGGCTGCGCCAGCGCCTCGCTGGCACGCGGCGCGCCGCGGTCGGCGAGCACGCCGCCGGTGAGGGCACCGCCGAAGCCGAGAATGACCCCCGTGGCGAGGGTGAGGAGCGTGCGCGGGCGCGTCTTCATGTGATCAGCAACCTCTGTGCGGGAGAACGGCGCGGCGCCCACGCCAGGTGACTCTGATTGCCGACGGTGCCGCAGGTTCCCGACGCATCAGCGCGACGCCCCGACAGCCAGATCGACATCGCCGTCGTCTTCCACCCTCTCGTCCGCGGCCGAGCTCGGCAGCGGCAGTTCGGTGAGGAGATCCGCGAGCGGGATGGGGCGGCCGATGGCGAAACCCTGGCCGTAGTCGACGCCGAGCTCGGCGATGCGCGTCGCGATGGCCTCGGTCTCGATGTACTCGGCCACCGTGATGATCGACATGCTGCGCGCCAGCTGCGCGATCGCGCGCACCATGGACTCGGCGCGCTGGTCCTTGAGCACGTCGCGCACGAAGCTGCCGTCGATCTTCAGCATGGTGACCGGCAGCTGGCGCAGGCACGACAGCGAGGACAGCCCGGTGCCGAAGTCATCGAGCGCCACGCCGCAGCCCAGCCGCCGCAGCCGGCGCATGAGCGCCTCGGCGCGCGGCAGGCACGCCATGGTGGCGTTCTCGGTGAGCTCGAAGCAGAACAGCTCCGGATCGAGGCCGCTGGATGCGACGCGCTCGACCAGGAACTCGGGGAACGACTCGTCGTTGAGCGACTGGCCGGAGAAGTTGATGGCGAAGCCGAGCGCGCGGCCCTCGAGGATCGAGGCACGGGGCCGGAGCGACTCGATGACGTGGTTGACGACCCAGCGGTCGATCGCCGGCATGAGCTGGTAGCGGGCCGCGGCCGACAGGAAGGTGTCGGGCCCGACGGTGCGGCCGCCGTCGTCGATCATGCGCAGCAGCAGCTCGTAGTGCGGGCGCGCGGTCTCGGCGGTGGCGAACGGCAGGATCAGCTGGGCGTCCAGGTGCAGCCGGCCGCACTCGATGGCCTCGCGCACGCGCGCGGCGATGCCGATGTCGGCGTGGCGGCGCATGATGCTGGCATCGGCCTGCTCGTACACCTCGACGCGGTTGCGGCCGCGGTCCTTGGCGGCCTTGCAGGCGGTCTCGGCGGTCGCCAGCACGTGCGCCAGCTCCTCCGCGGTCGACTCGAGCAGCGCCACGCCGACCGAGATGGTGACCGGCAGGCGCGCCTCGCCCTGCATGACGGCGAGCCGCTCGGCGCCGTCGCGCAGCGACTCGGCGAAGGTCTCCGCGTCCTGCACCCGCGCCGGCAGCAGCACCGCGAAGCGGTCGCCGGAGATGCGCGCGCCGATGGCCCCGGGGGGCAGGCGCTGGCGGATCAGCTCGCCGAGCTGCGCCAGCACCGCATCGCCCATGTGCATGCCGGACTTCTCGTTGATGGCGTGCAGCTGGTCGACGTCGATGTAGAGCGCGCTCCAGGGCTGGCCCTTGAGGTCGGCGATGACACCGCGCACGCGCCGCTCGAAGGCCGGGCGCGCGTACAGGCCGGACAGCGCATCGAAGCTCGACTCGATGACGCCGATGGCCTTGCGCGAGAGGATCTCGGCGATGTGCGCGTCGCGCGCGGTGAAGGGCTCGGCGGCCGCGTCGCGCACCAGCGCCAGCACGCCGATGCAGCGCCCGGCGCGCGAGCGCAGCGAGCAGCACAGCACGCGATGCGGCAGCGCCTCGGGGTTGCCGGCCGAGACCGTGTCGTTCAGGACCAGCGGCGTGCGCTGCGCCTGCGCCATGGACAGCAGGCGCCGGTGCGCCCGCATCAGGAACTGGGTGTCGGGGGTGGCCTGGCCGCTGCCGCGCACCAGCGTGACATTCTTCTCCGGCACGAGCAGCGCTCCGGTGCCGGCGCGCAGGTGCTCGATGGTCTGCTGCAGCAGCAGCTGCAGCTCGTTGGCGCCGTCGGCGTTGACGGTCTCGGTGGCGCCCTGCGCCAGCAGCAGGTTCAGGTCCTTGTCGAGCCCGCCGACGATGCGCTGCAGCTCCTCGATGGTGGCGCGCGCCACCAGATCGCGCCGCAGGCACTCGAGCGCCGGGCCGACGAGCGAGTAAGCGAAGGAGAAATCGTGGTTGCGGCGGTCATCGCCCGGGCGGCACACCATCGCGAGCAGCGCCAGCAGCTGCTGCTCGTCGTCGCGCAGTGCGCACAGGTACACCGGCAGGTTGCCGGCGAGCAGCCGGTGCTGCCCCGGGCTCTGCGGGTTGGACGAGACGCTGAGCAGCGCGTCGTCGACGATATTGATGAGGTCCGGGCCGGTCATGGTGTCGGTCGACCACATGAGCTCGCCCGCGGCCCCGAACATGGCGATGCAGGAGGTGCGCGGCAGCAGCGCGCGCAGCAGCCGCACGTAGGGGTCGAAACGCGCGCCGGGCTGGCCGGGGACGTACTCGCTGTCGGGACTCGGCTTCATGTGGCGGAACGACGCTGACGACCCGCGATCTGTTAACTGCCCAGCGCACACCATTGCGCGTCCCGCCCCCCGAAGTCCTTGCGCGAGTTGGCGAATCCGCGCACCGGGGCGCGGGGCGGGGGCCAAAAGGTTGATGCCGATCACATCCGACCGGCTGGGGGGAAACCCTCCGCGCGCCTAGGGGTCGGGAGCCCTGAACCAGGGACGCGGATCGACCGGCCTGCCCCCCTTGCGGATCTCGAAATACAGCTCCGGGCGCGAGCTGCCGCCGGAGTCGCCGGCGGCCGCGAGGGTGTCCCCGGCGGCCACCTGCTCGCCGACCGCCTTGTAGAGGCGCTCGTTGTGGCCGTAGAGGCTCAGGTAGCCGTCGCCGTGGTCGACGATGGCCAGCAGCCCGAGTCCCGGCAGCCAGTCCGCGTAGATGACCCGGCCGGCGCACACCGCCTTCACCGGCGTGCCGCGCTCGGTGGCCACCAGCACCCCGTCCCAGCGCACCCCGCCGGCGCGCGACTCGCCGAAGCGCGCCACCAGGTGCCCGCTCACCGGCCAGGCGAGCTTGCCGCGCAGGCGCGTGAACGCATCGTTCCCCTCGACGGGAAAACGCTCGAGCGCGGCGTGCAGCTCGCGCAGCAGCTTCTCGAGCCCGGCCTGCTGGCTCTTCAGCCGCTCGAGGTTCTGGGCGCGGGTGTGCGACTGTGCCTCGAGATTGGCGAGCACGTGTGCGCGCTGCTCGCGCGCCTGCTCCAGGCTCAGGAGCTGCGCGCGCTGCTGCTTTTCCAGCTCCGCAAGGCGCGCGTCCTGGTCGGCGAGCTGCTGGTCGAGCTCGGCGAGGCGCTGCACGTCGTCCTCGATGAGCTTGATCTGGCCGGCGCGCGCGCGGCCGAAGTAGCTGTAGTAGGCGAACATGCGCCCGGCGAGCGCCGGGTCCTTCTGGTTGAGGAGCAGCTTGAGCGGCTCCTGCCTGCCGATCAGGTAGGCGGCGCGCATCTGCCCGGCGAGCGCGGCGCGGTTGTCGCTGAGCTCGCCCGCGCGCGCCTTCTTCTCGGCGGCGAGCGCGGCGCGGCGCGTCGCGCCCTCGGCGCGCTCGCGGCGCACGTCGACCCAGGACTCGCGCGCCCGTCCCACCGACAGCTCCGCGCTCCTCAGCTCGCGCGACAGGCGGTCGCGCTCGAGCTGCTCGCCGCTCACCTCGCGGCTGACGCGCTCGATCTCGGCTTTGACCGCCTGCAGCTGTTCCTCGGTCTTCCTGGCGTCGGTCTCGGCGCGGTTCGGGGCCGCCCCGGCCCCGGGGCCGGCACAGAGCCAGCAGCCGGCGAGCACGGCGGCCCACGCCCGCGCGCTGCGCCCGGCGCGCGGGGTGCCGAAAGACAGGGGGGCGCTATAATGCGCGCCCTTTTGCGCCCCCGGCATGACCGCCTCCCCTATGGATCGCGTGCTCGAATTCGTCAGTCATCACCCCTGGCTTGCCGCCGCCACCGCGCTGCTCGTGGCCCTCGTCCTTGTATACGAAATGCGCGCCCGTTCGGAAAGCCGCGTCGGGGTCTCGCCCCAGGAACTCATCCGCCTCATGAACCAGGGCGCCCTGGTGCTCGACCTGCGCCCGGCGGAGCAGTTCCAGGCCGGCCACCTGTCCGGGGCCCGGCCGATGAACGGCGAGCAGCTGCTCGCCGCCGGCGATACCCTGAAGAAGCATAAGGAAAAGGCGATCGTCGTGTACGACGACTCGGGCTCGGTGGGCGCAGCGGCGGTGCGCCAGCTCACCGCCCAGGGCTTCACGCGCGCCTTCATGCTGCGCGGGGGGCTGGCCGCCTGGCGTGCCGACAACCTGCCCCTGTCACGCGCCTGAGCCGATGGGTGCACCCAGGGTGGTCATGTACAGCTCCGACTGGTGCCCCTACTGCTCGCGGGCGCGGCGCCTGCTGGAAGCCAAGGGAGTAGCCTACGAGGAGATCGACGTGGACGTGACGCCCGGCGCACGCGAAGAAATGCTGGCGCGCGCGGGGCGCGACACGGTGCCGCAGATTTTCATCGGCGCGACCCACGTCGGCGGAAGCGATGAGCTGCACGCGCTCGAGGCGGACGGGCGGCTGGATTCATTGTTGAAATAACGAAGCCGAGGACAGTATGGCGAACGAAACCGCCGGCGAGGCGCCGGGTGCGATGGCCGACACCGGGCCGGTGCTGGCACTGCAGAACGTGTATCTCAAGGACTGCTCGTACGAGTCCCCCAACGGGCCGCGTGTCGACGGCTCGTGGAACCCGCAGATCAGCCTCGACCTGCAGACCAATTCCAACATCCTCGGGCCCGAGGTGCGCGAGGTGGTGCTGACCGTCACCGTGTCGGCCAAGCTCGGCGAAGTCACCATCTTCCTGGTGGAAGTGAAGCAGGCCGGCCTGTTCGTGATCCGCAACCTGCCGGAGGCGGACATGAAGCGCGCCATCAGCACCGTGTGCCCGGGCGTGCTGTTCCCGTACGCGCGCTGTGCGATCTCGCAGCTGGTGAGCCAGGGCGGCTTCCCGCAGTTCCTGCTGCCGCCGGTCAACTTCGACGCGCTGTACGCCGCCAACCAGCAGACCACGCCACCGACCACCAACTAGACGGCCATGCGCGAGGCGCCGGTCGCAGTCCTGGGAGCGGGCTCGTGGGGCACCGCGCTCGCGATCCAGTTCGCGCGCGGCGGCCGGCCGGTCCGCCTGTGGGGCCGTGACGGCGCGCAGCTGGCGAGCATGGCCGCCTCGCGCTGCAACGCGCGTTACCTGCCGACCGCGACCTTCCCCGACTCGCTCCGGGTCGAGCCGCACCTGCCGCTCGCCCTCGGCGGTGCGCGCGACGTGCTCATCGTCGTGCCGAGCACGGCGTTCCGCGCGCTGCTCACCCAGCTGGCGCCGCTCCTCACCCGGGAGATGCACGTGGCGTGGGCCACCAAGGGCTTCGAGCAGGGGAGCCTGCGCCTGCCGCACCAGGTGGCGCGCGAGATCCTGGGCGAGCGGCGCGTCGCGGTGCTGTCGGGGCCGACGTTCGCGCGCGAGGTCGGCGCGGGCCTGCCGACCGCCATGACGGTGGCCTCGCCGGAAGCGGCCTATGCCGGCGCGCTCGCCGCCGAGCTGTCCTCGGCCAACTTCCGCGCCTACACCTCGACCGACATCATGGGCGTGGAGATCGGCGGGGCGGTGAAGAACGCGCTCGCCGTCGGCGCCGGGCTGTCGGACGGCCTCGGCTTCGGCGCCAACACGCGCGTGGCGCTCATCACGCGCGGCCTCAAGGAAATGACGCGCCTGGGCGTCGCGCTCGGGGCGCAGGCCGGCACCTTCATGGGGCTCGCCGGGCTCGGCGACCTGGTGCTGACCTGCACCGACGACCAGTCGCGCAACCGCCGTTTCGGACTGCTGCTGGCCGCCGGCGCCAGCCCCGCCCAGGCGCTGGCGCAGATCGCGCAGTCGGTCGAGGGCTACCACGCCGCGGGCGCCATCCGCGCGGTCGCCGCCCAGGCCGGCGTCGACATGCCGCTGTGCGAGGTGGTGTACCGCGTGCTGTACGAGGACCTGCCGCCGCAGCAGGCGGTGCGCGAGCTCATGAGCCGGCCGATCAAGGCCGAGGCCGAGTAGCGCGCGCGGGACTTCAGCGCCGCGGCTTGTCGGCGCGCTCGACGGCCGCCGTGGCGCTGCGCGGCTGCACCTCGCGCAGCCAGTCCGCCGCCGCCGCGACGCTTGCGAACACGCGCACCGGCACGGCGCGGTTGACCGCCACGTTCTCCGCGAAGCCCATGAGATCGCCGGTGGCGTTGACGTCGACGTATGCCATCGCCTGCAGCACGCCGCGGAGGCGCTCGCTGCCCTTCGATACCAGGGGCGAACACCTGCAGGGTGCCGAGCCGCGGCCCCTCGAGGCGCTCCTCGACGAGCACGCGAAAGCACTGCCGCGCGGTGCACTCGCGCAGCACCTGCTCCATGTAGCCGGCGACGCTGTCGAGGCTGTTGTCGCCGCTCACGGTCACGTGCAGATAGGTGGGCCGCTCGTCGATGCGTACCTGGAAAGCCATGGGCCGCCTCCTCAGCCGGGCGCCGCGACACGGCCGAGGTTGAAGGTGAGCCCGAACGGATCGCGCAGGTAGCAGCGCGGCAGCCCGGGATCCTCCTCGAGCAGCGTGCAGCCGGCGGCCAGCAGACGGTCGCGCGTCGCGGCCACGTCCGCGACCAAAAAGTCGAACACGGGGCCGTGTGGCTCGCCCGCCTCGACGTACAGCCGGACCGCTCCGGTGTCGAACCCTGCGAGCGTGGCCTCGCGCAGGGCGAGCGGAAAGCCGAGCACGGTCTCGTAGAAGCGCAGCGCTGCGGGCCAGTCCCGGGTGCGGATGATGACGTCGCGCGAGGAGCGGATGGCGGCCATGGTGCTACCGTGTTTTCCTGGCGATGATGCGCCGATCGCGCGCCCGTTCCCATCCCGCCACGCCCCCGGCAACGAGCCGGAACAGCGGGTGCGGGCGCGGCGCACTCCGGCGCCAGCGGGCGTGGAGGGCCGGACTGCGCTGCTTCAGCTTGCGCAGCAGATGGCGCCACTCGTGAGCCAGCTGGCCGCGCGTGGCGCGCAGCACGATGCGCCGCCGGCGTACGCCGACCCGGGCGCGGCGGAACGCGTAGCCGCGGGCCGCGGCCTCCTCGAGCACGGCGTGCAGGTAGGCATCGATGGCCGCGAGCGGCCGGCGGTGCGCGCGGAACCGCTCGAGCTGCGGGTGGTGGCGGTAGCCGCGCGTGCGGCCCCGCAGCACCGCGCGCGCCAGCAGCGCCTCGCGCCACAGCGCCACCAGGCCGCGCGCATCGAGGTAGCGGGGATGTACGGTCCAGAGGCGCATGGGCGGGTTCAGGGAATCATGGCCGCGGGATATGCGTAGAGCAGGTACAGGAACAGCGGGATGGTGAGCAGGCCGAGGATGACGCCGAGGCGCGTCAGGCTCGTGGCGAGCCGCGAGCGGCTGTTGGGCGCGCAGCGCCACAGCATGATGCACTGCACGACGCCGATGGCGAGGCCGATCACCGTGTAGACGACGATGCTCTTCACGTTGAGCGGATCGACGAACAGGCCGAGAGCGGAGTACGCGACCGACACCCCGACGCCGTAGACCCAGAACACGCGGCGCAGCGGCGCCTTGCCCTTCAACGCATCAGACAGCATGGACCACCTCCGGCGCGGTGAGCTGGCGCCACAGCCCGGCAAAATCGGTCTCGCCCAAAACGAACTGCGCTCCCGACATCAGGCCGCCCGTGCCGCGCGGATGTCGGGCACGTTGAGCACGCGCTCGCCGTCGGGCCCGCGCTCGATGCTGGCGACCAGCGCCGCCACCATCTGCGCGAGCGTCACGAGCCCCAGGCGCTGCGCACTGTCGCGCGTGGCGGGCACGCGCGCGAGCACGGCGTACACCGGCAGCAGCACGTACGGCCAGCGGTGCCCGGGGCCGAGCACGTACCAGGGACGCACGATGGTGGCGGCCATGCCGCTCGCGCGGATGCGCGCCTCGACCGCCTGCCGCACCTCGATGTAGGCGCGCATCACCGGGGCCGGCTGCGCGACGCTCACGTAGACGAAATGCCGCACGCCGGACTCGAGCGCGGCATCGAGCGCCGCGTGCGCCGAGACCAGGTCGATGGCGCGGAAGCTCGCCGCCTTGGCGGGACTCGGGTGCGGCGTGCCGACCAGATGCACGAGCGTGTCGGCGGGCGCGACGGCGGGGGCGAAGCTCGACGCCACGAGCGCATCGCCGACGATGACTTCCGCGCCGGGCGGCACGCGTGCGGCGCTCGCGGCACGACAGAGGGCGCGCACGCGGTGGCCGCGCGCGAGCAGCGCCGGGATGAGCGCCCGGCCGACGTAGCCGGTGGCGCCGGTCACGAATACGCAGCGGCCGGTCACGGCAGCGCGGTCCTTTCTCGCATCGCCAGCCGGGCGACATGTAGCAGCAGACACGCCGCGCAGGCAACCTCGAGTCCGATGGTCAGGTTCATGGCGGCGCTGTGGTGCGACCACGGCGCGCGGGTGTAGTGCAGGAGCCCTGCAAATCCCAGCAGCGCGTACAGGGCGAGCAGCGCAAGTCCGGAGCGCCGCTGGCCGCGCCGGTAGAGAGCGAACCCGAGGACTCCGGGCACGGTGACCGCGCCCCAGGCGAGGTACACCTCGGCGCGCGTCCAGGACGGCGGCAGGTTGGGGTAGTGCGCGAGATACTCGGCGTTGTGCGTGAAGTGCAGCAGGCTCGCCGCGGCGTACAGGACGATGAGGACGACGAGGGTGGTGACATTCATGGCACGGCGCGCCGGAAGCACACCACGCGCTCGGCCTCCTCGAAGCCGAGCGCGCGGTGCATGGCGTGACTCGCCGTGTTCTCGAGCAGCGCGTCGGAGGCGAGCTCGGTGAAGCCGGCGCCGACCGCCCAGTCGATCACCGCCTGCACCAGGCGCCGCGCCACGCCCTGGCGGCGCGCCGCGGGCACCACGTACAGCCCCTCGAGGAAGGCGACCGGGGAGAGGGTGGCGCCGTTCACCGCGTCGCGCCGCACCGCCGCCTCGGCGAAGCCCACCGCCTGCTCACCGAAGAACGCCATGAACTGCACGCAGGTGCCGGGGTCCGCGAGCGCGCGCTCCATCTCGCGCAGGAGCTCGGCGTCCGTGCCGCCCTCGGGCCAGAGCGCGCGGCGCATGGCCAGCCAGGAGGGCTGCGGCGCGCTGAGGCGCTCGATGCGCAGCGGGCCGGGAGGGCGGTCCACGACGCGCGTCAGTGCGCGCCGGCCCGCGCCACGAGGAACTTGACGAGGTCGATGAGCTCGTCGGGACTTGCGACCGAGTCCATCACCACGCGCCAGGTGCCGTTGACGATGAGGCACGGCGTACCCGGCACCTGCATGTCGTGGATCTGCGCATCGGCCGCGCGCATCTTCATGTCGATGGAGAAGGAGTGCGCGGCCGCCAGGAACGCCTCGGGCTTCACGTTGCTCCAGCGCGCGTAGGCGCGCGCCGCATCCTCGATCGAGGGCAGCGGGGTCTTCAGGCGGTGCGTCACGGGGTCACTGATCGCCAGCTCGCCGGTCTTCCAGACCGCATCGAACATGGCCTGGTGAGTGCGCGCGGCGATTCCCAGCACCTCGGCGGTGAAGTAGGCCCGCTGCAGCATCGGCCAGTCCTCGGCCGTGTTGAACGCGGCCGGCAGCAGCGCGATCTCGGCGTTCGGGGGCAGCGCGTGCGCGAGCCGCGCCATCAGCGGCTGGAAGGCGTTGCACGCCGGGCAGCCGTAGGAGAACACCTCGAGCACCTCGATCTTCCCGGGCGGCACGGTGGTGTGCTGGGCAGGCGTCAGCCGGACGTAGTTCTGTCCCTCGACGTAGGCGGCGGCGGCGTGTGCGGCGGACAGCGGCGCGAGCAGGACCAGCAGAGCGGCGGCGAAGCGTGGCATGGGCACCCCGGGGAGAACTTGGACACCGGTCCGATCTTAGCGAAAGCCGCGCCGGCTCAGGGTGCCGGGCCGAGCGCGAAGAACAGGGTCTTGGCGGTGGCCCCCAGGTCGGCGCGCGCCGCGGGCTGCCGGCCGGCATCGGCGGGGTAGTGGCCGGCAGCGTAGCGCAGCCGCACGAAGTGCGGCGGCGCCGCGCCGCCCTTCACCCAGACGAGCAGCGTGCGCCAGCCCTGGTGCGCTTCGGCCGAGACCTTGACCGGCTGGTTCGCAAGCGTGGATTTCGAGATGACCGTGAAGCCGGCCGCCGTGCCCCGGAGGACCAGGAGCGCGCAGCCCTCGCTCCCGCAGTACTCGCGGTCGGTGAGCAGGACCACCGCGTCCGCCACCCGGTCCCCGTTCAGGTCGGTGAACGCATAGGCGAACTTGGTGACGGGCCCGGCATAGGCACGGACCGCCGC
>Ga0134125_10003260_pt1 | contig 18840 bp, 19 predicted proteins | sample KB31751_FD_96464 | JGI IMG/M metagenome (GOLD analysis project Ga0134125, IMG submission 96464) | Terrestrial soil microbial communities with excess Nitrogen fertilizer from Kellogg Biological Station, Michigan, USA - KB3-175-1 | ecosystem: Environmental > Terrestrial > Soil > Unclassified ... | reverse complement strand
GTTGGCAGCTGGGCCGGACGGCCGCTCTTATCCGTCAAGGATGAGGGAGGAAAGTCCGAACTCCGCGGGGCAGTGTGCCGGATAACGTCCGGGAGGGCGGATTCAAGTCCGCTCGACGGAAAGTGCCACAGAAAATATACCGCCTTGGCGGCAACGCCAGGGTAAGGGTGAAAAGGTGCGGTAAAAGCGCACCGCCGCGGCAGTAATGCAACGGGCAGGGCAAACCCCACACGGAGCAAGACCAAATAGGAAGGAAGACGTGGCTTCGGCTGCGGCACGTGCCGGCCCGGTGCGTCAAACCTTCGGGTAGGTCGCTAGAGGCGCGCAGCAATGCGCGTCCCAGAGGAATGGCCGTCCTGCGGGAGCAATCCCGCAGACAAAATTCGGCTTACAGGCCCAGCTGCTAATTTCGATAGTAAGCAAAGATTCAAAACCCTGTGCTTGGACGGCACCCTTATTTCAGCCATTTGCAATATTCGCTCATGAAGATTAAAGAAGTCTCGTAAACCTGAAGCCTAACTGCTGGACTCCTAGTGCGTTGATCCGCTAAGTTGGAACAGGGGATTTTATGGCCGAGACCCGTTCCACAATGCTTCCGTTGGGCACGAACGCGCCCAGTTTCAACCTTCCCGACCCCAGCGGCAAGCGAACCTCGCTCGCCGATTACAAAGACGCGCCTGCATTGCTGGTGGCCTTCATCTGTAACCATTGTCCGTTTGTAAAACACATCCGGAAGGAATTTGCTTCGTTCGCGAAAGAGTACCAAGCGAAGGGCGTGGGCATTGTCGCCATCAATTCCAATGACGTGGAGAATTATCCGCAAGACAGTCCGGAAAAAATGGCGGAAGAGATCAAACAGGCGGGCTATACGTTCCCTTATCTTTACGATGGAAGTCAGGTAGTCGCCAAGGCTTATAACGCTGCGTGTACGCCGGATTTCTATTTGTTCGATCGAACCCATCGCCTCGTTTATCGCGGACAATTCGATGACAGCCGTCCGGGGAATGGGCGTCCGGTGACTGGAGCGGACATGCGTAGCGCTGTGGACGCGGTGTTGGCAGGCAAAGCCGTGAGCGCAGACCAAAAGCCCAGCGTGGGCTGCAACATCAAGTGGAAGCGCGATTGATGGTGCGATGTTTTCATTAACCCCGAAGCTGTTGTGCTCTATCTATCGTGTTGCCGGAAAGTTTCATTGGCTTGACTGATCAACGTAGCCTATTTAGCGGGAAGTTGTTGGGAGGCCACCGCGGCGGCGTTATTCAGCGTAATGCCCAGAGTTCCCGCGTTGCTGGCATTCCTGTCGTAAATTCCCGTGCGTAGAAACACTTCGCCGGAGGGAACATCAATTTCCTTGTGGAGCTGAAGCCCAACTTTCTGCATGGAGGCATAGACTTTGGGTTTCAGCAGCACGTCACTGTCTTGTCTCACCATGTTTAAGGGCTTGCCGTCAGCGTCATACGCGACAAGGATCAATTCAAACCCGCCATGGCGGACGCCGTCAGGCGCGAGTTGTAGCTTCAAGTCGTCCACGGAGACGGCGAAATCTACCCCGTAGCGTGTGACGGGTCTCTTCAGGTCCTGATTGCCGCCTGCGATGGGCGCGTCCGGGGCGGGCTGCGGACTCATCGGCAACACGCGCACTTTATAAAGGATCTGAGAGTAATCAGGCATGCCGAAGCCTACCAGCGGAAGCAGCGGATCAACGGTCGGTTGCTGATCGGTGGCGATTTGATGGGCTTTCGGATCTTCCGCATAGTACCCACGGCGGTAGGACAGCTTGAAATCACCCTTGGGAAGTTTTATCTGGATGCGCCTGAATTTTCCGTCCAAATCTTTATTGGTTGGAGTGTATGTCAGCGTGTAGTAGCGGGAGCCGTCGTTCATTGCCTGCGCGACGGCTTCAGTGAGTCCGTTGACGTTGAAGAAAGCCTGACCCCCCGTATCCTGCGCGAGCTGCACCATGGCGAGCTGGGTAGAATTGCGCTGGTCGTTTTGGTCATGGATGGACATGAAGTTGAATACACTGGTGTCATTCTGGTCGAACCCCACCAGACCGCCCGCGGCGATCGGATAGACGGCTACCTGGTCAGCGGTAAGCAGATCGGCGGTTTCCTGAATATCGCCTTTGTATTGGCGCGGCATGTTCGCGTCAGGAAACACGTTGATGGGAAACGATCCGGACAACCACATTACATTCTTTCGTCCGGGGATGTTCGCAAGATAACGTGCCAATTGCTGAAAGGCCCGTAAAGTAATTTGGACGCGCGCATCGGTCTGATACGCCTGATTTTCACCCTGGAACTGTCTCAGTGCGTTAATGGCTTCGGGAGCCGCCTGATTCATCTCCATGAGTTTGATGATTTCCCTGTCGGTATCTTTCTGAAGAGAAGTAGGGTTCAGACGCGAATAATGCGGATCGTTTTCCGCTTTTTTGGCGTCAAGAGAAGCGAGAAGAGCTGACGAATCCGCCGAGACGCCTTTGATCATTCGCAACCGCGAACCCAGCGTGAAGATAGCGATACGCATACCTGGCGGCGCAGTCTGCAAAAACTTCAGCATCTGCTTGTGAACGAAAACCTGGTCTTTGGGCTCGGTGTTGAGTGAGTCCAGCAACAATACGTTCACGGAATCGGCAGTCTTAGTTGTGGGGAAGTTGGTGTAAACGCTGGCAGGCATGGGCGGCAATTTTACCTGCGTTGGCGGCGCTCCTTTGTGCTCTTCGAAAAACGAAATCTTCTGCGGTTTGCCGTCCTCAAGGACCTCAAAGTCTTGCTTGTGCAGGCCGGGAGCTGGATCCCCTTTTCCTTTGGTCACCACGACATCCACCAATACGACTCGCACTTTGGATTGGAATGTGGGCTGGTCGCTGGTAGAGGTATTGGCGGCGGCGCTTGCCGGCGTTGAGGCCTTATCTCCAGTGGTTTGGGCCCAGAGAGAAGCAACCGAGAACGGCACAAGAAAAACCAGAGCGCAACAGCGACGTAACAGCATTGGAAAACTCCAGAAGCGCCGGATAAAAATTCTTGCGTATCGGGGAATTATATTACGTGTTTTCGCAGAGTTGCATAACCGGTTTCCTTGCATGGAAGGGGACAAGTCCTTCACTCACTCAGGATGACAACTTGCGAGAACGCTCGTTACTCATTGGACGCGTAGTTCTTTCTTAAGATAGCTGCGAGGATCAGCAGGAATGCAAAGAGGCGAACGATGTAGATGGCCGGACTGCCCTCGTTCGGATGTGCCACAAACAGCAAGGCCGTCCGGTTTACGCCTTCGACCAGGAAAGCGACCGCGAAGGCCAGGAATAGGGAATCGTGAGTTCGCTTCCAGAACTTCAGGAAGAACACTCCGGCTGTGAGCGACGAGGTGGCGATGACGCCGAGCAGAAATCCTTCAACCATCTACTCATCCTCCCAGATCAAGCCATAAAGCAGAACCAGCATGGCCCCCGCCGCGGTGCCTAATCGCCAGGGATAGAAATTAATATTGGGAAAAACCACGAGATCCAACAAAACGAACACATGCGAAATGGAAAGACCGAAAAAGCAGAGGCTGCTCCACAGCAGCAGCCTTTTCTTTCCCCGCACATAACCGCGCATGAGGAGAACGCCACAGGCGAACGTGATCAAGACGCCGAGAATGTAAACGGCTGGAGCCATTACTCTTTGTCCTTGTCCTTCTCTTTTGTGAAGCGAAACGCGCGGGCAAAATCACGCAGCGCCGAGGAAGCCTTGGAATGGATCATGGTGGAGATACGCACCAGTTCGTGCCGGTAAGTTCTGTCCACGGCTTGCATCAATTTGTTCTGATCGTCAGAGCGAGCGGCAAAAACATATCGGCCGGGTTCGTTGGGAACAACAGAGATGAGTTCCCGCTGCGCCAAATCCTCCAGGATTGCCTGGGCCATATCCGTACGAACATACAGAGCTTTTGCCATGTCGTCCACCGACCACTCGCGCGGGCGGCTGGTCCATAGCAACAGCAGCGCCTCCAGATGAGGAACGCTGTCAATCCGTCGGAGGATAAACTCATCCACCTCTCGTTGTGCAGGTATGTCTTCCATTACGTGTTGACTGCTGAACTGGCGCTAAGTGTGCAGTTCGTAGACCGCCGGGGTATCGAGCCATACGACGACGGGAGGTCCGGAGAATTCGCAGTGAATCAGCTTCGGACGAGTGTTTCGAGAATACCACTCTCGCGTGGTGATTTGAACAATAGGAAATCGTTATTTAGTTGCGAATGGAGAGAGTAGGGAATGCGGATTCATCGGGAAAAATATATTTCTGTTAAGATTTTGATTCGCGGCGGATTGCAGAACGCTCCGCGATCATTTTCCCGGGAATATTTTTAAGGAGAGCACTCATGTCAGCACCCAGCCGTCGCCCAGAAATTCGCCGCCGTCGAACAAGAAAGGAAAAAATCCTGAAGCTGCGCAACCGCCTCGCCAAGGCGACGTCTTCCGCGGACAAGGAGAAGCTTGAAGCCAAGATCCATCGCCAAGGCTTGGTTTCTCCTGGAGCCCCGCTGCTTAAGAAGGCCTGATTTTCCTTTAGGAGTTCAACACTAGTTGCGTGGCTTGTTGCGGCTTTGATTTTCCGCCGCGACGGTCGCTGATTTCCCGATACACGTCAAGCACCGAGAGCGCGGAAGCCTCCCAGGAAAATTTCTGCACCTGCTCGTAACCGCGCTGTTTAAGTTTGGCGCGCAGGTTCTGGTCGAGCAGCACACGCTGCAAAGCGCGCCGCATTTCAAATACATTTTCTGGATTCACCAGCACCGCCGCATTTCCCACAACTTCAGGCAGCGAAGAAGTGTTGGAAGTGAGCACCGGCGTCCCGTGCGCCATGGCCTCAAGCGGAGGTAGTCCGAAGCCTTCGTACAGCGAAGGAAAGATGAAGACCTTGGCGGCATCATAAAAAATGCGCAACGTGTCAATGGGAACGAAGCCGAGGAAGCGAACGTCATTCTGCACGCCGCTGCGAATAACGGTGCGGCGCAGGTCGGGATGCTTGGAGAGTTCGTCTCCGATGATGATCAGCTTGAGGTCGGGATACTGTTCGGCCTTTGCCAACTCGGTCTTAAGCGCCGAAAATGCCTCGATGATGCGCACCACGTTTTTTTGGGGACTGATCCTTCCCGCGTAGAGCAAGAACGGATAATTCACCTGGTAGCGCTCTGCGATCAACTGGCGGTCGCTTTCACTGGCGTGGCCATGAAGAAAGCGCTCGTCAATCGCGTTGTAAATCACCTGGATTTGACTACCAGGAACGGCAAAGAGCTTTTCGATTTCGCTTTTCGTGAAGCCAGAAACCGCAAAAATTCTCGAAGCATTGTTCAGAACGCGCCGCGTCAGTTGAAAATGAATCAGGCGTTTTGCTCCTGAACGATCGCGAGCCCGGTATAAGTGTTCGAGCACGTCATGCACCGTCACCACGTAGGGACAGGGCAAGTTTCGCGGAAGCCAGAACAGGTGCGGGATATGAACCAGGTCGCAGTTGAGGGCTTTTGCCAGGCGGCGGCAGTCCAAATATCCCTTCAGAGTCGTGTCATGTTCGAGCAGGGGGACAGAATGGAAGTTCGCGGGAAGGGAACCGATCTCTGAAATTCTTTCCGGCGCGCCGATCAGATGGTAGCTGTTTTCCTGATCGAGGCGTCCGAGGGCGCGGACAATATTGCGCGTGTAGGTGCCAATGCCGAACTCGGTGATCCGTCGCAGGTCAATGGCAATGTTCACGGGAGAATTTAATCACAAAGGCCACGCTCCGGCCATGCGGCGCCAGTGGACGTTGTGAAGGCCGGACGTCGCGGAGACGGCGCGAACTATGCCCTGACTTCCGCTTCGGCTTTTGCGCGGCGCTCAGCGTAAAGCGGAAAGGCCTCGGCCAGCTCAAGCACATGGCGGCGAATTTTTTGCAGCGCGCCTGTATCCGTACGCTGGTTCAGCGCTTCGCTGATCCACTGGCCAACCTGCCGCATTTCAGCTTCCTTCATTCCTCGGGTGGTGAGCGCGGGGCTGCCAATGCGAATGCCGCTCGGCTTCATGGGAGGATTCGTATCGAAGGGAATCGCATTCTTGTTCACGGTGATCCCCGCCTCGCCGAGGGCTTTTTCGGCTTCGCTGCCCAGCATCCCTTTGGAGAAGACGTCTACCAGCATCAAGTGCGTGTCGGTGCCGCCGGAGATGATGCGGAAGCCTTCTTTGGCCAGCGTTTCAGCAAGAACTTTGGCATTGGCAACAACCTGACGGGCGTAATCGCGGAAATCGGGTTGCATCGCTTCAAGAAAGCAAATCGCTTTGGCGGCCATAATGTGGACGAGCGGCCCTCCCTGAATGCCGGGGAAAACGACTTTATCAATGGCGGCGGCAAATTCCGCTTTGGAAAGGACCATTCCCGCGCGGGGGCCGCGCAACGTCTTGTGAGTTGTGGAGGTAACGATGTGGGCGTGGGGCACCGGTGAAGGATGCACGCGGCCGGCGACCAATCCCGAAAAGTGCGCCATATCCACGAGGTATAGCGCGCCCACTTTGTCAGCGATCTGACGCATGCGGGCAAAATCAATAATGCGCGGATAAGCGCTGCCTCCCCCGATAATCAGTTTGGGACGTTCCTTCTCCGCGATCTTCTCAAGGTCATCGTAGTCAATGGTTTCTGTTTCTTTGGTGACGCCGTAAGGGACCACTTTGTAGGTCTTACCGGAAAAGTTCAGATGATGGCCGTGCGTGAGGTGGCCGCCGTGGGCGAGATTCAGTCCAAGAATGGTGTCGCCGGGCTGCAGCACGGAGAAATATGCCGCCATGTTGGCCTGCGAACCCGAGTGCGGCTGCACGTTGGCGTGCTCGGCGCCGAATAGCTGCTTGGCGCGGTCGCGGGCCAGGGTCTCGACGACGTCGGCGTATTCGCATCCGCCGTAGTAGCGCTTTCCCGGATAGCCCTCGGCATATTTATTGGTGAAAACCGAGCCGGCGGCCTCAAGCACGGCCTCGCTGACAAAATTTTCCGATGCGATCAGCTCCAAACCCTCGTGTTGGCGGCGGGCTTCATTGTCAATGGCGATGGCGATATCGGGATCAACTTCATGAATCGGACGCGACATTTTACTGTTTGGCATTGGGGCTCCGGCGGGAATTGCCCATTCAGTATAACGATTTTGAGCGGATTTCGGCAGCCAAAGTCTAAGGCGACTCTGGCTCGGGAGACTGGCTCGTGGTGATGCGCCCGGAATATTCAACCATCCCGAAGGGCGAGAACCAGCATTGCCATGCGGTCACAGGAGGCGCTTATGGCTAAATGTATGTCATCGTTGGAACAGCGCGTCGGAATGGCGAATTGAAACGGCGAGAGGAGAGGCGCGGGCATGTACATTCCCAAGGCGAACGAAGAAACGCGAATTCCAGTTTTGCACGGCTTGATGGAAGCTCAACCCTTCTGCTCTCTCGTCACTATGGGCGCTTCGGGCCTGTTTGCCACGCATCTTCCGATGGTGCTGGAAAAAGAATGCCAGCCTTTCGGGCGGTTGAAGGGACACGTGTCGCGAGCGAACCGGCAGTGGCGGGATTTGTCTCCTGAAATTGAAGCGCTGGCGATCTTCTCAGGCCCGCAACACTACATCACTCCGTCGTGGTATCCGGAAAAGCGTGAAACTGGCAAAGTGGTGCCTACCTGGAACTACGCCGTGGTCCACGCCTACGGACATTTGAAGGTAATCGAGAACACGAATTGGCTGCTGGCCCATTTGGAGAGCCTGGTCAACTCTCATGAAGCGGCGTTTCCCACGCCCTGGAAAATAAGCGACGTGCCCGCGGACTATATTGAGTCGCTCATAAAAGGCATTGTTGGATTGGAATTAGCGATAGAGCGGATTGAGGGAAAGTGGAAGGCGAGCCAAAACCATTCCGAGGCCCACAGGGAGAGTGTTGTGAAAGGGCTGGAGGATTTGAACACAGCGGAGGGTCGGGCAATGAAGGAGCTCATGCTGGGCTCAACGAAGAAGGCGGAGTCTGATTTGCCGTGAGTAGGCGACGGGCGGTCTAAATAAACTGTACTGCCAAAAGTATGTCATCCCGACGTTGAGCGCAGCGAAGACGGAGGGATCCCACGACGGCCAATTACTGCGCAGCGGTCGGCGGGAATTATTACTCCTGATGGCGCGACAGGTAGTCCGCTCCGACGCAAGGTCCCTCGCAAACACTGCTCGGGATTACATGGGCTTTGACGGTCGCAAAAGAGGACGGAGTCAAGTTGCGTGAAGCTGCAAGAGTGCCCACAACGCGGATCACCACCACGCGTGCGAAATGTCGGTAAGATTGATACATGAAGAAACGCCTGCGCAAAAGCGGCCGTGAATCAACGAGTGAACACTCAGCGAAGCGTGCTTCGCCGAAATATGGTTCCGGGCCTCGCGATCCGCGAAAAGATGATTTTCGAAAGCATGATCCACGCGGGCACGGTCGAGGAAGGCCGCAGCGGCGACTGCCCCGCTTTTCGCGCGAAGTTGCAGTGCTCTACCAGGATGATGCTGTTCTGGCCATTAACAAACCCGCCGGACTACTTGCCGTGCCGGTCGAGGGTTCGGATACGCCTTCAGCCCTGGCGCTTCTTATCGCGGACCTTAAGCCGCAGAGGCAACGCGCTTATGTGGTGCACCGTATTGACCGGTTTACCTCTGGTGTTTTGCTTTTCGCCAAAAGCCAAATGGACCGCGAGGCGCTCATCCGGCAATTTCTCGCGCATACTCCGGTAAGGGAATACCTTGCGGTTGTTCGGGGGCACCCGCCCGCGAAGGAAGGTACGCTGGTCCACTATTTCCGCCGCGAAGGGCAATTCCAAAAGCTGAGCACAGAGAGGGACCGCAAAGCGACACGCGCGGAGCTTCACTACAGAGTCGAGCGCTCGCTTCGCGATGCCTCGCTGGTGCGCGTGACGCTCGTGACCGGATTGCAGAACCAGATCCGGGTGCAGTTTTTAGCGCTTGGGCACCCGGTTGTCGGAGACAGAAAATATCAGGTGAAGGAAGCTTCCGAGCGGCGCATTGCGCGCGTTGCACTGCACGCGGCGCGGCTGCAATTTACGCATCCTCGCTCGGGCGAGAACATCTCGATAGAATGCGAATTGCCGTCTGATTTTCAGGCGCTCATTCAGTCGTTGCAACCAGTACATCGTGCTCGCCGCTAAATGCTGGACGTTTTGTAGATATCCCGATTGTGTATTTCCATGAAAATGTCGGGGGCATGTAGAGGCTTGAATCCGAATTGCGCGTAGAGACCATGAGCGTCCCGGGTGCCGAGAACCCATCGCCGCAGACCTTGAAGATTAGGATGTTCGATGATGCACTGCATCAGAAACTTCGAGAGTCCTTTGCCGCGAAAGTCTTCCAAAACAAAAACATCGGCAAGGTATGCAAAGGTCGCGTAATCGGAAATGACGCGTGCAAAGCCGACCTGCTGATCCTCCCGATAAATTCCGAAACATAAAGAGTTTTCAATCGAGCGGGCCACTACCTCGCGGGAAATTCCCGCGGCCCAATAGCTGTGGGTGAGGAATTCGTGGACTACATTCAAATCAATGCGACGGTTGTCGGTACTGATGAGAAATCCGTCGCAAATTCTTTCGAATTCTGGCAAGGGTGACATTTAAGCTCTGGCGATTTTCTGAAGGCTAGAACTATTATTTCCCAAACATCGGATAGTGGCTCGCGGCGGCCATGAAGAACAGAAGGGGAAGCGACAGAAATGCATTGATCCGCGAGCAGAGAAAAGACATCCGCGCCATGCGCGAAGCTTTTTCCGGCACCGGTGTTCCGTCCTCGGCGAAAGCGCGCGTCCACAAAATTATCCGCTTTTGGATGCGCCAGATGACGCCCCATACATTCAGCAGCATGACCCAGCCCAATCCTCCGCCAATTCCTATTGAAAGAAGACGATTGCTCTCCCATCCGTGGTCGTTCAGGCTTACAAACGGCCAGCCCGCGACGATCACGATGATGGCAACCAAGGGAGCCAGCATCCATGCGCTATTGAGCGCGCCTTTGCCGGGAATGAGTAAGGCGTAGAGAAGGGCCCAAACAATCGTCCAGATGAGAAAAAAGCTGCCCATGGCCATGCCGATGGAGGCGTGCGCGTTGTGCGCGTCGGCGGTTACGATGTTGCCCCAATACGCCAGTCCCATGAGAACGGTGATCACCGCCGCCCAGCGGAACCACCACAGGGCGCGCGACATAAGCGCCGGGAATACTTTGACCTTGGTGGCGGAATCTAGTTGACTCATCAATGGGACATTTACGAGGGTAAAAAAATACAGCAGTCCGAGCCAAGTGAATCCGGCCAGGAAATGGATCCAGCGGACGAGCATCAAAAAGTTGGTGTTGAAATCGGTGGGCGGGTGGAATCCGGAGCTGAGAAGTGCCGCGGCATAATGCATCGAGTTTCCTCCCAATGTGTCCCTCTCGGCGCTGTAGCGGAATCCTTAGAGCGTCCGATTTTACATCAAGAACGGCGGGCCGAGTGTTCCCGCGGTTCTCGACTTTCCTGTTGCGGTGCTTCACAATGGCTGTCGCCGTTACCCTGGGCTGAATTCATTGCATGATGAACCGCTTTTGTCCCGCCATCGCGATATTGTTCTTCCTGCTGCTGTTCCCCGGCCTAAGCAGCGGATACTCCGTGCTCACACACGAAGAAGTCGTAGACCTGCTTTGGACGGACCAAATACAGCCGCTTTTGTTGAAGCGTTATCCCAATTCTTCACCACAGCAATTGCGCCAGGCCCACGCCTTCGCATACGGCGGCTGCGTGATTCAGGACATGGGATATTACCCATTCGGCAATAAATATTTCAGCGATCTGGTTCACTACGTACGTAGCGGTGATTTCGTCGAGGCTTTACTGCGCGACGCTAAGGACCTGAACGAATATGCTTTCGCGCTGGGAGCGCTGGCGCATTATGCTTCCGACATTTCCGGTCATCCAACGATCAATCGGGTAGTTGCCATCGAGTTCCCCAAGCTGCGAAAAAAATATGGCAACGAGGTTACTTATGAGGATGACCCCAAGGCCCACATCCGCACGGAATTTGGTTTTGATATGGAACAGGTAGCCAAGAACCGTTACACCTCGGACCGCTACCACGACTTTATCGGGTTTGAGGTGGCGAAGCCCCTGCTGGAGCGCGCTTTCGTTGATACCTACGATGTGAAGCTCGATGACGTATTTGGCGATGCAGATCTGGCGATTGGCAGCTACCGCCGCAGCGTGAGCGTGTGGATTCCGGCGATGACGCGCATCGCGCTACTATCGGAACGCAAAGAGCTTGTAAAAGATACGCCGAACTTCGACAAGAAAAAATTTCTCTACTATCTTTCGCGCAAACAATACGAGCACGACTGGGGGACGGAATACCGCAGGCCAGGACTGGGGACGCGCACTCTGGCGTTTCTGCTTCGGATACTTCCGAAGGTGGGTCCTTTGAGCGCTACGAAATTTGAAATTCCCACGCAGCAAACCGAAGATATGTACATCAAGAGCGTGAACCTCACCGTGGAAAATTATTCGGCTCTGTTGCGACAGGCGGGAGGCGTATCGTCCGATTTTTCCGATCGCGACCTCGATACCGGCCACGATACTCAAGCGGGCGAATACCATCTGGCGGATAAAACCTACGCTCGGTTGGTGGACGATCTGTCTAAAAAGGCGTCGGGGCCGGTGTCAGCTGAGCTGCAAAAGTCGGTGCTTGATTTTTATGCCGATCCAAAAGGGCCGGTAGCCACGCAAAAGAAGAAAAAGGATTGGAAAAAGCTGCAGGAGGATCTGGCCAAATTAAAGACACAGACCCTTGGGCCACCATCGTCTTCCCTGGCCAGTCCCGCCGCCAAGCCGGTTGGCACGCCCGCCGCACAATAACTGTCCAATCAAAACGCTATCCTGTACACTGTCTGGTTCTTGCCGCACCAGGAGGATCTCGCCGCATGAGTGCTCCGCAGTCGCCCGTCGTCGAAGACAAGTTTTTCCACGCCAAAATCACCAAGCGCGCTGATTTTGCCTCTGACCTGTGGATGATTCGGGTGAACGTGGGCGCGGATTTCAAATTTAAGCCCGGACAATATGCGACGCTCGGCGTGCAGACCCCGGAAAAGCGGATTGAACGGGCGTATTCCATTGTTTCCTCTCCGTACGAAAATGAAGTGGAATTTTTTTTCGAGCTGGTTCCGCAAGGCGAGTTGACTCCAAAGCTCTACGCGCTTCAGGTTGGCGATGAAGTGTTAATGCGAAAGTCCCCCAAGGGCTTGTTCACGCTCGATACAAAGAGCGGCCACACCAACCACTTTTTAGTTTGCACCGTAACCGGGCTCGCGCCTTTTGTGAGTTATGTGCGGACGATGCACAAAGATTGGAAGGAAGGACGCTTTGGCGGCGAGCACAAGCTTTACATTGTGAATGGTGCCAGCCGCTCGTGGGAATTTGGATATCAGGAAGAGCTGGAAAACTTCGCCAAAGAAATTCCCTGGCTGAAATACATCCCGACCGTCAGTCGTCCATGGGAAGATGCGACTTGGAAAGGCGAAACCGGACGCGTCGATGAGTTACTGCGCAAATATGCGGACATGTGGGGCATGGCCGGAGATAACACGACGGCCTACTTGTGTGGCCATCCGGACATGATCGAGAACGGAAAAGGAATTTTGAAGCGCGCGGGCTTCGTGAAGGAATCCATGCGGGAAGAGGTTTATTGGATTCCACCTAAGGAGCACGGCAAGTAGCAGGCGAGACTTTCTTTTACAGGCAGTCCTACTTCCACGAATCCTGGGTGCGAATTATGTCACCGTTGCCATTGGTAATTTCGACCAGCACTTCGTTTTCTTCCGGGAAGTCGCCCTGCTGCACAAGCTGCTGTGTCCACTGATTGAGCGGAGTATCGAAAGTTTCGTCGTATTGGGCAAATCCATTCACGAGAATCCGGGCGCCTGTGATGGTTTCTTTGTCGCCAGCCTTGGTGGATACGGAAATGTCCCAGCCCGCCAGCGGATTTCGCGCGTGAGTCACGGTTGTTTGCATACACGTCAAGCCTCGTAAAAATCTGCTCGGTGATATTTGGTAATCCTACTGGAATGCCCCGCCAAAGAATATTTCCGTGTATTGCTTGGCCAGGTTGTCCGCTTGCAGCATTCCGTCTGGCTTATACCACTGGTAAATCCAATTGATCATGCCCAGCAGCGCGAAGGCTGCGGCACGCGGAGCTACATTTCCTTTCGACTGGCGAAGGCGCTGGACTTCCGAAACGAGGTTCTCAACGAAGTGGATGTAATCCTTCTTGCGGGAATTGATTTTTTTGCGCAGCGCGGGTGGCAAAGGGTGGTTTTCATGCAGCATCACGGTAATCTCGCGGTCGGTCGCGCTTAGGACGACTCCAATATGCAGGCGAATCAAAGTCCGTAGGCGTTCTTCCGGATCGGCAATGCCACGCACGGCGTTGACCACGCGTTCCTGCGTAATGGTCATCGCGTGGTCCATGAGGTTAAAAAGGATTTCGTCTTTGCTCTGGAAGTGGTGGTAGAGGCCGCCCTTGCTCAGCTTGAGGGCCGCTGCCACGTCGTTCATGGAAGTGGCGTCATAGCCCTGTTGTTGAAAAAGGCGCGCTGCGGTGCGCAGGATTTCCTGGCGTGAGTCGGTAAGCGTCTCGCGGATCATGAATGGGACAGGATATACAGAGCAGGCGAAGAATGCCAACTTCTGTTGGATTTTTATTGAAAAGGCCTCTGATCCTCCGCCAAGTGTAAAATTTTTGTGTGCTACGACGGATCGCTCTCGCCGGCATCTCTAAATCTTTCGTCGCGAGCATCCTCTTGCGGGCAATCATCTGCATTTTTTCAACCGCTGCCGTTGCGCAGGGAGGTCCGCCACTACTCACTGATGATCCGGGTACGCCGGGGAGCGGGAACTGGGAGATCAATCTCGGCTATACCCTGGACCGAACCGCCGATGTTCATACTTACGCCGCGCCAGTTCTCGATATGAACTACGGCCTGGGGCCGCGGATCCAACTGAACTATCAGCTCCCATACCTTCTGGTAAGCGATCAGGGCCAGCCGTTGCAAAGCGGATTGGGGAATTCCCAGGTTGCGGTGAAGTGGCGATTTTTTCAAGGTAAGAACTGGGACCTCTCCACTTATCCCCGACTCGAGTTCAACAACGCCACGGATTCGGTGCGGCGTGGACTGGCGGACCAAGGGCCGAATTTCCTGTTGCCTCTCGAAGTCACGCGAAAAATAGGTCCGGTGGATGTTGATTTTGAGGCGGGCTATTGGTTCTCCCGTCATACTCGTGATCAGGACATTTTCGGCCTGGCCCTTGGCCATCAAGCCACGAAGAAATTGGAAGTGTTGGGTGAGCTGTATCATATCGGCGACGTGCACGGAGGCGAACGGGATGACACCTTCGACGGCGGTGGGCGTTATGAATTCCACCATGGCCTTCTATTTTTGTTTATGGCTGGACGCAGCTTTTCCGGTCCGTCAAGCGGTCAGTCGCAATTTATTGGCTATTTCGGGCTGCAAATCCAAATAGCCCGGCATCGTGCGGAGGAACCCGTACCTGCGGCACCACCTATTCGTTGATGTAAAGGCGGTTAACGTATATAAATTCCGGGGAACTGAAATCGTCACAGCGACGTATAGGGTGTTGAGCCTGATTTGTTGTTGAGCTCAAAGCTGGTGCTGGAGTTCTTGTAAAGGCTATTTTGTCGAAGCCGCCCGTTGAAGTCGCCATCTAGGAGAGGCCATGCGAAACCTGACGAAGATAGTTTGCGTTCTTGGAATGTCCGTACTGCCTGCTTTGGGCGCCCCTAAAACAAAGACCGCATCCTCAAGCGAAAATGCGCTTGTGATTGTCTTTAAAGACGGCCACCAGCAGACCATTCCTATGGCCGATGTCGCCCGCATTGAGTTCAGTACGCCGGTCTCCATTGGTTCTAGCCCGGTAGGAATCAACCGCTTTCTCGGCAAGTGGACAGTCGGCGAGGGCGGCGGGATGAATCGAAATTTCACCATCAATCTGGAGCGGAACGGTGAGGCGGAAAAATCCCTCGGCTCGACTCACGGAACCTGGATCGTGGTTGACGGCGAAGCCCACATCAGCTGGGATGACGGATGGAAAGACGTGATTCGCAAGGTCGGTGAGAAATACGAAAAAGTGGCGCACGCCCCCGGCACGTCGTTTTCCGGCACTTCCGACAACATCGCCGACGCGCGCAGGGAAGACGCAGGGCCGATCTAGCACCTTGGAAGCGCTGATTTATTCACTCCGCAGCGCTTCCGTGGGATCAACCTGCGAGGCTTTTCTGGCTGGCATAAAAGCTGAGCCTAAAGTGACGGTGAGAGTGATGGCTCCGGCGATCATGAAGCTCGCAGGATCAAGGTAATTGAGCTGATAGAGCTGCGTGCGCAGCAGGTTTGCCGCCGCCCAAGCCATGGGAAGGCCAAGCGCAACTCCGATGGCAAATATCATCGTGCTCTCGCGCAAAATCATCCACAACACATTGGCGCGCAGCGCGCCCAGCGCCATACGGATGCCGATCTCGCTTGTCCGGCGCTGCACGCGGTAGGCAAGTGTCCCGTAGAGTCCGGTGGCTACCATGACCAGCGCGAGCAGTCCAAAGCCAAGCGCAAGGCGGGCAAATAGTGTGGGTGTGACGTAGGTTTCCGCGAACTGCGCCGCCTGCGTCATGGGTTTTTGCAGCGGCATGTCCGGGGCTATTTCGTGCAGCGCAAGTCGCATTTCAGGCAGTAACGCCATAGGATCGCCGAATGCGCGCACTTCGACCGTCATTTGCCCCAGCATTGTCCACTGCGCGAGCGGATAATAAATAACCGGTGCTTGTTTTTCTCGCACTCTGTCGTACTTGCTGTCCTTTACGACTCCCACAATTTCATATGCGTCGCGGTCGCCCAGCTTGTGGCCCAATGCGCCGTTCCTAAGAAAACGCTTGGCAAAGGTTTCGTTCACTACGACGGCATGTGGACTAGCGGGTGTGTCGGCATCCGTTACGCCGCGTCCCTCTAAGACGGGGATACCAAGAGTAGAAAAGAAATCAGGCCCAACAGCTTCGTTAAAAACTGACACATGCGGAGGAGCGTCCGAACGCATGTCAACGCCATCCAGCGTGATCCCGCCGCTCGTCTCCCAACCAGAACCCGGACGAGTGTTCACCAACGAGACCGCCGCAACCCCGGGGACTGCTCGAGCTCGTTCCAGCAATCGCTGGTAGAAGAGATACGCCTGCTTGTTGTCAGACAATCCCTGCGGATTGACGTCAAAAACCAGAAGCTTGTCGGCCTGCATGCCGAGGTCCTGGTGCTCGTAGTTCAAAAGAGTTCTGACGGTGAGTCCGGAGGCGACCAGCAGCGTAAGACACATGGCAATCTGCAATGCGATCGCCGCATTGCCGCTGCGCACCCGCACACGGTTTTGGCTTGTATTCTGGCTGTTGCTCCTGAGCGCCTGCTCCACGGCGATGCGGAGCGTAGTCCACAACGGGGCAAGTCCAAAGGCGAGCGCGGCGAGCGAGGCAACCGCCAAAGTAAAGATCAGCACGCTTCGATCGGGAGCAAGGCCGGTATCAATTTTGGCCCAGATGGCGAGCGCGTGGGTAGCTTGTACGGCAAGCGCCCACCCCAGCCCCGCACCCGCAGAAACAATCAACAGGCTTTCGGCAAGCAGTTGCCGGAACAGCCGGAAGGAGGAAGCCCCAATCGCCATGCGCACCGCAAACTCCCGCTGCCGTGCCGCATTTCTGGCAAGAATCAGCAGCGCGACATTCGTGCAAGCAATCAGAAGCACCAGGCCCACGAGAGCCATCATGATGTCGACCGGTTGCCCGTAAGAAGCGTACGAAGCGATGCCTTTGATCTGCTGAAATCCAAGATGCGCGGGCCATTGTTTGGGGTCGATCGTACCCAGGCCTACGCTGGCTGCCTGCCAGAAGGTCGGTTGGGCAGCCTGTATTGCCTGTTCGGGAGTAACGCCGGGCGCCAATCGGGCGAGCATCGGCACTGCCCACCATTTGGGTGAACCGTACAATGTGTGATTGCTAGCAGGGCTGCCCCACGCATTCAGTTCCACGCGATTTTGCAAAGGGATCCAGAAATCCACCGCGCTTCCTGGCCTCGCGCCGAAAAATTCGGGCGCGGCAACGCCCTGGATTGTGAAGGGCACGCCCTTGATGTAGAGAATTTTCCCAATCGCATTCGGATCGCGCGAAAATGTCTCCGTCCAAAAGCCGTAATTCAAAACCACCACCGAGTTGTGGTCGCGTTCATCCGATTCGTTGACGGCGACTCCGCGCCACATGGGCACGCCCAGGCCTGAAAAATAATTTCCGCTGACTTCCACGCCAGCCTTTTCAAGAGCAGTATTGCCATAGCGCACCGGAACCTTGCCATAGCCGAGCGGCACATGCGCGATGAGATCAGCGAAGATGCGGTGTTGTTGCCGCAATGCTTCGAATACCGGAAAAGAGAAAGAAGTATTTCCGTATCCAGTGCCATCCGTGTTCGGTGGCTGCGTCCCTCCATTGACGAGCGTAACGGCGTACACGCGCTGCGGATCGCTGATGGGAAGGAGCTTAAGAAGCAAAGCGTTCAGAGTACTGAATACAGCGGTGTTCGCTCCAATGCCAAGCGCAAGCGTGAGCACCGCGACGGTAGCAAACCCCGGGTTCTTTCGTAGCTGTCGCAGTGCGTAGCGAATGTCCTGAAGCAAGCCTGTCATTTTCTGCGACCCCCTGTTTATATTTCAGCAAACTAAAGCTCTTACGCTTCGATTTTTATCCGGGGCAATCTATTCGCCATAACTGAAGTTCGCAAGCTCTTCAAAATGAACTGTCGAAAGTCCGTAAGGGACGAAAACTGTCCGCAATCGTGAATCAGCGTCCACAATTGAACATTGACTATCGCAAAAAGGAAAGCATACAATTTGCCATACCGACCGGTCGGTCTGTCTGTCTGTCTCGTCGGCGGCCTATGCTTCGCCTTTATTCATCATCTGCATATAGAATTGAGGGTTTCAAGTATCAATCCAAGGCGGCTGAGATACAGCCCCCATCCCATCGGAGGAAAAGTGGCAGCAACTATTTTTTATGAGCGCGACGCCAATCCTGGCGCGTTGAAGGGCAAGACCATTGCAGTTCTCGGATATGGCAGCCAGGGGCACGCCCAGGCGCAGAATCTGCGCGACAGCGGATACAAGGTGATCGTGGGGCTTGATCCCGGGCGGAAGAGCGCGGCGCAAGCGAAAGCTGATGGCATGGAAGTAATGGCCCCGGCGGATGCAGCGAAGCAAGCGGATTGGATCCACATCCTGACGCCGGACGAGACCCAGGGAGAATTTTTTGAAAAGCAGGTAAAGCCGCACTTGACCAAGGGCAAAGTCCTGAGCTTTTCGCACGGCTTCAGCATTCACTTCAAAACCATCGTCCCGCCGAAAGATGTGGACGTGGTCATGATCGCGCCCAAGGGCCCTGGCCACTTGGTTCGCCGCGTTTATACCGAAGGCCGAGGCGTGCCGGCACTGGTTGCGATTCATCAGGACGCCAGCAGCAAGGCATTGGAACTGGCGCTGTCATTTGCATATGGCATCGGTGCAACCCGCGCAGGTGTTCTGCAGACTTCCTTCCGAGAAGAGACGGAAAGCGATCTGTTCGGCGAGCAGTCCGTTCTTTGCGGCGGTCTCACTTCGCTCATCAAGAAAGGATTCGAAACGCTGGTCGAGGCCGGGTACGCTCCGGAGATCGCCTACTTCGAATGCCTGCACGAAGTGAAGCTGATCGTGGACCTGATCTACGAAGGCGGACTCGC
>Ga0134125_10003259_pt1 | contig 18842 bp, 20 predicted proteins | sample KB31751_FD_96464 | JGI IMG/M metagenome (GOLD analysis project Ga0134125, IMG submission 96464) | Terrestrial soil microbial communities with excess Nitrogen fertilizer from Kellogg Biological Station, Michigan, USA - KB3-175-1 | ecosystem: Environmental > Terrestrial > Soil > Unclassified ... | reverse complement strand
TCCGGCGTTGCGACAATACCGTCCCAAATGCAACCGATCTTGGAATTCCTGTCCCCCTCTGCTCTCATGGCGACTCCAGGCGTGAAAGCGTGGCCCTCAGCATCGGGGCCATTCGGCGCAACTCGTTACGATGAGCCGAACTTAGCGCTTCCAGTGTCCGGTCTGCTTTAGATGTCAAACCAAGGTTCACGCGCCTTCGGTCAGTGGCGTCGGTTTTGCGAGTTAAGAGCTTCGCCTCGACGAGCCGGTTCACCAGACCCACAGCACTGTGGTGACGGACACCGAGCTGTTCGGCGATGTGTCCGATACTTGGTTGGCTGTCTCCCTCATACGCCTTGATGACCAACAGAGCCTGGTGCTGCTGAGGCTCCAGGCCAACCTTTGCGGCTGCAGCTTCGCTAAATCGCATGAACCTGCGCAGGACAAAACGAAACTCGGCAAGCAAGCGAAAGTCAGCTGGATAAAGGCTGCCACTGGTGCGTTTTGCTGTCGGTTTGTGGGTCATGGGGTGCGCCGCAATCTTGCGGTCGATCTGGTCTGGACTCACGACTTTCGGAAGCACGCGCGGCATCAGGTTAGAAGGAATGTCGTCGTCGAACGCCACTCCGTGCCATACCCTGGATGTCCTTACTAGATCCCTTTGCGAGGACTGACTCGACAAAAGAATAAATACATCGTAATACGATATTAATGCCGGTCAAGGCACATTTGTGTCATACCCAGACAATGTTCTCCTACGAACCGAGCACGGATCAGAAGGACCCGCCTGCCGTCGCACACCGTCGCGCTAAGTGCGTCGGCTTGGGGATGAGATCGAAGAGTGGGAGTCGACGGCGCAGCTATGAAATCTGTTACCTGAGCGCCGACGACAGACTGCTTTGCAAGTTCGTGGTCCAGTGTCGCAACGCCACGTGCGCAAAGGTCATGGCGCACGCGATGAAGCTTCCGACATACAAGCGCATCGAAATCTGGCAAGGCGATACGAGCATCTATTCTCGGCCATTTCGGTTCCAGGCCATTGCTCCCGAACTCTGTCAAAAGTAGCGCGCTCCTCTGGAGGACATCATAACGGATAAACCGCTGCGGCGACTCATTGATCTACTGGGTAACCGGGCATCTAAAATATGACCGAATTAATCATCGAGAGTGTGTGAATGTGAGAGGCGCAATAGAAGTTTGGATCACACTGAAGTTCGTATTCTGGACCGCCATTGGATCTCTCGTACCCTTAAGTGTCACGAGCGAGACATTGCTGATAGAAGAACTGAGAGCCAGAAATGTGCAGTCTCGCTTGTTTCCCATGAGCTGCATCGCAGAGATCGCCGAAATCACGCTAAAACGTGTTCGGATGATTGACGCGTGCTCCGGTCAGCTGCGCTTTGCGAGAATTCCCCTTCGCAGTAACCTCAGGCACCGGACTGAATATGTCGCAGATAGAATCGCGGAGCTTCTTTGTATCAAAGCAATTGAACGGGACGACAATTCGCTGATGCAAGAAGACCGCGCAGAGCTTGAAATCGTTCTAAAACGGCACGGTCTCGGTCCAGCGGCCAGAGTTCAGCGCAAGGATGGCAAATGCGCGGTTTTTTGAGGGCTTCTCGTAGCGGCTCCGATCATCGTCGCCTGGCGTGGGATGTGTTTTTGACGGCGCCTTATCGTTATACGTTCGCCGACACTGCCGAGCCGCGGCGCAAAACTCTCCGCTTTGTTCCCCGTCGAACCAAGACGCGCATGAGCCAGGTACAATTTTTTCGCGCGGACGCGGAAGCGCAACGCCGCGCAAACCTGTCTGCGGTGCGGGAGTTCCGCCGGTGTTTTTCGCCGCCGTAAGCTGGACTGTCATCGCGCTCGCGCTGTGGCTCGCACTGTTCTTCGACTACATACAATTGCCGATTCGGTCGGACGGCATTGCGCCCCGACAATAGTGTTCCCGTTCTGGAGAAAATGCAGGAGGAGATTTGCGGTTCCCTTCTGTCTTAAAAATATCGTATCACGATATAAAAATCATACCGGCATCGCCTTTTGCCATTGTTTTTCCTACAATATTGCGCAGGTTCGCGATGGCTGGCCTAACCTCCGCACACTTCGGCGTGCGGTAATGGCGTCTCGATACGACATAATATTGGTGTCAGGCCGGAACTCAGGAAGCCTGGGATCATTTTCAGAATTGCAGCACTGTTATAGAAATGCCCAGGAACTTCGATATGTTTGGCCGAATACTTTCCCAACTCATTCGTCACGGAACACTGACGGTGATCCATTTCAGCGGAGTTTCGGAGACATTTGGCGACGGTCTACCTCATGTGACGGTCCGTCTGCACGATCGTCGAGCGGCTATGGACTTGCTGTTGCAACCCGGCTTAAAGCTTGGCGAATTGTACATGGACGAGCGGCTCACTCTTGAGGAAGGCACCCTGAGCGATCTACTAGGCATGTTGATGAATGGACGCGCCCATGCGCAATTCGTCTGGTGGGAAAACATCGTGCATTTTTTCCGTTTGTTGACACGTCGTTTTGCCCAGTTCAACACGACCAGCAAATCCAAAGAAAATGTGGCACACCATTACGACCTTTCGGGTCGCCTCTATGATCTGTTTCTCGGACCTGACAAACAGTATTCCTGCGCGTATTTCTCCACAAAAGATGAAACGCTGGAGGAAGCGCAGATCGGCAAGAAGCGCCACGTCGCTGCAAAACTTCATCTAAACAAGCCCGGATTAAGAGTCCTCGACATCGGCTGCGGCTGGGGCGGATTGGCGGTAAATCTTGCCAAAGACTGCGGTGCAAATGTTCTTGGCGTTACGTTGTCTGAAGAGCAACTCGCCGTAGCAAAGGCGCGTGCGGCCAAGTTCCAACTACAAAGAAATTGTAAGTTTGAACTGGCCGACTATCGTGCGTTGGGCGGGCGCTATGACCGGATCGTATCCATTGGCATGTTCGAACATGTCGGTGCCCCGTATTACGACGTGTTCTTTGGCAAGGTTCGTGAGCTACTTTCGGACGACGGCGTGATGCTGTTGCACACCATCGGGCGAACAGACGGTCCGGGCGCTACAAACCCGTGGATAGCGAAATACATCTTTCCCGGCGGCTATGTCCCCGCATTGAGCGAAGTCACAGCCTCTGTCGAAAAGAGTGGTCTCATCATTACGGACATTGAAGTACTGCGCCTGCACTACGCGGAAACGCTGCGTGAGTGGCGCAGACGATTTGACAACAATCGAGCGCAGATCGCCGCATTATTTGACGAGCGCTTTTGTCGTATGTGGGAGTTTTATTTGGTGGGCTCGGAGATGGCGTTTCGTTACGGTGGCGAGGTAGTATTTCAGGTTCAACTTGCGAAAAAGGTGGAAACCCTTCCGATCACCCGTGATTACATGATCGAGAGCGAGCGAACGATGCGGTTCGCTGGAACCGATCGGATGCCGCGCTCACTTAATGCGGCCTAGCTGCCCGATTTGGACTTACTCATTGCTTCATGCAATTTGCGGCAGCTGTTTTGCGATGGTGTTGGCGGTGTTTCAGGCCGTCTACACGGTGTTTGGTTTTTTCTCTTTTTCGCCGGAAGCCAAACTGAGGGAAATGACTTTGAACCCGGACGTCCATGGATCGCCGCAACGCTCCTCGCCCTCATGACACTGCCGACCCTCGTGAGCCCCGGGGATTTTAATGTGATCTCGGTCGAAGTGAAGGAAATACAGAGCGGGAGCGTCAGGCGGAAAGTTATATTTGGCGATTCCAAGCGACAAGTCGCGGAAAAGCCTGGCGAAGCAGCGAGAACCTCTACCGGCAACCCTACGGCCCTTCATCTGCGCGCCAACTTTGGCGGACTCGCGGGCGTAACCGCGCTGACGAAGCTGTTGAGTCAGGATCAAAATAAAGATCCTCAGGGCGGTGCCTCGAGTCCGAGGAAGGCGCGGCGTAAGTTTTGCGGAGCAGATGGTGCACAATGCGACAAACCCACTTAGTCCGTCCTTTGTGTGATTCCGGACCCATGGGTACGATCACTGCGGCGTATTAAAGGTAAGGAAGTTCGCTAGGTCATCGAAACTAAGGGTGATGCTGTCGAGCCGGTGCAATGATCCGTTCCCGCGGGCCGGCGGCCCACCACTATCCCAGGCGCGCAGAGAGATTAAGGCTGAACTTGAGGCGTACAAGCTCCTTGATAAATCCCTCTTTGAAGTTTGGATAAACGAAGTCGCGCCCCGACTGGTGGCAATTGGGATAGTTGGGAGACATGCCTCGAAGCTGTACGCGATTGCGATTTCTTGATTGCGATTGTGAACGGCAACGCTGGCTGGGCGGCGGAGAGCCCGGAGATCGGGATATGTCATGCAGAACTGATGGAGGGATACCGGACAAATCCATCGAAGGTGCGCGTGATAGCGATCGAAGATGCAAAGACCACAGATCGCGCGCAGAATTTGAGAAACGATCGCTTCAAGGACTTCGTTTCCAGACGAAGCCCGTTTCGCGGTGGAACCGTCAATAATATTGATGAGCTAAAGAAGCGTGTTAAGGAAGCACTCTTTGACGCCGTGCTAAGTGCTTCACGCGAGGGGGCTCATTCAGGGCGCACCGCGCGGGCGGACACTGGCGAGGCGCTTGATTGGACACGGCTCGACTTCAAATCCCGAGCCTTGAAGATGATTGCCTTCACCAATACGCCTTTCGGAATTCTCAATTCGTTACTTGGCCTCACCATGCCCAAAATAGCCGTGTTAGGAACAACGACAAAGCAAATGTCGTCTGGCTGTCGAACCAAGTTGTAGGCGCGCATTTTGGGAATCGTTGGCGTCTCGACTTCGGCAAGACTGACAAAAGTGTGGTACGTGTGGCTCCCTTTCTTCTGGACAGGGTTGTGAAGGATTCCAACGCTCCCAATCTCATCAAAAAGGATCGGGTGCCCTTTCGAGATTGGCGGTTTGTCCTTGTCCCCACTACCGCATTGATACGCATCCACAAACAAGCCCGCATGCCAGCCATCATCGGCAAAACTTGCAAGGTTGGTTGAGGTTTTGAATTTGACAATCACGAATAATTGCTTTGGTCCCCAATTGCCAATGTCTCTTGAAACCATTGGCGACTCCCCGTCCACGACTCGAACAGAGATAACTGACAGATCGGTAGGAGCGCCCAGTAGCGTGTATGCGGCGAGCACTAATACCCCAACCGCTGCAACTACGACCGCCAAGTAAAGCGCTAACTTTCGCATGGTACCTTTCATCAAAATCCCAACTAACAGCGCCACCCACCGACGCTCTCGGGCGCATAGACGACCTACGCCAGCTCGAATTCACAAACGAATTTGGCCTTTGGGACTGTCAGGACTAGCGAGATTAGAAAATTTACGGTGCGACACCATACGCAGCAAAGACCGTGCGAACCTTTGGATTAAGCGCATCGGCGGCAGCAAGATCGGCCTTTCCTCCTGCCAGATCTCCCTTTCGCAACTTATCGATCCCTCGACCAAATAGCGACTCAGCAAGATCGGGCATCTTGGCGAGGACTGCATTGTAGTCCTGAAGGGAGTCATCGAAGCGTCCAAGTCGGAGAAAAACGAAGCCGCGACTGTCAAGCGTACCAGCGTCATCTGGCCGTAGCTCAACGGCTTTGTTGCAGTCGGCAAGTGCCAAGTCCAATTGCTTGCCCATCTCTGCCCGCACATAGCATCGTGAATTTAGCACGTACGGGTCGTTGGGTTGTGTGGCGAGCGCGTTATCATAATCGGCAATTGCGCGTTTGTGGTCACCCTTTTTTTCGTAAGACCGACCCCGAACGTAGTATCCTCCTTCAAAGTTCGGTTTGAGTTGCACCACCTGATTGAGGTCGTTAATCGCGCGATCATAGTCGCCCCGATCGTAATAAATTGAAGCGCGTTCATACAGTGGCGCATCAAACTTTGGATTCAGAACTATTGCTTGATCAAAGTCGGTCAGCGCGAGATCAGCGTTGCCAAGCTTTTCGTGAACATAGCCGCGATTGAAATACGCCTTGGAGTCGTTCGAACTTAGGCTTATCGCTTGGTCCAGATCGAGTAGGGCGTGAGCGTTATCGCCCCTCTTAATAAAGATTCTTGCGCGGTTGTTTAATGTGAGCGCCAATTTGGGGTTGATACTAAGGGCTTGATTTAAGTCAGCCAGCGCCCTGTCAAAATCCCCCTTCGCCAGATAGGCAACACCTCGATCGTTGACCGGGTTTGCATCTTTTGGATCCAACCTCATCGCCTCGGCAAAGTCCGCGATCGCTCGATCAAAATCTGACCTCGAGAAGTAAAGGTACCCTCGGTTGATCAGCGCCCGCTCGAATTCAGGTTTCGCAGATATCGCCTTGTTATAAAAATTGAGAGCGCTGTCCAAATCGCCTTTGGCTTGATACACCGTGCCGAGATTGTCGAGAGCGTCCGAACTCGTTGGATTTATTGCAAGGAGGTGATTGTAGTCCGCAATTGCCTGATCGAACTTTCCTGCGTGCTGATAGGAGATCCCCCGGTGTAATATGGCGTCAACATAGTCAGGATGGAGATTTGTGGCAGCGTCGAAAGCTTCGACCGCGTGCAGGTGGTCCCCCTTCCCCTCATATGCAAGGCCCTGACGATAGAAACCGACCGCATCGTTGGGAGCAATTCTGATCAGTTGATCGTACGCGGCCCTCGCGCTGTCATGGTCACCCTTGCGATCAAGAGCAAAGCCACGTTCTCTAATGGCAACGGCATCGTTGGGATCGATCTTCAGTGCCCGATCAAAGTCTGCGATCGCTAGATCAAAGTCACCTTTTGCAAGATGGGCGCCTCCTCGATTGTCGTAGGCTGCGGTAAAGTTGGGGTTTAGATCGATCGCCTGGTTGAGGTCAGAAATTGCACTGTCAATCTGACCGACATCGATAAATCTGGCCGCTCTATTGCTGAAAACAAACGCTAGATCGGTGGGTGACAACAACCCGGAAGAGATCATTGCACTGCACGCATGGATTGCGACATAGCCAGACTGAGTGTTGCAGAGGCGCATTTGCTCGCCCACGATATCTTCATCTGCGATTGATCTCGAACCAAGAGCCGCAAGGCTCAGAATGAGAGTCGTAGCGAGTTGGTTTGGTTTCATGGCGTTCCCGACACACTAGGCGCATACGAATGCGCCCCCGAACCACTAGACTACCACGTCTCGCGCTCTTCGATTTCATCGGATTCTTTGCCAATGGGCTGAAACGCCAGGGCGTGCACATGGCGACGTTTAAGAATGCCGCGCTGATCGTAGTCATCGCCGAGGAACTTTTCCTCACGATGCAAATGGTATCGAACGAGCGCTCAATCCTAGTCCCCGCAGGGGCTCTGAATCGGCTGCCCGACTCGCTGGGCAGAACTAGCCGACTAGATCTTTTGATCCCGCAGTTTGACTAGTCTCTTATAAAGAAACGGAGCACCTAAGACTAGATACCAGTATAGAAGAAAGGTTCCGACAACCGTGTGCGGCGGCGCTTTCGTTTGAGCCTCGCTATCACATAGCGCAACTGCCGCAATCCAAAAGATCCGCAATAAGAATAGGAATGCAAATAAAACTATGAATGCGGTCGCAAAGTTGAACAGATTGTACCACTTTGCGTCAACGGACGGCCCTGGCAAAATGTGAATCACGAGAACGATTGCCACAAGAACAGCACTATATACCAGAGACCGCCTTGCCGTGCCCATCCAGTTGGCGCCACCATGTGACACTCCATGAGTCGAGTTGCTGAGCGTGTTCAAGCCCCTGAACACCCACGTCAAGTGGAGGGCAAAGGCAGCGAGAATGCAGATGAGCGAGGCAAAAATGGCAAATTTCCATGGATACCCTTGAAGAAGGAACGACCCAACCACAAGGATCAGATATAAAGAAATGAATTTCCATGGACGCATCGGCCAGCTCATTATAGGTCCTACACCTTTGTCATCGCCCGGATTGCCCAATCACACACATGGCATTCGTTCCGCGCATCGGATCGTACCCCGCCCTGAACTCTGCACCGAACAAGAGCTGCATGCCCGCATCAATGCCGGAGAGAGTATTGGATTGGAGTTGTCCCGGTTGGTTTGCAAGGGCTTGTGCAGGAGCGACGTTGATGCCGACAGCACCCGACCGCCCGTAGGTTCCGCCAACAGAAAAACCCACTGGAGTGTCGGGAATTCCTAGGCTACCCCACAACGAAAAGCCCTGTGTAGCCCTTAGAGAAGCCCCGTCTGTACCAATCGTCAGTCTGAACGTTCCCGCATCGCCGAGCACTTTTCCTCCAATAACTTCTGCCTGCCCCTCTATGCCTGCCTGCAGGCCGAAACTGAGTTCCAAACTGGCCGTCAAACAACTCTTTCCTTCGTTTGGGTCTCTCTTCTCGCCGATCACATGTGCCTTAATCCAGTTTAAAGAAGGCAGTAGAGCAGTCAAAAATTGAGAAGCATATTTTTCAGCGGTCACCACAACGAGTTCTTGAACTCCCATACTGCTAGTCGCACTTTCGGTGCCGGGTCCACTTGCAACCTCCAAAAAATCTCCTGATTTCACACTTAAATCGGGCGATGGCTGTCTCTCCGCTGTGACGACGACAAAATCAATGCCGCCCGAGACGGGGGCAGGATGAAGCTCGCTGTCTTCATTTCCGCTCGGGTCTGTTCCGGAGAGTGGCCCGTTTTCAACATAACTATAGCGGTTCAGTGATTGGTCAACCAATTGGTGGGGGATAAGCGCATCCGCAGTCATGAAACGACCGATTGTCGGGTCATAAACTCGCGCGTTCGCATTGATCTGACAAATTGCGTCCATCTCTTCATGACCCGTGAAGCCTCGCGTTGTGGCGCTTGCAATGGAGCAAGCACCGTTGTCCGTGCCATCCGAGTTTCGCCTGCGGCCCCACGCGTCATAGCTGAGCCGTTCAGTCACTGTGCCAGTGCTATCGGTATTGACAGCGACCGATCCCAAATGATCGATCACAAAGTAACTCCACGATGTCGATCCACCAACCACTGAGAACCGCTCACCCACGATTTGTCCACCCACCCTGAGAAAGTCGCGCCAGGTCGTCGTGGCCCCCGCTACAAATTGTTCGCTCATGGCGCCGGTTGCGGGATCGTTCAGATAATAGGTTGTGCTCGTCGCGCACGATGTTCCGATGCACTGCTTTATCCGTTGATGGTCTGAGCCGTAAGCAAGGCCGATGGTTGTCGATCCCTGCGTAATCGTGGCTGCCATGTTGAATGACGTGTAGGTCGCAGTTAGGCCGGCACCGACCGTCATGTTGCCGTTCAGATCGTAGGTATAGGACGGGTTCGTTACTCCGTTGACGGTGCCAGCGATCGACGACACGGCGTGGGGTTGCACGCTGCCGGATCCTGAAGCTGGATAGGAGTAGGTCCCGACGTCCGATTTCGAGGTGATGTCGCCAAGCTGGTCGTAGCCGATGGTCTTTGTCGTAATGCCGGTGCCCGAAGATGTGCACAAGGTCACGCCACTGGCCCCAGTCGCCGAGTTGGTGAGCCGATTTAGGTTGTCATAGCAATAGCGCTCAAACACACCCAGAAAGTCATCTGAGCGGTAAGTAAGATTACCGATCGTGTCATAGGTATAGTCGAACTGGGCAACGGCGTTGCTGGGACCGGAGCGAACATTGGTGAGAAGGCCAGTATTCGCATCGAAGGTATCGGTCGTAACCACGCTATTGCCAGCTGTCTGTTGCAATATATGAAGCTCGGCGTCAGCGGTGTTTGCCGTAAAGAAGACATTGCTACCACCACCACTGGTGCAGGTCGGACTTCCTGCTGTGTCCGTGATGCTGCAGACATAACCGTATGAATTATAGACGTTCTTCGTCACCAGACTGGAGGGATAGGTGACAGTGTCGACCGCGCCGTTGGTGGCGTTGTACGTCGTTGAGTAGGTGAAGTTCGTCGCATCGGTATTAATCGTGCTGGTCGACGGTCTGCCGGTCGCGTCGTAGGTGAATGTCTTGGTGGTCAGAGCCGACGTGCAGGTCGGGTTGCTGCTGGCTGATGTGCAAGTCGCCTGAAGCCTGCCGATCCCGTGCGTCGCACTATCGTAGATCCAATCCGAAACCATGTCGGCTTCGGTGCGTTCCTTGACCCGACCGAGCAGATCGTACGTCAAATTCGTGATCTGACTCTTGGCATCCGTCTGGCTCGTCAACTCGGAGAGAACATCGTAGTTGTAGATCCACGAACCCATGTCGGGGTCCGCTGAGCCCGTTTTTCGACCCCGAATGTCGTAGGTGTTCGAGATGACGTTGCCGGAAGGATCGGTCACGGATGTGAGATCGTTGAACGCATCATAGACATAGTGTGTGACATGACTGGCTGCGTCCGTGACAGACGCTGGCAGGCCTTGAGCGTTCAACGTTTTCGATGTCGTTTGGCTGAGATTGTTGGTGAGCGAGGTGGTCAGCCCATTGAATGTGTAGGTGGTTTGGCTCGTGTCCGGGAAGACAGCCTTGGTTACGCGATCCAGCGCGTCATAGGTGTAAACTGTCCACTTTGCCGTGCCGCCAGTGGTGAAGTAGGGACGGCTTGTCTGACTAACACGACCTTTAGAGTCATACTGCGTTGCGACGCGACGATTGCTTCCGTCAAAGCCTTGCGAATCGGATGCGATGATACGGCCAAGCGCATCAAAGTACGTGGTTTCAATAGGCCCAATCTGTGTCGTGCCATTCGACGCCAAGCGCTCCGTCTGTTGGAGATAGGCGCCATAGGTGGGACAACTGGCCGTGCCGCCATTCACGCCTGAGCAAAACGCATAACTGATCGAGAGTTTTGTTCCGTCAGCTCGCGTTTGCAGGGTCTGGCGACCAAGCGTATCAAGAGTCCGACCGGTGACAAGCCCATCGATGTCGGTGTGGCTGGTGACATTGTGCGCCCCGCCTTCGTCGCTTGATTATGGTGCTAGTCTACACAGGCCCTCGGCTTTCAGAGGCCCTGAGGCTCGACTGGGACGCCGACGTGAACTTGTCAGAACGGACCTTGGTGTTCCGGCGCACGAAGAATGGAGAGATGCGGACCGGTCACATCGCTGATCCCTTGTTGACAGAGTTGGCGCTGGTTCCAGACAAAGAGCGCCACGGAAAGATGTTTCCGTGGGCCGACAAGTGCAACGTCTACAGGCCGCTGAAAACCGCTTGTAGACGCGCGAATGTTCCCTACCTCTCGCCGCACCAACTTGGACGCCATACTTACGCGACCTGGCTCCGGCTCTACGCCAAGCGAGATTTGAGAGGCGTGATGGAAGATGGCGGCTGGAAGAGCATCAACGCCGTCATACGCTACAGCCATGTCGTCCCGGGCGAGACAGCGAAAGCCGTCGATCTGTTGCCACCCGTAATTCTGAACGATGCGAATGTGAAACCAATCAAGGACAAGCGGATCCGGCTTCGCCGATCCTAGCTTGTGCATACGGTGTGCAGGCCATCGCAGGTGCTGAGCTAACAAATTGAGAACGCGCCAGTATTCGAGATTAATCAAGGCTTTGGTAAGGGGTAGGTCGAGAGTTCAATTCTCTCCTCCGGCACCAGCCTTCCTGAGACCGCTTCATTTTTCAAAGCAGTCCGGCAACCGTCTCCCTCGCCTCTTTTTGAATCTGTCGAAGATGCGCTTCGTCCAGAAAACTCTCGGCATAGATTTTGTACACGTCTTCCGTTCCCGACGGCCGGGCGGCGAACCAACCATTCGCCGTCGTCACCTTGATGCCGCCGATCGGTTCGTCATTGCCTGGCGCTCGGCTCAACTTCGCCTCAATGGGTTCGCCGGCCAGCTCGGTCAGTTTGACGGAGTCCGGAGTTGCGGCCGCGAGTGCCTTTTTATCTGCTGCGGTCGCTGGAACGTCGGTCCGGTCGTAGAACGATTGACCAAATCTTGAGGTCGCATTGCGGTAGAACGCGGCCGGATCCTTGCCTGCCTTGGCCGTAATCTCCGCCGCCAAAAGACACAAGATGATGCCGTCCTTGTCGGTCGTCCAGGTCGAGCCGCTGGCGCGCAAGAACGAAGCCCCTGCGCTTTCTTCTCCGGCAAAGCCAAAAGCCCCAGACAGCAGACCAGTCGTGAACCATTTGAAGCCGACCGGCGTCTCGCTGACCCTGCGTCCGAGCATTCGGGCCACGCGATCGATCATCGCGCTGCTGACAGCGGTCTTGCCGATCGCGCAGTCGGGCGGCCAGGTTTTGCGCTGCTCGAAGAGATACGCAATGGCCGCTACCAGAAAGTCGTTCGGCCGCATCAATCCAGCCGATGGCGTAACGATCCCGTGGCGGTCGGCATCGGTGTCGTTGGCGAAAGCAATGTCGAACGTGTCCCGGAGTTCGACCAATCGGGCCATCGCATAACGCGAAGAACAATCCATCCGAATCTTGCCGTCCCAATCTACCGTCATAAAGGCAAACGTCGGATCGACTTTGGTGTTCACGACGCTTGCGGCGAGCTCATAGCGATCGATGATGGCCGGCCAGTAGTGAACCGAAGCGCCACCGAGCGGGTCAATGCCGATCCGCACGCCGCTGTCGCGGATTGCGTCCATATCGACCACGTTGAAGAGGTCGGAGATGTAGGACACGGCGTAGTTGTATCTGTGGACCTTGGGAGAATTGATTGCGCGGGAATAGGGAATGCGACGCACGCCCTCGAGCTTCGCGGCAATGAATGTGTTCGCGGCTTTCTCGATGAAGCCTGTGACGTCGACATCCGCGGGCCCCCCGCTCGGCGGATTGTACTTGAACCCGCCAGAATCGGGTGGATTGTGTGACGGCGTTATGACCACGCCATCCGCAAGACCGCCCTTGTGCCCAGCATTGAATGTGAGGATGGCGTGCGACACTGCGGGCGTTGGCGTGTAGCCGCCATCGACATCGATCCAGACATCGACGCCGTTGGCAACAAACACCTCCAATGCGCTGCGATAGGCCGGCTCGGACAATGCGTGCGTGTCGATCCCCAGAAACAGGGGGCCATGGATGCCGGCGCGCGCGCGATAGGAACAGATGGCCTGTGCGATCGCCAGAATATGCGTTTCATTGAAGGCACAGTCGAAAGCGGACCCGCGATGGCCTGACGTGCCGAATGTCACGCGCTGCGACGCGACGGCGGGATCTGGCATCTCGGTGTAATAAGCGGAGATCAGCTTGGGGACATCGACGAGCAAGGCGGCAGGAGCTGGTTTTCCGGCGAGCGGACTGATTGCGCCGCTCATGACTGTAAAGCTGCTCTCATGTGATCTTCTCGGCGCCGTTGGCATCGAGTGAACGCCATTGGCGCCCGTCACGTTCCATCAGCGTATCGGCGTCGTGCGGACCGCTGCTTCCGGCACCATATTCCGGCAATGTGCCTCGCTTGCCAGCCCAACTGTCGAGAATTGGCTGCACGATCTTCCAACCCGCCTCGATCGTGTCGGCGCGTTGGAACTGTGTGGCGTCACCGATCATGCAATCGTACAGCAGCGTCTCATAGCCGGTGCGCGGCTCTGTTTGAAAATAGTCGCCATATTTGAATTCCATATCGACATCGCCCAGGTGGAACTGTTGACCAGGCACCTTGGCGTTGAAGCGCAGGCTCACGCCTTCGTCGGGCTGGATATGCAGAACCAAATCGTTCGGCACGAGTTCGGCGTCCGCCACTTCATGAAAAAGCGCGAGTGGTGCCCGCTTGAAACGAATAGATATCTCCGTTCGCCGTTTCGCCAAGCCTTTGCCCGTCCTCAGATAGAAGGGCACACCCGTCCAACGCCAATTCGCAATGCGCAGTTTCATTGCGACAAACGTTTCGGTGTCTGAATCGGGTCTGACGTCGGGCGAGCTGCGATACGCGCTCAGCGGGCGTCCATCCACCACTCCGGCAACGTATTGGCCGCGCACCACGTCAGCCTTCGCTTCCCTTTCGCCGAAATGCACGGCGTCTAGGACCTTGGTTTTTTCTACGCGTACCTGATCTGCATCGAAGCAGGTCGGCGGCTCCATCGCGGTCAACGACAACAGTTGAAAGAGATGGTTCGGCACCATGTCGCGCAGCGCGCCGGTCGCATCATAGAAGCGGCCACGGTGTTCCACGCCCAGGGTTTCCGCCACCGTAATCTGAACATGGTCGATGTGATTGCGATTCCATAACGGCTCAAATAACCCGTTGGCGAAACGCAACGCCATGATGTTCTGTACCGTCTCTTTCCCCAGATAGTGATCGATGCGATAGGTCTGCGATTCCGAGAGAACGCTCAGAATCTCGCCATTGAGCGCCTTGGCCGATGCGAGGTCGCGACCGAACGGTTTTTCAACGATGACGCGGCGCCATCTGCCTGGCTCTTCATGTGCGAGGCCGGCGGCGCCCAGATGACGCACGATCGGCGCAAAGAATGCCGGCGGCGTAGCGAGGTAGAACAGTGCGCTCGGCCCCGCATTGAGTTTCTTCTGAAGCTCCGGTAGGCGCTTGCCAAGCGCGGAATAGGTTTGCGCGTCGTCGAAATCGCCCTTGACATAATGGAGCCTGTCGCAAACCCACTGCCTGTCCGGCTTGGACACCCCCACGGCCGTCTTTTCCAGGGTAGCGCAAGTTAGGGCGCGAAAACTGTCATCCGCCATCTCGCCGCGCGCCACGCCGACGAGGGCAAATCCCTCCGGCAGAAGCCCCGTCGCCTTGAGATTGCAAATGGCAGGCAACAGCAGGCGGGATGCGAGATCTCCGGCACCGCCGAAGATGACGAAGACACAGGGATCCGGTCGTCGACTCACGGCTTCGGTTCTACATGACCGCCAAAGTTGTGGCGCATCGCGGACAGAAGCTTGTCGGCAACGCTGTCCTTCTCGCGGGATCTGAACCGCGCAAAAAGCGAAGCGGACAAAACCGTGGCCGGAACGCCTTCGTCAATCGCCGACATCACCGTCCAGCGGCCCTCGCCTGAATCCTCGACGAACCCCGAAAAGCCAGCCAGCTGAGGATCCGCGGCGAGCGCGATCGACGTCAGATCGAGCAGCCATGATCCGATGACGCTGCCGCGGCGCCAGACTTCGGCAATGTCTGCAAGATCGAATTTGAAGCGCGCGCCTTCGCCTGCTTGCCCTTCGGAATGGCTTAGGATCTCGAACCCCTCCGCATAAGCCTGCATCAGACCGTACTCGATGCCATTGTGAATCATCTTGACGAATCGCCCGGCGCCGGTCGGCCCGCAGTGCAAATAGCCTTGCTCGACGCGCGGATCGCGGCCATCCCGCTTCGGGGTGCGCGGAATATTGCCTCGGCCCGGTGCGAGCGTGGAAAAAATCGGATCGAGTTTTTCGATCACGTCTTTCTCCCCGCCGATCATCAAGCAATAGCCGCGATCGAGTCCCCACACACCTCCGCTCGTTCCGCAATCGACATAGTGGATCGCCTTGCGCTTGAGCATCTGCGCGCGCCGGATGTCGTCCTTGAAGAAAGCGTTGCCGCCGTCAATGATGGTGTCGTCAGGTTGGAGCACTTCGGCCAGCTTCGACACGCTGTGCTCTGTGATTTCGCCAGCCGGCAGCATGAGCCAGACGATCCGCGGCGGCGCCAATTTGCCCACTAGATCGGGGATGCCGTCGCTGTCCGTCGCGCCCAGAGCGACGAGGGAAGTCCGGGCAGCGGGATTCTGGTCGAATACGACGCACTTATGCCCGTTGCGCATCAACCGCAACGAGATGTTCCCACCCATTCGCCCCAGGCCGATGACACCTAATTGCATGATCGATGCCTTTCATGTGTTGCAAATCGTTTGACGTGCGCGCAGGACACCGAACCGCTTCAGATTGGTCTGTCACGGCCCGCGTCGTGATCAAGACGCATCATCGATTCTTCGATCGAGGCGCAGATGTCATCGATCACTTTGGCGATTTCCGCCTTGGCGTTCTGCCAGCGGCCGGAGCCCTCCGCGTCGAGACGATGCAATTGGTCGACGAGCATTTGATGGCGTCGGTCAAGCCGTTCGATCGTCGCAAGATCGTCGAGGCGCTCCAAGTCGCCCTTGCGCGCAGCCTTCTTCCGGAGCGTCACGATCCGCTTTGCCAGCATGTCGATGCGCATTTCCAAACCGGGATGAAGCGTGGCCGTCGCCATGTGGCCTACCTTCGCGTCCAGTCGCCCAGAGACTGTGCGCCCATGTTGTTCAAACCCGCCTGATCAGGCGTAAAATCAACAACAACACGACGGCGCCGACTGTAGCGCTCGCTACGGCGGGAAGTAAGCCCGCGCCCAGAACGACACCAAGTCGCGGCAAGAGCCAACCGCCAATGAACGCGCCGATGATTCCGATCGCGATATCGCCGAGGAGACCGAAGCCGCCGCCTTTGACGATCAGACCGGACAACCACCCTGCAACAGCGCCGATGAACAACCAGATCAGAATGGTTTCAGCGGCCATTCCGAGCCTCTAACTTGAGCAAATGAATGAATTCCTTCTGCAGACTTGAGAGAAACGCTACCGGTGACAACGCCAAAATGGCACGCTAGTTCCCTCTGGAGCCAGAGATCTGTCCCCCAGTTAATAGATTGTAATTGTTGCAGAATTCATCCCGGCGGAACTCCCGGGAGGCAAAGCCGTTTACCCGGATGAGATCAGAGAGGATCGTGTGATGTTGAACAAAATCAGCCGCCTAGTCGCGGCAACGGCACTGGCCTTGGCGGCAACGACCGTCGCGGCAGAGGCTGATGCTTGCAGTGGTCACAGCCACACGACCGGTACGGTGCTCGGAGCCGTTGGGGGCGGCGCGATCGGCAGCGCAGTCAGTCATGGGAGCCTTGGCGGTGTGGTCGCTGGCGCAGCTGTGGGCGGCCTTGCGGGCAACGCAATTTCGCGCAGCATGGATTGCCGGCATCGCTACCACCGCCATGCCTACTACAATCGGCGCACCCATCGTTACGAATATCGGTATTCGCGCTACTAACGAGCCCAAGGCGTGCGGGGCGAGTGGCTGTAGTTCGAAGATTTGAGGAAAAAAGCGCCAGCGGGATGAAACCGTGCGGACGGGGATTGGGGGGCTCGCACGGCCTCAGGCTCCCGCTGGTGCGATACCAACGCGCGACCCGCCTTGGGGTTCCCGGCAAAAGTTGCTTTTTCTGAAATGGCTGAAAGGAACTTTCCACCCGGTCGGTCCGTTTGGGCGAAGGGACTCCAAATGGAGAAATTGTTATGCTGCATTGGGCACTTGTCTTTCTTGTGGTCGGCCTGATTGCCGGCATTCTGGGATTTACCGGCATAGCCGGCGCGTCGATCGCGATCGCCAAGATTCTCTTTTTCGTATTCATGGTGATCTTCCTGGCATTGGTGATCGGCGGCTTGACCGTTGCGCGCAGGGCCGGCGACTAATTTGCCATGAGCGCCGCCTATCGCATGGGGCTCGCGCCATCGTTGCCGGCTGATCGGAGCGACTTCGAGGGTGCGAGATGGTCTCTCGTCGCGCGCGACCCGTCGACTCCCCTGCGATCCGGCGGTTTCGTCGCGTCGGACGGCGAGACTATTCCCTATCGGCTTTGGCCCGCAAAAGAACCGCGCGCACTCGTGCTGCTGCTGCACGGCGCGCTCGATTATTCGGGGGCGTTCGACGAATTTGGCCCACAACTGGCCAGTCACAGCCTGAGCGTTCTCGCGATTGATCAGCGCGGGTTCGGCGGCACATCAACGCGCGGCAAATGGGGCGGCCGCAACCGCATGATCCGCGATGTGATCGAGGCAGTCCTTTTTTTGCGCATGCGCTTTGGCTGCGACTTGCCGCTATTTGTCGTCGGCGAAAGCATGGGCGCCGCGGTTGCTGTCCATTCTGCAGCACGGGCGCCGGATTTGGATCTGGCCGGACTCGTGCTTGCCGCGCCGGGTGCCGTTTCCGGCTTGTGGCGGCGCATCGTCGGCGGCTGCGTTACCAAGTTTCTGAACCTGGTTTTGCCGAACGGCGGCTTAAGAATCGAACGGGTGACCGCTTGGGAGCATGCGCCGTCAGCCGCCATCCGCCTTCTCGGCGATCCGATGGTTCTGCGCCAAATTCGTCCGGCTACCCTAATTGGATTGCTCAAGCTTTCGCATGGCGCCGTCGAGGAGGCAGAGCACGTACGAATCCCGGTTTTGACGATGGTCGGCGAGCGGGATGACGTTCTGCGTATAGGCTGCATCCGCCGCCTCCATGATGGTCTCGCCGGAGAAAAACAATGGGCGTCCTTCCCCGGGGCACCGCATTTGCTTCTGCATTGGAAGCATAATGATCGCGTCGTTCAACTCGTGCTCGCCTGGATCGACGATCGCTTGAATCGAGCCAATAGCCCGCGTCGGATTGCGTTGTAGCCAAGTCAGACACTTCCGATGGTCGCCAGCGGGCGGAGCGTCTCGGTGGGGCGTGGGCGCATTCCCGAAGGCGCGAACCGGGCCCGCTGGCTCAAGCAGAACGCGAAATCCTCTCGACGGTTCCCGGGTTACGACCTTTACGCGTGCACCGCAAAAACCGGGAACCGTGAGCGGTTTCAAGCGTTTCTCCTACTCACTTGGAAGGAACCAGACCAATGCGACCAACCACGAAGAAGACTTTGCGATTGCTGGCTGGGGCGGCCGTGCTGAGCATGTGTTCGGCGATGTCGTCCGCAGAGGCGGCGCCCAGTGGCGTGAAAGTCGGAACCTTGACCTGTCACGTCGCCAGCGGATGGGGCTTTGTGTTCGGCTCGTCACGCGACCTGCGGTGCAACTTCCAACCGAACGGACATGGAGGCGAACGGTATTCCGGGTCGATCTCCAAGTTTGGCGTTGACATCGGTTACACCGACAATGGCGTGATCGTGTGGGCGGTCTTCGCACCGTCATCGGATGTGCGCGCCGGTGCGTTGCAGGGAGACTATG
>Ga0134125_10003258_pt1 | contig 18845 bp, 16 predicted proteins | sample KB31751_FD_96464 | JGI IMG/M metagenome (GOLD analysis project Ga0134125, IMG submission 96464) | Terrestrial soil microbial communities with excess Nitrogen fertilizer from Kellogg Biological Station, Michigan, USA - KB3-175-1 | ecosystem: Environmental > Terrestrial > Soil > Unclassified ... | reverse complement strand
GCTCGCCCCGAAATCCTGGTAGAACTCAGGCTCTACTTCTGCTGTTCCTTTGCCCGCTGCGCCGCCTGAACGCGGCCCTCGTTGATCTCCGCCATCGCTTCGGGGATCTCGCTGGCGGTGAACTTACCGCCGCGACCGGTGGGCAGTCCACCAAACGAGTAATCCTCGTCGAACTGCGGTGCCGTCGATTTCGACCGGCGCGCCTCCACCTTTTCGATCACGGGCGCGAGCCTGGTGGCCTTGTCGGCCACGGCCTTTGCGTCACGCTCGATGAACTCGGGAAGCACCTCGTTGCCCATCAGCTCGATGGATTCCATGGTGCCCTCGTGGCTGCGCGGGTTGAGCAGCAGGATGATCTCGTCGACGCCGCTTTCTTCATAGCCGCGCAGGAATTCGCGCACCGTGGCCGGCGACCCGATCGCACCCCGCCCCGGCCCGTACGCCAGGGTCGGATCCTTCTCGACCTCTTCGAGGTACCGCTTCCACACTCCGGTCCGCCCGGGCGTGTGCACTCCCGTCATGTAGTAGTGCATGATGCCGAACGAGAAGAACCCACCGCCTTGGCCGAGCCGCTGCAGCGCCTGCTCGTCGGTCTTGGCCACCATCATCGACAGATCACCGCCGATAGCCAGGACGTTCGGGTTGATGCGCGGGGTCACGGGGACGCCGTTCTCTTCGAATTCCTTGTAGTAGCCGTTGACCCTTTCGGTCAGCGGGCCGGGGCCGGTGTAGGCGAAACTCAACGCCCCGATGGCTTTTTGGGCGGCCATCTGCACGCTGGCGGGTCGCGTGCAGGCGACCCAGACCGGCGGATGCGGCTTTTGCAGCGGCTTGGGAACGACATTGCGCGCCGGCATCTGGACGTGTTCGCCGTTGAAGCCGCTGAACGGCTCCTCGATCATGCAGCGGATCGAGACCTCGAGGGCCTCCTCCCACTGTGCCCGCTTGTCGGCCGGGTCGATGTTGAATCCGCCGAGCTCACCGACCGACGACGATTCCCCGGTGCCGAACTCGACGCGGCCGTTGGAGAGCAGGTCGAGGGTGGCGATGCGTTCGGCGACCCGGGCGGGATGATTGACCACGGGCGGCAGGTGCATGATGCCGAACCCGAGGCGAATGTTCTTGGTCCGCTGGCTGGCCGCGGCCAAGAAGATCTCCGGCGCCGTCGAGTGGCAGTACTCCTCGAGGAAGTGGTGCTCGGTCAGCCACACGGTGGAGAAGCCCGCTTTGTCGGCGGCCTCGACCTCGTCGAGGCAGTCCTGCATCATGACGTGCTCGTCGTCGGGCGCCCAGGGCCGCGGCAGGGCGAATTCGTAGAACAGCGAGATTTTCATTGCTACCTCCTATGAGTATTAACGGCTCGGTTGGCTACTTGGGCCGCAACGTGTTTCGCCGCGACGTAGCCGAAGGTCATTGCCGGGCCGATGGTCGCTCCGGCGCCGGCATAGCTGCGCCCCATCACCGGCGCGGAGGTGTTGCCCACCGCGTAGAGGCCCGGCACCACGGTGTCATCCGCCCGCAGGACGCGGGCATGTTCATCGGTGCGCAGCCCGCCCGAGGTCCCGAGGTCCCCGAGAACGATTCGAAAGGCGTAATACGGCGGATCGCCCAGTGGATACAAGTTCGGGTTGGGCAACGTGTGATCGCCGTAGTAGTTGTCGTACACGCTGTCGCCGCGGTTGAAATCGTCGTCGTGACCCTTGCGGGCGAGTTCGTTGAAGCGGCTGGCGGTTTCGGCGAGCTGACGCGGGGGCACGCCGATCTTGCCCGCCATCTCGTCCCACGTCCTGGCCGCCTTCACCACACCCGATTCCAGCCAGGCCGGCGGTACCTTCCGGCCGGTGGGCACCGGCGCCAGCGGGATTTTCGGCAGCGGCAGGTGTCCCCCCACGACGTAGCGATTGAAGGACCTGTGGTCGGTGATCAGCCAGCACGGGATGTGGGTGACGCCGGACCTCTGGCCCTCGATCATGGCGTGGCCGAAATCCATGTACGGGGCCGCTTCGTTGATGAAGCGCTTGCCGGCACCGTTGACGATGAACTGCGCCGGCATCATCCGTTCGTTCAGCATGAATTGCATGCGGCCGTCCGGCCATTGGATCGCCGGGAACCACCACGCTTCGTCGAGCAGATCCGTTGCGGCACCGACCTTTTGTGCCGCACGGATGCCGTCGCCCATCGCCGCCGGATTGCCGAAGCTCCAGTCCTGGTCCACCTCGGGCAGAAGCTCTTTGCGCCAGGCGAGGTCGTGGTCGAATCCCCCGGACGCCAGAATCACGCCCAGCCGGGCGCCGATCCGCTGGACCTTGCCGTCGGTTTCCACCACCGCGCCGGTCACCGCTCCGTCGGAGTCGGTGAGCAACTGGACCATCGGCGAGTCCAGCCACAGCGGGATGCCGCGTTCCCGCAGTGCCAACCTGAGCCGGGCCGCCAGCGACTGTCCGATCGCCGCCATCCGCTCGCCGAACACCCTGGCCCTGACCATCCTCGCGATCAGCTTGAGCAGCACGCCTTTGCCGGCCCAGGACTGCCGGATCCGGTAAAAGGTCCGTAGCTCCTTGGGCCCCAACCAGATTCCTCGTGGTGCCAATGCCAGCGGCTGCAGCAGCTGCTGCTCATCCGCGCCCAGCTTGCGCAGGTCGATGGGCGGCACGTTGATGGTGCTGCCCAGTTCGGAGCCCCCGGGCAAGTCCGGGTAGTAGTCGGCATACCCGGGCTTCCAGACGAATTCGAACCAGCCGGACAGTTGCTCCAAGAACTGCAGCATCTGCGGCGCCGTCTCGACGTATTGCCGTATCCGCGCCTCGCTGACCAGGCCGTCGGTGATCTGCTTGAGGTATCCCACCACACCCTCGGGTGAGGGGGCGTAGCCCTCCCGACGCTGCGCGGGCGCCCCGGGAACCCAGATTCCGCCTCCGGACAGCGCAGTGGAACCCCCGAAGTGGGAGGACTTTTCGACCACCAATGCGTCCAGCCCGGCGGCCTGCGCGGTCAGGGCGGCCGTCATGCCGCCACCGCCCGACCCGACGATGAGTACGTCGACAACGTGATCGAAATCGTCCACTGCGTCGGTCATTTCGGACATGCCGTTCTGATGGCGAAACCGGCGATCAGTTCGGGAGCGGGTTTGTAGTAGCGTCCGGTGGTTTCGTAGGAACCGGCGGCTTCCAGTGCCGCGAACGCCGCTACCCACGTGCGGATTTCGTGCGCGGAGCTACCGCCCTCGTGGGTCACGAACGAGTTCGACCACTGATCCAATTCGCTGAGCCACCCACCGTCGATGATCTCCAGGAATCGTTGGTCCCACGCCGGGTTGAGTGGTTGCAGGCCACTGTCCCCGGCGGCAAAGCTTTTGGCCGCGTCGATGACGGCCGCTTGCCGGGCCTGGCGCTGCTCCGGTGTCATCGGCCGGCCGTGCACGATCCGCTCCAGCACGGGTGGAGGCGCGGTCGCCAAGGTCGGCACCGGCGGGCTGTGCGAGAGCCCACCGGATCCCAGTACCAGGACTCGCTTGTCCAGGCTGGCCAGATAGGCGCCGACGGCGCCCCCGAGCGCTCGGCAACGATGCATCGGCCCCAACGGGACGCCGATCGCGTTGACGAAAATCGGAATCACGGGACGCGAGGTGGCGTCACCGAACAGCTTCTCGAGCGGCTGGACCGTGCCGTGATCGACGTCCATGCCGGCCGATACCGCGATATCGACCCCCGCGTCGAGGACGGCTTTCGCGCAGTCGAGGGCGAGCTCCTCCGGCACGTCCAGCGGCCCGGCATGGGTGCCGTAGTCACCGACTCCGGTGGCGCTCGTGCCGATGCAGAACGGCGGCATCACCTTGTAGAAGAACCCGTTGTAGTGATCCGGGGAAAAGGCGACGACGAGTTCGGGATCGAAGTCTTCGACGAATCCTCGCGCTTCGGCGATCGCGCCTTCGATGTCGTCAAGCAGGTCCTGCGACGGCCCCGGAAGACTCAGGAGCGGGCTGTGCGACATACAGCACAGAGCCAGTGCCACTTTGCAAATCACCCCCTTGCGGCTTCAGGGTCAGCACGTCAAGGAGCGCGGCGCTCAGGTCAGGGGTGCGCTGAGCGATGCAGGCGCCCGCGATGCATCGATCGGGACGTAGGAACAACACCGATTCGGAGTGGGTGTCGAACCACGATTTGAGGTCACCGCGCCGGTCGCCGACGACCACGACGTCGGAATCGTCGTGTCCGGTCCAGTGCAACTGTGTCGCCGGGCGCAGCGCAAAGAAGCGGGCACCCAAGGCTTTCCAGTTTGCGAAGGCGGCCTCGTCGAGGAGGTTGCGGGGGTTGTTGTTCCAGCACAGCACGGCGAACCAGGTGCCGAGCACGTCGTCGAGCAGAACATCCTGTTGGTCTCGAGTGTCGACCCGGGGCTGGATGAACAGCGATCCCACCGGGGAGTCGGTACTGCCGGGTGCGGCATGCACGACGGCGCCGTGCTCGTAGCGCGGCATGGGCTTGAACCGCATCTCCAACACATAGCGCTTGAGCGACGGCACGATTGACGCCGACCGCACGAGCAGGTCTCGCGCGCCGGCCACCCGACGGTTGGTCGGCGAGATCACGCGGCCCACCATGGTGGACAGGTCGATCATCGCGCGCGCGTGCTTGCGGCGCTCCACGTCATAGGTGTCCAGCAGTTTGTCGTCGGCCTGGCCGCTCACCACCGCCGCGAGCTTCCAGCCCAGGTTCGCCGCATCGCGGATCCCGCTGTTGTAGCCCTGCCCCTGCCAGACCGGCATCAGGTGGGCGGCGTCGCCGGCCAGCAGCAGCCGGCCCTGGCGGAACGCGCCGGCGATCCGCGAGTGGTGGGTGTAGACCCGGCGGCGGATCACGTCGACCCGGTCGGGGTGCGGCACCATCCGGGCCAGCATCTGGTGCAGGAACGCCGGATCCTCCGCCTGCTCGGCGGTCTCGTCGGCGTGGATCATGAACTCGAAGCGGCGAATACCGTGGGCGATCGAGATCGAGGCGTACGGGCGTTCGGGGTCGGCGCCGACCTCGCTGTTCGGATGACCGAGGGGGTCGTTGGCGATGTCGACCACCAGCCACCGCGTCGACGACGTCGTTCCATCGAACGACACACCCATCACCCGGCGCGTCATGCTGCGGCCGCCATCGCAACCGACCACGTAGCGTGCCCGCAGTCGTGATGTGGCGCCGTTGTTTTCGGTGCCGCCCCCGACCTCGACGGTGACCCCGTCGGCGTCTTCCTGGCACCCCGCCATCGGACTTGCCCAGCGCACCTGGACGTGACCGAATCGGTCCAGACCGGCCAGCAGTTCCGCATCGACGAGCGGTTGCACGAATCCATTTCGCTTCGGCCAGCCGAAACGCGCATCGGGCGGGGCCATTTCGGCGAGCACTCGCCGCTTGGCGTCCATGAAGCGCAGGATCTGATTGGGCACCGTGTGGGGCAGTACCCGCTCGGCAAGCCCGATCGATTGGAACGTGCGCAGCGCCTCGTCATCGAGGCCCACCCCGCGCGGGTAGTCGATGAGGGTGTCCCGCTCTTCGATCACTATCGCGCGGATGCCTTGCAGGCCAAGGATGTTGGCCAATGTCAATCCGACCGGGCCCGCACCGACCACGAGTACGTCGGTGTCGATGTCAGCTACCGCTTGCCCCGGAGTCGCCATCACCGGCCCAGCAGGAAATCGAGGTGCAGGCGATTGAAGGTCTTGGCGTCCTCGTACTGCGGCCAATGCCCGCAGCCGGGCATCACTTCGAAGCGCGCGTTGGGGATCATCGACGCGATGCGGCGGCCCTCGGTGACATCGGCGGTCGGGTCGTCACTGGTCCAGAGCACCAGCGTCGGCGCGATGATCGCGCCGTATTCGGCCGGACCAAGGATGTTTCGCGCCCGAATCTCGGGGTCCTGCAACGCCATGATGTCGCGCATGGCGGAGACGAATCCCGGTTGGCGATAGACGCGCTGGCGACTGGCAACCAGGTCGTCATAGTCCCGGGACTTGTCGGCCATCAGCCATTTGATCCGCGCTTGAACCGTATCCCACGTGGGGTCCTCGGCGGCCGCCATGGAGAGAGTGATGATCCGTTGCATCACAACGGGGTCGGCCTGGGAGCCGCCGGCGGTGTTGAGGACCAGGCGATCGACCACGTCGGGATGGTCGACGGCGGCGCGGGAAGCGACCCAGCCACCCAGGGATTCACCGCTGATGCACGCGCGATCGACACCGATGGTGCGCAACACGGCCATCAGGTGCTCGACGTAGTGGTGGACTTCCAGCGGGTGGCCCGGCTTGCCGGTGTAGCCGTGGCCCAGCATGTCGATCGACCACGTCCAGAAATGATCCGCGTGGGCCGCCAGGTTGCGGACGTAGGCCTCCGCGTGACCGCCGGATCCGTGCAACAGAATCAGCACCGGCTTGCCGGGGTCCCCGGCCCGTAGGTAGCGGGTCCGTATCCCTCCGGCGTCGAGGTAGCCCTGTTCAAACGCGACGCCCTGGAGATCGCTCCATATGCTCTCGAACTCCGTCACGGTCCTGTCCGGCCTCCAGATCGGGGAAATCTCGTTCTCGTTTCGGCACTTTGTGTGCTAATATCGCACACCGACATGCGTTATATATAGAGCTTCGCTCTCGCGGGAAGGTCTGTCAAGGCTGTGACAAGTTCCGGTACCGGGTCGCAAACCCTGGCCAGGGGACTCACCGCGCTGCAGATGGTGGCCGACTCCCCCTCCGGGCTCACGGTGCAACAGCTCGCCGATCAGGTCGGGGTGCATCGCACCATCGCCTACCGATTGCTGACGACGCTCGCGGAGTTTCGATTGCTGGCAAAGGGAGAAGACGGGCGCTACCGCCCCGCGGCCGCACTCGCCGTGCTCGGCGCGTCCTTCGACCGCAACGTGCGCCAACTGAGTCTGCCGACGCTGCGCGCGCTGGCCGACGATCTCGGCACGACGGTGTCGCTCCTCATCGCCGAGGGCGACCAGCAGGTGGCGATCGCGGTCATCGTGCCCAGCCACGTCGCCTACCAGCTTTCCTTTCACGAAGGCAGTCGATACCCACTGGACCGCGGTGCCGCCGGGATCGCCTTGCTCGCGTGCATGCCTCCGCGTCCGGGAGAACGAGAGCTCGTCTCGCGGGCCCGCGAGCGCGGCTGGGTGACGACGTACGGCGAGATCGAACCGAATACCTACGGCCTGGCCGTGGGGGTGCGCCGCCCGGCGCCATCCCCACCCACGTGCATCAACCTCATCTCGCACCGAGAAGACGTCGTGATGCGCGGGAAAGACGCGGTCGTCAAGGCCGCCAAGCAGTTGGCCGAGCTTCTGAGCTAGCCACTGAGCTGAAGGGATAGCAGTCCATGTCATGGGACCACGAAGTCGATGTCGTCGTGCTCGGCAGTGGCGGCGCCGGCCTCACCGCCGCGTTGGCCGCGGTCGTGGCGGGCGCATCGGTGGAAGTCTACGAAAAGGCCGCGACCGTCGGCGGGACCACCGCCGTGTCGGGTGGCATCGTGTGGATCCCCGCCCATAACCGTTCTCCTGACGGAGATTTGACGCCCGCCGACGCGTTGAAATACCTGCGCGCCCAGTCGCTCGGCTCGATGGACGACGAGCTGGTCGAAACGTTCGTGCGCACCGGTCCGGCGATGCTCGACTTCATCGAGGCACACAGCGGCCTGCACTTCGAGATCGCGACCGGCTTCCCTGACTATCGGCCCGAACTCCCCGGTGGACAACCGACGGGCGGCCGATCGCTGAGTGCGGCTCCCTTCGATCTGGCTCAGCTGGGCGAATGGGCAACGCGGATAACGTCTTTCCCGGCCGACTGGTCCAATGTCGGTTTCGATGCCGAGACCAGGGCACGCCTGCACGCGGCGATCGACGAACGAACCGGACATCTGTGCGTCGCCGGCACGGCGCTGATCGCGGGACTCCTCAAGGGTCTGTTGGACTCCGGGGTGACACCGCGCGTGAACGCGCGTGCCGAAGAACTCATTGCCGAGGGTGCAGAGATCGTCGGAGTGCGCGTCGCCCTACCGGAACGCACGATCAACGTTCGCGCCCGGCGCGGGGTCATCCTGGGTACCGGCGGCTTCGAGTGGGATCCGGCTCTGGCACAGGCCTTTCTGCGCGGCCCCATGCACGGCGCGGTCTCTCCCCCGAACAACACCGGCGACGGGCTGCGCATGGCGATGGCCCAGGGGGCCGACCTGGCCAACATGGGCGAAGCGTGGTGGGTACCGATCGTCCAAATCCCGGGCGACACCATCGAGGGCAACCCGCGCAGCCGCAGCGTGCGTCTGGAAAGAACGCGACCGCGCAGCATCATCGTCAACTCCGCGGGCCAGCGCTTCGTCAACGAAGCGTGCGACTACAACTCGATGGCCGGCGCCTTCCATTATCTGGATCCTCGCGGCGGGTACGTCAACGATCGCGGATGGATGGTGTTCGATTCGGTTCACCTGCAACGCTATGGATTTCTTGGTATCGAACCGGGACAACCCGTCCCGGACTGGTTCTGCGAATCGGCGAACCTCGCCGAGTTGGCCGCCAGGACGGGTATTGACGCTGACGGTTTGACCCGCACGGTCGAGAGCTTCAACCGCCACGCGGCGGCCGGCGAAGACCCTGAGTTCGGGCGGGGTTCCAGCGCCTACGACGGCTACTGGGGTGACGACAGCGCGACCACACAGGCCGGTAAAACGCTCGGCCCGATCGACACCGCCCCCTACTACGCGGTACCGGTGCGCATCGGTGCGATGGGCACCAAGGGCGGCCCACGCACCGACCACGACGCGCGCGTTCTGCACGTCGGCGGCGAGCCGATACCCGGGCTGTTCGCCGCCGGCAACGCGATGGGCGGTGTGACGGGGCGGGCCTACGGGGGTGCCGGCGGAACCCTCGGTCCGGCAATGGTTTTCGGGTACCGTGCGGGGCACGCGGCCGCCACCGGGAAGTCTGTCGACCTGAAATAATGCGTGCATGCCCCGCGTGCCGACCGTGGGTCCCAGGTACGGGAATTGGCATGAATTCGTCCATAGGCCCCACGCTCGGCATGCTCGTGCTGGCGGAATCGGTCCGGCCTGCGTCATCCTGAATCGGTGGTTGCCTACGACCGGATCGGCACCACCTATCGCAGCACTCGCCGGCCCGACCCGCGGATCGCTTCGCAAGTGCATACCGCGCTCGCCACGATGGGCACGGTCGTCGACGTGGGGGCCGGCGCAGGTTCCTATGAGCCGGCCCAGACCGTCGCCGCAATCGAGCCCAGCATGGTGATGATCGCCCAGCGTCCACCGGGATCGGCAGCGTGTGTCCAGGCGGTGGCGGAGGCATTGCCGCTGCGAGACAAGTGCGTTGACGCCGCGATGGCCATGCTGACCGTGCATCACTGGGGCGATCTCGCCGCCGGGATCGGCGAGCTGCGCCGGGTCAGCCGCCACCGGATCGTGGTGTTCACCTGGGATCAAGCGGTGGTAAGCGACTTCTGGTTGCTGCGCGAATATTTGCCCGATGCCGCTCGGATCAACGAGGCACTCTACGTACCGATCGAACGACTGGTGGAGCTGCTGGGAGGGGCACAGGTTCAGGTTGTGCCCGTACCGCATGACTGCACCGACGGATTCGGCGCGGCCTATTGGCGCCGACCCGAGGCCTATCTCGACCCCACCGTCCGCGCCGGCATCTCCATGCTGGCGTATGCGGACGAGGCGGCCCTGGCGAAGGGCCTGGCCCGGCTCGCGGCCGACCTGCGGACCGAACGTTGGCAGCAACGACACGCGGAACTGCTTGAACAACAAAAACTCGACGCCGGATACCGCCTACTCGTCAGCGATTACGGGTAGGGTGCTCGCTCTTCAGTAGCCGTCGAGCCAGCTGCGTGCGCCCACCGGCCGTCAGTCCGTCTGAGGTGTGGACGGTGAGATCAGCCGCTCGGCCGCCGTGTAGGGATCCTGGACGCCGTCGACGACCGCCTCCGCGAGCCGGTCGAGATCCGGCTGCGTCCGCAGCCGGGTTTGGGCCAGCGACAGAATCTGTGCGCGGGCGCGGGCCAGCCGGCGGGCGCGACTGTCGGTGCGGCGGTGGTCCTCGATGACGGCCATCAGGTCCTCGATGCCCTCGCCCCGGGCGGCGATCAGCGAAACGATAGGGGCGCTGGTTTCGGCCCGGAGATCGCGGACGGTCTGTTTGGCACCGTCCCGGTCCGCCTTGTTGACCGCCACGATGTCGGCGACCTCCAGCACCCCGGCCTTGGCGGCCTGAACCGCGTCGCCCGCCCCGGGATTGAGAATGACGACGGTCGGGTCGGCGACGGCGGCGATCTCGATCTCCGACTGCCCCACCCCCACCGTCTCGAGCAGGACGACGTCGTAACCGATCGCGCCCAGCAGGCGGATCGCCGCCGGAACCGCGGCGGCCAGCCCGCCGAGATGACCTCGGGTCGCCACCGAGCGTATGAGTACGTCGGAGTCGTTGATATGCGCGGCCATTCGAATCCGATCCCCCAGCAGCGCGCCGCCACTGAACGGCGAGGACGGGTCCACGGCCAGCACCGCCACCCGGCAGCCACGCGTGCGGTAGGCGCCGACCAGGGCGGCGACCGTCGTCGACTTGCCCGCGCCCGGCGGCCCGGTGATGCCGATGACCGGCCCCATGCGCTCCGGTGCCGGTCCGATGGCCCCCAAGACCTCGTCGCGCTGATCACCCTCGACGAGGCTGAGCAGCCGACCTGCCGCGCGGGGAGATCCGTTGCGCGCGCGGTCAATCAGCTCAGCGATGGTCATGTATGCATTATGGAGCCGCGACCTCGATTACGGTCGCCGAACCCATTCCACCGCCCGCGCACATCGCCGCGACGCCAATGCCGCCGCCGCGGCGGCGCAATTCGTGCACCAGGGTGACCAGCATCCGGGCTCCGGTCGCCGCGACGGGATGGCCCAGCGAGCAGCCGCTGCCGCTGACGTTGACCTTGTCGGGGTCAAGCTCGAGGAGCTTGATGGTGGCCACGCACATCGCCGCAAAGGCTTCGTTGATTTCGAACAGGTCAACGTCGGAGACCGAGAGACCAGCGCGCCCAAGGGCTTTCGGGATGGCCTCGACCGGGGCCAGGCCGGTGATCGCCGGGTCGACGCCGACCGATGCCCAGGACCGAATGGTGGCCAGCGCGGGCAGCCCGAGCCGGTCGCTGGCGATCGTCAACGCCGCGGCAGCGTCGTTGGCGCCGCAGGCGTTGACGGCCGTGATGGAGAACCCCTCGATTTCCGGGTGCAGCGGCTTGAGCGCGGCCAGCTTCTCCATGCTGGTGTCGCGGCGCGGGTGCTCGTCGACCGAGAACAGCCCGTGCGGGGTGTCGATGGGGACGATCTCTTCTTTGAAGCGACCTTCATCGATGGCGGCGATGGCGTTGCGGTGCGAGCGCAGCGCCCACGCGTCCATCTCCTCGCGACTCACACCGGCCTTGACGGCGGCGTTCCAGCCGACGGTGATCGACATGTCCATGTTGGGTGCGTCGGGGCGGTCCGGGTGGGTCGGGGGGAACCAGTCGACCCATTCCCCCTCCACCTGTATCCGCGACCGCGGCGACGTGGATGCCGAGTTCACCCCGCCGGCGATGACGAGTTGATCCATTCCCGCCCGCACGCTCGCCGCCGCGCTCTGCACGGCCGCCTGGCCCGCCGCACAATGCCGATTGTTGGCCAGGCCGGGCACCTGGGTCAGGCCCGCGGTGACCGCCGCGTGGCGGGCCAGCACGCCGCCGCCGTAGAGGCCTTCGCCCAGAATCACGTCGTCGACCTGCGCCGGGTCCAGATCCTTGGCCGCTTCGGTGACGACGTGGTGCGCCAGATCGAGCGCGCTGGTGTCGCGCAAGGTCCCCTTGCGCGCGGTGCCGATGGGGGTGCGCAGGGCGGACACGATGACGGCGTCGGGCACGGGTCTTCTCCAGTTCAGCCAGCAGGCGCGGGTTGGCGAGAGCCATCCGCAGATTCACGAGAATCAAATTCTCTCATTACGAGAGTACGAGTCGCAAGGAGTGTGACTCCGCGAGCAGACGCAGAATCGCACATAGCTGCGCCGGATCGTGCGATTCTGCGTCTGCTCACCCATCAATCAGGAGGCACAGGTGGCTATGCAGGGGACAATCGCGGTTCCGGGCGGCGACGTGTGGTTCGAGCGGACCGGCGGCGGGGCCGGTCTTCCGCTGCTCGTCGTTCACGGCGGCCCGGGCTTACCGCACAACTACTTGCGGTCACTGGGGCGGTTGGCCACGCAGCGGGAAGTCATCTTCTGGGATCAGCTTGGCTGCGGAAACTCCAAATGCCCGCCAAACCCCCGGCTTTGGACGATGGATCGCTCGGTGGCCGAGGTGAACGCCGTGGTGCAGGGTTTGGGGCTGGAACGCTTTCACCTGTTCGGCAACTCCTGGGGCGCGATGTTGGCCCAGCAGTACATGCTCGACGCGGCCCCCTCGGGCGCCGCCAGCCTGACCATCTCGAACAGCATCGCGTCCATCCCGGAGTTCGCGAAGATGGTGGCGCGCTTGAAGTCCGAGCTGGATCCGGCCACCCAGGCCGCCATCGACCGGCATGAGGCCGCCGGCACGACGTCCGCGCCCGAATACCAGGACGCGATACGAACCTGGAACGAAACCTACCTGTGCCGGGTCCGTCCCTGGCCGCGAGAGCTCGAGGACGCGTTCAGAGACATGGGTGCCGAAGTCTTCGAGACGATGTTCGGCCCCAGCGACTTTCATATCGTCGGAACGATCCGGGACTGGGATGTATTCGATCGGCTCAACGAAATCGCCGTGCCGACAATGGTGCTCGCGGGCCGCTTCGACGAATGCGTACCGGAACACATGTGGGAAATGCACCAGCGCATAGCGGGTTCACGGTTCGAGCTGTTCGAGTCCAGCGCTCACATGCCGTTCATCGAGGAGCCGGACCGCTTCGATGCTGTGATGCGTGACTTCCTGCGCCGCCACGACGCCTGAGGCCGCCCGCGCGGCAAGAACCTCAGTTCTTCTTGGCCGCGTTGAATTTCGCGACGTTGGCCCGGAAATCCTCGGTGACAAACGACTGGCTCTCGGCCGACAGGGCGTAGTCCAAACTGGCGAGCACGGCCCGCTCCAGGTGAATGTTGAGCACCCGCTTGGTGCTTTCGACCGCCTGCTGCGGCAGCTGCAGAATCTTTTTCGCGCAGGCGATTGCCTCCGAGAGGGGGTCGGCCACCACATGGTTGGCCAGTCCGAGTTCGACGGCGCGCTGCGCCTTGATGCGGGTTCCGGTCAGCGCGAATTCCTTGGCGAGCAGCAGGCTGATGTGCAGCGGCCAGGTCAGCGGCCCGCCATCGGCTGCCACCAGCCCTACCTGCACATGCGGGTCGGCCAGATAGGCGTCCTCGGCGATGTACACGATGTCGCTGAGCGCAACCAGGCTGCAGCCCAGCCCGACGGCGGGGCCATTGACGGCCGCTACCACGGGAATTCGGCACCGTGCCATGCCGAGCACGATCTCGCGGCCGTCCCGGATGGTTTTGGCGCGCAGCTCAGCGTCATTCGCCAGCTCTTCCAGATACGTGAAATCGCCACCGGCCGAAAACGCCCTGCCCGCGCCGGTGACCACCGCGGCGCGGGCCGTGGGGTCATCGGTCAACCGCTGCCACAGCCGCGCGAGCCCGACGTGCAGATTGTCGTTGACCGAGTTGAGCGAATCCGGCCGGTTGAGGGTGATGATGCGCAGCGCACCGTCGGCCTGGACGTCGATTTCGGTAGGCATGTCGTACACGTCAGACTCCTTCGATGGTCGTGACCCGCTTCACCCGGGCTTCGCCCGCGTTCGCGATCACTCCTACAATCCCAAGATTCGTGAGGCGATGATGTTCTTTTGTATTTGTGATGTCCCGCCCATCACGCTTTGCGCCCGGCTGTACAGGTAGGCGCTCAGCAGATCGGGATCCCGCGTCCCCGCGACCGCAAGAGCCGCATGCCCGACGGATTGTTCCACCCAGGTCATGAGTAGCTTGTCCAGCGAGCCCTCCGAGCCGTGCGATACCCCGTCGAGCTGTTCGGACAACCGGCGCCGCACGTGATGGGTCAGCATGTCTGACTCGACCGCGGCCCAGGCCAGCTCTTCGGGCACTTCACCATCGTTACGCGACAACAGCTCTCGAACAAGCTTGCCGTAGCGCGCCGCATAGCCGAGCGTGGAGGGCTCACGTTCGTGCCCGACGACGGTCATGGCCACCGCCCAGCCGTCGCCCGGAGCACCGACCATCCGTTCCGCCGGTACGACGGCATCGTCGAAGAACACCTGACCGAATTCGTTCGTCACCCCGTTGATCATCTGCAGCGGGCGCTGTTGCACGCCAGGCTGTTTCATCTCCAGCACGAACGCCGACAGTCCGCGGTGACGCTTGGCCTCGGGGTCGGTGCGCGCCAGCAGCAGGCACCAGTCGGCGACGTCGGAATAGCTGGTCCAGATCTTGTGTCCGTTCACCACATAGTTGTCGCCCTCGAGGCGAGCAGTGGTGGTCAGCGACGCCAGATCCGAGCCGGCACCGGGCTCGCTGAAGCCCTGGCACCAGCGCTCGGTGCCGTTGATGATGCCGGGCAGGAAGCGCTTGCGTAGCTCATCGCCGGCGTGCTCACCGATGCCGTACACCAGATAACCGACGCTGGGACGCGGTGGCGCGCCGGCACGCACCAGCTCCTCGTCGACGATGACGTCGTACACCGGCGCCAGGTCCTGCCCGCCCCAATCGCGCGGCCAGGACACGCCGAAAAAGCCGTTGTCATACAGGGCGCGATGCCAGTCGGCCATGCGCGCCCAATACTCGTCTCCCGAGCCGGAAAACTCCTTGGCGTGCGCCGAAAGCCACGTGCGCAGACGCTCCCGGAAGGCGGCTTCGTCGGGTGAGTCACGAAAGTCCAAGATCGATCTCCTTCAACGCGACCGGCCATAGCTCGGTCGAGGTCAGGGCGCGGCGCAGGTAGACGTGCGCCACGCATTCCCAGGTGTTGCCGATCCCACCGTGCACCTGAATGGCTGTCTCACAGACGGTTCGGGTGGCGCGCGCGCAGTAGACCTTCGCGATTTGGGCGGCCCGAATGGCTTCGGCGGGGGCCAGCTCGTCGACCGCCCACGCGGCATGTCGCAATGCGCTTATCGAACCTTCAATCAGCGCAAGGCTTTCGGCCAGCAGATGCGCGATGGCTTGGTAGGACCCGATCTGCTTGCCGTACTGCTCGCGGATCTTGGCGTAGTCGCAGGCGACGGCGTGCGCACCGCGGGCGACGCCGACCAGGTCCGCCGTCGTCGTGACGAGCGCGAGCGCCCGCCATTGCTCGGCGACCTCGGCGGAGACCTCGCCCAACGTCGCCGGCGACCCCACGATCTTCGCGTCGGCCCGCGTCAGATCGACGCCGTCGGTCAAGACCTGCACCTCGACGACGGAGACGGCGCCACCGGAGAGCGATAGGGCGCGCCGGGCACCCCGGGCGTCGATGACCCGGCCATCGACGACGACGGTCGCCCCCGACGCGTCATCGCCGAGGTGGCGGCCGAGATCGTCGGCCAGCACCGGACCGAGAAACGGTGTGTCAACCAGCCGGCGTCCGAATTCCTCGGCCACGATGGCGACTTCGACGCCCGAGGCCCCGTCGGAGCGCAACGAGCGCCAGCCGGTGGACTCGATCTGCTTGTCCAGCCGCGTGATTCGAGCCTGGCCGTCGAGATCCTGCACCGCCGCCGGTCCGAGATCGTCGGCCAGCTTGGCGGCGGCGTCACGTAATTGCTGTTGTTCAGCTGTCAGACGTACATCCATGGCGCTCCTTCAGCACTCGGCGCAGCACCTTGCCCGAGGGCAGGCGGGGAATTTCGGGCACAAACACCACTCGGCTCACATGTTTATAGGACGCCAACTTCTCGTCCACTAGGGCGGTCAGTTGGGTCGCGTCGACAGGCTCGGCCACCGCGACCGCGGCGACGATCGCTTCGCCGTTGATCCCGTCGGGAATCCCGAACACCGCGCAGTCTTTGACCGCCGGATGACCGTGCAATACCGTCTCGATTTCGGCGGGGGCGACCTGGAAACCGCGGACTTTGATCATTTCTTTGAGACGGTCGGTGATCCGCAGCCAGCCTCCGGCGTCGAGCCAGCCGACGTCCCCGGTCCGATACCACCCATCGCGGATCGCCTCGCCGGTCGCGTCGGCCGGCAAGTAGCCGGCCATGAGCGACGCCGACCGAGCCTGAATCTCACCGACCTCTCCCGGTCCGACCGGCTCGCCGGTCTCCAGCGAAACCACTCGCAGGTCCACGCCGGGCACCGGCCGCCCGACGGTGTCGAGCCGGGCGTCCTCGATCGGATTACACGCGATGACAGGCAATTCCGTGGTCCCGTAGGCGGGCAGCCAGCTCACGCCGGTTCGTCGGGTCACCGTCTCCGCGACGTGGGCGTTGACCGGTGTGGCCCCCCACATGATGTAGCGCAGCGACGACAGGTCGTAGGACTCGAGGCTCGGGTGTGAGGCGATGGCCAGCGCGATCGGAGCGACCGCCATTTCCACTGTGATGCGGTCACTTTCGATGTGCTGCAGCACCCGATCGATATCGAACCGGGGATGCAGCCGCACGCAGGCGCCGGTCTCCCACGCGGTCAGCAGGTTCAGCAGCCCGAGAATGTGTGACGGTGGCGTGGCGACTTGAATACGGTCGTGGCGCGTCAACTGCAGCGCGTGGCGCCAGTGCCGCACGGCCTCATCCAGCGACGCGTGGGTGTGCCGGACGGCCTTGGGCAGGCCGGTGGTGCCGGAACTGAACACCAGCGCCGCGTCGGTCTCGGGCGGCGGTGAGCCCGCCACTGACTCTGCGGGCGGGACCGGCTCGTCCAGGTGCAGCATCGGCATCAGGCCGGCCAGCACCGGGTGGTCCCCTACGGCGTGTGCGGGGTTGGTCAGCGCGAGCGCGTGGTCGACCTCGTCGCGTTTCCACGCGGGGCTGATGAGCACGGCCGTCGCGGCTAGCCGCCAGATCGCGAGCACCACGGCGAGGAATTCGGGCCGGTTGGAGGCCATGACCGCGACCCTCTGACCGGCCGTGACACCGTCTTTTGCCAGGGCCGCGGCCCATCCGTCGGCCAAGGCGTCGAGTTCGGGCACGCTGAATCGCCGTTCCTCGAACACGAGCGCCGCCGGCTCGGTCACGTCCCGTCCTTCCCTGACAGACCGGGCTGACCCGATATCCATACAAGTCTTGAGAAGATGCTATCTCTTCGTGAGAATAGTATTCTCTATAGTGAAGAATGCAAGTACGGGAGGGGGCGGTCTACGTGACGGTCACCCGGATCATCGAGGAGACCCCACGGGTGACAGATCCGGCGACAAACGGCTCCGGTGCCGGGACGGTGACGATTCATCTCGACCGCAAGAAGGTCTCGGTGCCCAGGGTTCCGGGCGAGACGCTGTTGGAGACCGCGCGGCGGGCCGGGCTGGAGCCGCCGTTCAGTTGCGAGGCCGGCAACTGCGGGACGTGCATGGCCAAGCTTGAAGAGGGCCACGTCACCATGCGCGTGAACGACGCTCTGGAACCCGACGAGGTCGCCGAGGGCTACATTCTGACGTGCCAGGGCGTTCCGGATACGGACTCGGTCACGGTGCGCTACGAGTAGCAGCCAGGAGAGGGTTCCAAGATGGCCAAGGGCATCATCCTCGTAGAGAGCCGACCCAGCTCGCCCGAACGGGAAGCGGAGTACAACACCTGGTACGACGAAGTGCACCTGGGTGAGCTGGTGGCGCTGGACGGATTCGTCTCGGCACGCCGGCTACGACCCGTGGACGGCGACGGCCCCTACATGGCCATCTACGAGATCGAAGGCGACGACCTGCAGGCGATTCTGGACGGCATGGTCGCCAACGCCGGACAGCTGCACATGTCCGATGCCCTGCAGCTCGACCCGCCACCGATTCCACGACTGCTCGAGACCACCACCGAGTGCCGCGGCTAACCGAGTTCGCGTCGCGCACGAAAGAGGAGCATTTTGATGAAGGCCGATGACCTGATCCTGGTGAGCATTGACGACCACGTGGTCGAGCCGCCCGACATGTTCCTGCGCCACGTGCCCGCCAAGTACCGGGACGAGGCGCCGATCGTCGTGACCGACGACAAGGGCGTCGACCAGTGGATGTACCAGGGCAGGCCGCAGGGCGTGAGCGGACTGAACGCCGTGGTGTCGTGGCCGGCCGAGGAGTGGGGTCGCGATCCCGCCGGGTTCGCCGAGATGCGTCCCGGCGTCTACGACGTGCATGAGCGCGTCCGGGACATGAACCGCAACGGCATCCTGGCGTCGATGTGTTTCCCGACGTTCACCGGCTTTTCGGCCCGTCACCTCAACATGACGCGCGAGGAGGTCACCCTGGTGATGGTGTCGGCCTACAACGACTGGCACATCGACGAGTGGGCCGGCACCTACCCGGATCGCTTCATCCCCATCGCGATTCTGCCGACCTGGACTCCCGAGGGGATGTGCGCCGAGATCCGCCGCGTCGCCGCGAAGGGCTGCCGGGCGGTCAGTATGCCGGAACTGCCGCATCTGGAAGGACTTCCGAGCTACCACGACGAGGATTATTGGGCACCGGTGTTTCGCACGCTGTCCGAGCTGAATGTGGTGATGTGCCTGCACATCGGCACCGGGTTCGGGGCGATCAGCATGGCCCCCGACGCGCCGATCGACAACCTGATCATCCTGGCCACCCAGGTCTCGGCGATGTGCGCCCAAGACCTGCTGTGGGGTCCGGCCATGCGCAACTACCCCGACCTGAAATTCGCCTTCTCCGAAGGCGGTATCGGCTGGAT
>Ga0134125_10003257_pt1 | contig 18846 bp, 17 predicted proteins | sample KB31751_FD_96464 | JGI IMG/M metagenome (GOLD analysis project Ga0134125, IMG submission 96464) | Terrestrial soil microbial communities with excess Nitrogen fertilizer from Kellogg Biological Station, Michigan, USA - KB3-175-1 | ecosystem: Environmental > Terrestrial > Soil > Unclassified ... | reverse complement strand
TGATCACCCATAGGCCGATCAGTGCGTTGATCCAGCTGAGCCAGCCCGATTCGTACGCCCCGCCGAAGCGGATGACGGCGAGCACGAAGACGATCACGCCGAAGATCAGGTTGTTGCTCACCATCGGCCCGTGCCCGGGAATCACGAAGGCCGAGATGAAGAGCCAGATGGCGGCCAGGCAATTTAAGCCACTGGCCGTCTGAACTTGCATGCGGCGATTTTCGGTAACCGTGGTCATGACTCTCTCCTGAAAAATGCGGAAGCGGGCAATCCGCTCTTGCGGGATTGCGACTGGCCGGCAGGGCCGCGCCGTCCGGCTAGTAAACACTTGGGCAATTTCGATACCGCGGTGCGTACCGGCGGCACTTCACTTGCACGAAGAGAATTGCAAGACTATTCAACGATCGCCGCGCGGTGAAGCGCGGCCGCGATCTCCTCCAACGAGTCGTCGCTCGTACACAGTGGCGGCATGGCGTAGAGCACATTGCCGAGCGGCCGCAACAACACGCCATTGCTCAAGGCCGTTCGCCGCATCGCGGCAGCGGTTTCGGCAAGGTAGCCGCCGGAATGATCGAATTCGACTGCGGCGATCAGCCCGCAAATGCGAACTTCGTTGACGCGCGGCAACTTCTCGAACGGCTGCACTTGCGCTTCCCAAAACGCCTCGATCCGCTTCACGTCCGTTTGCCATTCACCCGATTGCATCAGCTTCCAGTTGGCGGCGGCCGCGGCGCAGGCGATCGGGTTGGCCGTGAACGAGTGGCCGTGGAAAAACGTCTTGGCGCGATCGTCGGTATCGAATGCTTCGACAATCCGCGGGGAAGCGATGGTCGCCGAAAGCGGCAGCACTCCGCCCGTGATTCCCTTGGCCAGACAAACCAGATCCGGGGCGATGCCGGCTTGTTGGAACGCCCACAGCGAGCCGGTGCGGCCGAAGCCGGTCATCACTTCGTCGGCGATAAGCGGAATATCATATTCGCGGCAAACGGCGGCAATCGCGGCGAGTTCTTCCGGGCCGTGCATCCGCATGCCGCCGGCCCCTTGCACCAGCGGTTCGATAATGACGGCCGCCGTTTCATTGCCATGCGTTCGCAACGCCGTGGCGAGGGCATCCGCTTTTACCGGAACCTGCAGCACGCGAAACAGCAGCGGTTCGAATGCGCCGAAGAAAAGGGGATCGCGGCCAACGCTCATGGCGCCGAAAGTATCGCCGTGATAACCGTGCTCGAAGCTAATGAAGAGCGTGCGCTGCGGTTCGCCGCGGTGGCACCACTGCTGGTAGGCCATTTTGAGGGCGACTTCGACGGCGGTGCTGCCGTTATCCGAATAGAAGATGCGGCCGCCGAGGGGCCACGGCATGGCGGCGAGCAAGCCTTCCGCCAGTTCGATCGCGTGCGGGTGCGTGGCCCCGGCAAAAAGCACGTGGTCGAGAATATGTGTCGCGGAACGAATGGCCCGCATGATGGCGGGCGGCCGATGTCCGTGCAGGATGGTCCACCACGACGAGATGCCGTCGATGATGCGTCGGCCGTCGGCAAGCGTGAGGAATTCGCGATCGGCGGCGACGACGGGCAGCGGTTCGTCGCCGCCGCGCAGCGGCGTGTACGGATGCCAGATCACTGGTTTAGCCGCGAGGCGAAGCCGAGCGCGATTGTCGCGCGCTCCCCGTTGGGTCGCGGCTACGCGATCATTCAGCGCCGTCGCCGCGATCGTTTCCCGCGTCCATTCGCCGGTCGGCATCGTCACGCAGTGCACCGGCACGCCGGGAATGTGTCGCGCCAGTTGCTCGACGGCGAATGGGTCGGCGGGACCGACCAGCACGATCGCGGCGAGTTCCACGCCTTCCAGAGCTTGCGCCGCGGCCAGCGTGCGGCCAATCGCCCCCACCGTCGAGGTCGCCACGAGAATCGCGGGAAGGCCGAGCGCCCGGATCAATTCGATCTGCAGAACGTCATCGGTTAATGGGGAAAGGGGGCTGCCGAACGTCTCGATGAGCAGTGGCGCATCGGTTTGGGGAATGGCGGCGAGAATCTCCGCGACTCCCGGCATTGGCCGGCCTTCGCGGCGCGCCGCCAGCAGCGGCGCCACGGGTTCCTCAAAGCGCGCCAGCGGTTCGAACACCACGGCATCGGGAACCAGCCGGCGCACCTTCGCCGTATCCGATTCGCCCGTCTCGACCGGCTTCCAGTACGCCAAGTGTGGGTGCTTTGCCAGGAACGCCAGTGAGAACGCGGTCTTGCCGGCATCGGTATCCGTACCGACGACGATGAACCCGGTCATGACCGCACCGCTTCAGCGACGGCGTCCGCAAGTTGCCGCAGCACTTCCGGCGAATGGTCGGCGTGGATCGAGACTCGCAGGCGGCAGGTTCCGTGCGGCACGCTCGGCGGGCGGATGGCGCGGATATCGTAGCCGCGTTCTTGCAAGAAGGCCGCCGCCCGCACGGCGGGAGCGTCCGTGCCGACGATCACTGGCACGACGTAGTGCGAACCCGGTGGATGAATGCCGTGCTCGGCGAGACGAGCGCGAAGGAGCGCGGCGTTGCCGTGCAGTGCCGTCCGCGCCGCATCATCGGTTTGAATGCGCGGAATCCGTTCGAGCCACCAATCGGCAATCGCCGGCGGCAATGCCGTGGTGAAGATCAGATGCCGGCAGCGATTGACGAGGTACTCCTTGAGCAGTTTCGAACCGCAAATGTACGCCCCGTGCAAGCCGAGCGCTTTTCCGCCGGTGTGGATGGACGCGAGAAGGCGATCGCGCAAATGCTGCACGTCGACGCAGCCCGACCCGTTCATACCGAAGCAGCCGGTGCTGTGGGCTTCATCGATAATGACGTGGGCGCCGTGGCGCTCGGCCAGTTCCACGATGTCGGCGAGCGGGGCCGTATCGCCGTCCATGCTGAAGAGCGATTCCGTAACGACGAACATCTGCCGGCCGACGGGCCGCTTGGCCGCTTCGCTTTTCAGGCCGTCTTCGAGATGGCTGAGGTCGTTGTGCCGGAAGAGGAACTTGCGCGGCCGGGCCAGGCGCAGGCCATCGACGATGCAGGCATGGCTCAGTTCGTCGGCGGCGACCCAGTCGCCTGGCTCGGCGATGGTCGCGATTAACCCCTCGTTGGCGTTGTAGCCGGAGTTCATCATGAGCACGGCATCGGCGCCGTGCCACGCCGCCAGCATCGATTCCACTTCGTCCCAGATGGCGTGATGCCCGCGGAGCAACCGCGACGACGTTCCCGATTGAGGGAGCCCTGGCGAGCGGGGGGCGTAAGCCCCCTGATTCTTATCGAGCGCGGAAGAATCAGGGGGCTTACGCCCCCCGCTCGCCAGGCCCAGGTAATCGTTGGAAGTGAAATCGATGCCGGCCGGCAGGCGAAACGAGCGGTATCGCCCCTGCTCGCGCAGTTCATCCAACGTGGCGGACCATCGTTCGAAGAGGCTCATCGTTCACCATTGCCCGCGGGCCAGCACCCAGGCGAAGAGGGCCACCCACGTGGCCGCGAACAGGAGCGGCACCGCAATGGCGAGCGGCCGCGAAATGGATAGCCCATCGGCGATGCCGCGCGGCGCGAACGCCGCCACCGTCCGCGCGTATTCCGGCACGGCCCGCTTGATCCGCTCGTTCACGTGTACGCAGTAATGCCAGTGCCGCAGTTGCACGCGCAGCCACAGCAGTGCGAGCACCAGGGCCGCCGCCGTCAACGGGGCGAATACGCCGGGCGACGGTTCCTTGTGGTAAAGGATGGCGAAGACGCCGAGCAGACCCACCTCGATCGCCGAGAAGTAATTCAAGCGGTCGTGGAACAGCTTCTCTTCGTGCATCCCATGCTGCCACAGCCGATTGATCTCGTCGGCTTGCGTGGGAAAGTCGGATTGGTCGAGAAGAGCACCCATGAGATTACGTCGCCAGCACGCCCATCGCGCGGAAGAGTTCTTCGTCCTGGCATTCGCGCGGGTTCGGGGCGGTCAGCAGTTTCTCGCCGAAGAAGACGGAATCGGCGCCGGCGAGGAAGCAGAGCACCTGCAATTCGCGGCTCATGCGGTCGCGGCCGGCGCTGAGCCGCACTCGCGACTTCGGGAACGCGATCCGCGCCGTGGCGATTAGCCGCACGATTTCCAGCGAATCGACCGGCGCGGCCATGGCCAATGGCGTCCCGCGCTGCGGCATCAGGCAGTTGATCGGTACGCTTTCCGGCGGCGGGTTGAGCTGCGCCAGTTCGCACAGCATCATCAGGCGGTCGTCCTCAGTTTCGCCCATGCCGAGGATGCCGCCGCTGCACACGGCGATGCCCGCTTTGGCGACTGCCCGCAACGTGTCGAGGCGGTCGTCGTAGGTGCGCGTCGAGATGACCTCGGGGTAATGGCGGCGCGAGGTATCGAGGTTGTGGTTGTAGGCGGTAAGGCCGGCGTCCGCGAGCCGCCGGGCCTGGTCGTCCGACAGCATGCCGAGTGTGACGCACGCTTCCATGCCGAGATCGCGGACCGTGCGCACCATTTCAAGGACGCGATCGAACTCGGGGCCGTCTTTCGGGGACCGCCACGCCGCCCCCATGCAAAAGCGGCTGGCCCCGCGCTCCCTGGCGGCTTCGGCCCGCTCGCGCACTTCCTCCACGGTCAACAGCGGCTGGCGATCGACGGGCGAATCGTAATGGGCGCTCTGGCTACAGTACTTGCAATCCTCGGGGCAGCCTCCGGTCTTGATGCTCAGAAGTTCGCAGCGCTGGATGTCGTTGTAATCGCGATGGATCTGATGCACCACGGCCGCCTTGAGGATGAGTTCGGGCAGCGGCAAGCGATAGACGGCGCGGAATTCGTCGAGCGTCTTCATCCAGAAAGGTTAGGAATTGCGGCAGCGAACCGCAAGCGAGGTCGATTAGCCGCGAGGCGGAGTCCGCGGAGCCGAGCGCGACGCGTCTCTGCCATCAGGCCATGATCTCCTTGACCACGCGGCCATGCACGTCGGTCAAGCGGAAATCGCGCCCGGTGTATTTGAACGTCAACTTCTCGTGGTCGAGGCCGAGCAAATGCAAGATCGTCGCGTGCAAGTCGTGCATGTGGATCTTGTCCTGAACCGCGAGGTGGCCAAATTCATCCGTCGCACCAAAGGCGAACCCGGGGCGGGTGCCGCCGCCGGCGAGCCAGACCGTGAAGCCGCCAGGGTTGTGGTCGCGGCCGGTGCCATTCGCTTCGGCATAGGGCGTTCTTCCGAACTCGCCGCCCCACCACACGAGCGTTTCCTTGAGCAGCCCGCGCTGCTTCAAATCCTGGAGCAACCCGGCGATCGGCCGATCCACGTTGCGGGCGTGCTCGGCATGCTTGGGCATGTTCGAATGCTGATCCCAGGCGGGGTTCGCGCTGTTGTCGCCATACGTCACTTGCACGAAGCGGACGCCGGCTTCGCTGAGCCGCCGAGCCATCAGGCACTGCTTGCCGAAGTTGTCGGTCGGCTTCTCGCCGATGCCGTACATCTTGAGCGTCGCCGCGGTTTCCCTGGAGAGATCGAGAACGCTCGGAGCGTTCGCCTGCATCCGCCAGGCAAGTTCGTAGGAACTGGCGACGGCATCGAGTTCGGCATCCCCGGGCGAACGCCTCAGTTGCTCGGCATTCAGTTCGCGCAACAGTTCAAAGCGGGACTTCTTGTCGGCGGCGGAAAGGGGTCCGGTTAGGTTGCGAACGGTCGCTTCGGAGGCGGGGCCGCCGGCCTTGCCGAGCGCGGTTCCCTGGTAGACCGCGGGAAGGAAGGCGTTGCCATAATTGCGCGGGCCGCCGTTGCCCGACGACGGCGCGATGCTCACGAACCCCGGCAAGTTCGCGTTCTCCGTGCCCAGGCCGTACAGCACCCACGACCCCATGCTCGGGCGGATGAAGTTGGTGGAACCGCAGTGCAGGAAGAGCGTGGCCGGGCCGTGAGCGACGCCTTCGGTATGGAGCGAGTGCAGGAAGCAGAGGTCGTCCAAGTGGTGGGCGATTTCGGGGAACAGGTCCGAGGCCCAGCGGCCGGTTTGGCCGCGCTGTTTGAACTTCCAGAGCGGCTTCATGACGCGCTTTTGGGAACCGCGCGAGCCCGAGTTGGCGATGGCGCGGGCGTCGTCGAAAGGAAGCTGCTTGCCGTTGTCGCGATCGAGCCGCGGTTTGTAGTCGTAGGAATCGACGTGGGAGACGCCGCCCTGCATGAAGAGGAAGATGACGCGCTTGGCCCGGGCGGGAAAGAGCGGCGCCTTGGCGGCGAGGGGATTGGCGGAGCCGCGTGCCTCCTCGGCGGCCAGCGCCGACAGGGCCAGCGCGCCGAACCCACACGACGTCCGCGAGAAGAACTCGCGACGGGAAAAATCGCCCGATGGATGGGGAGAGACCACGGGAGCCTCGCTGGAAACGATTGGGGGCAGCACTTCAAGATAACGGCTGCGAATCCTATCGATCAACCTTTTTCCAGCACCAGATCGATCGCCCAGCAACCGCGGATGTGAATTCCCTGGTTGCGACAGTGATCGAGAATCTCCGATCGTTCGCAGCCGGCATCCTGGAGGGCATCTCCCAGAAGAGGCATCGCGGCGAAATCGCGCGAATCGTACATGGCGTTGGCGAGCTTCGCGACGGTGGAAGTTCGCCACTGGGGGTCGAATGCGATGGGCCGGAAGGGGTTGCCGAAGACATCGTGAAGTAAGTCGAATTGCAGCCGCTGTTCGTCGTCCTGGGTCGTGACGCCGCCTTTTTCCAGGCTGATTGCGGCGCGAATGCCGGCCGTTTGCGAGAATTCGGCGGAACTGGGATTCAACAGGAAAAGGGGAGCGCTGGCCGCGAACTCCTCGGGAGTCCCTTTCAAAAGTTGGCGAACGCGCGGGACCGCCTTCCCAGCCTCGCGGGCCTTGTCGACATCCGCTTTCTTCGCCAAGCCGTCCGCTTTTAGCTCCGCGAGCTCGATGACCTTCCAACTACGTTTGTCCGCGAGCAGGTTGCCCAGGCGACGGCATGCCGCGCATGCCCACAGCAGCAACTTCCGATGGTTCTTCTTATCTTCCCGCAGCCATTCGGTCGCGACGAGATATCGATCGAAATCGTACTTCCCGTTCCACTGGCGTTCCGTCATTGCCTCGCTCCCTGCGCTCATTCGAAGAACTGCCGCACGGGGACCTTGAAATCGGGGAAGACTTCGGGGAGGGTCACTTCGTCGTCCATGGTTTTCTTCGATGGCGAGTCGTTCTCGGTGTAGACGACCGCGGTGAGCGTTTCGGGGTCGAGAACGCAAACGACCAGAACTCCCGCAGCGAGGTATTCGCTGGCCTTCGCGTTGATCGCGATCCAGCGATCCGAAGGCGACCGCACTTCGAACACCAGTTCGGGAGCGACATCGGGATACCCTTGCGGCGGCGACTCTTTCGGGATGCGATTATAGCTGAAAAAGGCGACATCCGGTCCGCGGACCGTGTCGGGAGAGCGACCGGTAATTACGTCCGAGTCGTTACCGGTGACCCAACCAAGACTGCGATCCTTGACGTACGCCCGGACAATTGCGTTTACGCACGAGGCAATAATGCCGTGAAGGAAGCTGGTGGGCGGCATCTCCACTATCCTCCCGCGGATGAGTTCGGTGTGGCGGCCGTCGTCCGGCAACATCCGATACTCCTCGGCAGTCATCAGTACCTTCGTGGGCGGTGCAAGCGCAGTTGCAGACATGTTTGGTTCCTTTCCAATGACGGTTTTCCGCATGATTCACATGGATCTCATTCGAAGAATTGCCGCACGGGAACCTTGAAATCCGGAAAGACATCGGGCAGCGTCAACTCGTCGTCCACCGTTTTTCGCGATGGAAACTCGTTTTCTGTGTAGATGCCGACGGTGCGAGTTTCGGGGTCGAGAACGCAGACGACTAGCACTCCGGCCGTCAGGTATTCGCCGGCCTTGGCAGTAATGGATTTCCACCGATCCGATGGCGAACGCACTTCGAAAACGAGTTCGGGGGCCGGCCGGTAGCCGGCTGGCAACGGCCCACGGGGAACGCGGGAATAGCTGAAGAATGCCACATCCGGCCCGCGAACGGTGTCCGGGCCCTGTTGCGTTTGCACACCGCTATCGTTCGAAACCACACGGCCCAGATCGAGCTGTCGAGCATACTCGCGGAGCACGCCGGAAATGTTGGCACAATAAAAACCGTGCGCCGGTGTCGGGCTGGGCATCTCGACGATCCTCCCGCGAACGAGTTCGGTGTGGCGGCCGTCGTCCGGTTGGGCCAGGTACTCCTCGGCCGTCATGAGAACGACGATGGGTTGAGAAATGGTGGTCGCCGACATGAGCATCTCCTTTCCAGTGCAATCTTACCGCACGGTTGGCGCGGCATCCATCCGCGTTACCAGTGTATCCGTTTGGTGGCACAGGCATTCTTGCCCGTGCAGAAACCGCACAGGCAAGAATGCCTGTGCCACCAAGATCTAAACTGACGCACGACCCGCATTACAGGAATCGCTGCAGGACATTCGCCGTGATTCGCGACACGGCGTCGTCCACGGGCAACGACGCGACATAATTGATCGAGCCGACCGAGAAGACAGCGCCGCCGCTCGGTGTATCGAAGAGGCACATCTCGGCGCCTCCGCCGTCCGGGTTCGTTCCCCGGGCGAGCTTGTGAATGTTCCCCGGCGAACTCGGCGACGCCTTGTCCGTCTCGTGCCCCGAGGCGCCGCCGGGGCAGCGCTGGTGCAGGCAGCGTTCGCCGAACAGGTCGCCGCTGCGCAAGCCCGTGCCTTCGAAAACCCAGTGGGAACCATCGAGGACGCGATAGGGCGCCCCGGTCATGGCGCCGGCCGGCGTGAAAACGACCCCGAGCAGGTTGGCTTCCGATTCGTGGCGAATATGCAGGCGGCTCTCCTTGCCGCCGAGCCCCGCAAGATCGAGCCCGCGAATCTGGCAGTTGCGATGCAGGACCGCTCCATCGGGAAGAAGTTCCACTTCGCAATTGAGGCCGTTGCCGCCCAAGTAGAGCAACTTGCCGCCGCCGTCGAAGACCCACGACTTCACGCGGTCGTACATGCGCCCCGTCCAGTATTCCGGATGCACGGAGATCGCAAGCGCCTTGTACCTAGCGAGGTCGAGCGTGGCGTCGTCGAGTTGCGTCTCGGCGTAGTAGTCGTAGGGGAAGCCCTGCCGCTCGAGCCAGCCGAGGAGCCGCCATTCGGCGGGGGCGAGGTGGCACGCTTGCCGCCCCTCGATCGGGTCGGCGATCTTCTCGCGGAAATCGATGTGGTTGTACGGCTCAGGGCGGTCGAAGGAGAGCGGTGGGTAGTCGGCGGCGTTCCAGGTGAAGTGGCCGGAGTCGCTGTAGCGCTTCAATTCGCAGCGCGCATTGACGGTCGGCGTCGGCGGGAAACCGTCGGCGTGGATGTAATTGCTGCGGCCGCCGAACGAGTTGTAAGCGTTCCAGGTGAAGTTCGACGCCAACACGGCGAGCGAGGCCTGCGGCCTTGCCGGCGCCACGATCCATGGGAAGGAAAACTCGCGCGACGGATTGCCGTTCGAAAAGGCCCGGAAGTAGTAGAGCCCGCTGCGCTCGGGAGCCGGCACGTGCTGCGAATGAACCGAGTTCTTGTAGCCGACGTGGTTCCACCGCACTCCGGTGCGGGTGAAGTCGCCATCCGGCGTGATTTGCATGACGGTCCGCGGGGCGTGTTCGTCGTGCCAGCCGAGACTGCGGACGAACTCCGGTTCCCAGCCGTAGCGCCAGAGTTCGAGCTTATAAGGTTCGGTGGAATGAACGCGAAACTCGGAGGCTTCGCCGCTCCGAACCCACTTGGGCCAGGCGTAACCGAGCAGGCCGTCGGCGAGTAGGCGAAAGTGATGCGGTTGCGCGAGCGAAACCTCGATCTGCGAGAACTTGGCGCCGAAGCCGGGCTTTTGCAGTGCGACGCGATAGCGGCCCTCGGGAAGTTCGGCGTGCACGGCCCCACTGGCCCGCGACCGCGCTTCCCACGACCGCCCCGCCTCGTCGAGGAATTCCAGCAGCACGTCCGGCAATGCCGCGTACCGCTCGTCGCTGACGTAGCCAATCAGCATGATCGCGCTGTTCTACGCGGCAAATCGCGAAATGCGAGCGATTCGCGGTAACACTCGCGGATTGCGGCCGGTTAAACTGATGCGGTTTCGCCCGCCGCGAGCCACCCTACCGAAACCGGCATCATGGCGTTCCCCGAAGTTCCTTCAAGCCCGAGCCGCGCCCGGCACACTCTCGTGCTGTGGCTGTGCGGGCTCTCGTCCATCCTTTACCTCGATCGCATTTGCATGTCGCAAGCCGTGCTGCCGATCAGCGCGGAACTGCATCTGTCGAAACCGGAGATGAGTTATGTGCTGATGGCGTTCACGCTGGCGTACGGCCTGTTCGCGGTGCCGGCGGGGCGGATGGCCGACCGCTTCGGGGCGCGCCTCGCATTGACCTTGCTCGTTCTCGCGTGGTCGGCGTTCACCGCGGGCACCGGCCTCTGCCACGGTCTGGTCGCGCTGGTCATCGTGCGCTTTCTCTTCGGGATGGCGGAGGCCGGCGCGTTTCCGAATGCCGCCCGCATCGTGCGGCGCTGGTTTCCGTTGGGCGAACGCGGCCGCGTTCAAGGCCTCATGCTCGGTTTCGCCCAATTCGGCGCGATCGTCGCCCCGGTCGTTACCGCGTACATCATTCGCGAAGTGGGCTGGCGCTGGGTCTTCTTCGGCTACGCGGTGCTCGGCGCCATCTGGGCAATCGGCTTCGCCATCTGGTTCCGCAACGACCCCGCGCAGCATCCCCGTGTGAATGCCGCCGAACTCGCCCGGATTCATTCGGAAGAGCCTCCGCCTTCGCCCGATCCTGGACCGGTGCCGTGGGGCCGCGTCTTTACCAATCGCGGCATCCTGGTGCTCGCCGCCATCATGATCTTCGCGGCCTTCTTCACCTACTTCTTTTACAGTTGGTTCCCGAAATACCTGACGGAAGCCCGCCAGGTCAGCGAGGTGGAATCGGGACGGCTTAACTCCCTGGCCATCGCCGGTTCGGCCATCGGCATGCTCCTTGGCGGCTGGATCTCGGATCGCATCACGCGGCAATCGCTTAACCCCATCCGCGATCGCCGCTACGCTTGCATCGTCGGATTTCTGGTCGCGGCGGCATGCATGTACGCCGGCACGCGCTGCGAATCGGCCCTGGCCACCGCGGCATTCTGGAGTGCCGCCATGTGCGCCATGCACGTGCAGCTTCCCAACTGGTGGTCGGTGATCATCCCGCAATCCGGCCGACACACGGCGACCCTGTTCGGCTTGACGAACGGAGTCGGGTCGTTCGGCGCGCTGGCATCGCAGTGGTTCGTCGGTTGGTTTTCGAACTACCAGGAAGTGGAGCGCGGGCTCGTCGGCCGCGCCGCCTGGGATCCGATCTTCGACGTTTACGTGCTCGTGCTGATTGGCGGCGCCGTCTGTTGGTGGCTGTACCGGTTCACGCCGCTGGAAGAACCGGACCTTGCAGCCTGACATCTGTTAGCTTCCTCCCTGGGTGCGGTATCCTTCGGTGCGTATAATCAAGGCACAGAGCGGTCGGAGAACCGGCCCCATCCATATCGGGAGATGCCAATGGCCAGTCCCAATGTCGTCGAACTGACCACCGACAACTGGAACGAACACGTCACGAGCGGCACGCTGGTGGTCGCCGATTTCTGGGCCCCCTGGTGCGGCCCGTGCCGGCAATTGACTCCGATCATCGACAAGATCGCCGACCAGTTCGCTGGCAAGGTGAAGGTCGGCAAACTGAACGTGGACGAGAACCCGCAAGTCGCCGTGAAGTACGACGTGATGACGATCCCGCGAGTGCTGTTCTTCAAGGGAAGCGACACGCCCGTTCACCAGGAGATCGGCGTCCTGCCTGAGGCGGAGATCGCCAAGTTAATTGCGAAGTACGCGTGACGAATGTTTCGCCGCGACCTGACGGGGAGCGCGAGATTCGCGTTCCCCGTTGCCATTTCCCCCTACCGCGGAGGGGCGTCGCGGGGTAAAGTTTCCTTATCGTTCCTCCGCGAGTCGACCCGCCATGACGCGCTTCCTGGCCGCTCTATTGCTCGTAGGCCCGGCCATCGCCCGAGCCGAAGAAACTCCGGCGCCAACGCAGAAACCCGCCGAGACGCCGGCCGCCGCCAAGATGCCGCTGTCGAACCTCGCCCCGGCCAAGCCGATGCCCGGCGCCTGCCTGCTCCACTACGGCGTCGGCACCGCCAATCCCGAGTGTCAGGCCTTCGTCGATCAGGGCCTCGGCATGTACTATTCGTACGTTTACATCGAAGCCGTTCGCCGCTTCGAAACGGCCCTTCGCCACGATCCCGAATGTGCCTACGCCTGGTTGATGCTGTCGCGGTCCTTCGAAAAGTGGGGGCGCGGGGCGGCGGCGCCGAAACTCGGCGGGCTGCAAGCCGTGCTCGGCGGCCCGGGAATCGCATCGCTTCCCGAACGCAGGACTCGTTCGCCCATCGATTACTCACTGGAGATGGCTCGCAAGCTGATGCCCCGGGCCAGCGACCGCGAGCAACTCTTGATCCGCTCGCGGCTGCAGGAAAAAGGGATGTGGCCGAACACCGCCCCGGATCAACGCCGCAAGGCCGCCGCGGCTACGCTCGACGAACTACTCACCCTTTACGACGACGACCAGGAAGGATGGTACTGGCGGGCGCAACTCGCGGAGGGGCCGAACGGCAAGATTCCGTTTTATAAAGCCCTGCTCCGCGTGAACCCCGTGCATCCAGGCGCCAATCACGAACTGGTGCACTTTTACGAGAACATCAAGCGGCCGGCGCTCGGTTGGCCGTACGCCGAAGGGTACATCAAATCGTCGCCAGGCATTCCGCACGCGCTGCACATGCAGGCCCACCTGGCGATGCGGATCGGCAAATGGGGCCCGACCACGGACTGGTCGGCGCGGGCCGTGCAACTCCACAAGAGCTATCAGGCTTACCAGGGCGTCACGACGACCGAGGATTACCAGTTCGTGCATCACATGGAAACGCTGACGCGGGCACTGGTGCACGACGGCCGCTTCGCCGAGGCTGAGGCCATTAAGCGCGAGTGCGACGCGAAGTACAAGTATTCGTTCCGGCCGGAGTGGTTCCGCATGGCTTTGGGCGAAGGCGACTGGGATGGGGCGCGGAAGCTCGTCGAGCAGTTCCGCAAGTCCGACAAGGCGAATGGGGCCTACCACGCGGCTCTGCTTTTCCTGGAGAAGGGCGACACCGAGCGGGCCGGCGCCGAGATCGACGTGCTTCGCCAGGTGAAGCAAGGCAAGCGCGCCAGCGCGAATGAACGCCGCCTCTGGGAAGTGCAAGGCCGCTACTTGTGCCAGACCGGCAACGGCGACGCCGGCCTGAAGCTGCTCAAGAAGTGCGTCAATGCCGTCAAGAACGACTACTTCCAGCATCAATGGGGGAACGGCGCCGTGACGATGGAGCAGTGGGGCACGGGGGCCTTGGAGTGCGGCAACGCCGCCGAAGCCGAGGAAGCGTTTCTCGAGGCGCTGGCTCACGACACCGGCAGCGTTCGCGGCGCGCTCGGCCTGTGGGCGCTATGCGAACGGCTCGGCCGCACCGAGGAAGCCGACCGCTACTTGAAGCTAGCCCACCGTTGTTGGGTCAAGGCGGACGCCAAGGACTTCGACCGCTTGAAAAACGGTTTCGCCGCCAAGGCCGGCAAGCTCGGCTCCCGGGCCGCCATCGCGAAGTGAAAATCCTCTAAATCGAGCCGCGACCGTCAGGGAGCGAAATCAGTACCGACCGCTCCCTGACGGTCGCGGCTCGGAAGAACGGTACACCATGTTCGCATTCACACTCGCATTCACGCTTGCAGTTGCACCCGAGCCCTGCGTTTCCGGCGTGCCGGTTGGCAAGCGGCCGAGCCCGTACAGTTTCCTCATTGCCACCGGACCGCAGCGCGGCCAACAGACGTGCTACATCTGCGAACAGCACGAGGGCGGCAAGCCGGCGGCCGTCGTCTTCGCGAAATCGCTTTCCGATCCGCTCGCCAAATTGATGGCCAAGCTGGAGGCCGCCCGACCTGCCAGGAACGACCCTGGCTACAAGACCTGGCTCACGCACACGACCGCAACCGCGGACCTCGATTCGCTCGCGAAATGGGCGCAAGACAAAGGGCTCAAGGGCGTTCCCGTCGGGGCATATGAAGACCCGGACGGCCCGCCGGCATACAAACTCAACAAGGATGCCGACGTCACCGTCATGCTGTTCGTCAAGGAAAAGGTGGTGGCCAACTTCGCCTTTCGGGCCGGCGAACTGAACGACGCCGCCATCGAGAAGGTTCTCAAGGCCATGCCGTTAGTCATTGGTCAATAGTCATTGGTCCATAGTTCATTGTCCGGACCAATAACTGTGGACAATCACCAATGACTATGGACCATTGACCAATGACTATGGACCTGATCAACTCACTTCGCGATAGCGGTCTTTACTCGCCCGAAGAAATCGCTTCCCTCGAGGAAGAACTGAAAGGCATCGCCGGAGGTTCGCAAGAACAGATGCAGGCCCTCATCGAGCGCGAACGCATCACGGCATACCAGCTGCGCAAAGTCGTCAATGGCCGCTCCGCAGACTTGTTGATTGGGCCCTACGTAGTGCAGGACAAACTCGGCGAAGGGGGGATGGGCAAAGTTTTTCGCGCCCTTCACAAGCACGATGGCCGCGAAGTGGCCCTGAAAGTCGTCCGCGAACACTTGCTCGCCAAGCCGACGGCCCGCGGCCGCTACGAACGTGAAGTTCAGACCGCCCTCACGCTCTCGCATCCCAACATTATCCACGTCGCCAGCGCCGGCAGCACCGACGGCCGTTACTTCATCGAAATGGAATTCATCGACGGCCTCGATCTGTCGCGCATTGTCCAGCGCTACGGTGTACTGCCCATTTCGGAGGCGTGCGAATACGCTCGCCAGGCGGCTCTCGGCTTGCACCATGCCCACGAGCTCGGCTTCGTCCACCGCGACGTCAAGCCGTCGAACATAATGGTCGGCGGCTCGCGGCACATCCCGGCGGCTAAGGAACCGGCCTGGGTGAAAGTGCTCGACATGGGCCTGGTGCGGATGATCGGTTACGACGACGAAGAGCGCGGCCTGACCCGCGACGGCACCGTGGTCGGCACGCCCGATTACATGGCCCCGGAGCAGGCGAAGAACTCGCGTGTGGTGGACGGCCGGGCGGATTTGTACAGCCTGGGGGCGACGTTCTACTTCATGCTCTCGGGCAAGCCGCCGTTCCCGGACGGCACGGCTCTGGACAAAATCATTCGCCACGTCGATCACCTGCCGCCGCCGCTCGAATCGCTCCGCCCCGACGCGCCGCGGGAATTGGTTCAAATCGTGGACCGGTTGATGGCGAAGAATCCGGACCAGCGCTTCGACACGGCGCTCGATCTCGCGGAGGCCTTGAAGCCGTTGACCTACTTCGCGACGGATCGGCTTGCCAGCGAGGAATACGCGAAGAAACTGTCCGGGACGATTTTGCAACCCGCCGACATGGAGACGTTGGCCGCAACGGACGCGACTGAGTCCGTGCAGGAGGGAGCCGGCGAAAAGCTCGCCCTGGGAGGATGGCGTTCCTGGAGCACCGGCACGGTCGTGGGGATAGTTATCGTGACGATCCTCGCGCTGATCATCCTCGCGCTGGTGGCCCGCGTCGCGTTCGGCTGAGACTTGAAGTGCGACTAATTCGCCCAGACAATGAACGGATGGATGGCTTTTCTAGGTGTACCCATGTCAACTGTCGTCGAACTCAATCGGGACCGCACGCGGTTGGCCTACGACCGCGCCGCCGACCGCTACCTCCAGTCGTTGCCCCTGGAGCACTTCATGGAATCGACGGACCAATCCACGCAATGCGCCATTACGGTTGAAAGCCTCGAACTCGTCGCGGCAATCCGCCCCGAGTTCCAGGTCTTCAGTGAATTGCTGGTTCTCTATCCGGTGGCGGGCGAAGATGAGAGCCGCCCGGCCGGCGTGGTTCCCGACAGCATGGTCGTCCTCTGGCCGACGCCGCTAGCTCCGCTGCGATCATTCAACACGCCGCTTCAGCAGGCCCGCCCCACGCTCGTTCTGGAATACGCGGCGCCGAGCAATCCGCGCAAGGATTACGAAGACAATCGCAAGAAGTACGAGAGCGATTTGAAGGTGCCGTATTACTTGATCTTCGAACCCGAGAAGCAGAAGCTAACCGTGTTGCAATTGGAGCGCGGCCGCTATGTCGCGGTGAAGCCGAACGACGCGGGACGGCTGGCCATACCCGATTTGGAACTGGAAGCGGCCATCGTGGACCGCTGGGTCCGCTTCTGGTATCAAGGGAAACGGCTGCCTCTGCCTGGTGAAATGCAGTCGCAACTGAAGGCGAAGGACGATCAACTAGCGGCGTCGCGGGCCGAGGTGCAGGAATCGCGCAAGGCCGAGCGTGAAGCCGTGGCCCGCGCAGCGGCCGCCGATGCCGAGATCGCCCGCCTCCGGGATGAACTCAAGAAGGCGAAGCATTCCGGCTGACGATATTCAAGCCGCTTCGCTGCGGGGAATCATGGGCGGCAAGAAGAGCCAACCGCTCGGCCGCGGGAATTGACCGGGGCCGATCGGCCCATCCGGCGTTCCTTCCCACTGGTGTTCGCGAACGGCTTGGAGCACGCGTTCGGCCAGTTCCAGTGCGTCGCGGCCGTCTTCGCCCGGCACCCGCGGCCGCCGCCCCAATCGCACGCAATCCACGAAGTGGCGCAGCTCCGACGTCAACTGGTCATGCTTGCGATCGCCGTCGAGGTGGAGCACGTCGAGGTAGCGGCCGAACAGTTCTTCCTTGATGCGGGCTCGCGCGGCGGCGTCCATCCGGTCGACGCGGATGCCGTGGCGGCGGACCTCCTCCCCCGGTTGCACCAGCGTCAGCTTGCGGCAGACGAAATCGATGCCCGCATAGCCTTCCGGCGCCCAGATGCGCAAGCGCCGCTTCGGCCGCTGGCTGATGCGGCTGGCCGTGACGTGGGCAATGCAGCCGTTCTCGAACTCGAGGCGGGCATTCACCATGTCTTCGTGGCCGCCGAACACGGCGACGCCGACCGCCGACACGTGCCGCACCGGCCCGCCGATCAAGGCGAGCAACAGATCGAGGTCGTGGATCATCAAGTCGAGGACGGCGCCGATGTCGGTGCTGCGGCCGGTGAAGGGGCCGTGGCGTTCGGCTTCGACAAACTTGGGGCGAATGGGCCGCCGCGCCAGTTCTTCAAAGGCGGGGTTGAAGCGTTCGATGTGGCCGACCTGCAAGGGAACGCCGGCTTTCTCCGCGAGATCGATGAGGTCGTTGGCCTCGGCCAGCGTGCGGCACACCGGCTTCTCCACGAGCACCGGCACAGAGGCTTTCAGGAACGCCGAGGCGACGTGGTGGTGAAAGAGAGTCGGGGTGACGACGGTCGCGGCATCCACGCGATCGAGGAGCGGTTCGAAGCGATCGTAAGCGGTGGTGCCGAGGCGGGCGGCCACGTCGCGGGCTTGCAGCGCGTTGGCATCGACCACGCCGACCAGGTCCACGTCCGGCAAGCCGGAAAGGATGCGCGCGTGGTGCTGCCCCAGGTGCCCGACGCCGATTACTGCCAGCCGCATTCGCGTCATTCCACCCTCAAACAAACTTTGAATCTAACCACAGAGGCACAGAGACACAGAGAGGAACCAGAAAAATCTTTTCATTCTTCTCTCTCATTCTTCTCTGTGTCTCTGTGCCTCTGTGGTTAGTCCTTCTTCCGCTGTATCAAGCTGCGGCGCGCAATGGTTGGGCCGCGGCCACGAGCCGACGGGCCAGTTCGGCATTCAGCGCGTGCCCGGAGCGGTACGCGACCAGGTGGCCGGCGAGGTCGAAGCCGCACATGGCGATGTCGCCGAGCAGGTCGAGCACCTTGTGGCGGGCCGGTTCGTCCGCGAAGCGCAGGCGATTGCGGATTGGGCCGCGAGCGCCGAATACCAGTACCTCCGATTCGCTCAGGTGCGGCGCGACGCCCTTGGCCCGCAAAGCTTTCGCTTCCACCTCGGTGACGAACGTGCGGCACCGCGCGATTTCCGCCATGAAGTTCTCGGGCGTGGCCTGCACGCTGTACGTTTGCCGCGGGATGGCCGCGTTCCAACCGTAGTCGAGCAAATAAGAGACGCGGAGCGTCGGCCCTTCGGCCGGGTGCAAGGCGAGGGTCGCGCCGCCCTCTTCCACGACGAGCGGTCGATCCACGGACCAAATGGGCCGCGATGCGTTCTGGCAAACGATGCCGGCGCGGGCGAACAGTTCCACGAAGCCGGCCGCGGAGCCGTCCAACCCCGGCGGTTCCACGCCGTCCAGTTCCACCAGGCAGTTGTCGATGCGGAGGCCAGCCAAGGCGGCCATGAGGTGTTCGGTGAGCGTGATGCCGGCGTGTGGCGGACCGAGGGTCACCCGGCGATCGGTACCGGAAACTTGCGAAACGGAAGCAGGTACGGCGGGTGAACCGGACAGGTCGACGCGGCGGAACACGATCCCGGAGTTGGCGGGGGCCGGTACGAACCGGACCCGAACCCGAGTGCCCGTGATGAACCCGACGCCCGGCAATTCCGCCGGGGCGGCAAGTGTCCGCTGCGACCTGTATCCGATCACCCGCACGATTCCCGCCTTCCGGGCCTGAGCCCGGCTCAGTCGCGTTTGACTACCGGGCCGCCGTGCTTAGCGGCCGGCCGGGCGAACTCCGGACGCCGGCGCCCCCGTGGGCACCATCGGCGCCGCCGGTGCTCCCGGGCCGCCGGTCGTCGAAGCGCCGGTCGCCGGCGTCTCCAACTGCGGCAGCGACTTCATATCCACGGGCCGACCCTGCTCGTCCTTCG
>Ga0134125_10003255_pt1 | contig 18853 bp, 6 predicted proteins | sample KB31751_FD_96464 | JGI IMG/M metagenome (GOLD analysis project Ga0134125, IMG submission 96464) | Terrestrial soil microbial communities with excess Nitrogen fertilizer from Kellogg Biological Station, Michigan, USA - KB3-175-1 | ecosystem: Environmental > Terrestrial > Soil > Unclassified ... | reverse complement strand
GGCAGCGCATTATTGGCGTGTCCACCTTCAAGACGCGTAGCCACGCAGGTGGTGCGCAGAAGGGCATTGAAGAATGCCGATTGGCTCAGGCGTTTGGCGGCTTCTTCAGCTTTGCTATGGTCGGAACCAATTACTGCGCGAAAATCAGCGCCGGTCGCTGGAGATTCCAGCGCGGCGGTACGCTCAAAATATCCGCGCGTCGTCTCATTGAGGCTTGTGGGAAAATCAAAATTGGCCAGGCGTGCCAGACCTTCCGAGAGATGATAGATGGCGTTGTCCTTCACCGGTCGCGAGCTGTGCCCGCCATTGCTCTTTACTTCCAGACGAAAATCGACGTAATTCTTTTCGCTAGTCTGCATGCCCAGCAGCATGCGTTTGCCTTTTTTGGTTTCGAAATCGCCGGCATCGGTGTTGATGCAGTATTCGGCGTCTATCCAGTCGCGATGGTTTTTGGCGAGCCACTGCGCGCCATTGGACTCACCGCCCTCTTCGTCAGCCGTGAGCGCCAGGATGAGGTCACGCGCGGGGACCCAGCCCTCTTTTTTCAGGCGGATAAAATTGGCGACCAGTATGGTGTCGCCCTGTTTGATGTCAGACGTGCCGCGACCATAGAAAAAGCCGTCGATTTCGTTGAACTTGAACGGATCCATGGACCAGTCCTGGCGCAACGCTTCTACAACATCAAGGTGGGCGATAAACAGGATGGGTTTTCCCGCGCTGCGTCCGTGCAGGCGAACGACAAGGTTTTTCTTGTTCGGAAGCGGCCCATCAACGTGAATATCTTCTGCGGGGAAGCCCGCCGCCCGAAAGCGAGCAGCCATAGCTTCTGCCGCAGTGGTTACGTTTCCGGCGGGTGTATCAGTGGTGTTGATTTCAATGAGCTGCTTAAAAATATCACGGGCAGCCTGATGTTCGGGTGAAAGCGCGGATTGCGGTTGGGCAAGGGCGAAGCCGCACAGCAAAGCCACGGCGCAAGCCAGAGTCAGAAAGCGTTTAATCATCGTGCGTGGATTATAAATTCTGGGCCGGAGGAGCAGCTCGGAATAGGTGCAATATCTTTTATAATTAGTAGATATGGCGAGAGGTTGGGAAAGCAAATCGATTGAAGAGCAAATGGAAACAGCCAAAAATGGCGAGGTCCAAGGGTCAAAGCCGCCGCTTACTGACGGCGAGAAGAAAGTCCGGCACGAGCGCGATGTTTTGAAACTTTCCCGCGCTTATATCGTGCATCAAATTGAAGCTTCGAACAATGAGCGTTACACCAAGTCCTTGCAGCAGGCTTTGAGTGAAATCGACCAAAAGCTGGCCACGCTGGAGAATTCGCACTGAAGAATGCCATGGCCGCACTTCGGTGGAAGCCCAGCCAGAAGTGTTCCGATAGCCGTGCCAGTGCAATCAAACAGCTGCTCTGCGCCCTGTAATGACCTGAATCAGCAATACCACAATGGCAATTACAAGAATCAAGTGAATCAAGCTTCCGGCGACGTGAAATCCCCAGCCCAGTAGCCATAGAAGCAGCAGAATGGCAAAAATCGTCCAAAGCATCCTTATCTCCCGGCCAGCGCGAGTCCGGCCTTTTGTGTGATTGGATGCAGGGGCGCAACAAGGGAGTTGACACGCCGCATATGGTACTGCGACGGCTGGATGGCCAGCAGCTCTGCTGCGGCAAATAATTCAAATAAATTCGAAGAACAACTCTGCTCAAAAGCGTGCAAAAACACAGTCGGCAACTCTGCTGATGCGCTCATTCTGTAAGCAGCAGCTCTGCTTTAATGTAAATCCCGCTGCTTTGCGGGCAGTTCTCTCAGAGGGAGCAACGAGAACTCTCTGTGTCCACTCTAACGCTATAAGAGTTGCTGACAGAGTTGCGGTATCCCTGACCGCGCAGAATGGCAGACCTTCACGTGCAATGAAAAATTTCCGGAGATGGATCGGCGCTTCAGTTCTGGTGGCGGCGGTGGTTGCACTGGCTTCGCTCTCGCCCAAGCTGTACGCGCAGCAGATCGAGGCTACATCAGCGGCGTTCTCTTATGAAGGGCAGCGCGTGTCGTCAGTGCAACTAGCGGGGCAGCCCGATGGTACCCCTCGCAGGCTGGAAGCGTTGGTCGCCCAGCCTGAGAATGCGCCATACTCACAGGCCAAGGTAGATGAAACCGTCGCGGCGCTAAAAAAATCTGGGGGCGTAAAAGATGTGGGCGTTGAGGTAACTCCATCTGCCCAAGGCGTAACGGTGGTCTTCATTTTGAAGCCGGCCTACTATTTTGGCGTTTATACGTTTCCCAAGGCTGAGAAGGTTTTTTCTTATACACGTCTGCTGGAAATTTCCGGGTATACCAAGCAGGAGCCCTTCACACAGGACAAAGTGGAAGCGGCGGAATCGAATTTGCTGGAATTTTTTCATCGCACCGGCTTCTTCATGGCCACGGTTGAACCGAAAATGCAAACAGATGAGGCCAACCGTGTGGTCAATGTGGAATATGTCATTAATCTTAAACGTCGGGCGAAATTTGGAAATGTGATTCCGGCCGGAGTTTCAGCGCAAGAAACAAAAAAACTGAATGACAGCCTTCGCTCCATTCGGGCGCGGATCAAGGGCGCGTATATCAAACCGGGCAAAACATATTCCCTGAAGAGGTTGACGGCGGCAACGGCACTTTTACAGCAGAAATTGGGAAGCCAACATTATCTTGCAGCAAGAGTGAAGCTGGTTTCGACCCTTTATAACCCAGAAACCAACCGGACTGACATTAAGTATGACATAACCAAAGGGCCGAAAATCCAGATCAAGCTGGCTGGAGCGCACGTGTGGGGACGCACCCAGAAAAAGCTCATCCCCATGTATCAGGAAAATACCGTTGACCCCGATCTGGTCAATGAGGGCGCGCAGGACCTGACATCTTACTTCCAGTCAAAAGGTTTTTTCGACGCCAAAGTTCAGAGCAAGATTCAAAGAGATCCCTCTGGCGGCGTGACCGTGTTGTATCAGATCAATAAAGGCCCACGCGGCAAGGTGGAGTCGATACAGTTCCACGGCAACGATCATTTTGCCGATAAAGACCTGAAGTCACATGTGCTCGTTGCAAAGCGTACCGCGTGGAACCCGTTTTCACACGGGAAATACAGCGAACAACTGTTGCGCAAGAGCGTGAAGAACATTGAAGGACTGTATCGCGGCGCCGGATACAGTCAGGTGAAAGCCACGCCAAAGGTGGTGAACAAGGACAACGAACTGCAAGTTGCGTTCCAGGTGGAAGAAGGCGTGCGCGAAGTTGTTGAGTCATTGCAAATTGAGGGCAATAAATCGCTCACGAAACAGGAACTCGCGCCTAAGGGCATGAACCTGGAGCCGGGAAAGCCTTATTCCACGCAATTGCTCACCAAAGATCGCGACCAGATCATGGCAACCTACCTGGACAAGGGCTATTTGAATGTAACGTTCAAATCGAAAGTGGAGCATACGAAAAGTGATCCGCACCATGTGAACGTGGTTTATCAGGTGGAAGAAGGTCCGCAGGTGCATACGGCCAGCGTGGATCCGGTGGGAGCGCAGCATACGCGTCCGGAAATCATTGCGCGGAATGCGAATATCAAAGTCAATAAACCGCTGAGCGAGACGGCCCTGCTACGCGGTGAAAGCCAGCTATACACGCTTGGCGTGTTTGACTGGGCCAGTGTGGATACGCGCGCGCCGATCACCGACGATCCGAACGCGGCGGTGCTGATAAAACTGCACGAATCAAAGCGCAACAGCATTACTTATGGATTCGGTTTTCAGGTGATCAATCGCGGAGGAAGCATACCCAGCGGGACGATTGCGCTGCCGGGACTTCCGCCGATAGGTCTGCCAACGAAATTTACCACCAGCCAGAAAACGTTCTGGGGGCCTGAAGGATCGGTTGAGTATACCCGCAGGGATTTTCGCGGGCGCGCAGAAACGGTAACGCTTTCTGCCTTTGGCGGAAGACTAGACCAGCGCGGGTCAGCAAGCTGGGCCAACCCGACATTCTGGAATACCGGCTGGAGTTCCACCTTAACATTTTCCGGCGAACGGACGAGCGAGAATCCGATTTTTACCGCGCGACTGGGCGGAGCGGGATGGCAATTCCAGCGTTATCTGGATAAGGACCGGCAAAAGTCCGTGATCTTCCGTTACGATTTTCGCCGCACGAATCTTTCAAACATCGCGATCCCAGACTTGGTGCTGCCGGAAGACCAGAACGTACGGCTGTCATCGCTTTCCGCGTCCTTCAGCCGCGATTCACGCGATAACGCGCTGGATGCGCATAAGGGAATCTATGAGAGTTTCCAACTGGATGTGAACCCAGGCTTTTTGGGGTCGAGCACCAGCTTTGGGAGATTTTTGGGACAGACGGCTTATTACAAGTCATTGACGAGCGATTCGTCGCTGGTGTGGGCCAACAGCCTGCGATTGGGCATGGAGCATGCATTTGGAGGCGCGCATATTCCTATCAGCGAAAGCTTTTTTTCCGGCGGCGGCAGCACGCTGCGCGGCTTCAGTTTGAACGGTGCTGGACCGCAACGACAAGTCCTTGTATGTCCTTCGGACAATCCTAACTGCGGGGAAAAAATTTCAGTGCCGGTAGGCGGCAAGCAGCTTGTGATCTTGAATTCCGAGTTGCGCTTCCCCTTAGGCATTTCCGCGCCGTTTGTGGGTGGGACTCTGGGCGGGGCGGTGTTCTATGACGCCGGCAACGTTTATTCCAACGTGAGCTTTAAGAATGTGGCTTCCGATCTTACACATACCGTTGGATTCGGGTTCCGTTATAAGACGCCGGTAGGACCGGTCCGCATTGATATTGGACATTTATTGAACGCGCCGCCAGGAGTGAAGACATATCAGTTCTTTCTAACTCTGGGACAGGCATTCTGAAAAAGGCGAGCTTCTGAAAAAGGGTGGACCAGTGAAGAAGTGGAAAAAAATTGTTCTATGGAGTCTGGCGGCGATCATTGTGCTGCTAGTGGGCACGGTAGTGACGCTGGTGCTTTTGCTCGACCACAATGAAGGGTTTCGCCAGAGTATTCTGGCCAGGGTGGAGAAAAGCGTTCGTGAATCCACGGGCGCGCGCCTTGAAGTGCGAGACTTTAATCTTAGGCTCTCCAATCTGAGCCTGGATCTGTACAACATTGTCGTCCACGGCACCGAATCCGATCCCAGCCAGCCGTTGATGGCTGTGGACCATTTGCAGGTGGGATTGACAATTGATTCCTTGCTGAATCGCAAATGGCACGTACGCGACATTATTGTGGACCATCCGGTTGTGCGAATGACCGTGAACAAAGAGGGCGAGAACAATCTGCCCAAACCAGAGAAGAAAAGCACCAGCAGCAACATGAACGTTTTTGACCTGGCGATAAGGGAACTGCGCCTGAATAATGGGGAGATTTATTACAACGACCAGAAAACCCCGCTGGAAGCCGACCTGCATAACTTTGCGGTCAGCGCAAGCTATGATCCGGCACAGAAGAAATATTCCGGCGACCTTGGCTACAGCACAGGGAAAATTGTGTATGGAAAATATGCGCCGGTAGAGCACGACTTGCAGGCTAAATTCGGCATAACGCCGCAGCAATTCATGCTGGATAGACTCGACCTCACCGCGGGCGAGTCGCGGGTTACGTTGAATGCTACTGTGAATGATTACAGCTCGCCGCACAGGCAGGCCACAGGAGGGTACGAAGCGACGCTGGTCACAAACGACTTCAAACGGATCCTGAAAGATCCTTCACTTCCCGGCGGGACGGTAAGGCTGACGGGACAAGTGAAGTATCAGGCCGATCCGAACCGGCCCATGTTGGAGACGGTTTCTGTCACCGGTAACGTCAGCAGCCCAGGACTCAACGTGAAAACGCCTAGTCTACAGACCGAGGTCCGCGATCTTTATGCGCGCTATAGACTTTCCGGCGGCAATGCAGAAGTGAATGACATTCGCGCTCGCGTCCTGGGCGGCGTTTTGAGCGGCAAGCTGACGATCAAAGATGTTGCGGGGGCGTCCAACGCGCAATTGCAGGCTTCAATGAAAGGCTTGTCGCTGGACCAGGCACAAGCGGCGACGCACGCCAGCTCCATGCGGCAGGCGCATTTGACCGGACACGTCGATGCGGATGCGAACGCGCATTGGGCCAAGACACTCGACAACCTGGTGGCCCATAGCGATGCCACAATCGAGGCCAGCATTGGCCAAGGTCAGGCGACACCGCTGAATGGCGTAATCCATGCCGATTATGCCGGGGCGCACAAGCAGTTGGCGCTGACCAACAGTTATATTCGAACGCCGCAAACCAGCATCAACCTGAATGGAAAGATTAGCGATCATTCGCAATTGCAGGTTGCGCTGCGATCCAATGACTTGCACGAACTTGAGACATTATCGGCGGCCTTGCAGAAGAGAGCGCCGGGGCAGCCGCCAGCGCAACCGCTGGGACTCTACGGCACAGCCAACGTGAATGCAACGGTGCGCGGATCGCTTACAGCCCCGCAGATCAATGGCCAGATGGATGCGCGCAACTTCCAGGTAAAGGGAAGTTCATGGAAAGTGCTGCACACGGCATTTGCCGCCAATCCATCACAGGTGTCGCTGAGAAATGGCGACCTGGAAGCGGCGTCTCCACCCCAGAACGCGCAAAACCGGCGCGCTTCTGGGACCCCCGCGTCACAGGGACGCATCAATTTCAGCGCGCAAACCAGGCTAAAGAATTGGGCTTACAGCCCCTCCAGTCCTATCACTGCGAATATTTCCGGCTCGCAAATTTCAATTGCTGACCTGGAGCGGCTGGCCAACAAAACGTATCCCGTGAGCGGCACACTGGCGCTCAATGTTTCAGTACATGGATCGCAACTGAACCCGGCAGGCCAGGGAACGCTTACGGTGACGAAAGCAAAAGTCTCCAGGGAGCCAATCCAGAATTTGAATATAAAGTTTCAGGGTGACGGAAGCACCGTGAAAGCAAATCTTACGGTGCAAATGCCGGCCGGAACGGCACGGGCCGACGTGGATTATTTCCCCAAGACCGAGGGATACGACGCGCACGTGCAGGCGCAGAATTTCCGGCTGGAAAAACTACAGACCGTAATCGAGCGCAACATGCAGATTGCCGGAGGCGTGAACCTGAACGTAAGCGGAAGAGGCACGGTGAAAAATCCGCAGTTGCAGGCCACGATCGATATACCGCAATTGCAGATGAAAAAGCAGACCGTACAGGGCCTGAAGTTTCAAACTACGGTGCAGAACCATGTGGCGTCGATTGCGCTCGATTCCGACATAGCCAAGGTCTTTTTAAAAGCACGCGGCACAGTGGGAATTGAGGCGCCGTACATGGCCGATATCCATTTAGATAGCGGAAAGATCGAGTTCCAGCCGCTGGTTGCGCTGTACGCGCCGGCGCAGGCGGCCGATCTCTCCGGGCAAACGGAGCTGCATGCGACCGTACGCGGGCCGCTGGCTGATAAGAATCGTGTAGAAGCGCATCTGCAAATTCCAAACCTGGATGTGCATTACAAACAATTCCAACTAGCGGCGGCAAAACCCATTATCGTGGACTACAAGAATGGCACGGCGACTCTGCAGCCCACTTCGATCCGCGGCACAGGCACCAGCCTCGATGCACAAGCAGTTGTGCCTGTGACTACGCCCAAAGCCGCGTCATTCCTGGTGCAAGGCAATATTGATCTTGGCATTGCGCAAATGTTGGTGCCGGACATTACAAGCTCCGGCCAATTGCAATTTGATATCGATTCAAGACGTTATAGCCGAGGGGCGAATTTGAATGGCCAGATCAAAGTGGTGAATGCGAACATGCACACCGCCGATTCACCCGTGGGGCTGGACCACGCGAATGGCGTGATCAACGTGACCCAATCACGGCTGGAAATCAGCAGCTTTGAGGGGAAGATGGGCGGAGGCACCATCAATGCTACCGGCGCGGTGGCTTACCGTCCGGCAATCCAGTTCCAGCTAGGGCTCTCAGCCAACAATATTCGAGTGCGCTATCCGGAAGGGGTGCGTGCGATTATAGGCTCCAACCTTGCTCTTACCGGAAATCCGCAGGCATCCCAACTGGCCGGGCAGGTAAGGGTTCAGCGCGTCTCATTTACGCCGGACTTCGATCTGAGCACATTTACCAGCCAGTTCAGCGGCGGCGCGGCCAGCGACAGTGGAACTCCCGGATCGTTTACGCAGGGAATGAAACTGAATATTACGGTTCAATCCACCAGCCAGATGAACCTGGTGAGCAGCCAGGTAAGCCTGAAGGGCGACGCTAACTTGCGCGTGGTGGGCACGGCCGCAGATCCGGTAATTCTAGGTCGCGCAAACCTTACCGGCGGCGAGTTCTTTCTGGCCGGCAACCGGTATCAGATTGATCACGGAACCGTTGACTTCCTAAATCCTGTACGCACAGAACCGGTGCTGAACATTCAGGTAAAAACCACGATCGATCAATACAACATCACACTGGCGTTGAATGGACCGGTGGAACGGCTGCAAACGACGTACACGTCAGATCCGGCATTGCCGCCGGTGGACATCATCAACCTGATCGCCACGGGGAAAACCGTGGAATCAGCGGCGGCGAACCCCAGCCCCAGTCCAACAAGTACGCTGGGAGCGCAATCACTGCTGGCTTCTGGTATTAGCAGCCAGGTGAGCGGCAAAATTGCCAAGCTGGCAGGCGTGTCACAGTTACAGATTGATCCGGGACTGGGAACGGATAACGGGCAGAACCCGGGAGCCCGCATCGCAATCCAGCAGCGCGTTACCAGCAACCTGCTGGTGACGTTTGCCACAGATATTACCTCAACGCAGCGGGAAGCGATCCAGATCGAATATAAGTTCAATCCAAAATGGTCAATAAGCGGCACGCGTGACCAGAACGGCGGGTTTGGCGTGGATGGAAGGTACCGAAAAGATTTCTAGTTCTCAGGATTCGTTTCTAAAAATGACTGGCCGCGCGATTTGGGGCTTGCGACGCTCTTAGGAACTTCGTCGCCGTGGCCGATAAGAGGATTGTTAGCTAACAGATTGAATCCAGTGACATAAAGCCGGCATGACAATTGTCATCTCCGAAAGATGACATCCCTCACTTATCTCTCCTCTGCAACTGATCGATACTGGCTTGGGTAATCGCAAGTTAGCGCGATTGAACGCGCGGCTCGCGCCGAGCCAGACGCGAGTTTAGCCTGTTCATCATTCACCCTCACATGAGATAAGACACATATTTTGGTTTGGAATTGCTGCGATGCGGGTTTCAGAGCTTCTCATTTGAAAATCAACATAACCACGCTACGGTACGGTGGTAACTTGCCGATAAAACGCAAGAAACGCCAAAATGTTGATTACACTACCCTCAGCGATAAAAACCTATGAGCCCAGTTGTGCCTATTCACGCGACATACGATTATCGCCTGGTGACTCTTTCCGTAGTCATCGCGATATTCGCATCCTATGCCGCACTGGAGTTGGCGGGACGAGTGACTGCCGCCCGGAACTATGCTCGGGTAGCCTGGCTCCTGGGCGGCGCATGTGCCATGGGAACCGGCATTTGGTCCATGCATTACACCGGAATGCTTGCATACCGGTTGCCCATTCCCGTCTACTATCACGTTCCGACAGTGGCTTTATCCCTGCTCGCCGCCATCTTTGCATCCTTTATTGCGCTATTTGTGGTTAGCCGGCAGCAACTTACCACTTTTCGAGTCCTGATTGGAAGTGTGCTGATGGGCGCTGGAATCGCGACCATGCATTACACGGGAATGGCAGCGATGCGGCTCTCCGCCATGCACCATTATCATCATGGCTTATGGACCTTGTCAGGGGTGCTGGCGGTATTGGTTTCTCTTGCAGCATTGTGGCTTACGTTTCATTTCCGCGAGGAAAAATCCGAGCGGCTACTGAAGATTATCAGTTCGATAATCATGGGGCTGGCGATACCAGTGATGCACTACACTGGCATGGCCGCCGTAACATTCATGCCTATGAACAAGGCCCCGGACTTATCCGAGGCGCTGGATATTTCTGTTCTTGGAAATTCCGCCGTGATTCTTGCAACCTTGGTCATCCTGGGCACCGTGTTTTTGACGTCGCTTGTGGACCGCAGATTTTCCGCGCAGGCGCGGGAACTGGCCATGAGCGAGCACCGCTACGAATTGCTTTTCGAAAGCAATCCACAGCCTACTTTTGTTTTTGAATTGGACACGTTGTCTTTCCTGGCAGTCAACGAAGCGGCAGTCAATACCTACGGCTTCCAGACCGATGAATTTTTGAATTTGAAACTGTCCGCACTGGACGGGGCCCAGGATATCAGCCAGGTGCTTGCCCTGGCTTACGCGGGAACGATGTCCAAGGCGCAACATCGACGCAAGGACGGCACAGTGTTTGATGTCGAGCTCTCACTGCGGAAGATCAGCTGGGCCGGCCGGCCAGCAGCGCTTTTGTTGGCTACAGACATTACCGAGCGGACACGGACGGAGCAATTGGAGTTGGAACGCCGTAAGTTTCTGGAGACCATTACCCAGAACCAACCCATGGATGAAAGCCTCAACCATCTCATTCGGCTTCTGGAAAATCAGCTTCCGGGCGCTCTTTGTTCGATTCTTTTGGCCAAGCCGGGACGCTTTTGCCAGGTAGTCGCCAGCAGCTTTAGCAGGGAAGTAATGACCGCGTGGGAAGGCCTGAGGTTGGAAGATATTTCTTATTCGTTCGGTTCCAGCAGTAATGAACGCGAAATAGTTTTCATCAGGGACATTCCTAGCAGTGCAACGGATGTTGCTTTGAGGGAGTGGGCGCGGCTGTTAAGCCTCAAATCCTGCTGGTGCGCCCCGCTCGTTGATCCCGCGGGCGTGCTTGTCAGCCTGATACTGGTCTTTTTTCGCGAGCATCGCCAACCGCAGCTCCAGGACCGCAGCAGACTCGAAATGGCCAGAGACATGGCTTCAATTGCCATTAAACATAGTCAACTGACTGACCGCCTTTCCTATCAAGCCCAGCACGATGCCCTTACCGGACTACCCAATCGTTTTTTGCTTGAAGACCGGCTGCAACAAGCTATCGCGTACACGAACCGGCATGAATCACAGCTCGCAGTCTTAATTATCGACTTAGACGGCTTCAAATACATCAACGATACTGTCGGGCATCAATGCGGCGACCATGTCCTCATCGAAGTCTCACGCCGCCTGCGTTCGATTACGCGCAGAACAGATACGCTGGCACGCATTGGCGGTGATGAGTTCTGCCTGGTGCTCAGCGATTTACACAAGGCAAGCGACTCTTTCCTGGTGGCCCGCACCTGCCTGGACATTCTGCGCAAGCCGTTAACGATTGCCGAGCACGAATATTCCATCAGCGCCAGCATCGGCATCAGCTGTTACCCTGAGCATGGCACCGAACCTGAACTGCTGCAACAAAACGCGGATACTGCCATGTACCATGCCAAGTTCAACGGAAAAAATGGCTTTCAGGTGTTCACGCGGGAAATCAATGCACATCTTCACGAGCGCCTGGAACTGATGGGCGACCTGCGCCATGCACTGGAAAATGGGGAACTCCATTTGGAGTATCAGCCGCAATTCATTGCTGACGGCCAGCTCGTCGGGTTTGAGGCATTGCTGCGCTGGAACCACCCCAAGCGCGGCATGATTTTCCCGGATAGGTTCATTCCCATCGCTGAAGAAACCGGCCTTATCGTCCCGCTGGGCAATTGGGTACTCAATGAGGCCTGCCGCCAGCTTGCTGTGTGGCATCGAAGCGGCTACCCAAACCTGCGCGTTGCGGTGAACGTTTCCACACTGCAGTTCGAACGCCAGGATTGGATGGATACCATCTCTGAGGCTTTGAAGAGAAGTGGCGTGCCCCCTTCATGTCTTGAGCTTGAACTTACCGAAAGCGTGGTCATGAAGAATTGCGAGCGGGCCGCATCACGGCTGACCGAACTGCGCGCACTGGGAGTAAGCTCAGCCATTGACGATTTTGGAACCGGCTATTCTTCACTAAAGTACCTGCAAAACCTGCCCATTGACACGCTCAAAATAGATCAGTCGTTCATTCGCAACCTTGATCCTTCATCGGATGTCCAGTCCGGCAACGGTGCAATTGTCCAAGCCATCGTCACTTTAGCGCAGCAACTGGGCTTGAGAGTGGTAGCCGAGGGCGTGGAAACCGATGAAGAACTCCAGGTACTGCGCCGGCTCGGATGCGATTTCGTCCAGGGCTACTTATTTTCTCGTCCTATGCCTGTAGAGAAATGCGACGAATTCCTGCGCTCGAGTTCCTCCTGGTCTAAGGACCGGGTACCTGCGCTTTCGAGCATGCGAGTTAGTAGCAAGACCTAATTAGCGGCATTTAGCGTCTGCGCAAATTATCGGTACTTCGTCAAACTGTTCTGCTAAATGACACCCGGAAGGATGGCAGCAGTCAGATTGAATACAAGTTCAATCCAAAATGGTCAATCAGTGGCACGCGCAACCAGAACGGCGGACTCGGCGTGGATGGAAGGTATAGGAAGGATTTAGCTGAAGCCGGCGCGCTCCCGCGTTGATGTTGTGATTGCAGCGCTCACCGGTCAGCGCATCTTGTAAGCGCGGCGCGATAATGCCTGAAAACATATGCGAAGGCCGTACCGGCAGCTATGGTTTTGGGCAGCAAACTCTCTCCAATTCCCCCACATCCTAAAAGTATAGGCGAGATTCTGGCCTCAACGATTTCTAGCACAAAGAGGCGTGGCATGCAGCGACCGATCGTTCGTTCTCTGATTTGTCTTGTTCTCCTATCGTCAATCCCTCTTCACGGTCAATACTTCGGACAGAACAAAGTGCGTTACAAGAAGCTGGATTTCAAAATACTCAAGACACAGCACTGCGATATCTACTATTACGACGAAGAGGCAGCGATGGCCGCTGAAGCGGGACGAATGGCCGAGCGCTGGTATGCACGGCTTTCCCGGATATTTGATCACGACCTTTCTTCCCGGCAGCCAATCATCCTGTACGCTGGACCTGAGGACTTCCGCGGTACGAATGTGATTCCCGGAGAGATCGGCGAGGGCACCGGCGGTGTAACCGAGCCGTTGCGCCGGCGCGTAGTGCTGCCACTGGCCGGGCCTCTGGCGGAGACCGATCACGTTTTGGGGCATGAACTGGTACATGCTTTTCAATATGACATTTCCCTGCGCGGCGTCCAGGGCGGGTTGCAAGCCTCACCCATGGAGCGCTTGCCGCTGTGGTTCATTGAGGGCATGGCGGAATATCTATCGCTCGGGCCTGTGGACGCGAACACTGCCATGTGGATGCGGGACGCGGTAGCGGAAGGCAAACTGCCGAAGATTAAGAAGCTCAACAATCCCAAATACTTTCCTTACCGCTGGGGGCAGTCTCTATGGGCGTACATTGAAGGCACCTATGGCGAAAAGGCGATTGGAGACCTGCAGCGGAGCGGGGGGCGCTCCGGCGACTGGAAGAACGCATTCAAGATCGTATTGCACAAGAACGACGATCAACTGACGCAGGAGTGGCACCAGGCGCTGAACCGGCGCTACGAACCGGTGTTGGAGGAGACCACAGCGCCAGATGCCCAGGGACGGCTGCTCATCTCCAAGAAGAAAAACGGCGGCGGCAGCACGATTAACGTGAGCCCGGCTCTGAGCCCTGATGGCAAGCAGATGGTAGTGTTCACCGCGAAGGACCTCTTCTCCATCGATCTCTATCTTGCTGACGCTGAAACTGGAGAGATCAAGCGCAAGCTTACGTCCACGGCAACCAATCCGCACCTCGACAGCCTGGAGTTCATCAACTCCGCGGGAGCATGGAGCTATGACGGAAAGCGCTTTGCCTTTGGCGAGATCGTGAATGGCAGCCCGCGCCTTGCGGTTTACGACATGCAGCAGGGGAAAACCGTTGAACACATCCGTTTGCCGGGAATGGAGGAGATATATACGCCTTCGTGGTCGCCAGACGGAAAGCAGATTGCTTTTTCCGCTCTCATCAACGGGCAGACTGACCTGTTTGCCGTTGATCTGGGCACAAAGAAGATCCGACGCCTGACCCATGACACGTATGCTGACCTGCAGCCGGCATGGTCGCCCGACGGCGCCAGCCTGGTCTTTGTGAGCGATCGTTTTCACACCAATCTTTCCGACCTTTCTTACGGACACTACCAACTGGCAACGATGAACCTGGAAACTGGAGCCATTGATCCGGTACCCGGCTTCCCTACGGGCAAGCACATTAATCCGCAATGGTCGAGGGACGGAAAAAGTGTCTATTTTGTTTCGGACCATGACGGAGTCGCGAACATCTATCGCGTGGCGCTGGCAAATGGCGGACTATCGCAGATTACGAACATTCAGACCGGCATCAGCGGCATCACGGCGCTTAGCCCGGCGTTCTCCCTGGCGGCAAGGGCCGACCGCCTGGTCTATAGCGCGTTCGTCAAGTCGGACTACGACATCTACGCGCTTGATTCTTCCGTCAAACTCGGCGGCGAGCCACTTTCGAATGCTTTGGCATCCAGACGGGCGGGTATATTGCCGCCGGCGTCAAGCGCAGCGGACAGCGAAGTGGCGCTGCTGATCAGTGATCCGGAGATTGGCCTGCCGCCCACCGGAGATTTTGTCCGCGCAGCATACAAACCCAAGCTCCAGCTTGACTATGTTGCATCGCCGGGTATCGGGGTGGGGCTTAGCAGCCTGGGAACCCTGGTGTCGGGGGGCACCGGACTGTATTTCAGTGATATGCTCGGCTATGAGAGCCTTCTGGTGTCACTGGAAAGCAGCAGCTTCGGTAATACCAATGCGTTTTACCGGAACCTTTCCGGCGTTGTGGCCTGGGAAAACCAGCATTCCCGGTGGGACTGGGGGTTCGTCGGCGGGCAAGTACCGTTTGTGACCGCTGCGTTCTCGGTTGCGCCAGCCGTGGTCAACGGCGTACCCGTGGTGCTGCAGCAGGACGTAACGTTCTGGCAACTTAACCGGCAAATCAGCGCGCTTGCGGCTTATCCGTTCAGCCGCGCGCAACGGGTGGAGTTTTCCGCCGGGTACACTAACATCGGATTCGCCGCCACTGCCGATAACTTTTTGATTTCTCCCATTGACGGCTCCCTGTTGGCGCATCAGTCTCAGGACTTGCCGACACCAAACGCTCTCAATTTGGCCACTGTGAGTGGCGCGTACGTCTTTGATACTTCTATCTTCGGCGGCACCAGCCCGGTTGCGGGCCAACGCTACCGGCTGGAATTAGATGGCGACGGCGGCAGTTTGAATTTTTATACCGCGCTGGTCGACTATCGAAAATATGTAAGGCTGGCGCGCCCGATCTCTTTGGCCGGCCGCGTACTCCATTACGGACGCTACGGCGGCAATGCCGATGACAACCGCCTGTCAGACATTTTTCTTGGCTACGCTTCGCTGGTCCACGGGTATGATCCCAACTCATTTTCGCCCCAGGAGTGTGGACCAAATTTTTCCAGCAACGGAAGTTGTCCCGTCTTTGATCAACTCCTGGGAAGCAAGATTGCCTTGGCGAACGCGGAAGCGCGGCTGGAGTTACTGGGGCCGCTCGGCGTTATACCGAGCAAGCCCATACCCCCGGTAGAGGCGGCGTGGTTTTACGATGCCGGCGTGGCCTGGACAGGCTTTGATAAAGCTAGTTTTCTGGGCGGATCACGCGGCGCAGTCTCCAGCTATGGAGCGGCATTGCGTGTGAACCTGCTTGGTTTTGCGGTGGGCGAGATCAGCCTAGCCCATCCGAATGACCGCCCAATGCGAAATTGGATATGGCAGTTCAGCCTGAACCCTGGATGGTAGATACTCTCGGGGCTGAACGCCGAGACGGCGAGTGCTTTGCGCGCGCATCACGCCCTAGAGATTTCGCACGACTCGCCCAGCATGAGACCATGCATGCTCATGCACAAAACCGAGTCGCAGGCCGTGCAGATGGAATACAAGTTCAATCCAAAATGGTCAGTGAGTGGCACGCGCGACCAGAACGGCGGTTTTGGCGTGGATGGAAGATATAGGAAAGATTTTTGAATCTGCTACGGATTTGGATCGGCTGCGCCGATAGACAGTAGTGTCTCGCTTGAAAGCCTCCATAACCTTCTCTAACATCTAGGAGCAGCACCCGTAGAATTCAAGGGGGCGAATGTACACCATTGCGCGCGATCTCCGTCTCGCATTTCGCCAGTTACGCCAGGCACCCGGATTTACACTGGTTGTGGTTTTTACTCTGGCGCTTGGCATTGGCGCTACCACCGCCATTTTCTCGCTTGTCGAAGCAGTGCTGCTGCGGCTGCTGCCATTCAGCCAGCCGGACCGCCTGGTCCTTCTGGGAGATCACATTGGAGACGGCCAGAATACTCCGGTTACAGCCCGCGAAATTGGTATATATGCCAAGGCAACCAGCGCTTTTTCCTCGATGGGCGGCTACATCATGCTGCGCTATGAAGTTTCCGGCAGCACAACTGCAGAAGAAATTCAGGCTGCGCGAATCACAGCAGGTGTTTTTTCAACGCTTGGCGTCCAGCCGATACTTGGCCGTGTATTTACGAAAGAAGAAGACGAAGGTCACCAGCCGCTCGCCGTCATCAGCTATACGTTGTGGGTGAACCGCTTTCACAAGGACGAGCATGTGGTTGGCAAATCCATCGTGTTGGACCGGAAGGTCTACACGATTATCGGAGTGATGCCGCAGGATTTTGAATTTCCGCTCAATCCCGGCCGGCTGGACCGGGCAGAGCTCTGGGTGCCGATGAATTTTACAGCAGAAGACCTGGCGGACGGTTCCGCCGGCTTGTTTGGATATCACATGGTGGCGCGGCTGAAAGGTGACGTCACGGTAGCGCAGGCTGCGGCGGATGCGGACCGTGTGGCCCAGCAGATCATGCGGGATTTTCCTGTCAGCCTTTCTGCGATCCACATCAAAGGCGACGTAACGCCACTGCGCGAATACTACGTTGCCAACGCGCGTCCTTTGCTGCGAACGCTGTTCTTCGTTGTCGCTATCGTGCTGCTAATCGCGTGCATTAATGTTGCGGGTTTGCTGCTGGTCCGCGCGATCCGCCGGCAGAGCGAATACGCGGTCAGGCTTGCACTGGGAGCGCGATCCGGCGTGATCATTCGCGGGTCGATCTTTGAAGGCGTGATGCTGAGCATGACCGGTGGTCTGCTGGGGCTGGCATTTGCAGCGATAGCAATCCGCGCTGTAGTCCACATCCTGCCCGAGTCCATGCCGCGCATCAACGCGATTGCCATGAACAAGTCCGTCGCAGCATTCGCCATAGTCCTGGCTCTGGCCATCGGCGTCCTTTGCAGTCTTGCGCCTGCCTTCGCGGCATTGCGGACCAATCTTACACAAAGCCTGAAACAGGACGTAAGGACCGGCTCGGGTGGCGTGCGACATGCCTGGCTGCGCTCGGTGCTTATCGTATCGGAGATTGCCATTGCTCTGGTGCTGCTCACGGTATCTGGCGCTTTCCTGCGCAGCTTCCAGAAGATGAGGGCCGTTAATCCGGGCTTCCGCCCTGAGAACGTTCTCACAGCTCACTACCGGCTTCCAGACAAACAATACACGACGAATGCCGCTGTTGAGACTTTCGATCGTGCGGTGGTGGACAGCATTTTGAGCAAACCCGGAATCATGGCCGCCAGCATCAGCAATGGCCTTCCGTCGTCCGGTTTTGGCGCGCAATCCGGCTATACCATTGAGGACCAGCCGATCAGCAAGTGGAAATTGAAGTTTGCCGGTTTTGCGATTACCTATGGCGATTATTTTCGCACGATGGGAATACCACTGCTCGATGGACGAACCTTTACCGCAGCAGACCGATCCGACGCGCCGCTGGTGATCATTGTGAATGAATCTTTGGCCAAACATGCGTGGCCTGAACAGCGGGCCATTGGCAAGCGCATGCACATCGGGGGACCGAAGAAGCCGCTGCCGTGGGCAACGGTGGTGGGCGTGGTTGCCGATACCAAACTCGGCCCACGCGATGAGCCGAGCATTGAGCAGTGGTATATGCCGGCGGAGCAGCCTGCAATCATAGCCGGCGCGCAATCCGCGGGCGGAGCCACGGAGCCGAAAGCCGGATACATTGTTTTCCGTTCGGTGCTTCCTCCTGAGCAGATGATTCAAACTTTGCGCTCCACCGTTGCCAGCGTGGATCCCCTGCTTGCATTGCAAGAGGTGCAGCCCATGACTGAGCTAATCTCAAACGTGGAAGCGCCGCGCCGCTTCAATACCGACCTAATCATCACGTTCGCGTTGGGCGCACTCCTGCTGGCTATCATCGGCATTTATGCAGTAGTGGCGTTTACGGTTTCACAGCGCAGCCATGAGATTGCGATTCGCATGGCGCTTGGCGCGCAGCGCACGGGCATCGTACGATTCGTGTTGATTTCCGCGGCGAAACTGGCGTTGCTGGGATGTGGGTTTGGTGTGCTTGGTTCACTGGCCGTCTCGCGGCTTATCCGGTCGTTCCTCTTTGAGGTGAGCGCTACCGACCCTCTGATTTACATGGCGTGTGTTCTGATGATGATGCTTGTGGCGTTGCTGGCGTCGACGGTTCCCGCGGCCCGCGCGGCCTCTGCTGACCCAATTGATGCGCTACGGACAATTTAGTAGGGCCAGTTTAGTGGAAGAAAGCTTGTGATCGGCCGGAAAGGGCATTGCCTCTGATTCCTCTTGCATGAGACCATGCACACTCATGCTCAAAACCAAAGCGCACCACTCTTTGTCTAGAAACCTGGTCCTGCAAACCGACAGCTATAAGTTCACGCACTGGAAGCAGTATCCGCCGGGGACGCAGTACGTTTACAGCTATCTGGAGTCACGCGGCGGGATGTTTTC
>Ga0134125_10003253_pt1 | contig 18857 bp, 13 predicted proteins | sample KB31751_FD_96464 | JGI IMG/M metagenome (GOLD analysis project Ga0134125, IMG submission 96464) | Terrestrial soil microbial communities with excess Nitrogen fertilizer from Kellogg Biological Station, Michigan, USA - KB3-175-1 | ecosystem: Environmental > Terrestrial > Soil > Unclassified ... | reverse complement strand
CAATCGCAGGTTTCGGTGCCTTCCAGGTCGATGGCAAGAATCTGGAAACCGCCGCCGGGAAGCACGACGACGGCCGCCCCTGTGTTCTTCCCTGTGGGCGCATACACCGTCATCGTGGGCTGCGTCACGTTGGTCACCGCCGTCGCCGGTTTTCCTGCCAACAACTTCTCGCTGACCGTGGCGGTTTCCGGGCCGGGAACCGGCGTCAGATCGGGCGCCGTCCCCGGCCATATCGGTATCTGCGTGTGACCGGCCGAGGGTCGCCAGACCGTCGCCCGCGAGCTTGCGCACAACGCCAGAAGGCACATCGCCACGACGTACGTTTTCATCACTATCGTCCTTTGTGGCGCATGGCCAACATGGCAATCAAGGCAGAGCACGGAGGGAACAACGCGTGCCATGTTGCTAGCCGCATCGGTCAGGCCGCGGGACGAAACGGTGGCTTTTTCATGCCATGGTCGCAACGTATCACCCTGTCACGCGCCGGTCTCTCACCAGATGAGCACGCGCTTCAGGGGGCCTGGCGCACGCCCTCGGGTTCGCCAAACCATCGGGATGCGGCCCGCAAGGCTTCATCCTGATCGAAGCGGCCTTCACCGACCCAGGCGACAAAGCCGTCCGGACGCACCAGCACGGCATTCACTCCCAGCCGGTCATTGACCTCGCTGGCGACATACGTGATCCGCCCGCTCCACTGGCTCGCCAGCGATCGCAACGACGCATCCGCATCGAACTCCAGCAGCAAGCCTTTCCCGTCCCGAAGGAACTCGCCGAGCCTCCTGCCGTCGAGCAACTCGAAATCGGGGGCGCTGCGTCCCACCAGCGGATGGCTGCAGCCGAGGTCGTAACGGATGGAAACGCCCCACACACGCTCCGCGAAATACGTCGCGCCGTCGCGCGTGTCGATGACGTCCCGCATGATCGCCTCGAGCGCACGCGCATTGCGGGTCGGACGCATCAAGGCAACCTGCGCGCGCGACCAGTCGAGTACCCGCTCGCCCACCGGCTGCCGCTCGCGTTCGTAGCTGTCGAGCAGATCGGCCGGTGCATCGCCGCGGATGACCGCAGCCAGTTTCCAGCCCAGATTCATCGCGTCGCCCAGGCCCAGATTCAACCCCTGGCCACCCAGTGGGGAATGGATATGCGCGGCGTCGCCAGCGAGCAATGCGCGTCCGTTGCGGTACGTTGTGGCCTGGCAGGCGCGATCCGTCCAGGTGGTGCCCGCCTTGAACGCGGTCAAGGTCACGGCGACGCCCGCGACGCGCCGCAAAACCGCCTGCACATGCTCCAGCGTGAGCGGCTGGTTACGGTGGAATGCGCCGCCATCGAACTCGACCATCGCGATATCGCCGGGCTGTCCCTGCGCATACATGCCCGTCGGGGTGTAATTGCGACCTGGCTTGAGCTGGCCCGGATCGGCGAGCTCGATCTGGACGGAGTAGCCGGTGAACTCGGGCTCCGTGCCGGCAAACTCGAAGCCGCCGGCCTTGCGCACCGTGCTGCGGGCGCCGTCGCAACCGACCAGCCAGCCTGCGCGAAACGTTTCGCCACCGGCGCGAACCGTCACGCCGTCATCGGACGACACGAAACCCTCCACCTCGATCCCGCGCCGGATCTCCACGCCCATCGCACTGGCGCGCGCAGTGAGGCCGGCCTCGATGTGCGCCATGTCGGACGCCACATTCGTGATCGGCGAACCGGGCAGACGGTACAGCCATTTCGAGGTATCGATGTTGTCGTAATCGAATTGGATGCCCGCGAAATGCCCGGCAGGACGGCGCAGCCGCTCGGAGCCAGGTCCGGTGGCCGACGCACCGCTGCCAAAGCCGATACCCGCCGCCTGGGGCATCATGATGTCGTCCAGCATGCCCCGCCGGTAGAACGCATCGGTGCTGGGCGCCCACAGGCCCCGCATCCCGAACGGCAGCCGCTTCAACGACGAATGCGGATCCTCAGCCCGCTCCAGCACCAGCACCGAGACATCGGCAAGGCGCAGCTCACAGGCGAGAAACAGGCCGACGGGGCCGGCTCCGGCAATCACAACGTCATGGGTCAAGACATTATTCCTTACGTTTGGAGTCAACGACTGGCAACGACGCGAAGGCCCGATTGAGGGATATCACCGACACGTCGGCATAATTGCACTGAGTGCAGTATTATTATTGCACCCAGTGCAACCATGCAAGAAGGCGCGAGAAACATGACCACGGAAACTGCATCAGGACCGACGCAGGGCCTGCGCGAACGCAAGCGATACGAGACCTCCGGGCGCATCATCGAAAAAGGCCTGAAGCTGTTCGTGAAGCATGGCTACGACGCCACCACCGTCGACGCGATCGCCAGCGCCGCCGGCATTTCGCGCCGCACCTTCTTCCATTACTTCAAGTCCAAGGAAGCGATTCTTCTGTCCGCCCACGACAGTGGCTTTCGCGAAGCACTCCGACCCGCGATGCTCGCCGAGTCGCCTGACCAGGCACCCATCGATGCCGCCAGGAAGTGCCTGATCAAGCTCGCCGCCCGCTACGAGACAAAGGAATCCGTCGCCTTCGACCGCCTGATGCAGTCCACCGAAGCCCTCCGCGCCCGCAAGGAAGCCGTCTTCGTGGAAACCGAACAGATCCTGCTGGAAGCGATGTGCGAACGATGGCCGTCGCCGGCGCGACGGGAGGGGCTTCGTCTGGTCGCCATGGTAGCGATCGGCACGCTGCGCCTGGCGTTGGAAAAGTGGAAGCAGAGCGATGCGGCACACCCGATGTCGTATTACGTCCGCCAAGGTTTCACGCTGCTGGCGAAGCAGTTCGGACATGGCTCCTGACATCGGCCGCGAGCCCATGGCGGCTGGCTTCGGAACAACGAGAACATCGCGCGCCAGGATTACCGTCGGACAGCCTGTGCGGCCTGCTCAGTCGCGCGGACTTCCCTCGATACCCAGCCCGTCGATGCTGACAATGCGTGCAGTATCAAAGCCGGCCAGCGCACTGAACTGGCGTCCGCGCTCCGCATAGTCCTTGAACTGGTCGAAACTCGGCGCTCCCGGCGAAAGCAGGATCACACCGTTTTCGGGCGTGTGGGTTTTGGCGGTTTCGACCGCACTGGCGAGATCGCCCACCAGCAGGACCGGACAGGCGACCCCGGCCGTGCGCAGCGCGCTTTCGATGCGCGCCCCGTTGCTGCCCATGCAGATGATCGCGTGGGCCGGCGCGTGGCGCATCGCGTCGACGAACGGCGTCCAGTCCAGCCCGCGATCGTGGCCGCCGACCAGCACGGTCACCGCGCGGCCATGCAGGCTTTCCAGCGCGGCCAGGGTGGCCAGCGGCGTGGTGCTGATCGAGTCGTTGACCCAATGCCAGCCGCCGTGCGCGCCCAGCGGTTGCAGCCGGTGCGGTAGCGGGCGGAAACGCGCCAGCGCGGGCTCGGCAGCCAGCGCATCCATGCCCAATGCTTCCAGCGCGGCCAGTGCGGCGCAGGCGTTCAGCGCGTTGTGCAGGCCCGGCGCGGTCAGTTGCGCGACCGGGAAAACCTGCTGCGCGCCGCGGCAGATGAAATCGTCAGCCACGTGCCAGTCTTCCGGTCGACCGAACAGCAGGCGGTGGGGATGGTGCTGCGTGCGTTCCAGCAGCGCCGGCTGCAAGGCGTTCACCAGCCATTGGCGCGACACGTCGGCCAGGCGCAGTTTGTCGGTGACGTATTGCTCGGGCGAGCCATGCCAGTCCAGGTGCTCTTCGTACAGGCTGGTGATCACGCCCAGCTCCAGCGGGCCAGCCTCGCCGGTCTGGAAACTCGACAGTTCGACCACCCACAGGTCGGCGCGTTGGTCGAGCAACTCCAGCAACGGCAGGCCGATGTTGCCGGCCAGCGCGGTACGTACGCCCAGCGCGCGCGCCAGATGCGCGATCAAGGCGCTGGTGGTGCTCTTGCCCTTGGTGCCGGTGACGGCGATCACGCGTGCCGCCGGGTTCTCGCCGAACCACAGCGCGGTGCCCGACGTGAATCGCGTGCCTTGCGCCTGTGCGGCCAGCAGTGCCGGCTTGTAGGCGGAGATGCCGGGCGATTTCACCACGATGTCGAACCGGGCCAACGCGGCGGCATCCGGTTCGCCCGCGATCACCTCCAGCGCCGCGTCGAACGCATGCACCGCCTCGACCTCGGCGGCGCTGCAGAGCACGGTGAAAGGCTGGTCAGGACAACGCTGGCGCAGCACGCGGAGGGCTGCGCGCCCTTCGCGGCCGAAGCCCCAGATGGCGACGCGATGGCCGGCTAGATCAGCAATGCGCATGCGCGCCGGCCTCGCATCGGGCACATGGCTCCATCAACCGATGGTCGCCAGCGCGCCCTGCAACCGTACCGGTACGCGATGTTCGCCCAACGGCTGCAGCCACGGTTCAAGCGCCAACTGGGAGACATCGAGCTGGGGCAGGATGGTGTTGATGAAACGGGCCACCAGGGCGTCTTCCTGCCATTCCGGCCGCTGGCTCAGCGCGTACATCGCGGCACGCGCTTCGGCGCCCTCGCCCACGCATTCGAACGGTTTGTGGTCCTGGTATTCCAGCAGCGCATCGAAGCCGGCCGTCTGTGTTTCGTCATCCAGCAGGTTGCGGCCGAAGATCGACAGCAGCCGCGGCTTGGGCAGGAACGGCGCCAGCGCCAGGAACACGAAATGGCACTTCGGGCACTGCCCGCACCAGCGATCCACCGGCTTGGGGCCAAGAATCCTGAAGTTGCGATTGCAGCTGGAGAACACCTCGAAATACGGCGTCAGCTTCGCGAACGCGCGCGTGATCGCCAGCTCGGAATACGGACGCAGCAGCGAGCAGTAATCGAGATCCGCGGCGACATGGCTGTGCAGCCAGTCGTTGAGCAAGGCTTCGAACAGGTAGCCCTTGCTCCACTGGTGATTCACCTGCTGGCCTTCGTATTCCAGCGTGGCCGCCGAGGCGGAACGCTCGTTGGCGAAAGCGATGGAATCGTGGCCGTACAGGATCGCCGCCACCGCGAGGATCGCCGAATTCACCGCGGTCACCGGGATGTGGCCGTTCCACGCGCCCAGCCGGTTCAGCTCGAACAGGCCCGGCGCCAGTTCACGCTGGATGTTCAGCATGGGCAGGCCGGTGCGCTCGGCACAGGCGGCGATCAGCGGCGAATTGCCCACCCATACGGCGGTGGCGTCGCCACCGATGGACTTGATCGCCTCCACCGCCACCAGCGAATCCTTGCCGCCGCCGATGGGCACCAAGGTGTGCTTCGGGAGGCCCAGCGTGGGGGCACTGCCCTCTCCCCCGGCCCCTCTCCCGCCAGCGGGAGAGGGGAACGGAGCGCGCGGGAACGCGATGCGGCCGCGCAGGTCCAGCCCGTTGCGATAGGCGAACTCGGCCAGGCCGTGCAGGTACAAGGTATCGAGCAGGTCGGCGGTGGCGTCGTCGAGCGGGCCATCGGCCACCTCGATCGTCGGCGGCACGCCGGCCTTGTAGTAGCTGATGCCGGCGACCAGATGCAGCAGCTTCAGCGCCGCCTCGAACGCGGTGGCGCGAGCCGCGGGAATAGCCGGCGCATTCGGAAAGCTGATCCGCTCGACCAGCTCCTCGCCACCGTCGAACGCGTACGCCAGCTCGGCCACGCCATCGGCGTAGTTGGCCCGCACGAAGCGGAATACCTTGGTCAGGCGCGGTTGAATTGTCGTTGTCACTTTTCACTCTCCGGCATGCCAGGCCCCCTCTCCCCGATGGAGAGAGGGCTGGGGTGAGGGGCCGGGCTTGCCACGGCCTCCAGAATCACCTCAAGCACGCTCTCGATATTGGCCAACACATCATTGTTCCAGAAACGCAGCACGCGGTAACCCATGGATTGCAAATACTGCGTCCGATGCTCGTCGTAATCCGTCTGCTCAGCATGCTGACCGCCATCCAGTTCGACGATCAGCATGACCTCGTACACACGAAATCGACGATGTAATGGCCTACTTCGTGTTGCCTGCGGAATTTCCATCCCGACAAGTGGCGGTTGCGCAGGTATCGCCACAACAACCGCTCTACATCGGTCATCGCGCGACGCAATCCACGCGCGCGATCCACGTTGATGCGTTTCATCCTTGAACGCTCCTTCGTTGGGTATTTACGGCGGCGTGGCCCCTCACCTCAATCCTCTCCCCCAAGTTGATAGGAGGGGGGAGATGAGGCAGAAGCGCTACTCGATCACCACCTCTTCCGCCTCGTCGCGCAGGTTGTACGGCGACGACATCACCTTGCCGTAGGCGCCCACCTGGGCGATCAGCATCACGTCGCCTTCGCTGGCCTCGGGCAGGCGGCGGTCGGTGCCCAGCACGTCGCCGCTTTCGCAGATCGGGCCCACCACCTGGTACAGCGCGGTGGCAGGCTGATCGAGCTGGGTGAGGTTGACGATCTCGTGCCAGGCGTCGTACAGCGCGGGACGGATCAGGCTGTTCATGCCGGTGTCGATGCCCAGGTAACGGAACGCGCCCTTGCCTTTCTGCTGGGTGGTGTGCGCCAGCAACACGCCGGCGTCAGCCACCAGGTAGCGGCCCGGTTCCATCCACAGCTGGTAGTGCGGATACGCCGTCTTCACCTCGCGCAACACGCGGTCCAGCGCGGCGATGTCCAGCGCCGCCTCGCCCGGATGCGATGGCACGCCCAGGCCGCCGCCGATGTCGATGAAGCTGACGCTGCCGATGCGCTCGGCCAGGCTGGCCAGCTGGCCATAGACCTCGCCCCAGTGGCTGTCGTCGAGAATCCCCGAGCCCAGGTGGGCATGCAGTCCGCGCACGATCACGCCGTGGGCGTCGGCCAGGCGCAGGAAGCTGTCGAGCTGTTCGACCGGCAAACCGAATTTGCTGCCGCTGCCACCGGTACGCACTTTTTCGTGGTGGCCCAGGCCGCGGCCCAGATCCACCCGCAGCACAATCTCGTGGCCGCGGAACAGCTCGCCCCAGTACTGCAGCGGATGCAGCGCGTCCAGCGATACGGTGGCGCGCGTGGTCAGCGCAAACGCGTAATCCTCGCGCGGCGCGAAGTTGGGGGTGAACAGCAGCGGTGCGGATGCCGGCACCGCGGCGCTGACTGCGCGCAATTCGCCCGGGGACACGCACTCGAAGCCGAAACCTTCCTCGGCCAGCGCGCGCAGAATCGCCGGGTGCGTGTTGGCCTTCACCGCGTAATGCAGCCGGTCCACCGCGGCCAGCTTTTTCAGCTCGCGCGCCTGCTGGCGCACCGTGGGCAGGTGATAGACATAGCGGGGCGTGGCCTTGGCGGCGATGTCCAGCAGCCGTTGGCGCTCGTCGGTGCGCCACCAGGACGCCGCAACGGGGGCCACGTCGCCGCGACCGTAAAGCGCTTCCCAGCTGGGGCCGAACAGCGCGCTGTCGTCGGTGCGCAGCGCGCCGGCGCCGATCAGCAGGTCGTGCAGGTGCGGCACCAGCGCGTCGACCACTTCCTCGTCCACCACGAAGGTGAGGTTGAGGTTGTTCGACGACTGCGAGATCAGGTGCACGCGCAGCTGGCCGAACTCCGCCAGCACGCCGGACAGCGTGTGCAGGATCGAACGCATGCCGCGGCCCACCAGCGAGATCGCGGCGCAGGGCGCAATCACCTTGACCCGGCACACCTTGGCCAGGTCGGTGGCCAGCGCGGCGATGGCGTCGGAATCGAGCAGGTTTTCGGCCGGATCCAGCGACACGGTGACGTTGGTTTCGGCCGAGCCGATCAGGTCCACCGACAGCCCGTGCTGCTTGAAATAAGCGAACACGTCGGCCAGGAAGCCGACTTCTTGCCACATGCCCACCGACTCCATCGAGATCAGCGTGATGCCCTTGCGCGCGCTGATCGCCTTGATGCTTGGCGCGTGCTCGCGCACCTCGGGGCCGATCACCGTGCCTTCCAGCTCGGGGCGGTTGGTGTCCTTGATCAGCAGCGGCACGCGCGGCTCGCGCAGCGGCGACAGGCAGCGCGGGTGCAGCACCTTGGCGCCGGTGGAGGCGATTTCCTGCGCTTCTTCGTAATCCAGCCGCTGCAACAGCCGCGCGCCGGTGACCTGGCGCGGATTGGCAGTAAACATGCCGGCCACGTCGGTCCAGATCTCCACCCGCTGCGCCTTCAGCAGCGCGCCCAGATAGGCGGCCGAGGTGTCCGACCCGCCGCGCCCCAGCAGCACGGTGCGGCCAGCGATACCGTCATCGCGACCTTCGCGGGCGATGAAACCCTGGGTGATGAAAACGTCGCCCAGGCCAGCCAGCCGCGCCGTCAGCACCGGATCGGGCTTGGCCTCGACCATCGCCGAAAGCAGGCGGGTGCGCTCGTTCTGGTTCGGCAGGGCGATCGCGGTGAGGCATTCGCGCGCATCCAGCCACTGCGTGGCCACGCCGGCAGAACTGAGGAACGCCGCGCCAAGCGTGCTGGACAGCAACTCGCCGTGCGCCTGCACCTGTGCCTGCCAGGCCAGTTCGCCCAGCACGCGCGGGCCGTCCTCGGCCAATTGCACCAGATCATCCAGCCGCGCCAGCAAACCTTCGGGCGCTGGTAGCTGCATCTGTTCCAGCAACTCGTGATGACGCTGTTTTATCGCGGCGGCCGCTTCGATCCGTTTGCTCTTGTCGCCCTGCGCGCACAGTTGTTTCAACGCGTCGGTAATGCCGGACAGCGCGGAAACCACGACCAGCACGCGTGCGCCTTCGGCACGACGGCTGGCCACCAGGTCGCGGATGTTCTGCCAGCGCGGCAGCGTCGCCACGCTGGTACCGCCGAACTTCATCACGATCCAGGGGGCGTGGGAGGGCAAAGCTTGGGAAACGGAAGCGGTCACGGTCAGTCGCCGTTGTTGGGAATAAAAAGGAATATGGCCTCGACGCGCACGCGGCGCGCCGGTTTCGAATCAGTGTTGCACCGCCGCATCATGAATGAAGGAACCGCGAACGGCAACCCGTATGGACGTCTAGAAGGCAAATCACCGCGGGCAACGAGAGCTGTCCGAACGGTGCAATCGGCTCATTGGATCATCAGGGGAATCTTTCCGATCCGTGCCTGCCACTCCCGCGGCCCGGTCTGGTGCACCGAGCTGCCGGCGGAATCGACGGCCACGGTGACCGGCATGTCTTCCACGGTGAATTCGTAGATCGCCTCCATGCCCAGATCGGCGAAACCGACCACGCGCGAGGCCTTGATCGCCTTGGACACCAGGTACGCGGCGCCGCCCACGGCCATCAGGTACACCGACTGGTGTTTCTTGATCGCCTCGATCGCGGCCGGGCCGCGCTCGGCCTTGCCGACCATGCCCAGCAGGCCGGTTTGCGCCAGCACCTGCTCGGTGAACTTGTCCATGCGGGTGGCAGTGGTGGGGCCGGCGGGGCCGACCACTTCCTCGCGCACCGGATCGACCGGGCCGACGTAGTAGATGAAGCGGCCCTTGAAATCCACCGGCAGCGGCTCACCCTTGTTGAGCATCTCGACCATGCGCTTGTGCGCGGCGTCGCGGCCGGTAAGCAGCTTGCCGCTGAGCAGCAGGGTTTCGCCGGGTTTCCAGCTGGCCACGTCGTCCTTCGTTACCGTATCCAGATTCACCCTGCGCCCCTTCGAGGCGTCGTAGGTGAGCTTGGGCCAATCTTCCAGCGACGGCGGGTCGAGCATCACCGGACCGGAGCCGTCCAGCACGAAGTGCGCGTGGCGGGTGGCGGCGCAGTTGGGGATCATCGCCACCGGCAGGTTGGCCGCGTGGGTGGGGAAATCCTTCACCTTGACGTCGAGCACGGTGGTGAGGCCGCCCAGGCCCTGCGCGCCGATGCCCAACGCGTTGACCTTCTCGTACAGCTCAATACGCAGCTCCTCGGCGCGATTGGCCGGACCACGCGCGATCAGCTCCTGGATGTCGATCGACTCCATCAGCGCTTCCTTCGCCATCAGCATCGCCTTCTCGGCGGTGCCGCCGATGCCTAGCCCAAGCATGCCTGGCGGGCACCAGCCGGCGCCCATCGTGGGAACAGTTTTGAGCACCCAGTCGACGATCGAGTCGGACGGGTTGAGCATCGCGAATTTCGATTTCGCCTCGGAGCCGCCGCCCTTGGCCGCCACGATCACCTCGACCGTGTCGCCCGGCACGATGCTCATGTTGACCACCGAGGGCGTGTTGTCCTTCGTGTTGACGCGCTTGCCGGCCGGGTCAGCCAGCACGCTGGCGCGCAGCTTGTTGTCCGGGTCCAGGTAGGCGCGGCGCACGCCCTCGTTAGCCATGTCTTCCAGCGACATGGTGGCATCGTCCCAGCGCACGTTCATGCCGACCTTCAAAAACACGGTGACGATGCCGGTGTCCTGGCACAACGGCCGGTGCCCTTCGGCGGCCATCCGCGAGTTGATCAGGATCTGCGCCATCGCATCCTTGGCGGCGGGGCTTTCCTCGCGCTCGTGGGCCGCGGCGAGCGCCTTGATGTAATCGACCGGGTGGTAATAGCTGATGTACTGCAGGGCGTCGGCGACGGACTGGATCAGGTCGGCTTGCTTGATGGTGGTCATGGCTGGCTTTGAATGGCGGGGACGAGGGCTGCGGGCGATTTCTGCCAGCACAACCTGTCTATTGTGCCGCAAGCGGGCCAGCCAGATCTGGCCGCAGCGTGGCAGATCGCGGCCAGCCGGCCACCACGCGCCGGTATCATGCGGACAGTCCCCAACCCTTGCCGCTGACCGCCCATGCCCGATTCACGCCGATTCCTGCAACTGGACGTCTTCGCCGATCGCCTGTTCCAGGGCAATCCGCTGGCCGTGATCATTGGCGCCGATGGCCTGGATGGCGGCACCATGCAGCGCATCGCGCGCTGGACCAACCTGTCCGAAACCACCTTCCTGCTGCAGCCGACGCAGCCGCAGGCGGATTACCGCGTGCGCATCTTCACTCCACGCCAGGAGCTGCCGTTCGCCGGCCATCCCAGCGTCGGCAGCGCGTACGCGGCGATCGAGGCGGGCGTGGTCGATGCAGGCAGGAACGCATTGATCCAGGAATGCGCGGCCGGGCTGCTGCCGGTGCAGGTGATCGGCCACGACGCGGCACGGATCATCCACGTACAGGCACCGCCGGCGCGGCTGGACCCGGCAGATGCACGGCTGTGCGCCCGCCTCGCTGAGGCGTTGCATGTCGATCTCGCGCCCGCTCAGGTCACCCATGCCGACAATGGTCCGCACTGGATCCTGTGCAACTTCGGGGACGCGGCCATCGTCCGCGCCGCGCAGCCGGACATGCAGGCTGTCGCCGCGCTCTGCCTGGTGCAACAGGCGGTTGGCGTCGGCGTATTCGGGCGCGAGCCATCCGGCGCTGCGGCGATGGCCGTGCGCGCGTTCTGCCCGGCCGATGGCATTCCGGAAGATCCGGTCACCGGCAGCGCCAACGCGGCGATCATGGCGTGGCTCGCCGCCCGCGGCGATCGCGATGGCTACGGCCTGCGCTATCGCGCCAGCCAGGGCCGTGAGGTCGGCCGCGATGGTTGCGTCGAGGTTGCGCGCGATGAAAGCAGCGGCGCGGTCACGATCGGCGGCCGCTGCGTGATCGGTGTGCGCGGCGAATTGCACCTGCCCGCCGATCGCTAGCCCGACTTGCCCGATGCGCTGACGGCCGCCATGCTGTCGCGCCCTCAATGGTCGCCCGATTCGATGTCCACGCCCGCGAAGTCTGATACCTACCTGCGCAGCCTGCGCCCCTGGGACGCCGCCCTGATCGTGGTCGGCGGGATCATCGGCGGCGGCATTTTTCTCAGCTCGGGCGTCGCCGCGCAGCGTACGGAGTCGGGGCTGGCGCTGCTGCTGGTCTGGGCTGGCGCAGGCGTGCTGACCCTGATTGGGGCGCTGTGCTACGCCGAACTGGGCGCGCGCCGGCCGCACGCCGGCGGCACCTACGTTTATTTGCGCGAGGCGTTCGGGCCGCTGGCCGGGTTCCTGTTCGGCTGGACCATGCTGCTGGTGATCTACTCCGGCTCCAGCGCGGCGGTGGCGACGATCTTCGCCAGCTACGCCGCGTCGCTGTTCGGCCTGCCACCGGCGTGGTCGCTGCCGTTGACGGTGGGCGCGCTGGTATTCGTCGCCGGATTGAACCTGTTCGGCCTGCGGCTTGGCGCGCAGATCCAGAACCTGTTTTCCGTGCTGAAGTTGCTGGCGGTGGCGGCGCTGGTGGTGGCGGGCTTGTTCCTTGCCGGTGCCGGCCACAGCCCGATGCTGGCGGTCGACCCGGCGCGCCACGGCGTCGGCTTCGTCAGTGCGGCGTTGCCGGTGCTGTTCGCCTACTCCGGCTTTACCTACCTCAACAATCTGGCCGGCGAGGTACGCGATCCGCAACGCACGCTGCCGCGCGCGCTGACCCTGGGCATGCTGCTGGTGATCGTGGCCTACGTGCTGGTCAACGTGGCCTACCTGGCGGTGCTCGGCCACGACGGGCTGGCCGCCAGCACGGCGCCCGCGGCCGACGTGATGCAGCGCGTGCTCGGCCCCGCCGGCGCGAAAGTGATCGCGCTGGGCGTGGCGATTTCCACCCTGGGTTTCTGCAACATCACCCTGGTGGCCGGCGCACGCGTGCTGCAGGTGATGGGTGAGGACGGCCTGTTCTTCCGCGCGTTAACGCGGCTGCACCCGCGTTACCGCACGCCGAACACGGCCCTGCTGCTGTTGTCCGGCTGGGCGATCGTGCTGGCGCTGTCGGGCAGTTACGACCAGCTGCTGGATTACGCCACCTTCGGCGACTGGCTGGCCTGCGCCGTCGGCGTGGCCACGCTGTTCTGGTACCGCCGGCGCGACGGCGCCACCGCCAGTTTCCGCGTACCCGGCTATCCGTGGCTGCCGCTGCTGTTCATCGGCATCGTGGCGTGGGTGGTGGTGATGACCATGCTGGACAACCCGCGCAACGCCGGCATCGGCGCGCTGATCATGCTGGCCGGCGTGCCGGTATACGTGGTCTGGCGCCGGCTGTTCAGCCGCGCGGCACCCTGAGTCAGTAGCGGCGATGTCACAATAGGGCGATACCCGCCAAGGAGACGATGGATGCCGCCCGCGCAAGATCAGGCCATGCCGACCCCGGACAGCAACATCGTGCCCGAGAAGGGCCGCGACGGCATCGACGTGGTCATCAACGGCGAGCCTTTCCGCCATACCGGCGATCCGGCGATGCCATTGCTGTGGTATCTGCGCGACGTGCTGCGCCTCACCGGCACCAAGTACAGCGGCGATGCGCAGGCCGGCAATGGCGCCGACCTGGTGCTGGTGGATGGCAAACCGGTGGCGGCCATCGGGCAACCGATGAAAGCGCTGGCGGGCCGGCAGATCACCACGGTCGAGGGGCTGGCCGCCACTGACGGCACCCTGCATCCGCTGCAGCAGGCCTTCATCGACGAGGACGCGATCGGTTGCGGCTACTGCACGCCGGGCTGGCTGATTTCCGGGGTGGCCTTGCTGACACGCACGGCGCAACCCTCCGACGACGACATCGACCAGTTGCCCAACCTGTGCCGCTGCGGTTCCCAGACGCGCGTGCGCCGGGCGATCAAGCGGGCGGCGGCGGGCAAGGCGGGCCAGGCATGAGCGGGCAGATTCGACTTTCGCGGCGACGCTTCCTGCAGGTCCTCACCGGCACCGCCGGGGCATTGATCGTGGGCATCCGTACAGCCGAAGCCATCGACCTGCCGCCGGCGCTGCTGGGCGGCACGTTCCAAGCGCTGGGCCCCTACGTGCAGATCGACAGCGACGGCAACGTGCTGATCGGCGCGCGCGACCCGGACACCGGCACCGGCGTGGCCACTTCCCTGCCGCGCATCATCGCCGACGAACTCGACGCGGACTGGAACCGCGTCAGCGTGATTCCGCTGGGCCTGGGCGTGGAAAGCGACCACGGCCAGCCGCGCTGGATCTACGGCCGCCAGCTCGGCGGCACCGGCAGTTCCATCCCCGCCGCCTGGCAGGAACTTCGCCAGGTCGGCGCGCTGGCCCGCTGGCTGCTGCTGCAGGCGGCCGCACGCCGACTGGGCGTACCGGCCGATCGCCTGCGCTGCGAATCGGGAACGGTGATCGCGCCGGACGGACGCCGCGTCACCTACGGCAGCCTGGTCGAGGTGGCCGGCAAGATCCCGCTGACCGCGAACGTGCCCCCGGTGAAAACGCCGGGGCGCTACACCCTGATCGGTGCGCCGGCCGGCGACGTGGACGCGCATGCCATCGTCACTGGCCAGGCCAGCTACGCCATCGACCACCACTACGGCGACGCGCTGGTCGCGGTGCTGGTGCATTGCCCCTGGCCCGACGGCACGCTGGCGCGCATCGACACGGCTGCGGCGCTTGCCGTCGAGGGCGTGGTCAAGGTGCTGCAGTTGCAGCCCGAGAAGGACCAGCCGCAAGGCGAGACGGTGATCGCACCGGCGGTGGCGGTGCTGGCGCAGGACACCTGGTCGGCCTTGCAGGGCCGCGACAAGCTGGAGCTCGAATGGAAGCCCGGCGCCAGCGGCACGCAAAGCAGCTACGCGCTGGAACAACAGGCGCAGGCCTTGCTGGACGGCGATGACGCGCCGACCGCGCGCATCCGCAATGACGGCGATGTGGATGCCGCCGGCAAGAAGGCCGCGCGCCGGCTGGAAGCCACCTATGTGCAACCGTGGCTGGCCCACGCCACCGCCGAGCCGATGAACTGCCTGGTGCGGCTGGACAAGGACCGCGCCAGCCTGGTCGTACCCACCCAGGCGCCGCAGCGTGCCTGGGCCGTGGTGCAGCGGCTGACCGGCCTGGCCCCCGACCGCATCGACATCCGCGTGCCCCGCGTGGGCGGCGGCTACGGTCGCCGGCTCGATCACGACTACGTGGCCGAAGCGGTGATGCTGGCCAAGCTGATCGACAAGCCGGTGCGCCTGCTGTGGACGCGCGATCAGGACCTCGCCCACGACTTCTATCGCGCCGCCAGCGTGCATCGCATCAGCGCGATCGTGGATCGCAAGCGCGATCTCATCGGCTGGAACCAGCGCATGGCCAGCGCCTCGGCGCTGGTGCAACGCGGCGTGCCGGACAATCGCTTATGGACGTCCGAAACCCGCGCCGACCAGTTGCCCGCGGGCCTGGTGCCGAACTACCGCAGCGACTGGTATGGCCTGGAGTCGGCGATACCGCGCGGCCCGATGCGCGGCATGCCGCACCTCAGCAACGCGTTCGCGGTGGAAAGCTTCATCGACGAAATCGCGCACATGATGCGCGAAGACCCGCTGAAAACCCGCCTGCGCCTGCTCGGTGAACCACGCACGTTGCCACTGGCCGGCGGCGGCACGCTCGACCTCGGCCGTCTCGCCAACGTGCTGAAACTCGTCGCCGACCGCATCGAGTGGAAAAACTGGTTGCGCAGCGTCAACGGCCTGGGCATCGCCTGCTGGCACATCGACGGCGCCTATGTGGCACACGCGCTCGAGGCGTCGATGCCGGGCGAGAAACTTACCACCGAGCGCGCCGTGTGCGCGGTCGACGTGGGTCGCGTGATCAACCCGCTGGGCCTGCACGGCCAGGTCGCTGGCGCCACCCTGGACGCACTGTCCACCGCGTTGAACCTGGCGGTGACCTACAAGGACGGCCGGATCCAGCAACACGACTACAAGAGCTATCCGCTGGCCGGCATGGCGCAGTTGCCCAACGACGTGGAAGTGATCGCCATCGCCGGCGATCGACCGCCCGCCGGCGCCAGCTTCCTGGCCATGCCTACCGCCGCTCCCGCCCTGGCGAATGCGGTCTTCCGCGCCAGTGCCGTGCGCGTGCGCCGGCTGCCGCTGATGAAGGAATTGCTGCGGCTGCTGTAGGGCGGACGGCAGCCTGCAGGAGCGGCTTCTGCGGTGAGTGGCGGCGAACTCAGCTGCCGGACAATCTCTCCAGCATCTCCGCCTGCGCGTGTCGGCCCGGCGCCGCGTCGGGCGCGGCGAGGCGCAAGTATTCGCCATCGGGTTGCAGCAGGGAGGCGCCGGTGTCGTCGGCGAGATAGCGCTGCAGGGCACTGAACACGCGCAGCTGCAACTTCTTGCCCTCGATCGGGAATGCGGCTTCCACGCGGCGATCGAGATTGCGTTCCATCAGGTCGGCACTGGCCAGGTACACCCGCGGCTCGCCGTCGTTGGCGAACCAGTAGATGCGGCTGTGCTCGAGGAAGCGGCCGATGATCGAGCGCACGCGGATGTTGTCGGAAACGCCCTCGACGCCGGGGCGCAGGGCGCAGATGCCGCGCACGATCAGGTCGACCTGCACGCCGGCAATGCTGGCCTTGTACAGCGCACGGATCACGTTGGCCTCGGTCAGCGCATTGACCTTGAGCATGATCTGCGCCGGCTTGCCGGCGGCGGCATGCGCGGCCTCGCGCGCGATCAGTTCCAGCAGGCTTTTCTTCAGCGTGAACGGCGCATGCAGCAGTTTTTTCATGTACAGCACCTTGCCCATGCCGGTGAGCTGGCTGAACAACTTGTGCACGTCCTCGCACAGCGCCTGGTCGGAGGTGAGCAGGCTGTAATCGGTGTACAGGCGCGCGTTGCCGGTGTGGTAATTGCCGGTGCCCATGTGCGCATAGCGCACCAGTTCGCGGCCCTCGCGGCGCTGGATCAGCATCAGCTTGGCGTGCGTCTTGATGCCCACCACGCCGTAGATCACCATCGCGCCGGCCTGCTGCAGGCGCGAGGCGAGGCCGAGGTTGGACTCCTCGTCGAAACGCGCGCGCAGCTCGACCACCGCGGTCACCTCCTTGCCGGCGCGCGCCGCATCGACCAGCGCGTCGGCGATCTCGGAGTTCGCGTTGGTGCGGTACAGCGTCTGCTTGATCGTCAGCACCTGCGGGTCCTTGGCCGCCTGGCGCAACAGGTCGACCACCGGCGCGAACGATTCGTAGGGATGCAGCAGCAACACGTCCTGCCTGCCGATCACCTGGAACAGGTCCTCGGCGTGCCGAAGCGCCTTGGGAAGGCTCGGCGTGAATGGCGGGTACTGCAATTGCGGATAGCTGACGTCGCTGACGATGCGGAACAGCCGCGCCAGATTCACCGGACCGTTCACTTCGTACAGCTCCGACTCGGTCAGGCCGAACTGCCTGAGCAGGTAGCCGGTCAGGTCCTTCGGGCAGTTGTCGGCCACCTCCAGCCGCACCGCGTCGCCGAAACGGCGCGAGTACAGCTCGCCGCGCAACGCCAGCGCCAGGTCCTCGACGTCTTCCGGATCCAGCGCGAGGTCCGCGTTGCGGGTCAGCCGGAACTGGTAGCAACCGAGCACATCCATGCCCGGGAACAGCTCCGCGACATGGGCATGGATCATCGACGACAGCAACACGTGGTTGTCGCCGCCATCGCTGATCTCCGGTGGCATCGGGATCAACCGCGGCAACACGCGCGGCGCCGGCACGATGGCCAGGCCGGAGTCGCGCCCGAACGCATCGACGCCTTCCAGTCGCACGATGAAGTTGAGGCTCTTGTTGACCAGCAGCGGGAACGGATGGGTCGGATCCAGCCCGATCGGCGTCACCAGCGGCGCCACCTCGTCGCGGAAATAGCGGCGCACCCACAGCTTCTGCTTGTGCGTCCACTGCGTGCGGCGAACGATGCGGATGCCATGCGCCGCCAGCTCCGGCAGGATGCGTTCGTTGAGGATCGCGTATTGCCGCTCGATCTGCCGATGCGCGATCTCGCTGATCCGGGCCAGCGCGAGCTTGGGCCGGATGCCGTCCGGGCCGATCATCTCGTGATCCAGCGCCACCTGCCCTTTCAGGCCAGCCACCCGGATCTCGAAAAACTCGTCCATGTTGCGCGAGAAGATCAGCAGGAACTTCAGCCGCTCCAGCAACGGCGTGCGCTCGTCCAGCGCCTGATCCAGCACGCGGATGTTGAACTGCAGTTGCGACAGTTCGCGATGGATGTACAGGCGGCCGTCGCCAAGATCGATCGGAGGCACTTCGGCGCCCGCGTCGTTGGCGGCCGGCACGGAGGCGTCGGTCGGTGATGTGTCGCGAATCAGGCGGCTGTTCATCGCCGGCTCCGGCAAGAGGGGTCGAGGTGGCGCGTGGACAGGCGCCGGACCCGCAGTTTGCGAAGTTTTCTTGACCGGAAGATGACAGCCGCGATGTTCGGTCGCCGCAGGCCCGTTGGTGCTTGTTGCCTAATGAAACTGGTCGCTGGCCGGCACCCACGAGCTGGAGGATCGTGCCGGCACGGGGGGTTTGGCCACAGGCGCGAACGCGCTTTCGCAACCGGGCGGCAAGGGGCCGCCGGCGACGCGAGCCGCGGCGCATTCGGCATCGTTGTTGAACACGATGGCGGCCCGCTTTGGCGCGCTGGTTGCAGGTGCGGGTACGGTGGGAACACCTGCCGCGGTCGATGGCAGATTGAGCCGGCGATACACCTCCTGGCCCAGCGGCTTGGCCGGCGGGTCCGGGTTGCCGCAACCCAGCAGCGCGATCGGCAGCAGCGGCGAGGCGGAGCATTCGACGCGGATGCCTTGCGGCAGGTTGAAGGTGTGCTTGACCGTGGTTTTTTCCACCGCGCGGCGCAGCGCCGTGTCGATCGAGCTTTCGTTCTTCGGCGCCCAGTACTTGTCCAGCGATGTCGCCTTGTAGGTGATGCCGGAAGTGCGGTGGCTCATCACCTCGGTATCGCCGCGCGGTTTCAGCTGCACGTAATCGCCCAGCGCACCCTGCTTCTCGCCTTGCGCCGCACCGGCCTGGTCGGCGCCCTGCTCGCCGACGCCGCGACGCTTGCCGGTGGCGGTTTTCGTGCTGCCCTGCGCCTGCGTGGGTGCGGGCTGGCCCGTGCCACTGGCGACCGCCTTGGCGACGCCTGCAGGCTCGCCTGGCATGGCGGTGTCGCTGCCCTGCGCGGTGGCGTCGGGCGCGGTGCT
>Ga0134125_10003252_pt1 | contig 18857 bp, 22 predicted proteins | sample KB31751_FD_96464 | JGI IMG/M metagenome (GOLD analysis project Ga0134125, IMG submission 96464) | Terrestrial soil microbial communities with excess Nitrogen fertilizer from Kellogg Biological Station, Michigan, USA - KB3-175-1 | ecosystem: Environmental > Terrestrial > Soil > Unclassified ... | reverse complement strand
GTCCCCTTGCCTGCCAGTCGACCTTGGACAGCAACGCAATCCCCTCGGCCAGTTGATAACTCAGCCCCGGACGGGTGCTGAGGTCGTCGTTGAAGGGCTCCGGCCATTTACCGTGCTGATCCATCGGCGACCAGCCGTCGACGAACCCCATCAGATAGAACGGCCTTCCGAGCACGGACGCGTCCGGGCACACCCCGACCGCCTTCGTATGCGGCACGTCGGTGCCGTCGAGCGCCTCGATGATCCGCCATTCGCGCAGGATGCCCTTGTCGCGGTCCGGGGGAGCGCCGGGCGGTGGCATCCGCAGCACGCAGCTTTCTTCGCCGCGGCGCAGCTCGTAGATCACGTTCTGCGTTCCGCCGGACAGGAACCGCGCCTCCAGCGGCTCACCTTTGCCCGGCAGCGCCTCGCCATCCATCCAATCGGCAAGGTGTGCAACGGCTATCTCGCTCACAGATTCCCCACTTCGCTTTCGAGGTAGTCGGCGTACTTGGCCCTGGCCGCTTCGCGTTTGCGCGGTGTCCACTCGGTGGGCCAGGTGTCATCGGTGGCCTGATAGTTCCGCAGCACCTGCTTGGCGACGGTTGTCTTGTGCACCTCGGTGGGGCCGTCAGCCAGCCCCATCACCGCAGCCCCGGTGACCATCGCCATGAACGGCATCTCATCGGTGACGCCGAGCGCGCCGTGCACTTGCATTGCCCGCCAGGCGATGTCGTGCAGCACGGTCGGCATGACCACCTTCACCGCGGCGATGTCCTTGCGCACCTTCTTGTAGTCGTTGTACTTGTCGATCTCCCACGCGGTGTAGAGCACCATCAACCGGAACTGCAGCAGCTGCGCGTACGAATCTGCGATGTAGCCCTGCACGAACTGTTTGTCCGACAACCGACTGCCCTGAGTCTCGCGGCTCAACGCGCGTTCACACATCATGTCCAGCGCCTTGCGTGACAGGCCGATCGTGCGCATCGCGTGGTGAATTCGCCCGCCGCCCAACCTCGTCTGCGCGATCACGAACGCCTGGCCCTCGCCGCCGAGCAGCGCCTCGCCAGGTACCCGCACATTGTCGTAGTGGATCAGCGCGTGTGAGCCCTCGTTCTCACCCTCGCCGTGCAGGCCGATGTTGCGGACGATGTTGACGCCCCGGGTGTCGGCGGGCACCAGGAACATCGACATGCCCTGGTAGGCGCTTACGTCGGGGTTGGTCACCACCATGACAATCAGGAATGACGCGGTTTTGGCGTTGGAAGAGAAGAACTTCCAGCCGTTGATCACCCAATCGTCGCCGTCGCGAACGGCGCTGGTCTTGAACAGCGTCGGATCAGCGCCGGCGTGCGGCTCGGTCATCGAGTAGCAGGAAAACAACTCGCCGTCGAGCAGCGGACGCAGATACGTCTGCTTCTGTTCGTCGGTGCCGTAATGGGCGAGGATTTCGGCGTTGCCGGTGTCGGGCGCCTGACAGCCGAAGACGATCGGCGCCCACTGCGAGCGGCCCAGGATCTCGTTCAGTAGCGCGAGCTTGAGCTGGCCGTATCCCTGTCCACCCAGCTCGGGCCCCAGATGGGTGGCCCACAATCCCTTTCGGCGTACCTCTTCCTTCAGCGGGTCGATCACCTTGCGCCGCTTGTCATCCAGCGGAACGAACTGCAGGTGGGGAAACGCCAGGTCGAGCGGCTCGACCTCCTCGCGGACCAACTCGTCCGCCCAGTCGAGCAGCTTCTGGTACTCCGGATCGGTCTCGAAATCCCACGCCATCTCCGGCTCCTCTCAGTTGAACGTGACGACGACCTTGTCGGCGGCGCCGGGTGTCGAGGCGGTCTTCAGCGCCTCCACGACGTCGTCGAAGGGGATCGTGTGGCTGACGATCACCGCGTATCTCTCCCAGTTGGCGATCAGATCCTTGGTGACTTCGAAGATCTCGTCGGGGTAGCCCATCGACCCCACGATGGTGATCTCGTTGCTCATGATGTTGAGAAAATCCACCGGCACCGGTTGTTTGTGCACCGCGACGACCCCGAGCCGGGCACCGGGCTTGGCGGCCGCGAGCGCTGTGTCGATCACCGCAGGTGCTCCGGCCGCGTCGAAATAGATGTCTGTGCCCACCTTGCCGGGAAAAATCGACTCGCTTGCGCCATGTAGTTCGAGGAGCCGGTCGGCGACGTTTTCCTCGGCCGAGTTGATCACCGCGTCGGCGCCCACCTTCAAGGCCTTCTGCAGGCGTCCCGGGATCAGGTCGGCGACCACGACATGGCTGACCCCAAGCGATTTGAACGCGATCGTGGCGCCGAGTCCGATCGGACCTGCCCCGAAGACCAGCACCTTGTCGGACGGTTGCGGTTCGCAGCGGCTGACCCCGTGGCGGGCCACCGCCATGGGTTCGTTGAGCGCGGCCACTTCGAACGGAATGTGGCCGGGCACGACCTCGAGGCTGGTACCCCGCACCGCGTTCTCGATCAGCAGGTACTCGGACAGTGCGCCGCTTGGTCCGCCGTTGCCGATGATCCCGCGCGGTGCCGCCATCGGGTTGATGACGACATGGTCGCCCACTGCGATGCCAACGACGTCGCCGCCGACCTCGACGACCTCGCCCGCAGGCTCGTGACCCAGCGGCATGCCGCCGTCATGGCCCGGGATACCGCCCATCGAGATGAAAAACGCGTCGGTACCGCAGATTCCGCAGGCCCGGATCTTTACGAGGACATCCGCCGGCCCGACGGTGGGCTTCGGCGCGTCGACCACCCGTGTCTCCCCGGGCGCTGTCACGACGGACACCTTCATGTGCACGCTCCTCTACTCGGGAAGTCGGTTGTGGCCGGCGATCAAGGCCGCGATGTCGCGGCTGACCACGTCGGCGAATGAGCGGTCGCCGTAGGTGCCCGCGGCCCAGTGCCGCACGCCTTCGCTGACGTGCATCCCTGCGAGATGCGACAGGTGGTGCACGTCGACATGTGCGGCCAACTTGCCGTCCTGCTGCGCCTTCGCCAACAGCTCACCGAACATATCGGCATCCGTGTCGTCCGCCAGCTCACCGGAAAGGATGCGATGCTCGTGGCGGTAGCCCTCCAGGATGGTCTCGATGATCAACTCGCGGGGATTTCGCGCCATCGAGCGTTCGAGGCTGCGCAGTGCCTCGGCGATGACCACGTCGACCTCGTAGTCCGTCTGCAGGAGCGAACGCACCTTCTTCTGCGCGGCGCGGGTCGACAGCAGGCCGACCTCGAAGAGCACGTCCTCCTTGGCCGGGAAATAGAAGTAGAACAACGCGCGCGACACGCCTGCGGCCCGGCAGATGTCGGCGACGGTCGTCTTCGCGTAGCCGTTCGTGCGCCACAACGCCATGGCCGCCTGTACGAGGGCGCGTTTGGTCTCGTGCGACCGTGCCCGCTGGTACGAGGCGCGGCGCTGACTACCGTCAGCAACTGTAACCGCGCTTGACTTCGGCACAATCGGACTCTAACAGCCGAATTCGCCCTTGCATATAGTTGACGTTTGTCTAACTATCTACGCATGACACAACCACTGCATGGCAGGCGGATACTCGTCACCGGCGGCGCAACCGGTATCGGCGCGGCCGCGGTTCAAGTGCTGAGCGAGGCGGGGGCTGCCGTCGTCGCGACGTATCACCGGACAGCGCCACCCGAGCGCGCAGGCGTCTCGTGGGTGCAGTGCGACGTCCGCGACTCCGCGGCGGTCGACAAGATGGTGAGCGAGGCGGCCGAGACGCTCGGCGGGCTCGATGTGCTGCTGCACGCGGCGGGCTTGTGGCAGCCCGGGATTCCCGGTCAGCTCACCGCTGAGGACATCGACTTCCTCGTCGACACGAATCTGAAGGCCACGATCTTTCACCAACCAGGCGGCGTACTCGGTGATGCGCAAAGACGGTGGCGGCCGGATCATCAACTTCGGCTCCGGCGAAGCCGTGACGGGAAGCCCGATCTCGGCTCTCTACGCCGCGACCAAGGGCGCCGTGTCGGCATGGACGCGATCCGTCGCGCGTGCGTGGGCGGCGGAGAAGATTTCGGCGATCGCGCTTGCGCCTGCCGTGCAGACGCCCGGCGCGGACCGGCTCCGCGAATTCCTCGGGCCTGCAGCCGCAGAGTTCATCGACCAGGAGATCAAGAAGACGATCCCGCTCGGAGGCGCACTTGGGGATCCGGTCGACGACCTCGGACCGACGCTGGTGTTCCTGTGCAGCGAGGGTTCCCGCTTCATCACCGGGCAGCTGATCGCGATCGACGGCGGCCTGGTGATGTTGGGCGCATAGAAGAGTGCCGACTTGAGGTGTACCTGCCGTAGCCGGGGCGCACTACGCTCTGATCGATGACCGACGAGCATCCCGAAGGAACCGAAATCGGCGATCGTTCGCGCGTCGTCGAGGGGTTCCTTTCTGTGTTGCATGACGAGGACTGGCATGCAGCGAGCCTGGCAATGGATGAGAACATCGTCTATCACAACGTCGGCTACCCGATCATCAAGGGGCGCCGAGGCGTAATGAGATTCTGGCGGCGCATCTTCGACCGGCCAAGCGGCGGCTTCGAGGCCAAGATCCACCGGATCGCCGTCGAGGGCGTGTCTGTGCTCACCGAGCGCACCGATGTGATGGTCTTTGGGCCGTTCATATTGCAGATCTGGGTGTGCGGTGTGTTCGAGGTTTGCAACGGCAAGATCACTTTGTGGCGTGACTATTTCGACGTTCTTGACATGGCCAAGGCTGCGCTGCGCGGTGTGGCCGGAATGGCCATCCCGCCGCTCCAGCGACTCACCTCGTGCGCTCGTACGCAGTGGTCAGGTACTGCACGGTCCGATCGAGGCCGGGCACGATCTCGGTGATCTCGATTTCTCCGACCGCGAAGCGCCCGAGTAGCCCGTATGCGACGTTGGAAACGATGGCGTCCATATCGCGAACGAACTCTGGGTCGGCGTCGGCGAGCACCTCCATCACGGCGGGCACCACGGCGTCGAAGCCGCGACGGACCAGCTTCTTGCCGCCTGGCGCGGTACGCGCTCGGAAGTAGGCCTTGAGCATCGCGGGGTGGCGCTCCCACGGCTCGAAGATCGTGCGCAGCACGCGCATCAACCCGAGATAAATCGACTCGTCGGTGTCGTGTGGCTTGGTCAAACCCGAGTACCGGTTCTCTTCCATCCAGCAGTCGAGCGCCGCCAGGATCAACTCGTCGCGCGTGCCGTATCGCTTGTAGATGGTCGCCAGCGAGGTGCGGGCGCGCCGCGCGACCTCGCGCAGTTGCACTGCGTCGTAGCCCTCGGTTTCGAGTAACTCGACCACGATGTCGAGGATTCGGTCGGTACTAGCCACTTCTGCGAACACCCTTGCCGTCCATGGGTAACCAAGTTACTGTAACACCGTTACGCACGCAACGAAGCGAGGTTCGATGGGGTCTTTGGACGGCAAGGTCGCCTTCATCACCGGGGTGGCGCGCGGACAGGGGAGAAGCCACGCCGTGCGGCTCGCCGCCGACGGCGCCGCCATCATCGGCGTGGACATCTGCGCGGACATCGCCTCCAACGGCTACGCGATGGCCAGCCGCGACGAGCTCGACGAGACGGTCGCATTGGTGGAGACCGAGGGCGGCAAGATGGTCGGCTCGGTCGCCGACGTCCGCGAGTTTCATCAACTCAAAGCCGCGCTCGACGCGGGGGTGGCGCAGTTCGGTCGGCTGGACATCGTGCTGGCCAATGCGGGCATCGCTGCGATGGCGTTTCGGGAGCTGACCGACGACGAGGATCTCGAAATGTGGACCGATGTCCTCAACGTGAACCTCGTCGGTGCGTACCACACTGCGAAGGCCGCGGTACCGCATCTCATCGCCGGGGGACAGGGCGGATCGATCGTATTCACCAGCTCGACAGCCGGATTGCGGGGTTTCGGCGGACTGCAGGGTGGCGGGCTGGGGTACGCGGCGTCCAAACACGGACTCGTCGGGCTGATGCGTACGCTCGCCAATGCGCTTGCGTCGCATAGTATCCGGGTCAACACAGTCCATCCGACCGCGGTGAACACCATGATGGCCGTCAACCCTGCGATGACCTCGTTCCTGGAGCACTATCCAGACGGCGGCCCGCACCTGCAGAACCCGATGCCGGTCGAGCTCTTGGAGCCCGAGGACATCAGCGCCGCGATCGCCTACCTCGTTTCCGACGAGGCCAAGTACGTCACCGGGGTCACCTTCCCCGTCGATGCCGGCTTTTGCAACAAGTTATGAGCAACAACGAATCTCGGCCAGGCCGGGTCGCCGGCAAGCGGGTCCTGATCACCGGGGCGGCACGGGGGATGGGCCGCAGTCACGCGGTGCGGCTTGCCGAGGAGGGCGCCGACCTCATCCTGGTCGACATCTGCGAGTCGCTGCCGGAGTTGGAGTACCCACTTTCAACACGTGAGGATCTGGCCGAAACGGCGCGGCTGGCCGAAAAGCACGGTAGTCGGGTGATCACGCATGTGCTCGATGTCCGCGACTCGGAGGCGTTGGCGGCTGCTGTCGGCGACGGGGTTGCGCAACTGGGTGGGTTGGATGCCTCGGTGGCCAACGCCGGTGTGCTGACCGTGGGTACCTGGGACCAGACGACACAGAAGCAGTGGCGAACGGTGTTGGACGTCAACCTGATCGGCACGTGGAATACGTGTGCAGCCGCGATTCCACATCTCGTGGAGCGGGGCGGCAGCCTGGTCAACGTCAGCTCGTCCGCGGGCCTGAAGGGCACGCCGCTGCACCTGCCGTACACGGCGTCCAAACACGGTGTGGTCGGCCTGAGCCGCGCCTTGGCCAACGAGCTTGCCGCACAGAATATTCGGGTCAACACGGTTCATCCGACCGGTGTCGAGACGGGTATGCGACCCGAGAACCTTCAGGAAATCCTCACCGAGAGGCGCCCAGATCTGATCCCGATCTTCCTGAATGCCTTGCCTGCGCTCATGGCGGAAGCCGTCGACATCAGCAACGCGGTGCTGTTCCTGGTGTCCGACGAGTCGCGCTATGTGACAGGTCTGGAGTTCAAGGTCGACGCGGGGGTGACGTTGCGATGACGACAGTCGGCGCCGATCGCTCCGAGCGCGGCAGACGCGCGTTCGCGGAGGTGATGACCTTCGCCGCGCCAGAGGACTCAACCCCGGCGACGGAGCACGGCCTGATCGACTTCGTGTTCGGCGAGGTATGGTCGCGTCCGACGTTGAGCAGGCGGGATCGCCGCTTCGTGACGCTGCCGTGCGTGGCGGCGGCCGACACAGAAGAGCCGCTGCGGGACCATGTGTACGCAGCGTTGAACAGCGGCGATATCAGCATCGCCGAAATGCGGGAAACCGTCTTGCATTTCGCGGTGTACAGCGGCTGGCCGAAGGCGTCGCGCTTCAACATCGTGGTCGACGAGCAGTGGGACCGCATCCACCGCGAGCGCGGACAGACCGTGCCGCCGCCCGACCCACTCTTGCCACTGGTCACACCGAGCGACCCGGAAGAGCGGCTGTTGACCGGCGAGCAATCATTCAGAGACATCAACTGCATACCCTTCGCGCCGATACGCGATAACCCGTATTCCGGCGCCGGCATTCTGAACTTCGTATTCGGCGAGATGTGGCTGCGGCCGGGACTCGGCATGAAGGAACGTCGTCTCATCACGGTGGCGTGCGTGGCGTTCCAGGACGCACCCATTCCGATTCTGAGCCACGTCTACGCAGCGCTCAAGAGTCGCGATGTGTCCCTCGACGAAATGGACGAAGTGGCTTTGCATTTCGGCGCCTACTACGGCTGGGCGAAGGCGTCGCACCTGAACCAGGTGATCGGCGAGCAGAAGCAGCGCGTGCTCGACGAGTGGCGGGCGGAGGCGCAATGACGTCGGACGTGCTCAGTGTGCCCAGTGGGCTTTTGATCGGCGGCGAACGGATCACCGACGGGTCCGGTGGGACGCACGCCCACATCTATCCGGCGACGGGGCGGCCCAACGCCCACATTCGATTGGCCGGCCCAGACGATATCGACCGTGCGGTCGCGTCGGCGTGGGAGGCCCATCGAGAATGGATGTCGCTGACCGTCGATCGCCGCCGCGACCTGCTGGTCGACCTCGCCGACGCGGTTCGTGAGAACCTCGACGACCTGGCTCGTCTCAATGTTCACGACTACGCGGTGCCGATCTCCTTCGCAGGCAATGCAATCCTGCTCGAACGGTTCCTCCGTCATTTCGCCGGCTACATCGACAAACTCCACGGCGCCACCACGCCGGTGACCGGTTCCTTCGACATCAACCTGATCGAGCGCGAGCCGTACGGCGTCGTCGGCGTCATCACGCCGTGGAACGGTTCACTCGTCGTGAGCGGATCGTGTGTTGCGCCGGCCCTCGCCGCGGGTAACGCGGTCGTGCTCAAGCCGTCGGAAGTGGCACCGCTGGCCGCCCTGCGGTTCGGCGAACTGTGTATGGACGTCGGCCTGCCTGCGGGGTTGGTCAACGTCGTACCCGCGGGGCCCGAGGGCGGCGACGCTCTTGTGCGCCACCCAGGGATCCGCAAGATCCACTTCACCGGCGGCGACGCCACCGCCCGCAAGGTACTTCAGTCCGCGGCCGCCAATCTGACGCCCGTGGTGACGGAACTCGGCGGCAAGTCGGCCAACATCATCTTCGGCGACGCCGACCTCGATGCCGCGGCGATGCTGTCGGCGCATCAAGGTCCACTCATGCAGTCGGGGCAGAGCTGCGCATGCGCCAGCCGCGTGCTGGTGCACGAATCGGTCCACGACGCGTTCGTCGAGAAGTTCGTCGCCGTCATCCAGGCGTCGACCATCGGCGACCCGCTCGATCCGCAGGTGGTGTGCGGCCCTGTGATCAGCCAGAGCGCGGCCGATCGCATCCTCGCTGTGATCGAGCAGGCCGTCACCCAGCGCTCGGGTGAGCTGATCGTCGGAGGCAAACGCCTGGGCGGTGAACTGGCGCAAGGTTACTACATCGAGCCGACGGTCTTCATCGGCGTCGACAACGCATCCGCGCTGGCCCAGACCGAGACCTTCGGGCCGGTTGTTTCCGTAATCAAATTCAGTGACGAGGCGGAGGCGGTACGTGTCGCCAACGACACGAACTACGGCCTGAACGCCTTCGTCCAGACCACCAATCTGAGCAGGGCGCACCGGGTCGCGCGCCAGCTCGAGGCCGGGTCCGTATGGATCAACACGTTCAGCGACATTTCCCCGCAGGGCCCGTACGGCGGCTGCAAGCAGAGCGGGTTCGGCCGCACCGGCGGCCTCGAAGGACTGCACGAATTCCTGCAAGTCAAGAACATTCGCATCGGCATGCGGTGAAGATGATGGGCAACGTCACGGAGGAGGGCCTATGACGGGGCGGGTCGCACGCAAGGTCGCGTTCGTCACCGGCGCAGCACGCGGCCAAGGCCGTAGTCATGCTGTGCGGCTGGCGCAGGAAGGCGCCGACATCATCGCAGTCGACATCTGCCAACCCTTTTCCGACTCACCGGCCCCGCCTGCGACTCCCGAAGATCTTGCAGAAACCGCTGACCTCGTCAAGGCACAGAATCGGCGGATCGTCACCGCCGAGGTCGACGTCCGCGTCTACGACGCGGTGAAGGACGCCGTCGACAGCGGCGTCGAGCAGCTCGGCGGGTGGACATCATCGTCGCCAACGCGGGCATTGGCACGGTCGGAACTCGACTCGACCGCATGAAGGAGGACGTCTGGCAGGAGATGATCGACGTCAACCTCAGTGGGGTGTGGAAGTCGGTGAAGGCCGGAGTCCCGCATCTGCTGGCCGGCGGCCGGGGCGGCTCGATCATCTTGACCAGTTCGGTCGCAGGCCTGAAAACGTACCCGCACACCGGCCACTACGTAGCAGCCAAACATGGTGTGGTCGGGCTGATGCGGACCTTCGCCGTCGAGCTCGGCGCGCAGTCCATCCGCGTCAACTCCGTGCATCCGACCCACGTGAACACGCCACTGTTGCTCAACGAGAAGACATTCCGGATGTTTCGGCCCGAGTTGGAAAATCCTGGCCCCGACGACATGGCCCCGGTCTGCCAGAGTTTCCACATCCTGCCCATTCCGTGGGTGACCGCCGAAGACATCAGCAACGCGGTGCTCTTCCTTGCCTCTGACGAGGCCCGCTACATCACCGGCGTTGCGCTTCCCGTCGACGCAGGCAGCTGCCTGAAGTAAGCGTTTCGAAAGGATCACCAAGGCATGACAATTGCGCCCGACACCGAGGTGTACTACGACCCCTACGACATCAACATCGTGCACGACCCCTACCCGGTCTACGCGCGGCTGCGGGACGAAGCGCCGATCTACTACAACGATCCCTATGACTTCTGGGCGATCTCCCGGCACGCCGACGTGGAAAAGGCGCTGGCGGACTGGAAAACCTTCTCCAACAGCAGAAGCGACATCCTCGAACTGGTGAAGTCGAAGTTCGACATGCCGCCCGGAGTGATGATGTTCCAGGACCCGCCCATGCACACCATGCTGCGCGGGTTGATGTCGCGGGTCTTCACCCCGCGGCGGATGGCGGCGATCGAGGACCAGATCCGGCAGTACTGCGTCCGTTGCCTGGATCCCCACGTCGGCTCGGACGGATTCGACATCATCGCCGAGCTGGCGTCGATGATGCCGATGCGGGTGATCGGGATGTTGTTGGGAATTCCCGAAGAACAGCAGATCGATGTCCGCGACGCCAACGACGCGAACCTGCGCACCAAGCCGGGTAGGCCCATGAAGGTCGCCGACGCCGACGCGATTGCCGACGGGCGCATCTACGCCGACTACGTCGACTGGCGCGCTAAGAACCCGTCCGACGATCTGATGACCGCGCTCCTCAATGTCGAGTTCGAAGACGAGAACGGGGTGACCCGAAAGCTCACCCGCAAGGAGGTGCTGCACTACACCCAGGTGGTGGCGGGAGCAGGCAACGAGACGACGGGCCGACTCATCGGCTGGCTTGCGAAAGTCCTTGCCGAACACCCGGATCAACGCAGGGAGGTGCGCGAAGACCGGAGCTTGCTGACGCGCACGGTCGACGAGACCCTTCGCTTCGAACCGACGGGCCCGCACATCGCACGATGGATGACACAAGACTTCGAGATCTACGACACCACCGTGCCCGCCGGCAGCGCGATCCTGCTGCTGTTCGGTGCCGCCAACCGTGATCCCCGGCGATACTCCGATCCCGACACGTTCGACATCCATCGCGACAACATTTCGCATATGACGTTCGGCAAGGGTGTGCATTACTGCCTCGGCGCGAATCTGGCCCGGCTGGAGGGCACGGTCGCTCTTGACGAGTTGCTCAACCGCTGGCCCGAATGGGACATCGACTACGAGACGGCACGGCTTGCGCCGACCTCGACCGTCCGCGGCTGGGAAGAGCTGCGGCTGGTTCTGCCGTGAAGCAACTGCATCACGTCGTGATGCAGAGCCATTCGGCGCAGACCTTCCTCGCCTTCCTCACCGATGTCGTCAGCATGGAGGTCCAGTTCCAGATGCGCGTGCCCAGCCAGGTGCTGGAGGCGACGTTGGGCTGGCCCCCGTCCGATGGCGCAGACGTGACGATGCTCGGCAGCGGCGCCGCCGGCCTGATCGAGGTGCTCGACGTGCCCCAGCACTTGCGGGGACGTCGCACCCGAAGGGCTCGCCGCGCTGTCGTTTCTGACCGAGGACTTTGACGGTACCCACGACAGGGCGATGACCTTCGCTTCTGACGTCACCCGCTTCGAAGCCGGGTTTCCCGGCGTCGAGCTGTTCTTCTGCACCATGGCCGGTGTGCCGATCGAATTCGCGGGCGGCTATGCCCCAGAACAAAATTCGGAGAACAGCGACGCCACGAACTCCTGAGTTCGGCGCCGCGAGGCACTGCGTGTGTCCGCGTCCTGTCCGAGTGGCACTACGCGAACAGCGAGATCGGTAACTCCCGCGTCCCGGTAGCGGCACAGCCGGGCGAGGACAGCTGATTCGTCGCCCGCCGCCATGGTGTCGCCGACGTCTTGTGCGTCGCCGTGTTCGAGCAGCCGGACGTAGTTGGGGGAGAAGTCGGCATGGCCGAGCACCTCGCTGGCGTAGGAGCGGGCGTCACCGACTTCGTCTGTTGCGCACAGTGCGACGGGAACGCCTGCGACGACCCGGGTTTTCGACCGGCCCGCCGCCGTCGCCGCCTTCGTGATGCTGGGTACCACGTAGTCGCCGATCGCTCGCTCGTCGGCCATCCACAGGATCGTTCCGCCCGTGCGCTCGCCCGCGATCCGCAGCATCGTCGGCCCGAGCGCAGCGATGAGAACAGGCACCTCGTACGCGTCGGTCACGTCGACCGGGCTGTGCACCCGGAAGCTGTCGTTGTCGACGGCCACCGCGCCGGGACCTGCGAGTGCGGCGTCCAGTACGTCGAGGTAGTCGCGGACAAATCGCGCAGGCCGATCATAGGGGAGTCCGAGCTGGCCGTCGACGATCCAGTGGTGAGACGGGCCGACGCCGAGCGCGAACCGGCCCGCGCATGCGACCTGGGTGGTCAACGCCTGCTGCGCCATGATGAGTGGGTGACGGGTCTGGATGGGTACGACCGCTGTTCCGATCTCGATCCGCTCGGTGACCTGCCCGAGCAGCGCGACGGCCGTCATCGCGTCGAGATAGCCGGGCACCTGCGGGATCCAGAAGGAGGCGAAGCCCTGGCTTTCGGCCGATTTTCCGTCGTCGAGCAGCCCGGTCAGCCGGCCTGCACGGGGGCGCTCCTTGTCGGAGCCGACCATCAAGCCGATCCGCATCCAAACCTCCTACGGCACATAGCGATCCCATTCATAGGGCACTACGGTGTGAAACGGCGCCGCGAAGAGCGGTGGGATTCCTTGGTCGCTCCACCGCGTCTCGAAGGCAGGGCGCAGTCGTTCAGCCGTGAGAACGGGGTCCCCGTCGAGGAAGTAGTACGAAATCATCTGGCCCGCAGGCGCGCTCGCCAATCTGGCGTCGACCACCCGCGACGTGGCAGACCAGACACCCGCGACGCCATCGATGTCGGCCAGCTGCGGCGGCGCCGACGCGTTGGCCTCCAGCAGGAGGTACACCCCTCGGGCCGGCCACCACGGCAGCACGTCGGCACCGATCTTGACCCGCGCAGAGGCTGTCTTTTCACCGACCTCATAGATCCCGCGCTCGACGGGAGGTAGCAGCGGCAGTTTGCGGCCGGCGTCACCGAGCGCCCTGGAGAGTTCGAGAAAACCCTTCATTCCGCCGAGGTCGCTGAAGAAGTACGTCATCACGTGATCGATCGCGTCATAGCGGCCGGTGCTCGCGGCACGTGCGGACCGGCAGGCAGGCGTCGACACCAATCTCAGGGATGCACGTACGTCCGATAGCCGGTGCTGTTCGGGCCGATGGTCGAGCGTGTGCCAACGCAGGTACTCGGCATCGGTGCCATCCGGATGGCGGGTAGCCATCGACACGAACAGTGTGGTGATGTCGCCACCACCGGTCGCCAAGACTTCGGCGACGTCATCCGAGGGTCTGCCGGGTAGCTGCATCAGGATCCCTTCACGATGTCGAATCGACTTGGTGCAACGGGATTTCAGGGTGCCGGGCCGCGATCATCTGGCGGAAACCGTCCCGCCACGGCACCTTCGTCCTGCCGAGTACCTCGTGCATCCGGGTCACGTCGGGCCACAGCGCCGTGTGCGCATCAGGGGTGTATTCGAAGACGGGCTCGACGCCGACCAGCTCGCCCATGAACGTGCAGTACTCCTCGACGCTGACGGTTTCGCTGCCCGCCCAGTTGACGACGACCGGCGGAGTATCGGCGACCTCCATTGCCCGGATCCCGAACTCGACGTAGTCGTCCTCGTAGATCGGGTTGTAGTTGTTCGGCTTGTCAGGGTGTAGCCGTACCGGCTTGCGCGCCAGCATCGCATCGAGGCGATCCGCCGGTGCGCCACCCTGCGGGCCATAGGTGGAGCAGATGCGGATGATCGTGAGCGGAATGTCGAAGCGATGCGCGACCCAGGTGCACACCGCCTCTGCCGCCACTTTCGAGAAGCTGTAGTTCGGCCGCAACGGCACGCCTGGCGGATCAGTTTCTCGCAGTGGGCGCCTGCCCTGGTAGCCGTAGATCGATCCGGTCGAACAGAACACGAAGCCGCTCGCGGACCGGCAATGGTAGAGCAATTCGGCCGAGTTGTGCGCGTTCGTCTCGACACGGCGGCTCCAGTCGCCGGTGCCGGAGTCGACCGCGGCGTGGAAGACATAGTCGAAATCGTTCGGCAGATCCGAGAAATCGGGGTCGGCGATGTCGAGCACGACGGGCTTGATGCCGGCGTCGAGCAGTCTGCCCCGATCCGCCTGGTCCCGCAGCCGTGCGGCACCCCACACTTCGTTGCGCTCGGCCAGTGCCCGCGCGATGGGGAATCCGATCTTGCCGGTCGCACCGGTGATCAGAACCTTCGCCGAATCGAGCATCCCCTCAGACATAGCGCACTGCGGCAGAAATGTTAAGTACTTGATATGTTGTCCCTGTGCAGCTGACGTTCGACGACGAGGTCGAGGCATTCCGCGCCGAGTTCGTCGCATTCCTCGACGAGCACCTGCCGTCCGAGGTCGAGGCGACGTCGGAGCGGTCGCGCTCGACGGCGCACGTGCCGGAATGGGCGCGGCGCTGGCAGCGGATTCAGTTCGACCACGGCTGGCTGCTGCCGGGCAACCCGCCCGAGTTCGGCGGCCGCAACGCCGGAATCCTCGAGCAGTTCGTCCATCGGCAAGAACTCGCGCGTCGGCGCATCTACCACTGCTTCAACCCGCAAGGCGTCGGGATCATCGCGGCGTCTCTGCTGTCATTCGGAACTGAGGAGCAGAGGAGGCGGTGGGCCGCGCCGATTCTGCGTGCGGACATGACCGCGTCGCTTGGCATGAGCGAACCGGGCGCGGGCTCGGATCTTGCCGGCCTGAGCACGCGTGCGGTCGTCGACGGAGACCACTTCGTCGTCAACGGCCAGAAGGTCTGGACCTCGGGTGCGCATGACGCTGACGTCCTGCTCACCTTTGTCCGCACCGATCCGGACGCGCCGAAACACAAGGGGCTCAGCGCACTTCTGATTCCCACCGACAGCCCCGGCGTGGTGTGTCGGCCGTTCGCGTGCGTCTACGACCGAGACAGCCCGGATTTCAACGAGGTCTTCCTCACCGATGTGTGGGTGCCTGCCGAGAATCTCGTCGGCCCACTCAACGGTGGCTGGAAGGTGGCCAACGGATCGCTTGGCCACGAACGCACGATGATGTGGACGGCGTTCGCCAACAGGCTGGAACAGCTACTCGAGGATTACCGGCCCGACGGGGCGCTGAACCGGGACCGCTACGCGACCATCGCCATGGACTATCAAGCGCTGCGGCTGTTGGGCTCGGTGGCGCTCGGTCAGGCGGCGCGCGGCGAGCGGGACATACCCGGCATTTCGGCGCTGAAGCTGTTCGGATCCGAGGCAGAGCAGACTGCGTTCAGGCATGCTTTGGACGCGGCGGGCGTCGACGGACTGCGCAGCCCGACGCTCACCGCACCGTATAACCCTTACAGCCCAGACCTTTTCACCGGCAGCTGGTTCACCCGCTACATCGCCACCTACGCGGGCACCATTTCGGGCGGCACGTCGGAGATCCAGCGCAACATCATCGCTCAGCGGATCCTCGGCCTGCCCGCGCGCTGATTCACTTTGGGTGGGAGCGCCACCGCAATCGATTTGGTTTCCGTGTAGCCGTCGATGCCCTCGCGGCCGAGTTCACGTCCGTAGCCGCTGCCCTTCACGCCGCCGAACGGCGCGAAGGGATCCATCGTGTAGCCCTGGTTGACGCCGAACGTGCCGGTGCGGATGCGGGCGGCGATCGCCAGGCCGCGTTCGTTGTCCGCGGTGAACACCGACCCGGCAAGGCCGTATTGGGAGTCGTTGGCGATGTTCACCGCGTCGTCCTCGTCTGCATAGGGGATCACGGTCAGCACCGGACCGAATATCTCCTCCCGCGCGACCCTCATCGAATTGTCGGCATCGGCGAACAGCGTCGGCTGGACGTACCAGCCTCGATCCAACCCGTCGGGCATCGCGGTGCCGCCGAGGACCAGGCGAGCACCCTCGGCCTGGCCGGTCTCGATGTAGCCGCGCACCCGGTCCTGCTGACGCCGCGCGACCAGCGGGCCAACCTGCGTGGCGCTATCCGTCGGATCGCCCACCACCAACGACGCCATCTTGGCGGCCAACGCGTCGGTGAAGTCCTCCGCCCGAGCAGCCGGGACCAGGATGCGGGTCAATGCGTTACAGATCTGGCCGCTGTTGGACAGGCTCGCCGACCGCACGCTGGTCGCGACCGTGGCCGGCTCGGCGTCATCGAGGACGATCGCGGCGGACTTGCCGCCGAGCTCGAGGCTCACGCGGCGCAGGTCGGTGGCACACGCCGCGGCCACGGCCTTGCCCGCACTGGTGGATCCAGTGAACGAAACCTTGTCCACCCCAGGGTGTTTCACCAGCATCTCGCCGACGGAGGCATCCCCGGGCAGCACGCTGACCACGCCGTCCGGTAGTCCAGATTCGGCAATCATCTCCGCGAGCAGCAAGGCGTTCAACGGCGATTCAGGCGCGGGTTTGAGAACCATCGTGCAGCCGGCCAGCAGCGCTGGGATCAGCTTGGTGACGATCAGAAACTGCGGCATGTTCCACGGCACGATGGCGGCGACGACACCGACCGGCTCACGACGGATCGCAATGTCGGAGCCGTACAGCCCCGGCCTGGCTTCACGCCACGGATACGCCTCGGCCAGATCGCAGAACGCATTCATCATCGTCCACGGCAGTGCCACCTGGGCCCGCTGGGCGAAGCTGATCGGGGCGCCGATCTCAGAGGTGATGAGCGCGGCCATCTCAGAGCGCCTATCACCGTAGGTCTTGGCGAGCCTGCGTACGGTGTCAACGCGTTCGGCGGGTGATAGCCGCGGCCATGGCCCGGCGTCGAATGCCGCCCGCGCGGCCTCGACGGCCGTATCCACGTCGTCGGGCCCCGCGGCCGCGACGCGTGCCACCGGCAGTTCGGTGTGCGGCGAAATGACCTCGATGCGCCGATCGGTGCTCGCCGTTGCCCATTCACCGCCGATGAACAGCTCATTCTGACGCATGCGACGCCCCCTCGACGATGACGGAACCACAATATCAACTACTTGTGATTGTGGCCGCAAGCATATACCGTCGGCGCTACGCGAGTGGATAGGAGAAGCACATGCCTCGTTTCCCCAAACCGCCCGAAGGCAGTTGGACAAAGCACTATCCAGAGCTGGGCACCGAGCCGGTTTCCTACGAGGACTCGATCAGCCCCGAGTTCTACGAGACCGAACGTAAAGCGGTGTTCAAGCGGGCGTGGCTGAATGTCGGTCGCGTCGAGCAACTTCCGCGCAAAGGCAGCTACTTCACCAAGGAACTGAAGGTCGCCAACACCTCCATCATCGTGGTGCGCACCACTGCGGGCAAGGTCAAGGCGTATCACAACATCTGCAGGCACCGCGGCAACAAGCTGGTATGGAACGACATGCCACTCGAGGAAACCAGCGGCGTCTGCAGACAGTTCACCTGCAAGTACCACGCGTGGCGCTACGACCTCGACGGCAACCTCACCTTCGTGCAGCAAGAGGGCGAGTTCTTCGACCTGGACAAGAGCCGCTACGGCTTGGTGAGCGTGCACTGCGACGTGTGGGAGGGGTTCATCTTCGTCAATCTCTCGGATAAACCCGAGCAGCCGCTGCGCGACTTCCTCGGCCCGATGATCCTTGGCCTGGAGGGTTATCCGTTCGATCAGATGACCTCGCGCTTCTATTACCGCTCGGAGGTGAAGGCGAACTGGAAGCTCTACATGGATGCGTTCCAGGAGTTCTATCACGCACCAGTGCTGCACGCGAACCAGTCGCCGGCGAAGTATTCGAAGGCCGCCGCCGAAGCGGGTTTCGAGGCCCCGTACTACCGTATCGACGGTCCGCACCGGCTGGTCAGCACCTCGGGCATTCGCGCATGGGAGATGGACTCCGAGATGCGCAAGCCGATGGAGGACATCTGCCAGAGTGGGCTTTTCGGACCGTGGGACAAACCCGAACTCGGCAACATGCCCGCCGGCCTCAATCCGGCGAAATGCGATCCCTGGGGCCTGGATTCGTTCCAGCTGTTCCCGAATTTCGTGATTCTGATCTGGGGCCAGGGCTGGTACCTCACCTACCACTACTGGCCGACGTCGGTCAACTCACACATCTTTGAGGGCACGTTGTACTTCCCGCAGCCGCGCACGCCACGTGAACGCATCGCTCAGGAACTCGCCGCCGTCTCGTTCAAGGAGTACGGCCTGCAGGACGCGAACACGCTGGAGGCGACCCAGACGATGATCGAATCCGGTGTGGTGGACAAGTTTCTGCTGTGCGACCAGGAGGTACTCATCCGCCACCTGCACAGGGAGACCGCGGCATGGGTGGGCGATTACCAGCGCAAGACGGTGCGGGTGTGAGTGCGATGTCTGCAATGCTGCCAAGCGAATTCGCCGATCTGGAACGGTTTTGCCAGTGGTGTCTGCCGACGGAGGCCGAGCGCTATGCCAAGCGGCTGGCCAGTTCGATGGCCGAGATGCAGGCCTTCTATGACGCCATCACACCGCGGGCGGAAGAGGCGATCTCCTACTGCGACAAATTCCCCCTTGACGACATGCCGGAGGACGTCCTCAACCTGATGCATCTGCTGTACTCGATGATCATGGTGTCGTTTCCTGTCGAGTGCTGGAAGCAGCCGCGTGTCCCCGACTCCGGCGCTGCGTCGCTGGACTGCTTGTCCGAACCGATCCCGTGACCACCGTTCTGCACGCCGCTCGCTGGGCGGACGT
>Ga0134125_10003250_pt1 | contig 18863 bp, 16 predicted proteins | sample KB31751_FD_96464 | JGI IMG/M metagenome (GOLD analysis project Ga0134125, IMG submission 96464) | Terrestrial soil microbial communities with excess Nitrogen fertilizer from Kellogg Biological Station, Michigan, USA - KB3-175-1 | ecosystem: Environmental > Terrestrial > Soil > Unclassified ... | reverse complement strand
ATTCTCGGCCACAGATGAACACGGAGTAACACAGATCTAAAACTCGGATTTTATTCAGATCCCTTAAATCCGTGTCCATCTGTGGCCGAAATCTAAATCGCTAATACCTCAGTCAACGTCTGCATGCGTCAAGTATGTTATTGCCGTTTGAACCGGGTGTGCGCGTGCGCAGGTGGTTAATGATGGTGGAACCGTTTTAACGGTTTCCCGTTGCAGCAAGTCTAAAACCGTTAAAAACGGTTCAAGATTCGATCAGCTTCTCACCACCCGGTTGAAACCGGGGGTGAGAATGAGAGGAGTTGAATGTGTGGAATCATACGGAGTCTAATAATTATCAAAGACTGAGGGTTTCAATACTTCTATGATCACTATTCGCAGGGCAAACGAGCGGGGCCATTTCGATTTTGGATGGCTCGATACTTATCACACGTTTTCATTCGGTGATTACTACGATCCCAAATTCATGGGCTTCAGCAATCTGCGCGTAATTAACGAAGACCGGGTCGCGCGCGACACCGGATTTCCCACCCATGGCCATCGCGACATGGAAATCATCACCTACGTTTTAGAAGGAGCGCTGCAACACCGTGACAGTATGGGTAACGGCTCGATTATCCGTCCCGGCGATGTCCAACGCATGACGGCGGGAACCGGTGTGACGCACAGCGAGGCAAATCCTTCAGTGACGGATCCCGTCCATCTCTTACAAATTTGGATCCTGCCTGCGCGTCGAGGACTAAAGCCAGGCTATGAACAGAAGAATTTCGCGACTGCAGAGAAACTGAACCAACTTCGCGTGATTGCATCGAACGATGGGCGCGACGGCTCGGTCACGATTCATCAGGACGCGAGCATCTTCGCGAGCGTGCTCGAGCCAGACCATGAGTTGACCCACACACTCGCTAGTGGCGTCTAATGCAGACCGAAAAAGCTTTAGCCGCAGATTACGCAGATTACACTGATTGTTAGTTGTCGCTGACGAGCATTAGTCGTCAATTGGATATTCGTGTGCGGAAGATTTCCGAAGATCTCGACGTGTGATTTTGAAGTTGTGAAGAGCGAGATGCGATGATGATGCTCTCAATCGCCAGAGTTTTCAACCTCCCGGGTGTCGGCAGTGGCACGGGCGTCCCGCCCGTGAACGTTGCCCGGATTCAACCGACATCATGAGCGAGACGCTCATGCCACGACGATCATGAGCGAGACGCTCATGCCACGAGGGGTTCGCGTTTTCCATCTTCGTCGCAATCATTTATTCTCCTGAATTTCAGGTTTGGCTAAGACCCTGAATTGGTCACAGCGGTAAACTCGGCGCGTCCAGTCTCATCATGTCCGACAGCATCAATGGAAATCAGTCTCGTTGGTGGGCGTTGGGGTTGCTCTCGCTCGCAGAGTTGCTCGGTATGTCGCTTTGGTTCAGTGCCTCGGCGGTCGTCCCAGCGCTAAAGATTGAGTGGCATCTCGATGACTCTACCGCAGGTTGGTTGACGATCGCTGTCCAACTCGGCTTTGTAGCCGGCACGCTCGTCAGCGCGCTGCTCAACTTACCGGACATAATCAAGACTCGAAAATTGTTCGCGATCAGTATCTTTGCGGGGGCGCTAACCAACGCTGCCTTTGGTTGGTACGCTGATGGGCCGGCAAGCGCCATCACACTGCGCTTCCTCACGGGCATTTTCCTCGCGGGCGTTTATCCCCCGGGAATGAAAATCATGGCGACCTGGTTTCGTGCTCAACGTGGAATGGCGCTCGGCGTTTTAGTTGGCGCGCTCACGCTCGGCAAAGCTTCTCCATATCTCGTCAATGCTTTTGGGAGTTCTGATTGGCGCGCGAATGTTTTGGCGGTGTCGTTGCTCGCATCGCTCGGTGGAGTCGTCGTGTTGCTGTTCATCTCGGATGGTCCCTATGCACTTCCGAGAGCGATTTTCGATTGGAAGCAAGCGGCAAGAATTCTGAGCAACCGGGGAGTGCGTCTCGCAAATCTTGGTTACCTTGGACACATGTGGGAGTTGTATGGAATGTGGACCTGGGTGCCTGTCATGATTCGAGCGAGCCTGGCGATCAGTGGCGACAAACCCGTCCTTGCTGAAGTAGGCTCCTTCATGGTGATTGGAAGTGGCGCGGCGGGCTGTGTAATAGCAGGGCTGGTTGCTGATCGAGTCGGCCGGACAATTGTTACTTCGTGGGCCATGGCTATCAGCGGCGCCTGTTGTCTGGTAGTCGGATTGTTTTTTGGCGGCAACCCGTGGCTGTTGCTGCTCGTGGCAATAATTTGGGGCGCGAGTGTCGTCGCCGACTCGGCTCAGTTCTCAACTTGTGTGACAGAGTTGGGTGATCCCCGTTACGTGGGGACTGCGCTCACGATTCAGATGTGCATGGGATTTCTTTTGACTACGATCTCAATTGAGCTCATTCCGCAATTGTTGAAGCTGGTCGGTTGGCCTTACGTATTCATCATTCTTGCACCCGGCCCGTTATTCGGTGTTATCTCGATGCTGCGACTGCGCGCCTTACCTGAGGCCGTCCGAATCGCGCAAGGCAGAAGATGAACGGACATCCGCAGATTACGCCGATTACACAGATGTTTCGTTGAATCTCGGTTTCGTTGTCCGTCAAATTTACTGCTGATCGATGAAATTTGCGGTGGTGTTGTGCCAGCTAAATCTGAACGCAGAATCCGCGGCCAACTCAGATTGCAAAGTACGTCAGACAATTCCCCATCGACCTGAATTGCCATTCAACCAAACATCTGTGTAATCTGCATAATCTGTGGCTAAGCTCTTGGATCTACTTATGGAACTAAAAGAACGAGCTCGGAAAATAATCAGCGTCTTGAAGCGTAGCTATCCGGACGCAAAGTGTTCGCTCAATCACTCGAATCCGTTCGAGTTGTTGATCGCCACCATACTCTCCGCGCAGTGCACCGACGAGCGAGTTAACATCGTTACTGCCGACCTCTTCCGAAAGTATCGACGTCCGGAAGACTATTTAAAGGTCCCGGCTCGTCAACTGGAGAAGGACATTCGCACGACAGGTTTTTTTCGGAACAAGACGAAGTCAATCCAAGGCACGGCTCGCGCGCTCACGGAAGATTATGGCGGCAAAGTTCCCGAGACCATGGATGAGCTGCTCGAGCTGCCCGGTGTCGCTCGAAAGACTGCGAATGTGGTTTTGGGAAATGCTTTTGGAATCAAGGCTGGCGTAGTCGTCGATACACACGTGTCGCGTCTGTCACACCGGCTTGGCTTCTCAGAAGAGAAGACGGCTGAGAAGATTGAGCAGGATCTAATTGGCTTGGTGCCCCGAAAAGACTGGGTAATCTTCCCGCACCTGATGATTTATCACGGCAGGAAAGTCTGCAAAGCTCGTAATCCCCTTTGTGCCGAATGCCAGATTGAGAAATTCTGTCCCTCGTCCTTCTTGAAGACAGGCGAGATGCCCGGCTCGTGAGCGACACACGCGCGTGGCACGGGCGTCCCGCCCGTGGGCTCTGTCTTAGAGGCTGCTTATATATTTGGCGTATCGCTGGGGGCACACCCACGAGCGGGACGCTCGTGCCACGTACCTTTACGTCCACGTTTGGTGAATCCTCACAAGCTGGCTAGAATCATCAAGCTCTTCAATTCTTACTATCTTGCTGGCATAGATGGTCCTTCTTGCCCTCCACGACGACTGTCTGCGTCCCGCCGTTAGGACGCCCGTTAACGCATGAGTTATCGCTTCCCCTGGCATCGGCTCTCGGATGAGCAATTGCTCGAAACGCGCATCTGCGACTTGACCATCAAGATTCGCCGGTCGTTCCTCGAGCCTCACATAAAACGCCTTTACGACGAGTTGAATGGTCGCGGCATACGCTTCAAGCCACATGTTTGGCTTTCCGAAGAATGGTTTTCGCCGGACGGAGTGCCGGGCATCGCGATTCCGTTCTACCTCGCGCACCCCCGTCTGATGCGGCTGGAACGCAAGCAAATGCTCGAAGTCGAAGGCGGCACCGACACCGAATGCATGCGCATTCTTCGTCATGAAGCCGGACATGCTTTGGACACTGCTTTTCGACTTCACTTCAAGCGAAGATATCGCGAGCTATTCGGGTCGTTCGCGCAGCCCTATCCCGACTTCTACAAACCCAAGCCCAAGAGTCGCAAGTTCGTGCTTCATCTGCGGGCCTGGTATGCGCAGGCGCACCCGGCTGAAGATTTCGCCGAGACTTTCGCCGTGTGGTTGACGCCACGCTCGCTCTGGCGGCGCCGTTACAAAGGCTGGCCCGCTTTGCACAAGTTGGAATACATCGACGAGTTGATGACTGAGCTCGCCGGCACAACTCCCAAGAACCGAACTCGCACTAAAGTCGATCCGCTGTCGGTTATCAAAACAACTCTTCGCGATCATTACGAGCGCAAGCGTGAAAGATACGATTTTCAATACCCGGCAGTTTATGATCGAGACCTTAGTCGCATCTTCTCAGATGAGCCCCGGCATCGTTCAAAGCCAAGCGCAGCAAGTTTCCTCCGAACCATCCGCCGCGAAGTTCGACAAATAGTCGCTGACGGAACGGGCGTTCACCAGTACACTATTGATCACGTGCTTGAGAACATGATCGATCGCTGCAAAGAATTGAAGCTGCGTGTTACCACCCCCAAGCGAGAAGCGCGAAGGCGTGTGATGATAGTCCTGACAGTTCAGGTGATGAACGTTTTGCATTCAGGCTATCATCGGATTGCGGTTTGACCTGCAGTACGGGCCTTATGAGTTTCGAGCCGAAAAAGAAACTTCGGATCATCGTGCTTGTTCACGAGGACCTTATCCCTCCCGACTCTCTCGATGGACTCAGCAGCAAGGAAGCTCTGGAAGTAAAAACCGAGTACGACGTGATCTCCACGCTTAAGAGCATGGGTCACGAAGTCTATCCCGTTGGTTTGTACAATCAACTCAATGTCATCGGTAACGCGTTACTCGAACACAAGCCTCACATAGCGTTCAACCTGCTCGAAGAATTTCACGGCTACCCACTGTACGACCAGCACGTCGTTAGTTACCTCGAGTTAATGAAGCAGCCTTACACTGGCTGCAATCCACGCGGCTTGACGCTCGCTCACGATAAAGCGCTCACCAAGATGATTCTTGCTTATCATCGCATTCAGGTCCCGAACTTTGCTGTCTTCCCACTGCATCGCAAAGTAAATCGTCCCAAGCGTCTCAAGTTTCCGTTACTCGTCAAATCTATCAGCGAGGAAGGCTCGGTCGGAATTGCTCAAGCTTCGGTGGTGCACGACGATGAAAAGCTCGCGCAACGAGTCGACTTCATCCACCGCCAAAACAAGACCGATGCGATCGCGGAGCAGTACATCAAGGGCCGCGAAATCTACGTCGGCGTCATTGGAAACACAAACATACAGACTTACACACCCTGGGAGCTGGTGATGGAGAAGCTGCCTGAGGGCGCAGAGAATATTGCGACGCTGAAGATTAAGTGGGATCCTGCTTACCAGGAAAAGGTCGGCGTAGCTACGCGCGCGGCCGAGCTCACTCCTGAACAATTGAAGACTATCGAGCGCTTGTCGAAACGCATTTATAAATACCTGTTTTTGAGCGGCTATGCGCGATTGGACTATCGCATGACTGACGAAGGGCAGTTCTTCTTGCTTGAGGCGAATCCGAATCCACAGATCGCGCGCCAGGAGGATTTTGCTGACTCAGCCGAGCATGTGGGTGTTCCTTACGAACAGCTGCTGCAAAAGATTATGACGGTGGGCCTGAATTATCACCCTACGTCAGCGTGAGTACAACAGGCTGCCAGCCTGTTGCTGGTTTATCGCCTCTCGACGTTTCCAGGTAAATGACTGGTGACCTACCAGATTTGCCATATTATCAGTTGCCATTTTGCATTTCTAAGATTCTGTTGTATCAAACACGCCTTTGGGTTCAGATTGACCGTATTGGTGTTCCCGCATGGGACATCGATGGGCTGGTCCAAGCTACGAGATATCGTACAAATACTTTTGTGACCACTTTCAGTCCGGTTTTGACCGAACAAGAACGAGTTATCACGAAACAGTCACATTGCCGCTTGTAACACAAAGATCACGTCCGTAGAATCACTCCCGAACTCAAGCATTACTCCTCATCAAGCAGTTCAAATTTATTCAGGAGAAGCGGCCTTTTAATGAAATCTAACTATGTCCCCCGTGCGCTTGTCGTGTGCTGCGCCTGCGCCCTCTTTTCTATCTCGGTTTTCGCGCAATCTTCAGTCAACCGTTCACAAGCCAACAAACAGATCGTCGCAATCGGCGAACCCGTGTATGTGGTCAACGATGATCCAGTGATCGTCTCAGAAGCGGGACCTGCGACTGTTCGTTCGTTCGAAGAGCCAAAGCCCGCCAAATCGATCTTAAGCACAGCCGCTCTTTCGCTCGCGAGAGTTCAGCCAATGCTGTCGGCAGCTATCGAGCAGCGATTAGGTGCACCATATCACTGGGGTTCAGAAGGACCGAACACGTTTGATTGTTCAGGATTTGTCTGGAGCAGCTTCCAGGCTATCGGAATAGACTTCGAACGCGGCAGCGCGCGCACCTTATGGTCACGATTTGAAGCTCCGACTCCGGAAGAGACTTACAAGTTTGGCAATCTGGTCTTCTTCAGCAACCAAACTCACGTCGGCATCGTTGCGGACGAGAAGGGTTTCTATCACGCTTCACGCCATCACGGCGTTGTTTATGCTCCGTTCAATGATTATTGGCTAAAACGGATTGATGGATTCCGCCGCGTGCCGATGTCGGCGAGTGGAGATCAGACTATCCCGCTCGTTACAAAGAAGCTCGCTGAGCAATAATTACCGGAACACGGGAATGACAGGAAGCCGTCATCGAGGAATCGATGGCGGCTTCGTGGTGTACGGCTCCGTTTAAGAATGAAGCCGCTTCGATGTGGCTACTTATTTCGTGTTCAAGGGCGGCATAAATCCGGCGCGATGATCTTCGTCCCGCGCTTCCCATACGACCGAAATCTTGTCGATGGCGACGTAGCATAATCGACGGTCTTGATCTTTCAAGTGAAGAACTCCGTCTTCGACCTTGATGATCTCGCCGCGCAAGCTGGAAGCGCCGCCACAGAAAATATCCACCTTCCGACCGGTCATCTTCGCGAGAAAGTCTTTCATAATCCCTTGCCTGTATCTTTATCTACTTTCTTCCACTTCTTAAAGGTGATCTTCACGAGTGGAAGCACGTCAAAATCATCCTGCTGGCGTCGTTCGAATGTCAGGAGGTCATAATATCCGCACCGGCTGGTAAGGGGAAACTCCCTGCACACGGCTGGGCGCGCGTGATAGATCGTACAGCGGCGCGTCTTCGGATCGAGGAAATGACAAGCGAGTCCAAAGATCGGATCCTTCTTGCGGCGCAGGATACGTTCTTTTTCCCACAACTTCGTAAATCGTGAGATTGCAGTTTCGACGGTGATACCAAAATGCTTGGCAAGTCGCTTAACGTCACGCTTGGTAACCTGCACGCGGTCGTAAATCGAGCAGCAATACGCCGGGCATTTGTCACAATTGAAGTAGCTTCGTTTCGACTCGTCGGTAATTGTTTGGGACATAATGAAGTAATTAGCAATCAGTAATCAGCAATCAGTAAATCAGTAATTAGCAATCAGTAATCAGCAATCGTAGTTAGGGCGTTCTAGAATTCAAGATTTGACTTGTGAGGCTAAGTTAACAGACCGCGACTCAAAGTTGAACTCTAAACGCCAGTGTTCGTAATGAACTGATTACTGATTACTGATTACTGATTACTGATTACTGATTACTGATTACTGATTACTGATTACTGATTTACTGATTACTGATTACTGATTACTGATTACTGATTACTGATTACTGACAGCTTCTTTTACCGTCGCTTTGATTTCTTGTATTCCGACACGAGCAAGTTCATAAACTCTTCGCGGCGGTCATAAAGGCGCTTGGGTTCGCGGGGTTCGTGAATGGCCAGCGAGTACGCGGTGATGATTGGAAGCGCGACGGTCGAATCCAGGTAGCAAACTACCGCGTCGGGCAAACGATCCGGATCCACCTTGCCCCATGACACAGCCTCGCCCGGTGTTGCGCCTGAAAGGCCGCCAGTATCGGGTCGCGCATCGGTTATTTGCAGAAAGTAATCATGGCCACGTTCATCGATACCCAAAACTTCCTGGATCTGAGGTTCGGTCTGAAGCAAAAAGTTCTTCGGAGAGCCGCCACCGAGAATGAACACGCCTGACTGTCCTTTCTTCTTCTTCTTACCACCCTTCTGCTTAATCGTGTTCCGCTTCGCTGCCAGCACGATTGAGGCAGTCTCATTTACATCGAGTGAAGGATCGAAAGCGAGCTTGTAGCCTTGCAGGGCTTTGGCCGCGACATTCATGCCGATTGACGAATCGCCGGGGGACGAAGTGTAAATCGGAACGGCGTACTCATAAGCGACCGCCAGCAGAGACTTTTCTTTCTGGCCCAAGGTTCGTTCACGTTCGTGCACATAGCGGCCGCAGCGATAATGAAATTCCGCGGTAGACATCGGCTTTTGAAACTCAGGCGCCTGGATGATTTGGCGGAAAAAAGCGTCGGTGTCGAGCAGCACGCTGTAATCGAAGAAGATGTCGTAAATACGAACCACTTCTTCTTCGCGCAGAACGATGTCGGAAATCTGGGCATCGCCCTGATGCATCGAGAGGCCGATGCCGAAGTGCGTGTCGTGATAGAGATTCGCGCCCGTGGAGATAATCCAGTCTACAAACCCCGCTTTTATGAGTGGTATCAGCGCTGAAATGCCGAGCCCTGCCGGTGTTAGCGCTCCGGTGATTGAAAGTCCGACCGTCACTTCGGGCTCAAGCATTTTCCGTGTGAACAGATGACATGCTTCACGCAAGCGAGCTGCGTTGTAAGCCAGAAAGGACTCATCAACGAGACTGACTAAACTTGTCGTCGAAGTAATGGGCGCCGGATTGATCCGTCGCCCCTGAAGGAATTTGCTCTTTTTCTTTTTGGCCATTTTAGAAAGTAATCAGCAATCAGCGTGAACCGTAAACCGTAAACCGGGAACCGTAAACCGGAAACTGTAAGCAGGAGGTGAACTTGAAACCATGAACTTGAGATCTTGAACCTGAGACCTTGAACTTGAGACCTTGAACCTGAAACCTTGAACCTGAGACCTTGAACTTGAGACCTTGAACCTGAGACCTTGAACTTGAGACCTTGAACTTGAGACCCTGAACCTGAGACCATGAACTTGAGACCTTGAACCTGAAACCTTAAATCTTCCTGCTGTTCACGGTTTCCGGTTTACGGTTCCCGGGCATTACTAATCTTTTCCAGACAGTCGCGGCAGAGACAGTCACGATAGCGTTCCTTCAACTCAGCGCGCGCTTCGTCAGTCAGCTTGATCTCGCCACACCAGCAGCCCGACAGGGAAGCGCCGCAATTGAACTCCTTGCCGCAGCTTTCGCAAGTCAACGGCCGCGAGCCTGTCGCCAGGCAATTCACAATTTCACTAATGCTTTTCATGTGGCGTGACTCATTTCGTTGGCCTTCTCTTGAGAACGTTGCACTCGAAGTTTTCCGATGCGACGTTCATCAGCCTCCAACACGTCGACTTCGAGACCGCGGAACGTAAGATGATCGCCTGGCAAAGGAACCTTACCGGCTTCGCTGATCACAAGGCCGGCGATCGTCGTGAAGTCGTCGTCTTCGATCTCCATATCAAAGAGCCGTTCGATCTTGCCGATTTCAGTCGAGCCGGAAACGTGATAACAACCCGCGCAGGACTCATCGGGCACAATTTCTTTAAGCTCTTCGCCGGCGATGTCTTCGTCTTCAATCTCGCCGACGATCTCTTCGAGGATATCTTCAACCGTAACCAGTCCCGACACGCCGCCATATTCATCGATGACCATTGCGAGTTGCACGTGTGCCTTTTGCATCTCTTCGAGCAAAGCTGCAACCGGTTTGGTTTCCGGAACGAAATAAACAGGGCGCACCAGTGGTGAGATAGAGTCTTCCTCGTTGCCTTCAGACCACCTCATCAAAAGGTCGCGCACATAAATCAAGCCTTCAACGTTGTCGATTTGATCGCGATAGACGGGTAGCCGCGAGTATTTCGACTCGGTCATGATGTCTCGAGCTTCGCGCACGTTAGCATCGGCTTCTACGGCGACAATGTCAGGACGGGGCGTCATTACTTCGCCGACGCGAGTGTCACCGAACTCGATAATCGAATGAATCAGCTCGCCTTCCTCTTCCTCCAGAATTCCTTCCGCCTCGCCGACATCGATCAAGGCTTGAATGTCGCTGACGCTATCGTCATCGTCTTCCTCTTCTTCAGTCTCCAGCACCTGTTCCTTGCGACGAGGACGATCGAACAAGCGGTGAAAAGGATCGGAAGCAAATGCCATCAAGGGCACAAACGGCCTGATCACCGGCAAGAGAAACAGCAGCGTCTTTTCCGGATTGCGAGCGGAGATTAGCAGGGGAATCAATTGACGGAAGACACCTGCGAGCACCAGACCGCCGACCAGACCGGCCAGTACGAATCGGCGTTCAGGGAAAAGACTGAGTGAGATTGAAGTGATAAGGACCGCGACTGCGACCAGCATAATCTGGATAGTCGCCGAGAGGGCAAAACTGAAGCGGGCTCGATTTTCCAGGACGCGGCTGAGAAAGGCCGCAGACCGAGACTCGGGCTGCTCCTCAGCATCGCTCATTAATCGCCGCAGGCCTACGTCGCTTAACTGACCCAGGGCCATATCGAGCGTGGCCAGGAGCATCAGCACCACCAGGAGCAGCAACGTTAGCCCTATCTGAATTTCCATAGTTAACCGGAAGGGTCAATAGTAAACCGTGAAGCCGTAAACCGGAAACCGGGAATCGGAAACCGTGAACCGGGAACCGTAAACCGGGAACCGTAAACCGGGAACCGTAAACCGGGAACCGTAAACCGGGAACCGTAAACCGGGAACTGTAAACCGGGAACCGTAAACCGGGAACCGTAAACCGGGAACCGGAAACCCGGAATCGGGAACCGTAAACCGTGAACCGGGAACCGTGAACCGTAAGACAGGAGCGTGAACTTGAAACAATGCACTTGAGACGTTGAACCTGAAACTTGAAACCTTCCGTCTGTTCACGGTTTCCGGTTTTCGGTTCACGGCTTTTCGTCTATTCCGAGCCGGCGGCGCAAGCGAAGTTCGAGCCTATTCATCTCGCCGTTGTCAGTTTCGTGGTCGTAACCACACAAATGCAGCAGCCCGTGCAGAATCAGTTGCGCAATCTCTTCATTCAAACTGAGACGATTTTCGGACGCTTGCCGCTCCGCCTGTTCTACCGAAATAACCACGTCTCCCAGTGTGGCGTCGCCAACGAATTCAAAATCGTCCTGACCGGCAGGAAAAGAAAGCACGTCAGTAGTGCCGCTCTTGCCACGCCAGCGCCGGTTCAAGCTACGCATGCTGCGATCGGAAACAAAAGCTATCGTAACGCCGGCGATGGTTGCCGGAATCGCTTTCAAAGCTTTCGCGGCGAATGCTTGCCAATGTTCCTCATCAAGCTCGAGCTTGCGCTGCCGGTTAACGATTTCGATCATTTGAGCAGAATGTGACGAGGGCATCTTGCCCGTGGGCCACGTCCGACACGGGCAAGATGCCCGCGCCACTGCCGAACTAGATATTGCTCTTCTTGGAATGGTCTTCGTAAGCGCGAATGATCATTTGCACGAGCTTGTGGCGCACGACGTCTTTCTCATTGAAGTAGATGAACTCGATGCCTTCAAGATTCGCCAGTACTCGTTCCGCTTCGATCAGACCGCTGCGTTTTCCGGTGGGCAAGTCAACTTGAGTAACGTCGCCAGTGATGACTGCCTTGGAACCGAATCCGATGCGAGTCAGAAACATCTTCATCTGTTCGCTGGTGGTGTTTTGGGCTTCATCCAGGATGACAAACGCGTCTGAGAGAGTGCGGCCTCGCATGAAAGCCAGCGGCGCCACTTCGATTACTCGCTTCTCAAGCAGTTTTGTAACGCGCTCGTAATCGATGAGATCGAACAGGGCGTCGTAGAGTGGCCGCAGATAGGGGTCAACTTTCTCTTGCAGATCGCCCGGCAGAAAACCGAGCTTTTCGCCGGCTTCAACTGCAGGCCGTGCGAGGACGATTCGATTTACCTGCTTTTGCATCAGCGCCTGAACGGCCATCGCGACCGCGAGATAAGTCTTTCCAGTCCCGGCTACGCCAATGCCAAAGACGACGTCCCTTTCCTGGATGGCCTCGATGTAGCGCCGCTGATTTGCAGACTTGGGCGCTACTTGTTTTTTGCCGGAAGGGTTGAAGCGAGCTTTCGTGAAATAGTCACGCAGCGAATAAGCTCGGTCCTCCGCGATTTGGGCGAAGGCTTCGCGCAATTCCTTATCGCTGAACTGACGTCCTTCCTTGAAGAGCTCGGCAAAGTCGTCGATGATGCGTTCTGCGGTTTCGACGTCCTTGGGATCGCCATCGATTGAAACGTCCTGGCCGCGCGCGTCGATGCGGACATCCAAGAGTGCTTCCAGGTACTTGATGTTCTGGTCGTGAACGCCAAACAGGGTTTCCAAACCTCTGGGCGGAAATTCAATCTTCTTCAAAAGCTGGAACATTCTCCTCGCAATCGGAACAGTAAAGTGCGATCTGGTTGATCGACGGGAAGGGTGGGATCGTGCGGAAAATCTTTATCCATAACCTGCGCTTCGACGATAGTACAGGGTTAAGACGCTGTCAAACACTTAATACTGAAAAGAAGATCTTTGGTCTTTGTTCTTAGGTCTTTGTGCTTGAATCTTTTGGTAGTTGTCTTGGTTTCGTCGGAGCAAGACAACTGAATTATGACTCAAGCACAAAGAACCAAGATCTAAGAACAAAGACCAATCGGGCCTACCGTGGAGCTGTTTATCTTCTGGATGTACGTGTTGGTGTTGTATGTCTGTGGCCGGCCAAATCGCGCTTGAGGTTGGCGCGTTACGCACTCGTCAAGCAGCAACTTCACTTTCGAGCAGCCTTTCCTTGGAGAGCTCCAAAAGCCCCGTCGCCCCCTCTCAGTGTCACCCCGTCGCGTCCGTTACCTAAGGCTCACCGTCGCCCTTCTTGCCTTTCTTCTTGGGTGCCTCGACTTCTCGAGGTCGAGTCATTGGAGGCGGAGTCGCTTCAGGTTTAGGCGCCGTAGTCTCAGGCTTAGGCTGGCGAGGTTCCGCCGGTTCGTCTGACTTAGGCGGCGGCGGCATCGTCACCTGCTCCATCTTTGGCTCAGTTCCCGCGGCCGGCAATGCCGTATCAGATTCGCTGTCATCCTTAGCCTCAGCAGCAAATTCAGCTCGTTCAGCAGCAAGTTCGCGCTGTCGCTGACGGAAAAGCTCCTTCATGTCCTCAGGCATGTTCGGGGCTTTCGCAAAATCTTCCTTCGGCTTACCTTTCAAAAAGTCTTTCATGAAATCGATGAACATCGGCAAGGCGCCGTGTCCACCCGTCATATCATTTCCCAAAGGCTTCTTCCGTCCGGGATAGCCCATCCAGGTGCCGGTAACATAAGTTGGCGTGTAGCCGATGAACCAAACGTCGGTATGATCGTTAACCGTCCCGGTCTTCCCGGCGAGCGGAACTCCCAACGATGTTGCCGCCGTAGCAGTGCCTGACGTAACGACGCCACGCATCATCGAAACCATCGTCAAAGCGACGTACTCATTTACAACCTTGTAAGTCGTGCGCTCCCACTCCTCGAGCACCGCACCATCACGATCAACCACGCGACGCACAATGTGTGGCTCGACTCGCACGCCTTTATTCGGAAACGCCGAGTAAGCCGACACCATCTGATCGAGCGGTACTTCGGTAGCGCCCAAAGCGGAAGGAAGATACGGCGCCATCGGCACCTTGATTCCAAAGCGGCGCACCATCTGCGCTCCAGTTTGAATGCCAACTGTCTGCAGCAGATGTACCGCAGGAATGTTCATTGACTTGGCGAGCGCAGTCTTCATCGGCATATCGCTGCAGCCCGTCGAGCCGTCGTAGTTATGTGGCTGCCATGAACCGATCGAGATGGGCGCGCCACTCACCGTCGTTTCGGGTGTCATTCCCCATTCGACAGCGGCGGTGTAGACGAAAGGTTTGAAACAAGAGCCGGTCTGCCGGTACGCCTGCGTCGCATTGTTGAACTTGTTAGTGTAGAAGTCATAGCCGCCGACCATGGCGACAACCTCGCCGTTCTTCGCATTCAAGGTTTCCATGGCGCCTTGCACCGCGGGAACCTGTGAAAGCTCGACTTTCAAACGGCGATTCTTTTCATCGACTTCTTTGATTGCGAACTCGCCGAGATATCCAGGCTTGAACTCATCGCGAGGCTGACGGTGAGACCAACCCATATCAGCCGCGGTCAGCTGCGCAGTGTAATTGCCGAAACGAACGGTCGCCTCATTCTTCCCCGAATCTACTTTCATGATCATTCCGAACAAGTAACGACCTGGCTTGTATTCATTGCCGTACCAGTCCGGATGCTTGTAGCCCGCCAACTCCTGAGGCGTGGGAGCTACGTTGTTCGCCGCGGGAATCTGTGTATAACTCGAGCGCCAGCCGCTATGTGTCCGGTCATAGCGGCGTAAGTGTTCTCGCAAAACCTCGAAAGCTTTCTTCTGCGCCTCAACATTGATCGTGGTGTAAACAGCGAGACCGCCTTGAGCCACACGCGTGGTGTACTTGTCTTCGAGATCCTGCCGAATGTATTCGACCGGATAATCGAACGGCGAAGATTTTTGCTGAGACTGATAGTAAGCCGTATCGGCAAGTTGAATTGGCTTTGCCTTGGCGGCATCGACTTCGGACTGAGTAGCGAAGCCATTCTTGGCCATCAAGTCAAGCACCAGGTCACGCCGCTCTTTTGCTCGGGCCGGATTATTTAGCGGCGAGTAATCCGTCGGCGCTTTTGGAATACCAGCCAGCAGAGCCGCTTCGCCAATCGTCAAGTCTTTTGCCGGCTTGCCGAAGTAAGTTTCCGAGCCTGCCTCGACTCCGTACGCGTTAGCTCCGAGGAAAATGTGATTCGCGTACAACTCCATGATCTGGTTCTTGGTGTAGTAGCGTTCGATCTGGAGCGCCAGCGCCCATTCATTAACTTTCCGTTTTAGCGTTTGTTCTTTGGAGAGAAAAAGATTCTTGGCGAGTTGCTGAGTTAGCGTCGAGCCGCCTTCGACTTTTCCAGTGGTGACGTTCTTCCAGGCTGCGCCGACGATACGGATGGGATCGATACCGATGTGATCGTAGAACCTCGCGTCCTCGACGGCGAGAATCGCGTTCTTCATCACTGGAGGGATCTCTTCGTACTTGAGCGGGATTCTCTTTTCCAACGCGAACTCGCCGATGACAGTCTTTTCATCGTCGGCGTACACGCGGGTGACCACGCTTGGCCGATAAGTCGCGAGCGCAGCGACTTCACTCGCAGCGCGCGAATAATTCAGTTCGTAAGCGGCGATGATTCCCGTAAGCCCGCCGGCTGCGAGACCGAGAATCATGACTGCCGGCATCCACAGCCTGCGCAATCGATGACGACGCTCTCTTGGTGTTGCGGTGACGAGGCCTCTGGGTGTGTAACCTCGTATCGTCGAACCGGGCCGCGAGCCCATTACTTTTGAAGCCATAGCATCTCCATCCTCACCTACACGATACCGGAAGCCCCGACGTCTCGGCTATGTGGGAACCCACAGGGAAGTCGTGACGGGGGATTGGCTATGGAATTTGCACAGGAAAATCCCAGTAATTTGGCCACAAACATCGCAATGATCACACCGCCTCGACTTAGTTAATTCTCGGCCACAGATGAACACGGAGTAACACAGATCTAAAGTTCGGAGTTATTCAGATCCCGCTCGGCGGTCAAAGCTCAAGTTGGATCAGCTCGAGGTAAGGAAGGGTTGCTTGCGCCCGCTCGTGCCCAGCCACTCAATCGATTTGTGTCTGCGCTTGCGCGAAACGAAAGCTCGCCAAACAGCAATTTCATTCACACCCGGTTTCAACCGGGTGATCAAAGCGACTAATGAATTCTTAACCGTTTCAACGGTTTCCTTAGAGTACTTAGCTTCGTTGTCGCGGGATAAATTACAAACGGAGCTTACATGCCCACTCCGGCTGGAGTTGGGCACTGACCTGAGATAAGCTATCGCCGTCCCTCTCCCATTCCATGCAGCGTTAGGCTGAGAATCCCGGCAAGTCTCAGGGCTTCGACTGCGATTCGGACGAATTGCTGAGCTGCGAGAGTGTGCAAGGCAGGGGGTTCATGCTCAAGCTGTTTTTCTCGACCTTCAATCCTCGCAATCTTCAAGCGCCCACTCCCCGACGCAGCACAGCACTCGTGTGGTCGTTAGTCTCAGAATCAGCATCTGACAATTCATCCGATAATTCATCTGATAATTCATCTGATAATTCATCTGATAATTCATCTGATAATTATCGAGCAGGTGATAAATATGGCTTTTGAATTTGAGCACGAAATGAAACCAGGCGCAGCTCCGACCCCCGATGAGGTCACGATTGAGACACGGTCGGTGAAGGTATTCAGCGCTGAAGAAGATGAGTACGAATGGATCGTTCGCTCGACGCCCGCAATAGCAACCCACATTTTCATCGAAGACTGGCGAGAGCCCGAGTTGATGCGGCCCCCATCGGCCAACCTTACTCAGCTCGGAGAGTGCAACCAGTCAGTATCCCGACCCGTCGAGATCGCGGATGGCTCCCCGCCCGTCGACTCGGAGCGTAGTGCGCCCGATGTACAGTTAGTGTCACCCGCGGTTGCGGCTGATGCTAGCGAAGCGATGGCCGACTCGGCATCTGCGACTGTGGGAGATGAAAGTGTTTTTGCCGATTGGACCGGGCCGGATCTTGTACCGGCGACTCCAGCCAGCTTTGAGTCGGTATCCCGGCGCGTCGGGATCGCGTGTGACTCCCCGCCCGTCGCCTCGGAGCGCAGCGAAACATCGAACCAATCAGTATCACCTGCGGTGGCAGATGGCTCCCCGGCTGTGGACGGTGCGTTTATAGACTGGAGTGCACCAGACTTAGTCGCGCCGCCCCAAGTTAACTTCGAAGATGTTGAACTGGGAGCTGATGCAGATTTAGTCCAATCGAGCTCTTCGGTAACAATCGATGAAAGTGCCTTTGCCGAATGGACTGGTCCCGAGTTACTGCCACCGCCGCCCGTTGGCGCGGGCAATAATTTGAACGATATTGAAGCGAACAAGTTAGAAGAGCCTCCCGCCTCGGAGCTTTCATTGGCCGGGGAAAGTGCCTCTTCGGAATGGACTGGCCCAGAGTTAATGCCAGCCGCGCCCGTTGAGTCGAAAGAAATTGAAGCGGACGAGTACGAGGAAATAACCGAACCGGGCTCCTCGAGATTAGACGACGAAGCTGAAGTCGATCGATGCATAGCTCCGGACACCGTGGCCGCGGTTCAAACAAGAACTCTGGTGGTTCAATGCAGACCTTCCGTCGTGCACGCACTAAAGGACCCGCCCGAGATTTGGGACCAGGTTCCCGAACAGCCCGCCGACTTTCATCCTGCGGTTACTTTTCTCGCGCGAGTGACTGCGGATAATCGCAAGCTGTTGTTGGTGACCCTCGCAGTGATGGTCTTCTGCGGACTTTCCACGTTTGCAGTTCTCAAACTACGCCAGTTAGACCGTGACATCGAATTCGTGACCAAGGCGCAATCCGAACATCGAAAGGAAGTTCAACCCCCAACGGTCGTTGACAGCGTAAACAAAGAAGTAACCAAGCCTGCAATCATGGAAGGAACTAAGGAAACAGTTCCTCCGCCGAGTATTGCCACCGCAACTGGCTCGAATGATCGCATTGAAGCCACCAGCTCGACAGTGAGCAACACTGCGAAAAGTAATGCTACTGCGACAGCCCGGAACGTAACTTCCGTTCCAAACAAACCCAAGAGCGCACCCGACTCGCGCACAGTCGCGAAAACCGCATCAACAGCTCGAAAAGGTACAACCCCGAGAATCGCAGCCACGATTACGAGACGCGCCTCCACAACTTCCCGAAGCGCCCAAACTTCCCGAAGTACCCCAAATACCCCGAGACGGTCTGAACCTGAAAGAACACCCGATCCCACACCGATTATCACCGTCGGCGACGGCGAAACCCGCCCCAGGCGTGTGACCCAACGCACGCCGGCCACGAAAGAAGGTGCGTCGATCTCATCTCCTCAGTCGCAAAACGCGAAGAACTAATCCGTAAAGGTTGCTGGTCGTAAGTTCTAAGATGGTCGATCCAGGCCGTCAGGGTTGACGGCCGTAAATTCTAAGAGGGTCAATCCCGGCCGTCAGGGTTGATGGCCGTAAATTCTAAGAGGGTCATCCCGGCCGTCAGGGTTGATGGCCGTAAATTCTAAGAGAGTCAATCCACAGCGAAGCGAGAGACAAGACGCGTAGCATTGTCCTAATAGCCCTTTAGCCGTCGGCCCCAAAAGATTATTACCGACGGCGACGTTAGCCGTCTTCAGACGGCTTGCCCGTCAGGGTTACTAGCCCAGTCGTTTACGGCTGGGTCGCGAACGATGCGCTGAATCTAGCGCGCTTCAGCGTGCTTCCAACTCCAGCTTCAGCCACCCTAAGGCGAAACGAAGGACGCTAAAGCGCCCTCGTCAATGTTTTCGCCACCCATCCAGACCTAAAGGGCTGGTCTAGTAACCCTAAGCGGGCAACCCGCGTAAACGCGGCTCCGCACCACGAAGCTCGCAACACGCGCGGCAACCCTAACCGTCTTCAGACGGTTTCCCCGCAGGGTTACTAGCCCAGTCGTTTACGGCTGGGTCGCGAACGAT
>Ga0134125_10003249_pt1 | contig 18875 bp, 18 predicted proteins | sample KB31751_FD_96464 | JGI IMG/M metagenome (GOLD analysis project Ga0134125, IMG submission 96464) | Terrestrial soil microbial communities with excess Nitrogen fertilizer from Kellogg Biological Station, Michigan, USA - KB3-175-1 | ecosystem: Environmental > Terrestrial > Soil > Unclassified ... | reverse complement strand
AGAATTTCGGCAAGCTGGTGCTGGCGATTTGAAGGCGCCGGACCTCCCGCCGATCGTCGCGTTCCTCTCGGAGCTCGACCGGCTGAAGCTCGTGTATCGCCGGTCTTACGCGAGGGATCTTTCGAGGCGCGAGAACTCGGCCGAGCACAGCTGGCACCTCGCCATGGCCGTCCTCACGTTCGCCCGGGAAATGGATCTTCCGATCGACGTGCCGCGCACCGTGGAGATGGCGCTCGCGCACGACGTCTGCGAGATCGACGCCGGCGACGTTTCCGTCTACCAGCGCGACGCGCAGGAAAGGGCGGTCACCGAGCTCGCCTGCGTGAACCGCCTCGCCGGCTTCTCGCCGTTGTTCGCGCAACGAATGCGCGAGCTGTGGCTGGAATACGAGGCCCAGGAAACCCCCGAGAGCCGCTGGCTGAAGGTCTTCGACCGGATCATGCCCTTCATCGTCAACATCGCGAGCGACGGCCGTGCATGGCGCGACGACGGCATCCGCAAGTCGCAGGTGCTGGGCGTGCACGAGTTCATCCGCGACATCGCGCCCGGCATCCACGCATGGATCGTGGCCGAGGTCGAGCTGTGCGTGCGCCGCGGATGGCTCGTCGACGCCTGAGGCACAATGGGCCGGAACATCCGGCGGGGAGAAGGACTTGGACGAGCAATTCTGGAAGCGCGCGGACGCCTATATCCACGTCGCGAACGAGCAATCCGACCTGGCGAAGCTGGGGGAAGTGAACGCGTCATTCACCTATGCCTGCGCGCGATTCAACGCGTTCACGATCACGTCGGAGGCGCCGAACGTCCAGGCGCTGAAGGACGCGAAGGCGCGCGCGCTGGATCATTTCACGGCGGAGTTCCGCAGGATGCTCGAGGACAACCTCGACGACCACATCGCGCACTTCGACCGGTATTTCACGCGCAAGGCCGGGAAGTAGGCCGGTGCCGCTCCTCTTTTCCTACGGGACGCTGCAGGACGAACCGGTGCAGCGCGCCACCTTTGGGCGCAAGCTCGACGGCGAGGGCGACGGCTTGCCGGGCTTCGAGGCGACGCCCCTCACGCTGGACGATCCCGCGATCGTCGCGGCCACGGGCACGGCGAACCACAAGAACGCCGCCTACCGGGGCGACGGCGCGGCGGTCCAGGGCACCGTATTCGAGGTGACGAGGGAAGAGCTCGCCAGGTCGGACGAGTACGAGCAGCTCGCGCGCTATGTGCGCCTCGCCGTGAAGCTCGCTTCGGGCAAGGACGCGTGGGTGTACGTGAGCGAGCCGCACCTTCGATCCGGCAAGCGCATGCGATTCATCGAGCACGTCGGCGTCGAGTTCCACGATGCGCCGGGAGGAAGGAGCGTGGCGACCCTCCAGGTCATGGCGCACCACTTCAACACGGTGGGCGTGGTGCACGGCGGGGCGATCTTCACGCTCGCCGATACCGGCATGGCGGCGGCGCTCATCCCGGGCTTGAAGGAAGGCGAGGCGTGCGCCACCAGCAACCTCACCATCAACTATTTCCGGCCGGTGCTCTCGGGCCCGATCGTGTGCACGTCCACGCTTGTCAATCGAGGCAAGACGCTCGTGAACATCGAGGGCGAGTGCCGCGTGGCGGGCAAGCTCGTCGCGCGGGCCAACGGAACCTGGGCGGTCTTCGCGCGCCGATAGGGGTAGCCTTTTTCCCATGGAGCGGATCGCCGTGAACCTCGAGTGATGTTGAAGCGCCTGGCCATCGGCGCCGGCGCGGCGCTCATCGTGCTGGTGATCGCGTTCATGGCGTGGGTCGGGGACGTGCTCACGCGTCCCGCGCTTGCGACCATCGGCCCGCCGCCCGCGGACCTCGGTGCCTCCGACGTCGTCCTCACGCCGCCTGGGGGCGCGAAGGTCTCCGGCTGGCTCGTTCCCGGCGACGACGGGAAAGCCGCGGTGCTCCTCCTCCATGGCGTGCGGGCCAACCGCCTCCAGATGCTGGAGCGCGCCCGCTGGCTGCATGGAATGGGTTATTCCGTCCTCCTCATCGACCAGCCGGCCCACGGCGAGAGCCCCGCGGACAGAATCACCTTCGGCGCCCACGAAGCGAACGGCGTCACCGCGGCGCTGGCATACCTCGAGGCGAGCCGCCCGGGGAGGAAGATCGGCGTGATCGGCGTGTCGATGGGCGCCGCATCCCTGGTCCTGTCCAATCCGAAGGCGCGGGACCTGGGCGCGGTCGTCCTCGAATCGATGTATCCCACCATCGAGGAGGCCCTCGCGGACCGCATCGCCCTGGACCACGGCAAATGGGCGCAGGCCTTCGCCCCCCTGCTGCTGTGGCAATTGCCCCTGCGAACCGGCGTATGGCCCGCGGAGCTGAGGCCCATCGCGGCGATCGGCTCCCTCCACGTTCCATTGCTGGTCGCGGCCGGGTCGATCGATCGCCACACGACGCTTTCGGAGACGCGCCGGATCTTCGCCGCCGCCAATCCGCCGAAGGAGCTCTGGATCGTCGACGGGGCGGCGCACGTGGATCTCTTCGCATTCGATCGAAAGGCGTATGCGACCCGCGTGGGGGGATTCCTGCGGGAGCACCTGCGCTAGACTCGCGCGCATGAGATACGCGCTGGTTTCGATGCTTTGGCTGGGAGTGTCGGCGGCCGCGCTCGCGCAATCGCCCGCCTATCCCGACAAGCCTGTCCGGGTGCTCGTCGGATATCCCGCGGGCGGCCCGACCGACATCATCGCGCGGATGTTCGCCGAGCGCGCGGGCGAAAGGCTCCATGGAACGTTCGTGGTCGAGAACAAGCCGGGCGCCAACGCGGTGATCGCGGCCGAGGCCGTGGCGGGGGCCAAGCCCGACGGCGCCACGCTGCTCGTCGCGGCCCAGGCGCACTCGATGATCCCGGCGCTCTACGCCGATCGCGTGAAGTTCGACGCGGTGAAGTCCTTCGCGCCGGTCTGCATCATGGGATCGAGCCCGACGGTCCTCGTGGTGCGCCCGGCGTTCGGGGTGAAGACGCTTGCCGAGTTCCTGCGCAAGGTGCGCGAGAAGCCGGGCACGTATACGTACGCCTCGGTCGGGATCGGCAGCGCGGTGCACCTGGTGACCGAGGATTTCCTCGATGTCGCCAGGATGCAGATGACGCACGTGCCGTACAAGGGCGCGGCGCCCGCGTCCACGGCGCTCCTTGCGGGTGAGGTGGATGCGTTCTTCGCGACCGTGGGCTCCGTGCTGCCGCAAATCAGGGCGGGCCGGTTCATCCCGCTCGCGGTCGCATCCGATCGCCGCACCGAGCTCCTGCCGGACACGCCCACGCTGGAAGAAGGCGGAGTGCACGGGGTCCGCGGGGACGTCTGGTACGGGCTCCTCGCGCCCGCGGGGACGCCGGACACGGTGGTGCGAACGCTGCAGCGCGAATCCGAAGCGTTCTCGCAGGACCCGAAGGTGCGAGAGCGCCTCACGGCCGCGGGCATCGAGCCCGCCTCGACGTGCGGCGCGGCATTCTCGAGCAGGATCGCGAACGAGGCGGCGGCGTTCACGCGCACCGCGCACCGCCTCAACCTCAAGGTGGAGTGAGCATGGCCCGGGCGATCAACCTCGCGGAGAAGCTCTCGAAGTTCTCCGAGCACTGGCAGCCGCGCACCGTCGGCGAATTCAACGGCCACGACCTCCACCGGCGCGTGATCTGATGGGACTCAAGGCGCTCTTCTTCGACGTCTTCGGCACGCTCGTCGATTGGCGAAGCGGCATCGCGCGCGAGGCGAAGGCATTCCTGGGGCCACGGGGCGTCGAGCTCGATTGGGTGGCATTCGCCGACGCGTGGCGCGACGAGTACCAGCCCGCGATGGAGGAGGTGCGCTCGGGGCGCATGCCCTTCGCGCGCCTGGACATCGTCCACCGCGGCATGTTGGACAGGATCGCGCCCAGGTTCGGCCTGGACAAGCTCCCCGATGCCGACCGCGATGCGCTCACGCTCGCATGGCACCGCCTGGACGCGTGGCCCGACGTGAAGCGCGGGCTCGATCGCCTGCGCGGAAAGTACCTCCTCGCGCCGGTCTCCAACGGCAACATCTCGCTGATGGTGGACCTCGCGCGGCGCAACGCCTTTGCCTGGGACGCGATCCTCGGCGCGGAGATCGCCGGGGATTACAAGCCGAAGCCGCGTGTTTACCTCGCTGCGGCCGAGGCGCTGGCGCTGGCGCCCGGCGAATGCATGATGGTCGCGGCCCACAGCTTCGATCTCGCGGCGGCCGCCGCGTGCGGCCTGCGCACCGGGCATGTGGCGCGCCCGAACGAGAAAGGCCCCGGGCGCGGCGAAGCGGCGCCCACGATCGCGGTGGATGCCGCCGCGGAATCGCTCGAGGCGCTGGCCGCGCACTTGGGCACGTAAGCGGACGAAACGGAGGAGAGTCATGAATCGCTGGATTTCCCGGGTTGCCGCGAACGCGGCCTTCTTCGCATTTGCCGCCGCGGCTGCGGATCTCCCGCCGGCCACGCAGGGCGATTGGATCGCGCCCGAGTTCCGGTTCCACACCGGCGAAGTCATGAAGGACGTGCGGCTGCACTACGTGACGTTCGGCGATCCGGGGAACGACGCGGTCCTCGTCCTGCACGGGACCGGGGGCTCGTCCAGGTCGATGACCACGCCCGGGTTCGCGGGGCAGCTCTTCGGGCCGGGCGAGCCGCTCGACGCGAGCCGCTACTACATCATCGTGACCGACGCGCTCGGCGCCGGCAAATCCGCGAGGCCCTCCGATGGCCTGCATGCGAAATTCCCGCGCTACGACTACGACGACATGGTCGAGGCGCAGCATCGGCTGCTCACGGAGCACCTGGGCGTGAAGCACCTTCGCCTCGTCATCGGCAACTCCATGGGCGGCATGCAGGCCTGGATGTGGGCGGGACGCTATCCCGGCTACATGGACATCGCGGTGCCCATGGCATGCCTTCCCACGCCCATGTCGGGGCGCAACTGGATCATGCGCCGCATGCTCGTCGATTCGATCCGCGACGATCCCGGGTACTTGAACGGCGAATACAAGGAGCAGCCGCACGGGTTCAAGATGGCCGTTGCCTTCTACGGCTACGCGATGTCGGGCGGCAACCAGGCGCTGTACAAGGCGGCGCCCGACAGCCGGGCGGGCGACAAGCTCGTGAGCAGCCGCCTCGCGGCGCCGTTCACGGCCGACGCCAACGACTTCGTCTACCAGTGGGAATCCTCTTACGACTACGATCCCTCGCCGGCCCTCGATCGCATCACCGCCACCGTGGTCGCCATCAACGCGGCCGACGACGAGCGCAACCCTCCGGAGCTGGGCATCCTCGAGCGCGAGATGAAGCGCGTGAAGAACGGCCGCATCATGCTCATCCCGGCGAGCCCGGAAACCACCGGTCACGCCACGACGGGCTCGGCGAGGTTCTACAAGGAGGAGCTGGCGCGGGTCCTGCGCGAGGCCCCGCGCCTCTAGGCGGCTTCACGCCGGTCATCTTGGGCACGAAGGCGAGTCCTCACGCCGCACGCGGTCCTCGGCAGCGCCGGCAGTCGCCTCGCGCGCGGTGACGTAGCGCTCGAGCGCTTCGACATCCACGGGGCCGGCCGTCCGCTCGACCCCTTGGCCCAGCACCCCGTACCCCTCGCCGCCCTCGACCAGGAAGTCGTTCGCGACGACGCGGTAGCGGCCTTCGGAGGCGACCTCGCGCCCGTCGATCCTCACGGAGTGGGCGACGATGCGATGCCCCCGGGGGCACGCCCCGTTCCACTCGTATTCGAACCCGCGCGAGACCGCCAGCAGGCGAGGGCGATCGAGCGGTGTCCCGGCCCGGAATTGCTGTTCCAGGAGCTGCACGACCTGCGATCCGGTGATCGTCACCGCGATCAACGTGTTGCCGAAGGGCTGTGTCGCGTGCAGGTCGCCAAAGGTGACCGCATCGCCTTCGTCCTTGCGCCCGGCGAGCGGCGCACGCAGGCCGCCGGCGTTCGCGAACGCGACCTGCGCGCCGGCCCCGCGCATGGCCGCAAGCTGCGCATCGGCCACGAACTGGCCGAGGCCGCTCTGGCCCGCCGAGTTCGGCTGGGCGGTGAGCTCGCCGTGGATCACGCCCACCTTGCGCTGCGTGTACGGGGCCACCCGTCGCACGATGCCATCGACGTATCGCTGCATCGCTCGATCCGGCTTGAAGCGCTGCGGATCGACCACCACGAGATTCGCCACCGCCCGGGAGACATCGCCGGACTTGCGATCGAGCGTGAGGTCGATGGTCGCGACCATTCGCCCGTACGCCGAGGCGCTCGTCACCAGGCGGCCATCGATTCGGCACGCATAGGCCTCGTGGGTGTGCCCGCTCACGACGAGGTCGATGGCCGGATCGAGCCGCCGCACGATATCGACGATCGGCCCGTCGAAGCCCGCGCAGCCGGGATCGTCGTAACGGCCGGGAAGATGCCCGCCCTGGTGGATGAGGAGGACGATCGCCTCGACGCCCGCGGCTCGCAACGCGGGGACGAGCGCGTTCACGCTCGCCGCCTCGTCGCGGAATTCGAGGCCCTTCACGCCGGAGGCCATGACCACTTGCGGGGTCGAGCGAAGGACCGCGCCCACGAACGCCACGCGGACCCCCTCGTACTCGCGGATCTCGTACGCCGGCAGGAAGGTCTTGCCGGTGGCGGAATCGAACACGTTGGCGGCCAGCCAATGAAAGCGCGCGATTGCCTGCAGGCGCGCGAGCTCGCCGCGGCCATGGTCGAACTCGTGGTTGCCGGCCGCGGAGAGGGTGAGCCCCGCCTCGGAGAGCGCCTTCACCGTCGGCTCGTCGGCGAAAATGGCCGAGGGCAGCGGGCTCGCCCCGATGAGGTCGCCCGCGGCGACCACGAGCGTGTGGGAATGGCCGCGCTCGAGCGCGCGGATCGCCGTGGCGAGCGAAGCGGCGGTCTCGATGTGGCCGTGGAAATCGTTGAGCGCGATCAGCCGAAGCTCGACGCCGCGAGAGGCGGGCGCGCCGGTGGCGCACGCGGCGAGCAGCGACAGGAGGACGGCGAGAAGGCGGGCACGCATTCCTGCCATTAACGCCGAAATCCGGCGAGCGTGCACCTTCACCGCAGGATCGGGCCGACACAAGTCCGCCACATTCCCCCGGCAGGTTGGAGGGCGACCGGGTGGTCGCCGGCGAATCCCTGCTGGTGCGCTAGAAGGCCCCGCCCGTGGAGGCCGCGACGCGGTCGCGCAGCTGCAGGAGGCGCGGGCCTATGTCCTGGACGATTCGCTGGCGCGTGATGTCGAAGATCGGCCCGCTGCAATTGAGCGCGAGGATGCGCGACCGGTCGCGCGAGACCATGGGCGTACCCACGGCCCACACGTCCTTGTTCCATTCGCCCACCGAGAGGCAGAAGCCGTGCTTCTCGTAGTCGCGGACGGAGCGCTCCACCCCTTCGCGAATGTCGTTCCATTGGGTTCGCGCGATGTCCTTGCGGTACATGGCGAGGCGCGCCTCGCGATCGCGCGGATCGAGCGCGGCGAGGTAGGCGCGGCCCATGGCGGTCCAGCCGTGCGGCACGCGCGAGCCCACTTCCATGCTCATCCGGAACATCTGGCCGGCGCCCTGGCAGATCTCGAGGAAGACCATGTGCATGCTCGACGGATCCGGCGCGCCGAGCGAGACTGTCGCCGAGAGGGCGTCGGCCAGCTCCTGCATGAGCGGGCGCGCGACGTTTCGCACGTCGAGGGTGCCGAGGTATGCGTTCCCGAGCGCCAGCACGCCGACCGAAAGCGCGTAGCGGCCCGTATTGGGCGAATAGGTGAGGTACCCCATCTGGGTGAGCGTGAACGTGAGCCGGCTCACCGTCGCCTTGGGCAACCCCGTGCGCGCCGCGATCTCGGAATTGCCCAGCTCGCGGTCCTTTCGCGAGAAGCAGCGCAGGATCTCGAGGCCGCGCGAAAGCGCCGTCACGAACTGCCGGTCTTCCCGCGCGCCTTCGGTCCTGGTTGCCGTCGCCGCGGATCGCGTCATGGCTTATCGGCGCTCATCGGCGGACGGGCCGTTTGGCAGTACGACCACCTTGCCCAATATTTCGCGGCTCGCCATGCGCTGCAACGCCTTCGGCACTTCGGCGAGCCCGATCCTCTCGGTGATCGCCGGGCGCACGACGCCTTCGCGGATCCACTTCGCGAGGTCGTCCATGTTCCGTGCGTGCTTCGCCGGCTCTCGACGCGTCCAGTCGCCCCAGTAGACGCCCATGATGGAGCGCTCCCTGAGGAGCGCGAGGTTCAACGGAAGCTTCGGGATCTCGCCCGCCGCGAACCCGATCACGAGGAGCCGCCCGCGCCATCCCGTCGCGCGGAAGGCGGGCTCGGTATACGGCCCGCCCACGGCATCGAACACCACGTCCACGCCGCGCTTTCCGGTGATCGCATCCAGGCGCGCGCGCAGGTCCTCGGTCGCGTAGTTGATCGTCTGGTCGGCGCCGTGCTCGCGGCAGAGGGCGAGCTTCGCCTCGCTCGAGGCGCACGCGATCACCGTGGCGCCGAGCGCCTTGCCGCATTCGATCGCCGCGATCCCCGTTCCGCCGGAAGCGCCGAGCACCGCGAGCACCTCGCCGCGCGCGAGGTTGCCGCAATCGCGCAGCGCGTGCAGCGCCGTGCCGTAGGTGAGCCCGAAGGCGGCGCCGTCCTCGAAGCCGATGCCTTCGGGCAGCTTCATGAGGCGCGCGGTGTCCACCGCGCAGAGTTGGGCGAAGCCGCCATGGCCCGCGAAGCCGAACACGCGCTCGCCGGGCGAGAAGCCCTTCACGGCGGCCCCGACGCTACGCACCACCCCGGAGAGCTCGGTGCCCGGGATGAACGGAACCGGCGGCTTCACCTGGTAGAGGCCGCGCGCCATGAGCACGTCGGGAAAGTTGAGGGAGGCCGCGCGGACTTCGACGAGCGCCTCGCCCTCGCCGGGCGAAGGGTCCGGTGCCTCGGCCACGGCGATCGCGCCGAAGTCGTCCAGCTTCGGGCACACGACCGCCTTCATTTCCCGCCGAGCATCAGGTCGCTGAAGCGGCCCAGGTGGTGGTCCGCGTCGCCGAAGGTGGCGTTGATCATCGTGAGCCGCTTGAACCAGTGGCTCACGACGAGCTCGTCGGTCACGCCGATGGCGCCGTGCATCTGGATCGCCTGCTGGCCCACGAAGCGCGCCGCCTGGCCGACGAACGCCTTGGCCGCGCTCACGCGCCGCGTGCGCTCGCGCGCGTCGGGCTCGCGCATCGCGTGCGCGGCGAGGATCGCCATGCTGCGCGCCTCGACTGCCTTGATGGTCATCTCGGCCATGCGGTGCTGCAGCGCCTGGAAGCGGCCGATGGGCTGGCCGAACTGCTTGCGCGTCTTCAGGTATTCGAGCGTCGCCTCGTTCAGTGCGTCGATGATGCCGAGCGCCTCGGCGCAGAGCGCGGCGTTGGCACGGTCGAGCGTCGCCTCGATGGCGGCCATCGCCCGGCCCGCTTCGCCCAGGCGCGCCTCGTCGGGGACTGTGACGCCCGCGAGCGAGACCTCGGCGGCCCGCCCGCCGTCCTGGGTGGCATAGCCTCGCAGCGACACGCCCTTCGCCTTCGGGTCCACGAGGAAGAGCGAGATGCCGTCTCGATCGGAATCCTTGCCCGAAGTGCGGGCGCTCACCACGATCGCGTCGGCGCTTTGCGCGTTGAGGACGACGGACTTGGCGCCGTCGAGCCGCCAGGAGCCGCCTTCCTTCGCGGCGCGGGTGGCGACGTAGCTTTCGGCATAGCGCGCGTCGGCCTCCGAGTGTGCGAAAGCGAGGAGCTTCTCGCCCTCGGCGACCGCGGGGAGCCATTGCGAGCGCTGCGCCGGGCTGCCGGCGTCGGCGATGATCCCCGCTCCGAGCACGACCGTCGCGAGGTAGGGCTCGGTCACCAGCGCGCGCCCGAACGCCTCCATGACGATCAGCGTGTCGAAGGCGTCGCCGCCCATGCCGCCGTCGTCCTCGCGCATGGCGATGCCGGTGAGGCCCAGGCGCGCGAATTCCTTCCACGTCTCGCGCGAGAAGCCTTCGGGCGTGGCGACCCGCGCGCGGCGCTTGTCGAACGCGTATTCGTTGCCGAGGAAGCGGCGGATCGTGTCCTGCAGGAGGCGCCGTTCTTCGGCGAGGCTGAAATCCATGTCGTTTCCTGAGAGGAGCCTAGAGGCCCAGGATCATCTGCGAGATGATGTTCTTCTGGATCTCGTTGGATCCGCTGTAGATCGAGGTCTTGCGCATGTTGAAGTAGTGGCCGGTAAGCGGCGCGGCATAGTCCTCGCCGACAGGATCGCCTTCCCACTTCGCGTCGAGCGCCTCGGGGACGTAGGGCAGGCCGTAGGCGCCCAGCGCCTGCATCTGCAGTTCCGAGAGCGACTGCTGGATCTCGCTCCCGCGAACCTTGAGGATGGAGGCCTCGGGCCCGGGCGCGCGGCGCGTGTCCTCCTCTGAGAGCACGCGCAGGTTCGTGACCTCGAGCGCCATGAGCTCGATCTCGACCTGCGCGATGCGGTCGCGGAAGCGCGCGTCCTCGATGAGGGGAAGGCCTCCCGAGCGCTCGCGCCGCGCGATGTCCTTCAGCTTCTCCAGCTCGCGCTTGGAGCGGCCCACGCCCGCGATGCCGGTGCGCTCGTGGCCCAGCAGGAACTTGGCGTAGGTCCAGCCCTTGTTTTCCTCGCCCACGCGGTTGGCGATCGGGACCTTCACGTCCTCGAACCAGACCTCGTTGATCTCGTGCTCGCCGTCGAGCATCCGGATCGGGCGCACCGTCACGCCCGGGGACTTCATGTCGATGAGGAGGAAGGAAATTCCCTCCTGCGGGCGGCCCTCGGTCGCGGTGCGCACCAGGCAGAAGATCCAGTCGGCGTACTGGCCGAGCGTGTTCCAGGTCTTCTGGCCGTTCACGACGTAATGGTCGCCGTGGCGCTCCGCGCGCGTGCGCAGCGATGCGAGGTCCGAGCCCGATCCCGGCTCGGAATAGCCCTGGCACCACCAGTGCTCGCCCGACAGGATCTTCGGGAGGAAGTGCTTCTTCTGCTCCTCGTTCCCGAAGCGCTGGATCACGGGCGCCACCATGCGCACGCCGAAGGGCATCACGACCGGGGCGCCTGCCGCCGCGCACTCCTCGTCGAAGATATGCTGTTGCACGGCGCTCCAGCCCGGCCCGCCGTATTCCTTCGGCCAGCCGGCGGCGACCCAGCCGCGGGCCGCGAGGATGCGGTGCCAGGCCAGAAAGTCGTCGCGAGTCAGCCGCCTGCCTTCGCGAACCTTGGCGGCGAGGTCCCTGGGAAGGCTCGCGGCCACGAAGGCGCGCACTTCGTCGCGGAATGCTCGTTCGTCGGGGGTGTAGTCGAGGTCCATGTTTTGCAGTGCGGAAGGAAGTTCTGCAATTGTTTGCGGGAGCTTAGCACCGGCGATACACTCGCGCGAAACCGACTGCCAACTTTCCAACAGGCCCGGAGGAGACATGAGAACCAGATCCGCCTTGCGCGCGGTTGCCTGCGCGTTCGCAGTCCTCGCAACATCCGCTTTCGCCCAGGTCAAGATCGCCTACATCGACCCGCTGTCGGGCCTCATGGCCGCCACGGGCGAGCACGGGCTGCGCGAGCTCGAATTCGCCGCCGAAGGCATCAACGCGAAGGGCGGGGTCCTCGGGCAGAAGCTCGAGATCGTGCCCATGGACAACAAGCTCTCGCCGCAGGAGAGCCTCATCGTGCTGAAGAACGCGATCGACCAGGGCGTGCACTACATCGTGCAGGGCAACGGCTCGAGCGTCGCGGGCGCGCTCATCGACGCGGTCAACAAGAACAACGAGCGCGATCCCTCGCACGCGGTCGTGTTCCTCAACTATGCCGCGGTCGACCCCGACTTCACCAACGACAAGTGCAGCTTCTGGCACTTCCGCTTCGACGCCAACAGCGACATGAAGATGGAAGCGCTCACGTCGTACATGAAGGGCGACAAGAACCTGCACAAGGTGTACATCCTGAACCAGGACTACCAGTTCGGCCACCAGGTGGCGCGCGCCGCCCGCGAGATGATCACGGCCAAGCGCCCCGACGTGCAGATCGTGGGCGAGGAGCTGCACCCCCTCGCGAAGGTGAAGGATTTCTCCCCGTACGTGACCAAGATCCAGGCCTCCGGCGCGGATTCCGTCGTCACGGGCAACTGGGGAAGCGACCTGCAGCTCCTCGTGAAGGCCGCCAAGGACGCGAACCTCAAGGCCGACTTCTTCACCTACTACGCCGGCGTCGTGGGCACGCCCCCCGCGCTGGGCGATTCGGGCGTGGACCGAGTGAAGGTCGTGACGTACTGGAACTCGAACGCGGTCTCCCCCGCCTACGAGCCCTACATCGACGCGTACAAGAAGAAGTTCGGCGCGACGAGCGACCCGTACACGGGCGCCATGCGCCTCGCGCTCACGTACCTCACCGACGCCATGAAGAAGGCGAACAGCACGGAGCCCGCGAAGGTCGCGAGGGCCATGGAAGGCATGAAGGAGGAAGGCCCCTTCGGCTCCACCGAGATGCGCGCGGCCGACCACCAGCTGATCCAGCCGCTCTTCGTGCTCACGTTCGCCAAGGCGGGCGGGGCGCTGAAGAACACGGCCGACGGCACCACCGACTACTCCTTCAAGCAGGACATCAAGCTGGACGGGCCGGCCACCGCGAGGCCCACCAGCTGCAAGATGCAGCGGCCCTCGTAGGGCCGCTTGCAGCTCTTCGCGACATCGCTCCTGAACGGAGTGACCTACGGGTTGCTCCTGTTCATGCTGTCGGCGGGGCTCACGCTCATCTTCAGCATGATGGGCGTGCTGAATTTCGCGCACGCCAGCTTCTACATGCTGGGCGCGTACTTCGGCTACGTGGTGAGCACCAGGATCGGGTTCTATCCGGCGCTCGTCGTGGCCCCGTTGCTGGTCGGGGCCATCGGCGCGCTGGTGGAGCGCTACGGGCTGCGCCGCGCGCACGCCTCGGGCCACGTGCCGGAGCTCCTCTTCACCTTCGGGCTCGCCTTCGTGATCGAGGAGGCGGTGCGGCTGGTGTGGGGCTCGCTTCCCGTCCCGTACAAGGTTCCCGCTTCGCTGGACGGGCCGCTCTTCACGCTCTACTCGGCGACGTTCCCCACCTACAAGGCCTTCATGATGGGCGTCTCGGTCGCCATGCTCGTGGCGCTCTACGCGGGCCTCACGCGAACGCGCGCGGGGCTCGTGATCCGCGCGGCGCTCTCCCGCCCCGACATGGTGGAGGCGCTCGGCCACAACGTGCCCAAGGTCTTCATGCTGGTGTTCGGCGGCGGCGCGGCGCTCGCCGGCCTCGCGGGCGTGATCGGGGGCAATGCCTTCGTGACCGAGCCCGCCATGGCCGAGGCGCTCGGGCCCATCGTCTTCGTGGTGGTCGTGGTCGGCGGCCTGGGGTCGCTCGCGGGGGCCTTCGTGGCCTCGCTCTTCATCGGCATCGTGCAGACATTCGCGGTGGCGATCGACTACTCGATCGTCGGCCGCATCAGCGTCTCGCAGGTGGCGCCGGTGCTGCCCTACCTCATCATGGTCGCGATCCTGATCGTGCGGCCGCGGGGGTTGCTGGGGACGCGCGAATCGTGACGCGCGGCTCGCGCGAGCGCCTGGTGCTCTGGGCGGCGTACGCCGCCGTGCTCGTCGTGGCCCCGATCGTGTTCAGCAAGGGCTTCGCCCTCACGCTCCTCTGCCAGATGGGGATCGTGATGATCTTCGCGCTCTCGTACAACATGCTGCTGGGGCAGACGGGGCTCCTGTCGTTCGGCCACGCCGTGTACTACGGCCTGGGCGCGCTCTTCACCATCCACGCGCTGAACCTGGGCCACGGAAAGCTGCCGGTCACGCTGATGCCGCTGGTGGGCGGGATCTCCGGCCTCTTCTTCGGGATCATCCTCGGCTACGTCACCACGCGGCGCGCCGGAACCACATTCGCGATGATCTCGCTCGGTGTCGGCGAGATGGTGGCGGCCTGCTCGCTCATGTTCCCGGGGTTCTTCGGGGGCGAGGCGGGCGTTTCGGGCAATCGTTCCACGGGCTCGCACCTCTTCGGGCTTACCTTCGGCCCGCAGATCCAGATGTACTACCTGGTCGCGGCCTGGCTCCTCCTGTGCACCGTCGCGATGCACGCCTTGTCGCGCACGCCCCTGGGCCGCATGGCCAACGCGGTGCGCGACAATCCGGAGCGCGCGCAATTCGTGGGCTACGACCCGCAGCGCGTCCGCTTCATGATGGTGGCGCTTTCCGGGTTCTTCGCGGGCGTCGCGGGGGGGCTTGCCGCGCTCAACTACGAGATCGTCACCGCGGAATCGCTTTCGGCGCGCACCTCGGGCCTCGTGCTCCTCGCGACATACCTGGGGGGCATGGGCTTCTTCTTCGGGCCGCTCATCGGCGCGATCGTGGTGACGCTCATGCAGACGCTGCTCGCCATGGTGACCAAGGCGTGGCCGTTCTACTTCGGGGCGGTGTTCCTCGCGACCGTGCTCTTCGTGCCCGGAGGGCTCGCGAGCGTGGCGATGCTGCACAAGCGCCTGTGGGACACGGGCCAGGTCCGCCGTGCGGGCGTCGTGTACGCGGCGATGGCGCTTCCGGTCGGCCTGGCCCTATGCGCGGTCATCGCCCTGGTGGAGATGGCCTACCACGCCTCCGGCGACGTCGAGGGGCCCTTGCGCATCCTCGGGCGCGAGCTCGACGCGAATTCCTGGGGACCCTGGATCGGCGTGCTGCTGGTGCTCGCCGCGGCGTCTCTCGCATGCCGATGGACCTGGCGGCGCGTGGCCCCGCGCTGGCACGAGGTCGCGCAGGCGCTTGCCGCCGGGGGCGCGCGATGACGGCGGCGCTCGAGCTCACCGGCGTCGAGAAGCGCTTCGGCGCCACCGAGATCGTGCGCGGCGTGGACCTGCGCGTCGCCAAGGGCGAGCGCCATGCGCTGATCGGCCCCAACGGCGCCGGCAAATCCGTCCTCTTCTCGCTCATCAGCGCGCGCTTTCCCGTCACCGCGGGGCGGATCGCGCTGCACGGCGAGGAAATCCAGGGCAAGCGCCCCCACGACGTGAACCGCCGCGGGCTCTCGCGAAGCTTCCAGGTGACGAACCTCTTCCACCGCCTCTCGGTCTTCGAGAACGTGCGCTGCGCGGTGCTGTGGTCGCTCGGCTACCGCTATTCGTTCTGGCGAAGCGCCGACAAGCTGCGCGATGCCAACGAGCGCGCCCGCGAGATCCTCGATCGCATCGGCCTCGCGCATCGCGCCGAGGTGAGCGCCGGCATCCTTTCCTACGCGGAGCAGCGTGCACTCGAGATTGGGGTCACCATCGCGGGCGGCGCGGACGTGATCCTGCTGGACGAGCCTACCGCCGGGATGAGCCGCACCGAGACCGAGCAGGCGGTCGAGTTGATCCGCCGGGTGACCGAGGGCCGCACGCTCCTCATCGTCGAGCACGACATGAGCGTGGTCTTCGGCCTCGCCGACCGCGTGTCGGTGCTGGTGTACGGGCGCATCGTCGCTTCCGGGACGCCCGACGAGATCCGGGCCGACGTGAAAGTGCGCGAGGCCTACCTCGGAGCCGCCGCCCATGCTTGAGGTGCGCGACCTGCACGCCTTCTATGGCAAGAGCCACGTGCTGCACGGCGTGAGCCTGGACGTGCGCGAGGGCGAGATCGTGAGCCTGCTCGGGCGAAACGGCGTGGGCCGCTCCACCACGGTGAAGGCGATCATGGGCCAGGTGCGCATCCAGGGCGAGGTGCGCTTTCGCGGCCAGAGCATCGCGGGAATGAAGCCGTATGAGATCGCGCGCCGCGGCATCGGCTGCGTGCCCGAGGATCGCGCGATCTTCCCGGAGCTCACGGTGGACGAGAACCTGGAGCTGGGCCGCAAGAAGAACGGCGCCAACGGCCACGATTTCACGTTCGACGACGCCTTCACGATGTTCCCCCGGCTTCGCGAGCGGCGCGACACGGCCGCGGGCGTCCTCTCGGGCGGCGAGCAGCAGATGCTGGCGCTTTGCCGCACGCTGATGGGCAACCCGAACCTGGTCCTCATCGACGAGCCCACCGAAGGCCTCGCGCCCCAGGTCGTGGAGCAGGTGGCGGGGTTCCTCTGCGCCATCCGCGACCGCGGCGTCTCGATCCTGCTGGTCGAGCAGAAGCTCGCGATCGCGCTGGAGATCTCGGAGCGCGCCTACGTATTGGGGCACGGGCGCGTGGTGTTCGAAGGCACGCCCGCCGAGATCCGCTCGGCCGCGGCGGTTCGCAAGGAATGGCTGGAGGTTTGAAAAGCATGGACCACGAAGGACACGAAGGACACGAAAATGAGTGAGAAGGCTGCAGGAACCGCTCGGTACGAGACGCGGGGCGAGGTCGCCCTCATCATCCTCGACAACCCGCCGGTGAACGGCATGAGCCAGGGCGTGCGAAGCGCGACGCTCGCGGGGCTCGACCGCGCGCTCGCCGACCCGAAGGTGAAGGCGATCGTCCTCATGGGCGCAGGCAAGCAATTCTCGGGCGGCGCCGACATCCGCGAGTTCAACACCCCGAAGATGCTCGCGGAGCCCACGCTTCGCTCGCTCATCACCGCGTTCGAATCGAGCCCCAAGCCCGTGGTGGCCGCGCTGCACGGAAACGCGATGGGCGGCGGCCTCGAGCTTCCGCTCGGCTGCAACTACCGGGTGGCCGCGCCGGGCGCGCAGATCGCGCTACCCGAGGTGAAGATCGGATTGCTGCCCGGAGCGGGCGGCACCCAGCGCCTGCCGCGCGCGGTGGGCCTGGAGACGGCGCTCAACATGATCGTCTCCGGCGCTCCCGTGGCTTCCGAGATGCTCGCCAAGGCGGGCCTCATCGACGAGATCATCCCGGGCGACCTCGCCGAGGGCGCGGTGGCCTTCGCGAAGAAGGTGGTCGCCGAGAACCGGGGGCTTCCGAAGCTCCGCGATCGCAAGGTGAAGCACGACAACCCCGAGGCGTTCATCGCGTTCGCGAAGAACAGCGTCGCCGCCGTCGTGAAGAACCTCCCCGCGCCATTGAAGTGCATCGAGGCGGTGGCGGCCTCCGTGGACAAGCCCTTCGACGAGGGCATCGCCATCGAGCGCGAGCTCTTCGTGGACCTGATGAACGGGCCCGAGTCGAAGGCGCTTCGGCACGCGTTCTTCGGTGAGCGCGCCGCCTCGAAGATCCCCGACGTGCCCGAGGACACGCCGCGGCGCACGATCGCGAAGGTGGGCGTGGTGGGCGCGGGCACGATGGGCGGCGGCATCGCCATGAATTTCCTCAACGCGGGGCTGCCGGTCACCCTCCTCGAGACGAAGCAGGAGGCGCTCGACCGGGGGCTCGCCACCATCCGCAAGAACTACGAGAACACCGTGAAGAAGGGCAAGCTCACCGAGGCGAAGATGGGCGAGCGCATGGCGCTCTTGAAGCCCACGCTCTCCTTCGACGACCTGAAGGATGCCGACCTCGTCATCGAGGCGGTGTTCGAGGAGCTGGGCGTGAAGGAGAAGGTGTTCAAGGAGCTGGATCGCGTCGCGAAGCCCGGCGCCATCCTCGCCACCAACACCTCCACGCTCGACGTGAACGCGATCGCCGCCTCGACGAAGCGTCCGCAGGATGTCGTCGGGATGCACTTCTTCAGCCCGGCGAACGTGATGAAGCTGCTGGAGGTCGTGCGCGCGGACAAGACCGCGAAGGACGTGCTCGCGACCGTGATGGACATCGGCAAGAAGATCCGCAAGACCGCGGTCGTCTCCGGGGTGACCGACGGGTTCATCGGCAACCGGATGCTGCGCTACTACGGCGGCCAGGCGAATCGGCTGATCGAGGAGGGCGCGACCCCGCAGCAGGTCGATCGCGCCATGGAGAAGTTCGGTTTCGTCATGGGCCCGTTCCGGGTGGCCGACCTCGCGGGCAACGACATCGGCTGGTCCGTCAGGAAGCGCCACTACGCCGAGGATCCCGCCACGCGGCGCGTGGTGATCCCCGACAAGCTCTGCGAGATGGGCCGCTTCGGCCAGAAGACCGGTTCGGGCTGGTATCGCTACGAGCCGGGCAAGCGCGATCCCATTCCCGACCCCGTCGTGGACCAGGTGATCGCGGAGGGCCGCAAGGCGCTCGGCATCACGCCGAGGAAGATCACCGACCAGGAGATCGTCGAGCGCTGCGTGTACGCGCTCGTGAACGAGGGCGCGCGCATCCTCGAGGAAGGCATCGCCGCGAAGGCCTCGGACGTGGACATGGTCTACCTCACCGGCTACGGCTTCCCGCTCTTCCGCGGCGGCCCCATGCTCTACGCCGATACCGTGGGGCTGGTGAACGTGGAGCGCGCCATGAAGCACTACCGCGACGAGACCGGCGAGGGCTTCTGGGAGCCCGCGCCGCTCCTCGCGCGCCTTGCCGCCGAAGGCAAGACCTTCAACTGAATCGGAGCACTGCCATGACCGACGCCGTCATCGTTTCCACCGCGCGCACGGGCCTAGCCAAGAGCTGGCGCGGCGCATTCAACATGACCCACGGGGCGACACTGGGCGGGCATGCCGTGAAGGCCGCCGTGGAGCGGGCGAAGCTCGATCCCGCCGAGGTCGAGGACGTGATCATGGGCTGCGCGCTGCCCGAGGGCGCGACCGGCGGCAACATCGCGCGCCAGATCGCCATCCGCGCGGGGCTGCCCGTGACCGCGGCCGGCATGACCGTGAACCGCTTCTGCTCGTCGGGCCTGCAGACCATCGCGATGGCCGCGCAGCGCGTGATGACCGAGGGCGTGCCCGCGCTGGTGGCGGGCGGCGTCGAGTCGATCTCGTGCGTGCAGCAGGAATCCAACCCGCACATGCGCCGCGAGCGCTGGATCACGGAGCACAAGCCGGAGCTCTACTGGTCGATGCTGGAGACCGCGGAGACGGT
>Ga0134125_10003247_pt1 | contig 18878 bp, 10 predicted proteins | sample KB31751_FD_96464 | JGI IMG/M metagenome (GOLD analysis project Ga0134125, IMG submission 96464) | Terrestrial soil microbial communities with excess Nitrogen fertilizer from Kellogg Biological Station, Michigan, USA - KB3-175-1 | ecosystem: Environmental > Terrestrial > Soil > Unclassified ... | reverse complement strand
GCCGTAACGGCCAGCTGCCGGACCCAATCGGACGGGCAGCCCGCTAGTCGGGATTCGGGGCGCCCGATATCCTTGCCGCCGATGACCCTCGACATCTTGGTCCGCGAGCTCGTTCGCGAGGTATTCCGCGACGAAATCCGGCCGCTCCGAGAGGAGCTGAGAGCCGTCGCCGAAGATATCAAGCACGCGCGAAAGGCTGAGGATGCGCGCGGCGGCTTCCTCACAGTTGAGAAAGTCGCGGCTGAATTGAAAGTATCCAGATCGACCGTAAGAACGTGGATCACTGCGGGCGAACTGCGAGCCAGCCGGCCGGGGGTCGCCGGACGAAAGGGGCGCGTCTATCGGATCGCATGGTCGGACCTCTATTCGTTCCTCGACACAAAGAAAAGTGCTCCTCGAGACGACGTCGACGTCAAGGCCGAGGCAGCCCGTATCGTCGCGGAGATGGCAAGAAAACGAAGACGGTGACCCCGGCCACCCCAATTGGGGACGATCTGCAACGCGAGATCCCTGCCAGAGGAACGTGGCGCTGCCTTGACAGAAAGCTGAATATCCGAGAACGTCCTTGGGCTTGTCGGGGAGGGGGCCCCGTTGAGTAGGAATGCCCCATGACACGCCGATCAAGTCGCCCGGATCGCCTCCCCGTTAGGCCTCGACGGCAGAGAACACCTTTCTTGGCGAACCGTTGACGGGTTCCGACGCCGCCTCGATCTCGATCGGGCAAACACTGGCGCTTCTAGACGGCCCTCTTGCTGCTGTAGTGGCTGGAGTCTGCGAGGATCGCTATGCGTTCTGGCTTGGCTCAGGCATTTCCTTCGGTCGTGTCGAAGGGCTGCCGAGGGTCGTGTCGCGCGTGCTGGAGTTTCTACGGCGGCAAATTGATCCCGCGGCAGCCGATTGTAAGTTCAAGGCAACCCTCACGCGCGCGCTCGGGCTCGCGACTCTGTCTGCAGAGGAAAGGGCCCGCGTCGATCTGTCTCGTCCTTTCCCCGAGTGGCCTGACGCAAGCGTGATTTGCTCACGCCTAACTAACAACTACGCGCGCTTCCTCGATCTCGCTGTAGAAGGCGAGGAAGCCGACTACCTCCTGTGGAACGGAGTGGACGTCAGAACGACCTTCGCGAATCCTGCTACCCAACCCGACGTCGAGCATCTCTGTGTAGCAATCCTCATGCTTGAAGGTGTTGCGTCGGACGTCGCCACCGCAAACTGGGACGGTCTGATCGAACGGGCCGTTGATGAACTAAATGGGGGACAGCCGGCGATTACTGTTTGCGTCCGCCAAGAAGATTTTCGGCAGCCGACTCGGCGAGCGTCGCTCTACAAGTTTCACGGATGCGCCGTTCGGGCCGCGGCAGATGAGACTGTCTATCGCGCGCTATTAATTGCGCGACAGTCTCAGATCAATGGATGGGCAGCCCAGCCCGAGCGTGCCGTCTTCGTTAACCGGCTTATCGATCTGATAGCCAGTAAACCAACATTGATGATGGGCCTGTCGGCACAGGACGCCAACATCCAGGCCCTATTCGCGAAAGCTGAGGCAATGATGGCTTGGCCTTGGCCCGGAGATCGCCCGAGCTATGTCTTTTCCGAAGATCAAGTCGGCATCGATCAAGAAGGCCTGCTTCGCAATGTTTACCGGTCTGCTTTCACAGCGGCGTCGCGCCAGAAGATCCTTCAGAGCTCCCTAGTCCGAGCATATGCAAAGCCGCTACTGGTCGCTTTGACCTTGCACGTCCTCTTTTCGAAGATTCGACGACTTGCTGAACTCGCCCCAGGTTCACTCAATGCCGCCGACAGGCTGAGTCTGCAAGGCGGTATCACCGCCATCCGTGACGCCATCGCGGCGACCGCGGACGCCGATCGTCTGGCGTTCGTGCGCTTAGTCGTGGCGTGTGGGCACAGGTCCATTTGCTTGCTCCGTGACGGGCGCGACGGCAATCCCCCTCGTGCCTACATGCCTGTCACAACGGGTCCGTTGCACCAGCTGGCCGACGAGCCAGGGCTGCCTGCGTCTGGACTCCGCGAGGCTTCAGTCGCCTTGGGGCTGCTCGGGATTGGAGTTCGCGACGGCCTCTGGACGTTGACGCCCTCCGATGTCGCGACCCCTAATTCTGGCACCGCTCAGATCAAAACGTCGACGGGAGTCGCCAAGTTGCTTCTCACCGCGAACAGCCAGACGGCTCTTCACCTTCAGCAAGATGGGAACTTGGCGAGCCATGAAGACGCGATCGTAATATACAGTGCAGAGATCTCCCCGGCCATGACTCGATCGCCTCGAGGTGCTCTCGGACGCACCGGAAAACTCGGTCTTCGTGAGGTCAGCATAACCCGTCTGCTTAACGAGACGTCGACCTTGAGCGAGCTTCTGCAGCGCTTGCGGGAGGCAATCGTCGCATGAGCGCCATGACTCCAGTGGATGAAATCGCTCAGATCCTGGAAGAAGGTGGCTATCGGCGACTCTCGGTACCTCTGCGGATTGCCGGACTGAGCTTCGATTTACCGGCGGCCTTCCTCGGCACGACTCCCTCCCCTGACCTCATCGTGATAGCGGATACCGCATTCGAGTCCGACGAAAGAATCTTGAGCAAGATCGAAGGAATTGCGCGGGCGTTGGATGTGGTTCGGTCGAAACGACCGGTAACCGCAGTGCTCGCCGGTCCGCGCCCCCGCACCCCAATCATCGACGCACTAGCGAAGGTCTGTCGCGTGCTTCCGATCGGCACGGCCCTGGACGCGACGCCAGCGGCGACTCTTAGAACCTGGCTTGCGGTGCTCTTGCCTCTATCTCTTCCGGCCCCGAGTCAAGAACTCGCCGATCCACTGGGCCAGATTTCGACCAACATCGACGACCTCCATCCTTCAGTCGCCGGGTTGATCCCTTTCGCAACGCAGGGTGCGGACGTCGTTCAAGAGAGGTTCCACGGCATACTCCGGGAGCAGCTCGCTGACGCCGAGGAGAGCGCACCAGAATGACCGCGCTGCTCAAGTCGATCAGCGTCACGAACTTCAGGAGTATTAAGGGCACGATAGTCGTTCCCCTTGACGCTCCTGTCGTTCTCATTCATGGCCAGAACGGAACCGGCAAGACCAGCCTATTGTCGGCGCTTGAGCTTGCCCTCACCGGGGAGGTGCCGTCTTTTCGGCGGGTGGACCCCGGCTACATCTCGCATCTGGTGCACAAGGGTGCTGAGGAGAGCCGAATCGAGCTTACCGCGACGGATATCGAGGCCCCTCCGACGGGCGGCCATATTACGGTTACCGCGGACGAAATTAGAGGAGTTCCACTCCTCACTCCAGAGACCGCCCGATTCTACAATGAGCGTTGCTTTCTGGCCCAGGCAACCCTGGGGCGGCTCTTGGAGCTTTACGAGGACAAGGATACGCGCAAGAGCGAGTCGCCCCTGACGAAGTTTGTCAAGGACCTCTTGGGCCTCGACGATCTGGACGCGCTAATCGATGGGCTCCACGACGCTGGAAACGTCCGGCGGTTTCGATCGAGCGTTCCACTTTACTGGGAAACACGCGAGAACGTTCCGGCGATCGAGGCGCGGATTGGTGCGCAGCGTTCCGAACTGGCCGGGGCGCTCCAGGTTGAGGCCGAAGTCGTGGAGCGACTGCGTCTCCGATGTGAGCAGGTTGGTGTACAGGTCACGGCCGTCACGGACATTGAAGCTACCGGGCGTCAGCTTCGTGCGTCATCTGAGGAGCCGGCACTTCAACAGCTAGCTCGTACCCGCCGTGAGATCGTTGCGCTTGCTCAACAATGGTTGACAGTCGAAGGGGAAGTGCCTCCCCAAGAGCGATTGGCCGACGAACAAGCCATGACACAGGCAGAGGTCGCGCTCAAGGCATGGCGTGCTACGAGTGGGACTGAACTCGAATCTGCTCTCGCAGACGTCAGTACACTGTTCACAGATTTGCGGAGCATAGGGTCTCTCGGACCCGAAGCGGCCCGAACGGAGGCTCTTCGAGTGGTCACGGCCGAACTGACGCGTTGCCGATCTGTTCTGACACAGAGTACGGCTGACGAAGTTCGGCTGGAGGAGCTTGATAGGGAAATGGAACGCGCCCGCGCCCGCGCGGCGGTGATCGACAATCAAATCTCTGAACAGGCTGCGCAGGCGGGCCAACTTGCCACCGCACTCACGTCCCTCTTGCCGCACATCCAGACAGATGACTGTCCGGTCTGCGGTCGCGACTTCGCCGAAAAGTCCGATCGACCTTTGCATGCGCACGTGTCGGATCGCATCGGGGAGTTGACGGAGAGTTCCGGCCGACTACAGGCTCTAGGTAAGGAACGTGCGGTTACGGCCAATGCATTGGCAGCTGCGGAGCGCCAGCGTGGCATCATCGCAAGTCGTCGCTTAGAGACGAAAACACGAGACGATTTGAAAACCCGTGATGCGCGGCTTTCGGACCTGCACCAGAGTCTAACGGGTGTGGGGAGTGCGGCGGCAGAGGGACAGCGGTTGGTTGACGCGGCTGCGACAGCAGCAAGGCGGTTGGCGGCGTTGCGCGGGCGCGATCAGCGTGCGAACGGGGTCCGGGAGGCGGCGAGCAAGCTGGCGACCGAGCTGTCGCTTGAACCGATCGGCGAGGCTGAGGGTCTGTCGGCAGCACTCAAGCGCTTCGAGACACATGTGTCCGCTCAGGACGCAAGCCTCTCCGCGCGGCAGGTCGCTCGTCGCGACGCTATCGCTGACGCGACGGAGTTGAGCGGGCTGAGACTGAAGCGCAGGGCCCTCGAGGCGGCCATTCAAGGTCAAGCGCAACGCGTTGAGCGACTGAAAACTGCCAAGGAGCGCGCCGACAAAGTTATTCAAGACGCTCGGGAGCTCGCTCGCCGCGCCAGGGACGCGCGCACTGAGACCGTGCGGCGTGTATTCAACGACTCTCTCAATGCTGTCTGGCGAGATCTGTTCCTTCGGCTCGCTCCCGAAGAACCCTTCGTCCCTGCGTTCGCTCTGCCGGAGTCGAGTGGGGGCGTTGTCGAGGCGATACTTGAGACACACTATCGGTCCGGCGGTAAGGGTGGCAACCCTAGGGCAATGTTGAGTGCGGGAAACCTGAATACTGCGGCCTTGACGCTCTTTCTAGCCCTCCATCTCTCTGTCACGCCGACGCTGCCATGGTTAGTGATCGATGATCCCGTCCAGAGTATGGACGAGGTTCACATCGCGCAAATGGCCGCGTTGCTCCGGACTCTCTCAAAGAGACTAAAGCGCCAAGTCGTCATTGCGGTCCATGAAAAGCCGCTGTTTGACTATCTCGCTCTTGAACTGAGTCCCGCATTTCCGCAGGATCGTCTGATTACCATCGAGTTGGGCCGCAACGCCGACGGTGCCACTGTGATGAAGTATGAGCCGCTCGTATGGCAACCGGACGAAGCGATCGCCGCCTGAGCCGGCCCCTTGCGACGGAGCTCGAGCTTGAGTGGCGCCTACTCTAACGAGTCCTTCAGTTCCCGCTCGCTCAGCACACTATTCGTGTCGTCCACGTGCTGCGGCGACAACCCGCCTACGGGCGCCACTCCCACCCGGAGTCGCACGGCGGGGGCATGGTTGCCGAGGCCTCGTCTGAAGCAAACCCGAGCCCGACACCCCAAGTCGTCACGTTCGACCGGGCAGACTGACCGGATTCGTCGACACTGAGGTGCCTAGGGGCCTGCCCGCCCTCCTCCGGCCGCCAGCCGCGTGAACCCTAGGCGGAGCGAACTCGGGCCGAGATCGGGTATCCTGCAGAGAGATGTCCAACAACCTGCAGGGCAGTGCGACGGTCCTTGGTCCTCCGGTCCCTAGCCTCCGCTCCGACGGTGCCTGCCTCACTGGAACTTTGCGTTCTCTGGGTGGTGGGGCGAAGCCCATGTCCACGACGGCCATTGAGAAGATCAAGGCGGACGCCCTCGATCTTCTTGGAAAGGTCGTGGGCGTCTATGCGCATGACATAGCGACTGGTGAGGTAGGTGCGGACGGCGTGGCGCACGCGTCGAGATCGGTCCCCAAGAAGCCCTGCACGGGCCTTCTATATGGGCGGATCCAAAGCGGAAAGACCGTGGCCATGATCGCGTTGGTCGCTGCAGCGATCGACAACGGATTCCGCGTCGTCGTGGTCCTCACCTCCGACAATACTAAGCTGGTGGCCCAGACTGCGGAGCGTTTCGGTGACCTCGACGGGACACTCGCCATAGACGCGACTGTTCGAGATGTCTGGTCGACCGATCACAAGCATATCTCGAAGTACCTGTCGCAGTCGGGGGTCGTGTTTGTCTGCTCGAAGAACCAAAAGCGGCTCGGCGACCTAATCACGTTCCTCGAGGAGATTGGAGCGCCGAACTATCCGGCTCTCATCCTCGACGACGAAGCGGACCAGGCGACGCTCGACACTAATCTTGCGCGGAATAGCCGCGCGAAGGTGAAAGGCAAAGCGACGGTCGATCCGACCGCAATCTATGATCTGGTCGTACAGCACCTTCGCGAAAGCCTACGGCACCATCTGTTTCTTCAGGTGACCGCAACACCTTATGCCCTGCTGCTTCAGTCCGTCGGTGCCCAACTACGTCCGAGCTTTACTCACCTGCTGGAACCTGGCGTCGGCTACACGGGCGGTGAAAAGTTCTTCGAGGCCGAGCACATCGAGGGTCCGCGGCCGCCGCTGGTCTATGTCGACGGAGTAGAGTCACAAGCCATCCTTGGTGGCACCTCGGAAGCGCCGGAGGGACTCAAGAACGCCATCGCTTTCTTCCTGATCGCCGCGGGCGCACAGGCTGTACTCGATCCCGAAACAGTGAAGACAGGCCAGAATTTCCTCTGCCACACGAGTCAGTTGCGGACGCAGCATCGAAACCTCGAAGCTCTCGTTCGTGGGTATGTCGACAGGGTTGGAGATAGCCTCGACGCGGGATCGGGCGAGGCGCTCGATCGCTTGAATCGGGCCTACGTAGAACTCGCTCGGACGCTGCCTACTCCTCCGTCCATTGATCTGATACTCGAGCAAATCCGCCGAAGACTGATCGGGCGTCGAGTCGTCGTCGTCAATGCGGGCGCCGATGCAGAACCGGGCAAGGCGCTCAATTTCATCATTGGGGGAAACATCCTCGGCCGTGGTGTGACGATCGAGAATCTCCTGGTCACCTACTATCTTCGCGAACCCAAGACGGGGCAGATGGACACGATGCTCCAGCACGCACGCATGTACGGTTATCGGGAGAAGCTGATGCCGTTCACACGAGTCTACCTTCCCGAACAGCTGGCTGTCCGTTTCCACGAAATCCACTGCATCGAGCGCCGCCTCCGAAAGCAGCTGAGCGCGGCGGACATGGGTAAGCAGATCGTTCTGGAGAAGGCCGCGAACTTGAAGGCGACCCGTGGGTCTGTGCTCGATCCGACCTATATCGACATCTTCGACGGAGAAGAGCAGGTGTTCCCGAAACACCCCGACTTCTCGATGACTCGTGGGGACTTTGAGCAACTCGGAGAGCGTGTGCGTGATTTGGTTGGAGGCCAGCTCAGTACGAAACCGCAGCTGGTACCGCTCGCGTATGAGGACCTCCTCAAATTGGTGGACGACTTTCCTTACGATGCGAAGGGTGAATCCAGTAGCTGGCTGCCGGCCGTTCTGCGCCGGGTACTCGAAAGACAGCGCGAACGATGTCAAGGTCGCGCCTACCTGTACACACGAAAGACACATCGAACCCTTCGAGTTTTCGCCACCGGCGCGCTATCGGGTCCGGAGCTGACCGAGCTGCGTAGCAAGGACGGCCCGGTGTTCTGTGCCTTTCGGGACGATGGAACGGGCATCGAAGGGCTTCGTGCGAACGAATTTTGGTACCCGACGCTCGTGCTGGATAAGAACATGCCGAGCCTGGTTGTGAACGTCACTCCCGATGAGCCCTGAGCGCGACTCCATCGCGGCCCTACGAGGCCTGTGGAGCTCCGCCCCAGGCAAGTCTGGCAGTGCGGACTATACCCTTCTGGCGGAGATCGAGGGTGCGTTTGCGGCTCGCTCGCGGGCCGGTTTGCCTGCACTGGTCTTCCCCATGACAGATGTGGGAGCGGCACCATTCGGGCGTAGGGCATCGGGGTGCGAACTCCTCGCCCACTCGTCCACGCGACTTGTCTTTCAAGGTCGGGACACGGTGGGCCCGGCTGCGGCGTTGCTTTGCATCGACCCCCAGCTGGTCGATGCTTTCGTCGTATTGGCGGTCGATGCCGCGAAACGTTTGCGGGAGACCGGGGGTTCATGGGCGAGCCTTCAGGCCATCGTCGAGGAATGGCAATCCCTACTCGCGCCGCGAGGTCGCCCGAGCGCAGAAGCGGAAATGGGGCTGTGGGGCGAGCTGTGGTTCCTGTCCCAGGCTGCCGATATCGACAAGGCCATCGCTGGATGGCGCGGCCCCGATGGTGACGCTACGGACTTCTTCTACGGGGGCAAGGGAGCCGAGGTGAAGACTTCTAGGCTCCGTCGCCAACATTTCGTTTCACTCTCCCAGGTAGATGCACCGGTGGGAACGCACGATGCCTGGATGCTTTCGATTTGGGTAAAGCCCGACGCGGGTTCCTCGTGCACGGTCGCCACACTCGGTGAGGACATCCTGAATCGTGCCCACAATCGAGGTGAGGCGCTCCGCCGACTTGCCCGCGCTGGTTACTCACCGGCCGAACGGAGCGGATACGTGGCGACATTCGTGATTCTCGCCGAGCCGGAGTGGTACGCGGCGTCTGACGTCCCGCGAGTGCGGACCGCGGACCCGGGTGTGTCACATCTGCGGTACCGAGTGTCGCTCGACGAAGGTCGGCACGCGCCCGCATCGTTGAGTGACTCGCTCTGGCTTCACTTTCTTGGGCGCTCGTATTCTGGAGAACTATGATGAGACTCGCGGATCTACTTGCCGCTCGCACGACTGAAGATCTGGAGCGGCTGGCTAGGGAACACGCCAAGCTCGAAGAGGAGCTGCCTCGCGCTCAGCTGCTTGCCACGATCGAGAGCGTACTTCGCAGCTATCGGTTTCTGCACGAGTACCTCTTCAACCGGCAACCGCCGGCGTTTTCGATCATGACCGTGCTCCTCGATTCGCCCGGGTTTACGCTTCCAACGTCCGAGTTTCGTGACCGAGTGCTCGAAGAGACTGCACGTATCTGCGACGCGCTGGATTCACGCGAGTTGCTAGAACGCGACGACCAACTGCGCGTGTATCGCCGCGTTCTGTATCAGGCCAGGAGTAACGATCTGCTGATCGACTTGTCCGAGTCGGCGATCCTGGGCGTTCTGCGACAGGAACTGGAGGTAGCACAGGCGGAACATTGCCTGATTGAGCACCATGCGGACCTCAGGGAGTTCTGGCGCCTCGATGGTGCTTTCGATCGAGAGCTGGAGGCTTTGAATTCGGCGGGCCTGGTATTCGTCACGGAAGCGGAGACCGCGCTGCCCGAAGATCTCGCTGCCGCAATTCGGCAGGTGCTCGGAATCGACATGCCACGGCCGGCCGTCAGGCGCCTTTTCGATCGGCTTTCGGGACACGATCTCCACGATTCTCTGCAAGCGATTGGAGCCCCGTCGAGTGGCTCGAAGGAGGAGCGCATCGAGCGGCTGGTCGCTCACATGGCTCAGCCGCGGGTCGTATTGCGCGGGGTGCCTCTCGATACCCTCCGTGAAATCTGTCGGGATACAGGCGCTGCCGTTTCTGGCTCGAAGGAGGACCTGGTCGATCGTGTGATCGGCCATTTCGCTGCAGGGCGAGACCTCGTTGGTGAGCCCGAGCCTCTGCCACCGCCTCCCGTCGAGCCACGTCGCCTTTCCGAGAAACGCTTTGCTCTGCTCTTCGGCCACCTTCGAGGGCATGAGCTTTCCGGCGTCCTTGGCCAGTTAGATCTGCGTCGCTGGGGAGGCAAAGACACCCAAGTACGCACGCTCTGGGACGCGCAGCGTTCGGAGGACACATTGCTCGCATGCTTTTCGAACCCCGAGCTGGATGCGATTCTGCGCCGCGTGGATCTCAAGACCGGCGGGTCAAAGGCCGATCGCATCGAGCGCCTCGTAGAGCACTTTTCATCGCTCAGCGAAGAAGAAACTGTGGACGCTCCTTCCGCGGACGTGGAATCGACAGGTGGCGAAGGCTCCTCGGCCTAGACAACCAGGAGAAGGTCGCGCTGAAGTGGCGCTATGCTATGCGACGAGCTCGAGGATCTCGTCGTGAATTGCCTTCCACTCTTGGGCAAGGCTCAGCGTCCCGACGCGGATGCGCTTCCCGTGTAGGACGAATGTGTCGCGGAGCTTAGGGACGTCATCGGTGGCTGCATAAAGAATCAGGCCCTCCACGGGTGCGGTCGTGTCTGTCATCGCGAAGTTCGCGACGTACACGAACATCTGATTCACGTTCGTGGAATCGACCACGGCCCGCCGGAGGTGGCCGCGTCCTCCTCCGAGCGGAGACTGGTAATACTTCGCGTCGATGATCAAGGTGCGTTCACTCGATTCCAGGACGACATCCGTCTCGAGGTGAGGCAGGTGTCGCTCAGCATCCGGTGGCGTCGCGCTGACGTCTTTCCATGCGATCACTCGGCGGCCCGCCGTCGTCCCAGCCGGGCTATGCTTCTGCAGAAACCGGCGAATGAACTTTTCGAAGAGGATGCTCATACCCTCTTCTCGCGAGAAATCGATGAAGCGTGACACCTCGCCCGCTTCGTCGACTAGGGTCGAGTCGTGGATGAGGCGACAGAGATCGAGAAGGAATCGGTAGATGGAATTGTTGCGGTGCACGCGGACCAGGCCAAAGTGACCGTTACTGATCCTGACTGGCGAAACGCCTTCCATATGGCGATACAGCAGCTTCAGCTCTTCTCTGGCGCTGCTGTCCACATCGCGAAGAGTGGATAGCCGTCGGATGGTCTCGCGGACTAGACGGTTCTGTAGGACGTCGGCGGAGAGCTCGTCATAGCGACAGTGTGTCCTAGCCAATGGCAGGAGCAACCGCGATGCCGTCTGGCCAAAGTCGATCCTCCCTTTGACGCCAGCGATGTCGTCCTCGTGCTCCACATACTCTCTGTCAAGACCGCGACGAATCAAGTCGGTCACCCCTTGCGCCAGAACGCGCGCGAAAAGATTCGATACATCCTGCTTCTCGAGCTCGCCGACATCTACGCGGTCGAGCTGTTCGAGCGCGTCCCACGCGTAGCACAGAAGGTAGTAGAGATTTCTGACAGGAATGCTCACGCCAGGAGCTTCCGGATCTCGCCTTCCGCGGTGGAGCTGTCGTCGAACCAGTATTCACGAAGCAGAGGAGCTAATTCGGAGTTCACGACTGCTCGGTACCAATCGTCGAACTCGCCTGCGGGGTCACAGAAGAAGCTGTGTCCGATCTCGAAGCCTGGGCCAAGCCGACGGTCGCCTCGGATGGCGGCGTTCAGTGTTTCCACCCGATCGATGATCCGATTGATGATCGCTTCGGGCACACCCCGCGAGAGGACGTGAGCGCGAAACTTCGGATGTGAGACCTTCGGCAGAAGCGAGACGAATGCGAACCGCCGTCGCAGCGCGTAGTCCACGACCGCTAGGGAGCGATCGGCCGTGTTCATGAGGCCGAGCAGATAGACGTTGTCAGGCACGAAGAAATCTTCGTCGCCACGCTCACGATCGGAGTACGTGAGGGGAATGGCATATTTCGGGCCTCTCTTGTCGCGCTCGATCAGCATCATGAGCTCGCCGAAGACCTTGCTGAGATTGCCGCGATTGATTTCATCTACGATGAAGACGAACGGACGACCGGTTGGATCGCTCGAGGCGCGACTGCAGAATTCGTAGAAGATACCGTTCCGTCGGCGGAAGCCGCCTCCCTCCGCTGGTCGCCAACCCTGGACAAAGTCCTCGTACGAGTAGGACTGGTGAAATTGTACGAATCCGACGCGGTGCGATTCGTCGCTCCCGATTAGAGCACGCGCGAGTATCCGAGCCATGAAGGTCTTACCGACCCCTGGAGGACCCTGAAGTATCAGGTTCTTTTTGTGTCGAAACGCTTCGACGTATGACTCAAAGTCGTCGTCATCTACGAACATCGACGCGAGTTGGCTCGTAGGATCCGACTGACTTGCGCTCGCCCCTTCTCGAATGAATAGGTCGTAGAGGCGTCGCGTGCAGGCGGTGAGATACATGCCCTGCGTTGGGCGGATCCCGTCGCGATAGCGCGAGAATGGGTAGTATCTGGGACTGTCCTGTTGGATTTCGCGAAGGAGGTCCTCAGCGAATCGCTCCCGGAAAGCGCGCAGGTCGATCGGTTGAAGAAGTGGCCGATAGTCCTGCAGCTCGATGAAGTAGAACTGCTCGGCATCTCCCCATTGTCCGGGCTGCGGAGGAGCTTCCGAGGTCTCTTGGTGCGAGCTCGCGGCGTAGGAGAACCCGGTCAGGTACGTGGCTTCGACATGAAGAACCAGGTCTCCCGGCTTGACCTCGCGCATTACGGCATATCGGTCCGCTCCTTTTCGGTTCTTCGAAGGTGACCAGAGGCGGCGGCCCAGTTCCCAGCCGGGACCACCATGCTCGTGGTCGCCCGAATAGAGCTCGATCCAGGTCGCCGGGGTTGGCGTCGTGGGAAGCATCGTTGCCTCCATGGCCTCGGCTCTTTCCGCTGGTGAGTGCTTGGCGGAGACTATCTCCAGCGAAGGGAAGAACTCTTTCAAGCGTCCCGATGCCTCCAGTGGCAACCAATGGATCGCGGCACGCGGCTGGAATGTCTTATCGAGCGGATATCCGAGAACGACACAGGCGATCTCTTTGGGCCAGTCTTCGTTCTCGGCCCACTTTTCCTCAAAGGCCGTCCGTGCCCGGGCCAGAGCGCCGGAGTCGTTCAACTTTAGAACCAGCATTCCGCCTCCAGCCTTCGGGACCGCTTGGCTCAGCTTGTTCTTGATCTGTCTGCTTGGGTTCGATTCCGTCGTCTCGTAGACACGCACACGCGTCAGCGGGCCGAGCGCCTCCTTTAGGAAATCCTCCAGCAAACCAGTGTCCCCGGCCGCTTCTCGAAACTTGGTAAGAAAAGAGTCCCGCTCCTTCTGTGACGTCGCCATTCGATCAATCTCCGCGAAGAAGAAACTGGCCAACCACCCTGTCGCACTTCGCCCGATCCTCGGACTCACACTCCCAGATCACGAGGACCCGAAACCCTAGGCGCCGAAGTCGCGCCATTGCGAGCCTATCCCGTCGAACGTTCGCGAGGAATTTCGCGTTCCAAAATGCAGCGTTGTTCCTCGGCATGGTCGTCCGACGGCAGCCCCGGTGCCGATGCCAAAAGCAGCCATGTACGAAGACAGCCCACGCGTGCTTCCGGTTCGCGATGTCGGGACTTCCAGGCAGATCACGATTCTCCACGCGGTACCGCAAGCGAAGCCGCGAGATAGCCGCCCGAACGGCCAGTTCGGCCTCCGTGCCCTTCTGGCGAACGCGGCCTAGTCGCGCGGCGGTGGCAGGGTCGACAGCCACCACTCGGGGAACCTTTGGCGGGTTAGGCGCAGTGTCCGATGGCGCTGGGACCATTCAGCCCGACGAGTGTACGTCGCCGGGTCCTCCGGCGATAGGGCACTGGATGACTCGTACCCGAGACCGCGCCCGAGGGCAGCTTGATCAGGCTGCTGCCGAATCCTGCATGCGCCGCAGATGTGCGGCAACCGCTTCTAGAAATCCAGCAGGGAATCGCAGGGACCCAGACTCGGCACGGGCCAGAAACCCTGCGGTCGCCTTCACGGAGAGCATCTGCGGTGGGAACTTCAAGAACTTGGTGAGCGCCACTCCTCGCCGCGCGACCGGCCAACGAGAAAGATCCATCGTGAAGCGTCCGTCTCCAACGTTCCAAGCGACTCGAGGCCAAGATCGACCGGGGAGGATAGGGCCAGCCTCCGACTGCTTGAACCTCCCTGGTCTTGCCAGTCGGTTGCCCAGCCACTCGGCAACATCGACGGTGACGGCGTTTCCAACCAGCTTCCATCGGTGGCCTCGTCCTCGCCCGGAGCCATTCTCCGCAGGCACTGTCCAATCGGCTTCAAACCCTTGCATACGTTCCGCATCACGCAGGTCTGGCTTCACGATGCGCCCATCAGGCATCAGGATGGCAGGCGGAGATGGGATCCCGATGGTCGAACCACCCTTCAGCGTCGGGATCGAGTCCACTGCCGCGCCAAGGCCGCGAATGCCCTCGGTCCAATAGAAGCCAAACGCCACTTCGGCGAGTCGTACTTCCTCGTCTAGTGGTTCAGCTTCGTCGACGAAGAGTACGTCACGAGGATCTGCGTGCAGCGATGCGAGCAGGAAGACTCGCTCACGACGCTGAGGAAGACCAAATGCCCGAGTGTCTACGACCCGATACGCCCACTTGTACCCCAGTCTCTCAAGAGCATCGACGATGACATCGAGCGCGCGACCTCTCGAAAGCTGCAGCATGAAGGGAACGTTTTCGAGCAGAACCCACGGAACGCGACGACGCTCCAGCAGACGGAAGACTTGAGCGACTAGGCCCGATCTGTCACCGCCGATGCCGCGAGTTTGTCCCGCTTGACTCAGGTCCTGACAGGGGAACCCGGCAGTGACGAGGTCCGTCCCCGGCGGCAGATCCCGAAGAGAGCAGATGTCGTCGTGCTTACGTACATCTGGGAATCGGGCATCCAGTACTGCGCGCGCCCCCGTATCAAGTTCGCAGAGGAGCTTCGTCCGATGCCCGGCGCGCTGCAGTCCCAATTCGAGACCGCCGATTCCGGCGAACAGTCCGGCTACGCACAAGGACCTGGGAGGAACATCGCTAGGTACTTCGGAGGTCCGAGGCCCACGACCCACCAATCTGAGCTGCGTACGCGCGGACGTCGGACGCCTGGACGATCGTCGGTTCATCGTAGGCGCCCCACCGTGAACCTGAACATAGGAGCAGTCACGCGAATCTGTCAAGGCGATTCCTCGGCCAGTACTCGGATCGCGGGACGTCCAAGTTGCGTGCGCGGCCACGTACACATTCTTGGACCTATGCCGGCTAGGTTTCTTCGGAGAGGGATCCGAAGCCTTATGCTGCCAAGACGACGGCCGAAGCCGGCTGCGCTCAAGCCCTCCGATGTACACCGCATCAGTGCGCGTCGCGGTCGAACCGTTCGCTCCAATATTGCAAGCAGAGTCTATCTATCTCCGTCGCCTTGGCGGCTAGTTGCCGGTCCGTCACGGTCGATGCCAGGCTCGCGGCGATTCGCAGACGCCACACGAGATGGGGCCGGTCGCTCTTCACAGCCCATTGAGCCAGTTCAGCTGTCTCGTCGGGCTCGCGCATGAGATGAAACAGCATCGACTGCACGATCGGCTCGACGATGCCCTCGTTATGGCACACCACCGTCAGCCCGCCGCCGTGATGAACCATGATCGGCCGCATTTCCCGCACAGGGACCGTATCGATCCGCCGCAGGAGATGCGGGAAACTGCCGACCTTCGCGATGATGAGCGCGTTCGGACTCCTCGCTTCCACAGTTTGGTCGCGGTCACCATCACGCATCATAGGGAACGCGGAAAGATGTGAGAGGACGAGAGCAGGGTGCAGATTCGCGAATGTTTGCTGGTTTTCGTCGTCCTCCGACCTAGGCAACGAGTGTGCGCCCTCTCCCGTGACGAGCGCGACGCTTTTCCCAGTCAGGCTCGTGACTATCGGCTCGTCATCCAACAACCTCATCAAAACGCCGTTTACCAGCCGAACGGACTCGGCGCTGCGGAGTAACACAGCCGCGCCGATCACGTCAGCCAATGGAAATCGTTGGGTCTCTCGGAGGAACAAGGTGTACGCAGCAGCCAGGTCCGGCTCGGCCACAAAGCGTTTCGTGATCACCGCGATGGCGGCCGCGGCGAGGAGTTCTGGCAGCCTCATCACCATGAACTGCCCGCTGGGAAGCTCGAGTGGACGCAGGTAGCCCTGTTGTCTGAGTCGGCGCAGGCGTTCCCCACTGAGTGCCTGTTCGAGCGCGTCGAGTGACAGCGCGCAGCGTCCGAGCTGCTCGAACGCGATTGCGCTTTCGGCATCGACGGGGGGCGGGACGGTGAGCCAGGCCGTCGCCATGCGCGCTAGATCAGCTCGTAGCTCCTGATTGTCGGAAGTGAAGTATTCCCAGGCCGCTGTCACGATGCCCACAGACGTAATCGGCGGCAACAGGGTGGTCATGCTCATCCCAGGACGGGGTGGCTCCAAATCAGCAGGTGCCTCATTGCGTCCGGTCGTCAGTGCGGCATGCAGTCGAAGCAGGCGGGGAGATCGAAGCTCTCGGTTGTGTTGTGCACCAGCATAGAACGAGGCGCCGTGCTTCTCGTGCAGGACCCCTATGGCCTCCTCGAATTCCGTATCTGCGAGTAGGTTGAGACGGATCTGTTTTGCTGCTCGTCCCAGTGCGGTCTTGGTTGTTCGCCCGGGAACGCGTGTCAAAATCTCAAAATCTGAATCATCGAGCGCAAGTACGATCCGCAGGCCGCCGAGCGGAAGTCGGCCAACGATCTCATCTAGATCCGCTCGGACCTTGTCATTGACTCCGGGCTGCCAGCCATCGATGACCAAAACAGGTCGCGGACCAGAAAGGTCACGGAGGCTGCCCCAGATCCACTGACGAGCGTCCTCTGCGGAAGTGGCTCTCAGTAACCTCAGACTGAACAAGTTGCTGAGGTGCTGCCAAACTCCATGGCTGAGCGCTCCCGCGTCTATGTAAAGGGGCACGAGATTCGCGTGTTGCAGTCGGCACATCTCCGCCAGAACGTTGGTCTTTCCGGAAAGGGGCGGCCCTGTCAGTACGACCACTTCCTTCTCTTCAAGCGCCGCTTGAAGCCGATCTGCTACGGCTGCTCTGGGCGCTGAAAACGAAGTCGCAAGCGGTCGCGAAAAGTCCGCGACGTCGCCTTCGAGTGCTGCGAGTGCGGCTTCGGTCTCCCTGCGCAAGACCTGCACCCAGAGGGATGGCTTCCGTCCGAGCAGTGACCGGACAGCGTTATCGTGATCGGCGGCTGCGCACGCCAAGGCGTCGTCCAACAGGCCCTGCAACTGTTGCTCATCTAATGTCGTTCCTTGCCACTCCGTGCTGTCGAAGGTACGAAAGAATCGGGTCGCTTGGCCATCGCTCACGCCGAACAGCGGAGGCATCGGATTGAGCAGGCGCGCATACGAGCGCGCTTGCTCCACGTCCTCCGACAGGATGCCGCGTCCGGGCGCCTTCAATTCCAGCAACAGAGCGGGCTTTTCGTCGACCTTAACAAGGACGTCGAGCCGGCCTTGGGCCTTCTTCTTGAGGTCGCCCTTCGTCACGACCGAGTAGTGACCGAGGCGTAACGTCAAGTTCGTTTGATGCGTAATGCGGGCCCCGGCGAAAGTCGAGAGCGCTTGATCGAGGACCGCGTGCAGCGTCGATTCGAAAGTTGCTTCGTTCATGGTTCACTCAGTCGGTGCACCCCTTGCGGCCACAAGCTCCACACGATCTCCACTTCGCTAGGGGGCGACGGCATGGTACAGGGTCTGTCGAACCGTGAGTCGAACAGATCACCGAAGATCCTGGGAGGCGTAGGTCGCTGCGGCTCGCGCAAGTTCCTGACCCACTTCGCGTCGCAGGGCGTCTGGTTCGGCCACGCGCGCCTTGTCCCCGAACCCGAGCACCCAGCTGACCAGTTCGGTTGTCCCGCGCACATCCATCGTCATTTCGATTCCGTCGTCGACGCGCCGGAAGCGCTGGGTGGGATGCCACTGGCGGCGCTGGACGTAACGGGCCACCTTCGGGTCGAATAGGACCCGGACACGGGTAGGCTCGCCTCGGATCAGGCCAAAGGCGCCTTCGGTGAGCTGCTCAGGGCGGAAGTCAGCGGGGTAGTCGAAGTGGTCGCCCTTGAGCCATTCGACCTCGCGGAAGCCGTCGAGGGCGAACGTGCGGACCTCGTCATGCTGGTGGCTGAGGCCGGCGAGGTAGAGGCCCTTTTTGTATACGAGGAGGGTGTAGGGCTCGAGGACGAAGGTCTTGCGCCCGCCGGAGACGCCTTCGTGGGTCACGCGCAGACGATCTTCGCGCAGGAGGGCGGTCATGATGTCGTTCACGTCCTCGATGCGGCCCTCGTAGAGATGACGGGCTTCGTTTACATCGAAGACCTTGCGATCGAGGTTCCGGACGGCGATGAAATCCTTTCGCTTGAGGGTGGCTTCGAGCTTTCCGAAGACGTCGTCCAGGTCCTCCTTGAACCCAGTGCCGGCCAAGAAGTCGAACACGCGGCGTGAGAGAAAGAGCGCCACCATCTGGGCGGTGGTCAGGGGGATCGCCTGGCGGCGGGCGGTCGGCATGAGACGCCAGACCTTCCGCTTGCCGGACATCTCCTCGTACAGGGGATCGCCGGCGCGCTGGAGCGCTTGAATGTACCGAAGCGCGGTTCGCGGGTTGACCTCGAAGCGCTCGGCGACGTCGTAGATCGAAGCACCGGCGGCCGAATCGACGAGGGCGCGCACCTCCTGGAGGCGCGCGGCCGGGGCGTAGCGGGGACCTCTTAGCGCCATGATTCCGGGAGCATGCCATCTGGGACCCAGTTTGTCAGACCTGGCGGTTAGCCTGACTTCACACGAAAGGGAAACGGTGAAGCCAATGGAGAACCAAAGAGACAAGGCGATCGCGACGGTCGTCGGAGAGATCGAGAAGCAGTTCGGCAAGGGGGCGCTGATGCGCCTCGGGACAGGGGAGGCGACGGTGGAGGTGCAGGTCATCTCGACGGGGTCGCTGGGCGTGGACATCGCACTCGGCACGGGCGGGTTGCCGCGTGGACGGATGGTGGAGGTGTACGGGCCGGAGTCGTCAGGGAAGACGACGCTCGCGCTACACGTCGTGGCGGAAGCACAGAAGGCGGGCGGCGTGTGCGCG
>Ga0134125_10003245_pt1 | contig 18884 bp, 16 predicted proteins | sample KB31751_FD_96464 | JGI IMG/M metagenome (GOLD analysis project Ga0134125, IMG submission 96464) | Terrestrial soil microbial communities with excess Nitrogen fertilizer from Kellogg Biological Station, Michigan, USA - KB3-175-1 | ecosystem: Environmental > Terrestrial > Soil > Unclassified ... | reverse complement strand
TGTACATCGTGATTTCCATGCCGAAGCGGAAATCAGTGGCTTGTGGTTTTTCCCAACGCATAGTCTTTATTCCTGGTCTGGACGATTGGGCGGCACTCGCCGCTACCGGTATATCCTTGTCCCCGGGGCCGCGCGGCGAAAGCGGATTTTTGGGAAAGTTGCCTAATGAATTTCTTGAGGGCACCGGACATAACCGCTCCATGACTCTGCGCACGCGCCTCAACCTCGTGCTGACCGGGCTGATGGCCATATTCGTCGCCGTGCTGCTGGCGGACCAGCTGCGCGATGCGCGTTCCTCGGTACGCGAGGAGATCGAGGCCGCCAACCGCGTCGCCGCCTACATCGTCGGCAGCCTGGCGATCAACTACTCCGCCACCGGCGGTCTGGGCGCCGTGCACGGCCTCCTGACCCGCCTCGGGCACGTGCGCGCCAACGAGATCACGCTGCGGGGCGCGGCCGGCGAGCTGCTGTACCAGTCCCCGCCCGCGATCTACAAGGCCGGCCGCGAGGCGCCGCAGTGGTTCCGGCGGCTGCTCGCGCCGCCGCCGGCGCGCCAGGTGTTCATCCTGTCCGGAGGCGCCCAGCTCACGATCGAGGCGGAATCCTCGCGCGCCATCCTCGATGCCTGGGACGACCTCACGCGCCTGCTCACCGTGGCGACGCTCATGCTGGTGGTGATCGGCGGCCTCGCCTTCTGGCTGGTCGACCGGGCGCTGGCGCCGTTTCCGGTGATCGTCGGCGGGCTGGAGCGGCTCGAGCGCGGCGAGCTGTCCTACCGGCTGCCGGCGCTGCGCGGTGCCGAGGCCCACGCCATCGGTGCCGCCTTCAACCGCATGGCGCAGGCGGTGGAGGGCAAGGTGCAGGCCGAGCGCGACGCGCGCGAAGCGCGCACGCGGCTCGAGGAGCGGCGCGAGCTGGCGCAGCTCATCGAGCAGAGCCTGGAGGAGGAGCGGCGCCTGATCGCGCACGAGCTGCACGACGAGTTCGGGCAGTCGGTGACCGCGATCCGCTCGCTGGCGACCGCGATCGCCACGCAGTCGGCGGCGCCGGACCTGGCCGCGGCGGCGCGCCTGATCTCGGACGAGGCGGCACGCCTCTACGACGCCATGCACGGCCTGATCCCGCGCCTGGCGCCGCTGTCGCTCGACACGCTGGGACTGGCGGCCGCACTCGAGAGCCTGGTGCGCGACTGGCAGCAGCGCCACCCCGAGCCGCGCCTGTCGCTGCACCACGAGCTGCCCGCCGATCTCGGCGCCAGCGTCACGCTCGCCGCCTACCGCGTGGTGCAGGAGGGGCTCGTCAACGCGCTGCGCCACGCGCGCGCGCAGCGCGTTATGATCGACGTCAGCTCCACCGCCGCGCGCATGATCGTCTCCGTCACCGACGACGGCGTCGGCCTGCCGCAGCAGTGGTCGCGGCCCGGACACTTCGGGCTGCGCGGCCTGGCCGAGCGCGTGGAACATCTCGGAGGCAGTCTCAGGGTGCGCAACAGCGAGCCGCACGGCGTGAACTTGACGGCGGAGATCCCGCTGGCGGCGGTGTCATGATCCGCGTGCTGCTGGTGGACGACCACGCCGTGGTGCGCACCGGCTTCCGCCTGCTGCTGCAGGCGCACCCGGAGACCAGCGTGGTCGGCGAGGCCGACTCGGGCGAGAGCGCCTGCCAGCGCTACCTCGAGCTCACGCCCGACGTGGTGGTCATGGACCTGGCGATGCCGGGCATGGGCGGGCTCGAGGCGCTGCGGCGCATCCGCGCCCACCACCCGCAGGCGCGGGTGCTGGCGCTGTCCGCGCACGACGACATCACCCACGCGCGCCGCGCCCTCAAGGAGGGTGCGCGCGGCTTCCTCTCCAAGCGCAGCGCCCCGGAAGCCCTGCTCGAGGCGATCAGCACCGTGGCCGCCGGCCAGCGCTATATCGACGCGGCGCTGGCCCAGAAGCTGGCGCTCGACGAGGGCGACGGCGGCTCCGCGGTCGAGCGGCTGTCGGAGCGCGAGTTCGAGGTGTTCGTGCGCCTCGCCGGCGGCGCCAGCGTGCAGCGCATCGCGGACGACCTGAAGCTGTCGGCCTCCACCGTCGGCACGCATCTGTACAACATCAAACAGAAGCTCGGTGCCTCGAATCAGTCCGAGCTCACCCTCATCGCGATCCGCCACGGTCTGATCGAAGCCTAGTGCGCGGGGCCTGCTGCGCCAGGCGCCGCAGCAGCGCGCGCAGCAGCGGCGCGAGCCGGCGCAGCTCCTCGCGATGCACGCGCGTCAGGGTGGCGAGCAGCGCCTGGCTGCGCGCCGTCAGCTCCACCATGACGCGCCGGCGGTCGCCGCGATCGAGGCGGCGCACCAGCAGCCCGCGCGCCGCCAGCCGGTCGACCAGCCCCACGGCGCTGTGGTGTCGCAGCTGCAGCCGCTCGGCCAGCTCGCCGACCGCCAGCCGCTCGCGCCCCGGGAAGCCCTTGATCGCCAGCAATGCCTGGTGCTGCTGGCTGGTGAGGCCGGCGCGGCGCGCCGCCGCCTCGCTGAAGGTGGCGAAGCGCCGCAGCAGATAGCGCAGCTCAGCCAGCGTGCGGTAGTCGGCCGTAGTCAGCCCGTCGGTGCGCGCGTTGCGGCCTGCCACCCCGCCTCCTGCCATATCGTAATGCGATATATACGCTATATTAACGCGCCCGCTTCCGGGCGCACCCAACATCCTCATGCCCAACCGCCCCGCCGCTTTCGACCCCGGCGCCGACTCCGACGCCCGTCCCACCCCGCACGCCGACGTTCCCGAGCTGCGCGATTTCAGCTCGGATCGCCGCCTGCTGCTGCTGGCAGCCATGGCGGTCATCGTCGGCAGCGGCGGCGCGCTGGCGGCCTGGGCGCTGTCGCGCCTCATCAACCTCGTCACCCAGCTGGCCTACTTCGGGCGCTGGAGCGCCGCGCCCGCCGACCTCGGCAACCATGCGCTTGGCGCCTGGGCGGTGCTGGTACCGGTGGCCGGCTGCCTCGTCATCGGGCTCATGGCGCGCTACGCCTCGGAGAAGATCCGCGGCCACGGCATCCCCGAGGCGATGGAAGCGATCCTCATCGGGCGCAGCCGCATCCAGGCGCGCGTCGCGATCCTGAAGCCGCTGGCGTCGGCGATCTCGATCGGCACCGGCGGACCATTCGGCGCCGAGGGGCCGATCATCATGACGGGCGGCGCGCTCGGCTCGCTGTTCGCGCAGATGTTTCACCTCACCAACGCCGAGCGCAAGACGCTGCTCGTGGCCGGCGCGGCGGCCGGCATGAGCGCCACCTTCGGCACGCCGGTGGCGGCGATCCTGCTGGCGGTGGAGCTGCTGTTGTTCGAGTGGAAGCCGCGCAGCTTCGTGCCCGTGACCGTGGCGGCGATCGTCGCGGCGGCCTGGCGCTTCTGGGCGCTCGGCAGTGAGCCGTTGTTTCCGCTCGCCGCCGCGACCGCGCTGCCGGGCGGGGCGCTGCTGCTGTGCGTGGTGCTCGGCATCCTCGCCGGGCTCGCCTCGGGCCTGCTGACGGCGCTGGTGTACGGCTGCGAAGACCTGTTCGAGCGGCTGCCGCTGCACTGGATGTGGTGGCCGCTCATCGGCGGCCTGGTGGTCGGGGTCGGCGGCCTGATCGAGCCGCGCGCGCTCGGCGTCGGCTACGTGCACATCGGCGCGCTGCTGCAGGGCCAGCTGGGCGGCGGTCCGGCGCTGCGTCTCCTGCTGGTCAAGGCGGTCATCTGGTCGGTGGCGCTCGGTTCGGGCACCTCGGGCGGCGTGCTGGCGCCGCTCTTGATGATGGGCGGCGTGCTCGGCGCGCTGTTCGGCGGCGTGGTGGCTCCGGCCGACACCGGCACCTGGGCGCTGGTGGGCATGGCCGCCATGATGGGCGGCACCATGCGCGCACCGCTCACCGCCATGATGTTCGGCCTGGAGCTGACGCACGACATCGCGGCCATGATGCCGCTGGTCATCGGCTGCGCCGCCGCGCACACCACCACCGTGCTGCTGCTGAAGCGCTCGATCCTCACCGAGAAGATCGCGCGCCGCGGCCACCACATCGTGCGCGAGTACGTGGTCGATCCGTTCGAGACCATGCGCGTCGCCGACATCATGGCGCAGCCGGCCGAGGCGCTGCCGGCGAGCTGGACGGTGCGCGACGTGGTCACCTTCTTCACCGCCCCCGACGCCCCGCGCCGCCACAAGAGCTACCCGGTCACCGACCGCGCCGGATGCGTCGTCGGCATGGTGTCGCGCGCCGACACGCTGCGCTGGATGCTGGGCGAGGTCGCCCCCACGCGCACGCTCGCCGAGCAGTGCGCGGGCCAGGACCTCATGACCGGCTATGGCGATGAGCTGGTCGGCCACCTCGCCGACCGCATGAACGCCACCGGTACCGGGCGCGTGCCGATCCTCGAGCGCCCCAGCGGCCGGCTGCTGGGGCTGGTGGCGCGGCGCGACCTGCTGCGCGTGCGCGCGCACGCCGCGCGTCACGAACGCGAGCGCGAAGCCCTGATCCGGGTGTTGCCGCGGCGCGAGGCGGCCGGGGAGCGCTAGTGCTCCGGAGCGCGCGGCAGCGCGACGCGGCGCGTCAGGCGCTCGAGCGAGCGCCGTGCGGCCGCCTTGGCGATGTGCTTGCACCACAGTGGCTCGCGCTGCCCGCCCTGGCGGCGGAACTTGTCGCAGTCGCAGGTCCACAGGATGCGGTCATCCTGGGTACGCAGCACCTTGACGGTGCGGCTGGTAAAGGAGTAGGTGCCGAGAATCTCGTTCTGGGGCTCGGGACGCCGGCGGAAGCGCATGGCCATGAGCGAAGCCTAACCCACCCCGCCTGTGGATCGCCTGTGGATTACTTGTGCATAGCCGCGCCGCAGCGCCGCAGTGCCCGGCCGGCGCTCTCCTTTTAAGAGGAGACGATCTTGGCCTTGATGGCCTCGTACTCGGAGTCGGTGATGAGCTTCGCGTCCAGGAGCTTCTTGGCCTCCTGCAGCCGGCGTACCGCATCGTCGTCGCCCGCCACCCCCGCCACGGCGGGCGAGGAGGTCACCTGGATGCCGCCCGAGCGTGCGCGCAGCTCCTCGAGCTCGCGGACGCGCCGCTTCTCGCGCCACGCCTGGTCCTGGCTCTGGCAGATGCGGTACACGGCCTGGCCCTGCTCCTTGCGCAGCCCCTTGAGCTCGATGCGCTGCGAACCCTGTGCGGCGAGCGTGGCGAGATCGGTGGCCTTGCCGGCGCGCAGCATCAGGTCCGCGCTCAGCATGCCGACGCGCAGCGTCACTTCCTCCAGGTCCTGCCAGCGGATGGTGGCGACGTCGAAGCCGCCGAGCAGCTTGCGCGTCAGCACCACGAGCCGGCCGCTGGTGGCTGCGACCAGCAGCCGCCGGTGGTTGAGCGCAAACGGCCGCATCTGGATCGCCCACGCTTCGAGCGTCTCACCCGGGATCAGCACCGAGCGCAGCTGCGCCAGCGGCCTGGCGAGCCCGGCCTCGTTCGTCGTTGTATCGCTCATGGCGGCCACCCCTGTTGCCGGCGCTGTTACTTGTTCTTGACGATCTCGGCCCGGAAGGCGCGCAACTTGTCCTTGATGATGCGCTCGTCGGCCGGGCCCATGCGCATCAGCAGCTTCTGGCCCGCGGAACGGCCCTCCAGGTCCGGGTCGGCGTACTCGTAGAATACCTTGGGCTGCACCAAAGGCGCCGCGGTCTGCGCCTCGGGCGTCTGCAGCAGGTGATCGATCACCTCGACCAGGCGGTCGTTGAAGTACTTGCCCGGATAGCCGAGGTCCTCGTAGGCCTGCTGGAACAGCGGATAGAGCCGCTCGTACACCACCGCCATCGACTTGACGTCCGCGGTCTGCACCATGCGCATGAGCGGCGCATAGCGGGCAAAGTTGGCCTCGCTGAGCGTCGTCACCTCGCCCTGCGTGGTGACGACGGTCTGGCCCGGCGTCGCCTTGAGCGGCCGCAGGTCGATCGCCACCTTCTTGCGCGGCAGGTTGTCGATGGTCACCACGATGTGGCGCACGATGCTCTGCGGCACCAGGAACTGCTCGAGCGAGCCCTTGCCGAGCACGCCGGCGAGCGAATCGTGCGCCAGCTGGTCACTGTCGTTGAGCGCCGGCAGCGCAGCGTTGTCGGCGGCCTCGGTCGGGAGGGGGTGCGCGATCTGCGGCTCGCTGCTCGGCGGGGCGGGCGCGGGTCCCGGGCGCGCGGCGCTCGGCGGCGGTGCGGGGGCGTGCTGCGAGCGGTACCAGTACCAGCCGCCGGCGGCAATGATCAGCACCACCACGACGCCGATCAGCCAGGCGACCTTGCGCCGGGCAGCCTCCTCGAGATTCTCACCGGTCCACATCCGCGCTTCCTCTCCACGGTCAGGGCTGTGACTTTACTCTCCTTTGGAGCGTGCGGCCGCTCCGGCGTTGCGGCCGAGGACCCGGCGCGGTCCTGACAGGTAACATCGCGTTACGACTCGGCGCGTCGCCATGCGATCTGACAGCGAAGTGTTGGCGGCCGGTGCGCCTCGGGCGTGGCGGCACGGCGCGCAGCGCGAGCGCGGCGGCAGCGGCCCGGGACCCGGGGCCGCGCGCCCGCGGCCGGCGCGTACAGCGGGGCGTGCCGCGCGGCGCTGTACGCTGCATTAAATCTCGCCGCGACGGCTGCCCGGCGCTGCGCGGCTGTGCTTCAATCCGCTCATGCCCGCCGAGTTTCATCCAGCCGTCCGCGCCTGGTTCGAGCGCACCTTCGCCGCACCCACCGCGGCACAGCAGGCGGCGTGGCCGCAGATCGCTGCGGGGCGCCACGTCCTGATCGCCGCGCCCACCGGCTCGGGCAAGACGCTGGCGGCCTTCCTGGCCGTCATCGACGAGCTGGTGCGCACCGCTCTCACCACCGGCACGCTCGCCGACGAGACCCACGTGGTGTACGTCTCGCCGCTCAAGGCGCTCTCGAACGACATCCATCGCAACCTCGAGGCGCCGCTCGCCGGCATCGACGCCGAGCTGCGCGCGCGCGGCCTGGCCGAGCACGGCATCCGCACCTTCGTGCGCACCGGCGATACGCCGCAGCACGAGCGCACCGCGATGCGCAAGCGCCCGCCGCACATCGTGGTGACGACGCCCGAGTCGCTCTACATCCTCATGGGCTCGGAGTCGGGCCGGCAGATGCTCGCCACCACCCGCACCGTGATCGTGGATGAGATCCACGCCATGGCCGGCAGCAAGCGCGGCGTGCACCTGGCGCTGACGCTCGAGCGGCTCGAGGCGCTCGCCGGCCGCCGGCTGACGCGCGTCGGCCTGTCGGCCACCCAGAAGCCGATCGAGGACGTGGCGCGCTTCCTGGTGGGCATGCGCAACCTCGACGCCGCCGGTGAGCCCGCCTGCAGCATCGTCGACGCCGGTCACGTGCGCGCCCGCGACCTGGCGCTCGAGATCCCGGCCGCGCCACTCGAGGCGGTGATGTCGGGCGAGGTGTGGACGCAGCTCTACGACCGCCTGGCGCAGCTGGTCGGCGAGCACCGCACCACGCTGGTGTTCGTCAATACGCGCCGCCAGGCCGAGCGCATCGCGCGCCACCTGTCCGAGCGTCTCGGCGAGGAGCACGTCACCGCCCACCACGGCAGCATGGCCAAGGAGTCGCGCCTCGATGCCGAGCAGCGCCTCAAGGCCGGGAAGCTGCGCGCCCTGGTGGCGACCGCCTCGCTCGAGCTCGGCATCGACATCGGCGACGTCGACCTCGTGTGCCAGATCGCCTCGCCGCGCTCGATCGCGGCGGTGCTGCAGCGCGTCGGGCGCTCCGGCCACTTCATCGGCGGCACCCCCAAGGGACGGCTGTTCCCGCTGTCGCGCGACGACCTGGTCGAGTGCGCGGCGCTGCTGGCGGCGGTGCGGCGCGGGGAGCTCGACCGCCTGCGCGTGCCGGACAAGCCTCTCGACGTGCTGGCACAGCAGATCGTGGCGGAAGCGGCCGCGCACGAGTGGGACAGCGCGGCGCTGTTCACGCTGTGCCGCGGCGCCTACCCGTACCGCGAGCTGACGCGCGCGGAGTTCGAGGAGCTGGTGCGCATGCTGGCGGAGGGCTACAGCACCCGCCGCGGCCGCCACGGCGCGCTCATCCACCACGACGCCGTCAACCAGCGCATCCGGGGCCGCCGCAGCGCGCGCCTCACCGCGATCACCTCCGGCGGCACCATCCCCGACACCGCCGACTACCAGGTGATCCTCGAGCCGCAGGCGCAGTTCGTCGGCACGGTGAACGAGGACTTCGCGGTGGAGAGCCTGCAGGGCGACATCTTCCAGCTCGGCAACGTCTCGTACCGCATCCTGCGCGTCGAGCAGGGCCGCATCCGCGTCGAGGACGCGCACGGCGAGCCGCCGTCCATCCCGTTCTGGCTGGGCGAGGCGCCCGGGCGCACCGACGAGCTGTCGGCGAGCGTGGCGCGGCTGCGCAGCGGGCTCGAGGCACACCTCGACGCCGGCGCCGAGGGCGCGTGCGCCTGGCTGGTCGCGGAGGCCGGGATCGATGCGCCGGCGGCCGTGCAGCTGGTGGCGTATCTGGCCGCGGCGCGCGCCGCCCTCGGCGCGCTGCCCACGCAGCAGCTGATCGTGCTGGAGCGCTTCTTCGACGAGGCGGGCGGCATGCAGCTCGTCATCCACTCCCCGTTCGGCAGCCGCATCAACCGCGCCTGGGGCCTGGCACTGCGCAAGCGCTTCTGCCGCTCGTTCAATTTCGAGCTGCAGGCCGCGGCCACCGAGGACAGCATCGTGCTGTCGCTCACCACCGCGCACAGCTTCGAGCTCGAGGAAGTGGCGCGCTACCTGCATTCCAACACCGTGCGGCCGCTGCTGGTCCAGGCGCTGTGCGCGGCGCCGATGTTCCCGGTGCGCTGGCGCTGGTCGGCGACCATCGCGCTGGCCCTGCCGCGCTTCCGCGGCGGCAAGAAGCTGCCGGCGCCGCTGGCGCGCATGGCCGCCGAGGACCTCTTGACCGCGATCTTCCCCGACCAGGTGGCGTGCGCCGAGAACCTGCCCGGCGAGCTCGAGATCCCCGACCATCCGCTGGTACGCCAGGCGATCCGCGATTGCCTCGAGGACGCCATGGACGTCGCGGGCTTCGAGCGGCTGCTGCGCGGGCTCGAGGCCGGCAGCATCCGCTGCGTGGCACGCGATCTCACCGAGCCCTCGCCGCTCGCACTCGAGGTACTCTCGGCGCGCCCGTACGCCTTCCTCGACGACGCGCCGCTCGAGGAACGCCGCACCCAGGCGGTGGTCAGCCGCCGCTGGCTCGACCCGCAGAGCGCTGCCGACCTCGGCAAGCTCGACGCCGCGGCCATTGAGCGGGTCCGCACCGAGGCCTGGCCGGACGCCACCGACCCCGACGAGCTGCACGATGCGCTGCTGTGGCTCAGCTTCCTCACCGAGGCCGAGGCGCAGGCGGGGCCCGGCTGGCCGGCGCTGCTGGCGACGCTCGCCGCGGCGCGCCGCGTGACGCTGCTCGATAACGGCACGCAGCGCCTGTGGGTCACCGCCGAGCGGCTGCCGCTGTTCGTGCCGCTCTATCCGCAGGCGCGCCTGGAACCGGCGGTGACGGCGCCGGCCGCCTACCAGCAGGAGCTCGCCGCCGCGGATGCGCTGCGCGAGGTGGTGCGCGGACGCCTGACCGGGCTCGGGCCGACCCGCGCCGCGACGCTCGCCGCCTCACTCGGCCTGCCGACCGGGGCGGTCGATGCCGCGCTCGCCGCCCTGCAGGCCGAGGGCTTCGTCATGCGCGGCGCGTTCACTCCCGAGTCCACCGGCCCCGACGAGTGGTGCGAGCGGCGCCTGCTGGCGCGCATCCATCGCTACACGGTCAAGCGGCTGCGCGCCGAGATCGAGCCGACCGAGGCGCGCGACTTCCTGCGCTTCCTGTTCGAGTGGCAGCGCGTCACGGCGAGTGCGCGCATGGAGGGACCGGATGCGGTCGGGGCGGTGCTGGCGCAGCTCGAGGGCGTCGAGGCGCCGGCGAGCGCCTGGGAGACCGAGCTGCTGCCCGCGCGCATCAGCGAGTACGAGCCGGCCTGGCTCGATGAGCAGTGCCTCGCCGGGCGCTTCGTGTGGACGCGCCTGGCGCCGCGGCGCGGCAGCAGCGAGCGCGGCGCCGCGCCGGTGCGCGCCACGCCGATCGTGCTGCTGGCGCGGCGCAACCTGCGCCTGTGGTCGACGCTCACCGGCCCTGGCGAGGGCGCGGTGCTCACCGCCGGCGCACAGCGTGCCGCCGCGCAGCTCAGGCAGCACGGCGCCTCGTTCTTCGACGAGATCGTCGCCGGCACCGGGCTGCTGCCCTCGCAGGCCGAGGAGGCGCTCGCCGAGCTCGTCGCCCTCGGGCTCGTCAACTCCGACAGCTTCGCGGGGCTGCGCGCGCTGCTGGTGCCGGCGGACCGGCGCCGCCCGGCGCTCGGCGGCCGGCGGCGGCGGCGCCTCGCCCTGTTCGGCATGGATGCGGCGGGCCGCTGGTCGCGCATCGCGCGGCCGGCTGCGGCGGCCGAGCCCGACGCCGCCGCGCGGGCGCTGGCGGAGGAGACCGTCGAGCACGTGGTGCGCACGCTGCTGCGCCGCTGGGGCGTGGTGTTCTGGAAGCTGCTGGCGCGCGAGGCGGAGTGGCTGCCGCCGTGGCGCGACCTGCTGATGTGCTGCCGGCGCCTGGAGGCGCGCGGCGAGATCCGCGGCGGGCGCTTCGTGCAGGGCTTCTCCGGCGAGCAGTACGCCGCCCCCGAGGCCATCGGCCTGCTGCGCGAGATGCGGCGCAAGCCGCGCGAGGGACAGTGCGTGTCGCTCTCCGCCGCCGACCCGCTGAACCTCGTCGGCATCCTCACCCCCGGAGTGCGCCTGCCATCGCTCGCCGGCAACCGCGTGCTGTACCGCGACGGCGTGCCGCTCGCGCTGCTGGCCGGCGGCGAGGTCAGCTTCCTCGAGACGCTGCCGCCGGAGGAGCAATGGCAGGCGCGCAACCGGCTGCTGCGCCGCCACGTGCCCGAGCAGCTCACCGACCTCGCCTAAGCGCTCAGCGCGCGCGCTCAGCGCGCGTAGCCGACCAGCTCGACGTAGCCGCGCCCGGCGAGCGGCCGGCCCGAGCGCTGCCCGCTGGCATCCACCGCACCCTCCCAGTAGCGCGGCGTCGTCTGCAGCTCCTGGTCGGGCAGCACCGGCAGCAGCGTGAGGTCGAGCGCGAGGCGCGGGACGCGCAGGCGCCAGCGCGCCGGGTAGCGATCGCCGGCGGCGCTGCGCCAGTGATCCTCGACGTCGATCGCGACGTCGGCGCTACCGAGCGGCTGCACCGCGCCGTCGGGCGCGACCCAGGTGCCGGCGCTGAAGGGGTCGCGGCCGCCGCCACGGTCGCGCAGCGCGTAGAACATGAGCGCGCTGCCGTCATCGAGCTGCAGCGCGAACCAGTCCCAGCCCTCCTGGTCGCGGCCGAGGCCGCCGCTGCCCCACTCGCGGTCGAGCCAGGCGAGCCCCCGGACCGCAAGCGTCTCGCCGCCGCGCGTCAGGCTGCCGCGCACCCGCAGGCGCGGCACGGAGTAGTAATAACTGGCGGCACCCGGGTCGGCGGCCTTGCGGCTCAGCCCCTCGACGCCGTTCAGCACCGGTGCGCCCGCCGCGGTCAGCGTCAGCTCGATCGCGTAGCCGGCCTGCGAGGCGTGCGCCGTCCAGCGGCCGGCGCCGCCGGGCGCGGCCGCGAGCGACCAGTCGTCGATCCAGACGCGCGCCGGCTCGCCGTCCCCGCCCGCAAGATCAAGCGCCGCGCGCGACAGCTTCTGGGCGGCGCGGAAGCGCCGCTCCGCGACGTCGGTGACGGCGAAGTGCGCCATCCACACCTCGCGGCTGCGCCAGGCAGAGCGCGGCGGCGGCGGCGCCGCGGCGGCGGCGGGCGCGAGCGCAAAGCGGAAGAAGGTCAGCTCGAAGCCGAAGCGCGAGCCGTCGGCGGCATCGAGATTGCCGGTGACGTACCACCACTCGTGGCGGAACCCCGGGTGCGGCCCGTCATCGCGCGGGAACTCGAACCGGCGCGGCGCCCCGGCTGCGGCAAAACCCGCCGCCGTGCCGGGCAGCAGCGGCGCGGGCGGTGCGGCGGCTGCCGCCGCGCAGGCGAGCACCAGGGCGCAGGGCACGGCGCGCATCACGCCTCGCGCAGCGCGGCGGCCGGTACCAGCCGCGCGCCGCGCCACGCCGGGTACAGTCCGGCGGCGAGGCTGGCCGCGAGCGCCAGCCACAGCGCGTTGGTGAACTGCGCGGCCGACAGGTGCAGGTCGATCTGCCAGCCGAAGGCGCGGCGGTTGATGACCTCGGTGAGCACCAGCGCGGTGAGCAGTCCCGCCGGCAGCGCGGCCAGGAGCGCGGCGAGTCCCATGAACGCGGTCTGCGCCAGCACCAAAAGCGCCGCGCGCGCGGGCGTCAGGCCGAGCGCGCGCAGCAGCGCGAGCTGCGCGCCGCGCTCGAGCTCCCAGGCGAGCAGCGCGCTCACCAGTCCTACGGCCGCAACGCCCGCGGCCAGCCAGTAGAGCACGCGCGTGATGACGAAGGTGCGCTCGAAGATGCGCATCGACAGCGCGCGCAGCTCGGCGTTGGAGCGGATCAGCAGCGCCTGCCGCCCCGATGCGGTGCGGCGCAGCGCCGCCACCGTCGGCGCCACCGCCGTGCCGGGGGCGAGATACAGGCCGAGCGCGCCGACGCCGTCGTCGCCGAAGCTGCGCCGGTACGTGGCGAGGTCCATGAGCACCTCGCCGCGATCGTTGCCGTACTCGCGGTACACGCCGGCGACCTCGAAGGCGCGCGCACCGGCGCTCGTGGTGAGGGTGAGCGTAGCGCGCGGGGCGAGCGCCAGGCGCCAGGCGAGCGGCTCGGAGATGAGCACCGCGCCGGCTGCGAACGCCTGCCAGGCGCGCGCCGGATCCCCGGCGCTGAAGCGGAACGCGGCGCGGCTGGCCGGCGGGATGCTGAGCGCGTTCAGGTCGAGCGAGCCGCGCGGCGAGCGCACCACGGCACGCCGCCCCTCGCTGTGGGCCTGCACCCCGGGCGTGGCCAGCAGGTCGCGGATCAGCTCCGGCGCGAGGCGCCGCTCCGGGCTGTCGGCCGAGCCCGGCGCGCTCACGTAGATGTCGGCGCGCATGGTCTGCGTGAGCCAGTCGCGCAGCGACTCGCGAAAGCTCCCCACCATGATCGCCACGCCGATCATGGCGCTGAGCGCCATGCCGAGCGCGGCGACCGCGACGCCGGTGCGGCTGAGCGAGCCGGCGATCTCGCCGCAGGCGAGGCGCGCCACGGCGCTGCTGCGCGCGGCCACCCGGGCGCCCCCGAGCGCGAGCGCCCGCAGCGCCGCCGGTGTCGCCGCCGCCACGGCGATGAGCAGCAGGAACAGCGCCACGAAGCCGGCGAACAGACTGCGCCCCGACACCAGCACCAGGAGGCCCGCGCCGAGCGCGAGCGCCGCGCTCGCCACCGCCAGGCGCCGCGCGATGCCGAGCGCGCGCTGCTCGAGGCTCGAGCGCACCAAGGCCAGTTGCGGCGCGGCGCGTGCCACCTCGAGCGCCGGCAGGAGCGCTGCGACCAGCGCGGTCGCCACCCCGGCGCCGAGTGCCTTGACCAGGGTGAGCGCCGGCACGCTCACCGAGCTGACCGCGACCACGAAGTACAGGTCGTTGATGGTCTGTGCCACCAGTCCCACGAGCGCGCGCGCCAGCAGCAGCCCGAGCAGCGCCCCGCACGCGGCCCCCGCCACCCCGAGCACGGCGGCCTCGGCGAGGACCAGCATCAGCACCTGGCCGCCGGTGGCGCCGAGCGCGCGCAGCACGCCGAAGATGGCGCGCCGCTGCACCACCGCGAAGCTGATCGCGCCGTAGATGAGGAGCGTGCCGACCAGCAGCGCCAGCAGGCTCATGGCCTTCAGGTTGGTGGTGAAGGCGCCCGTCATGGCGAAGGTCTCGCGCGCGCTGGCGCGCGTCGCCTGCAGCTCGAGACCCGCGGGGAGCGTGCGGCGCAGCGCCTCGAGTGCCCGCGCGCCGGCCGCGCCCGGCGGCAGTCGCAGGTCGATGCGCGACAGCCGCCCGCGCACCCCGAGCCACTCCTGCGCCTGCGCGATGTCGGTGAGGATGAGGGCATCGAACGCCGCCCCGGGCAGGATGCGCGCCACCGTGGCCGGGTGTCCCACGCCGCCGATCGTCAGCTCGAGGCTGGCGCCCGTAGTCAGGTGCAGCGCCGCGGCGAGGCTCGCGCCGAGCGCCACCGCGCCGGGCGCGAGCCAGTCGCGCGCCGCGGCCGGATCGGCCGCGGCGGGGACGCCGCCCGGGGCGCGGGGCCCGGCGGCGTCCGCCTCGAGCTCCGCGCCGGCGAACGGGTCGGTGCCGATGAGCTGCAGGATGCGGCCGCCGAGCTGCACGTAGCCCGACACCAGCGGCGCGAAGCGCACCGGCGCGGTTGCCGGCGCCACGTCGCGGCGCAGCTGCACGTACAGCCGCTCGTCGATACCGGCCGGTCCGCCGACGATCTGGTAGTCGGCGGCGCCGTTCACGGCCTGCAGCGACAACTCGAAGGCGCGCTGCGCGCTGGCGGTCGCGGTGTCGACCGCCACGATGGTCGCCACCCCGAGCGCCAGGCCAAGCAGTGCCAGCGCCAGCTGCGCGGGGTGGCGCAGCAGGTGGCGCAGGCTCGCCGCCGGCAGCACCGGCAGGCTCACGCGCGCTCCGGGCCCGGCGGCTGCAGCCGCCCGTGCACGAGCTCGAGGATGCGGTCGGCGGCGCGCGCCAGCGCCGTATCGTGCGTGACGATGACGAGCGTCGCGCCGCGCGAGCGGCTCAGGCCGAGCAGGCACGGCAGCACCTCGCGCGCCGTCTGCTCGTCGAGATTGCCGGTCGGCTCATCGGCGAGCAGCAGCTGCGGCTCGTGCACGAGCGCGCGCGCGATGGCGACGCGCTGCTGCTCGCCGCCCGAGAGGCGGTCCACCGCACTGTGGGCGCGGTCGCGCAGGCCGACGGCGTCGAGCACGGCGAGACTGCGCGCGCGGGCCGGCGCGCCGCGCACGCCGTTCAGCTCGAGCACCAGGCGCACGTTCTCGGCCACGTCCAGGGTCGGAATGAGGTTGAAGAACTGGTAGACGAAGCCGATGTGTGCGCGGCGGAACAGCGTGCGTGCCGGCTCACCCATGGCCGTGATCTCGGCGCCGCCGACGCTGACGCTGCCCGAGTCGGCGCGGTCGATGCCGCTGACGAGATTCAGCAGCGTCGACTTGCCCGAGCCGCTGCGCCCGACCACCGCCAGCGTCTCGCCCGCGGCCACCTGCGCGTCGGCTGCGTCGAGCACCCGATGCACGCGCTCACCCTCGCGGAAGCTGCGGCTCAGCGCGCGGATGCTCAGCACGGCGGGGAGGCTCCGGACATGGGCGCATTGTAGAATGGGGGGCGCGCCGAGCCCCGGGAAGCACCATGTCGACGTTCTGGAGCAGGTTCCTGTCAGTGCCGCGCCCGGATGGGGCCGCGGACGATTGGCGCCTGCTCACCACCCTGCCGGACCTGCCGAGCGCCCAGTCGCTCGCCGAGGTGCTGAGCGCCGGCGGCATTCCGGCGCGCGTCAGCTCCGATGCCGGGGTGCTCGGTCAGGCCGCGCCCTCGCGGCTGTACGTGAGCGCGCCGCTCCTGGCGCGGGCCCGGGAATACCTGGCGCAGGGCAGCGCGGCCGCTGCGCCGGCGGCCGACGGCACCCCCTGAGGCACGCCGGCACGCGCGAGTGGCGGCCCCCGCTCCGATCGGCCAAACTGCGCAGCCCCCAGCGGTTCCAAGCCGTGGCGTTCACGGCCCGCGTGCCTTCGAAGGGAAGCTCATGACACTGCCAGCGCCGCGCCGCGGCCGCACCCCGTTCCTCGTGCCCGCCGCAGCCGCGGCCCTCCTCGCCGGCGCGTTGCCCGCGCCGGCGCAGCAGCCCGCCGCCGCCCCGGTCGCCGCGAAGGCGCCGGCCGACAAGGCCCCCGGCAAGACGCCCGCCGCGGGCGCCGCCTCGAAGGAGACCGGCCAGCGCGATGCCACCAGCTACAGTCTCGGCGTGATCATGGGCGAGCAGCTGCGCGAGAGCGGCGTGACGCCCGCACAGATCAGCTCGCCGCGCGTCGCCCAGGGCGTGCGCGATGCGATCACCGGCAAGAGCAAGACCTCGGACGCCGACCGCAAGAACATGGTCGACCTGATCCGCGGCGCGCAGGAGAAGCTGGTCGACACCAACCACAAGGCCGCCGCCACGTTCCTGGCCGACAACGGCAAGAAGCCCGGCGTCGTCACCACCGCCAGCGGACTGCAGTACAAGGTGCTCGCCGCCGGCAGCGGCGACTCGCCCAAGCGCACCGACGAGGTCACGGTCAACTACCGCGGCACGCTGCTCGACGGCACCGAGTTCGACAGCAGCTACAAGCGCGGCGAGCCGGCCAACTTCCGCGTCGACCGCGTCATCCCCGGCTGGACCGAGGCGCTGCAGCTGATGAAGCCGGGCGGCAAGATGCAGCTGTACGTCCCGCCGCAGCTCGCCTACGACACGCACTCGCGCCCGCCGATCCCGCCCGGCGCGCTGCTGCTCTTCGACGTGGAGCTGATCGGCGTGAAGGCCCCCGAGGCGGCCGCCGCGCCGGCCGAGCCGGCCCGTCCCGGTGCGCCCCCGCCCGCGCCCAAGTAGCGCTCAGCCGCTCGCGTTGGCGCCGGGCGAGTAGCGCATCGGCTTGGTGACGCCGAGGCGCGTCAGCTCGCGCAGCAGGCTGTCGGCGAGCTCGGCGTTGGCGGTGCGGTCGAAGGCCGGGGCCTTCGACCAGTCGTAGGCCCAGGGGTGCGCGGTGCGCAGCGCCTCCGGCTCGTCGAGGTAGCGCGGGATGACGTGCGCGTGCAGCGCCGGCTCCAGGTTGCCGAACATCGCGTAGTTGATGCGCAGCGCGCCGGTGACCTTGAGCAGTGCATCGCCGAGGCGCGACATGTCCGACAGGAACGCGATGCGCTCGCGCGCCCCGAGCGCGTTGAGGTTCGGCACCACCGGGTCCGGCAGCAGCAGCGTGTAGCCGCGCACGAACTGGCGCTCGCCGAACACCGCCCAGCCGGAGAACAGCCGCGCGACCACGCACGGATCGCGCCCCTCGCGCGCCGCGACGACGCGCGCATGGATGGCGGTCAGGGGTTCCGCTGCGGCTTCGTTCTTCATGTTGCCGTGCCCGGCGAACGGAATATGAAATATACCGCACCCAGGATGCACAGTGCCGCCCACAGGTAGTCGAGCCTGAGAGGCTTGTGCATGTAGAGCGCCGCAAACGGCACGAACACGCCGAGGGTGATCACCTCCTGCAGGATCTTCAGCTGCGGCAGGCTGAGGCGCGTATAGCCGATGCGGTTGCCGGGTACCTGCAGCAGGTACTCGAAGAAGGCGATACCCCAGCTGAGCAGCGCCGCCAGGTACCAGGGGCGGTCGGCGAGGTTGCGCAGGTGCGCGTACCAGGCGAAGGTCATGAAGACGTTGGAGGCGATGAGTAGCAGGGTCGCCGACAGCACCGGGTTCATCGGACAGCTCTCCTCAGCAGGCGACGCCCAGGCGGCGCAGGTCCGCCAGCGTCGCCGCGTAGTCGCGGTGCACGATGCCGGCCCAGCCGCGCGCGCCGGCCGCCGCCACGTTGTCGGCACGGTCGTCGATGAACACCGTGGCGGGCGGCTCGAGCGCGAAGCGCCGCTCGGCCTCGCGATAGATGCCGGGGTCGGGCTTCATGACCCCGGCGAGATAGGACGGCAGCGCGCCGTGGCCGATGGCGTGCAGGCGGTACTCGCGCGACAGGTGCGCCCAGTGCAGGTCGCCCATGTTCGACAGCAGGTAGACCCGGTAGTGCTCGCTCAGGCGGTGTGCCAGCTCGATCATCGGCGGGTCAGGCTCGAACATGTTGACCCAGTGGGCGTGCGCTTCCTCCAGCGACAGCGGCTCGCGCGTGATGGCCTGCAGCCGCTCCAGCAGCCCGTGGCCGTGCACGCGGCCGCACTCGTGCTCGGCGAGCGCGATGCGCTCCATGACGCCGTTGCGGTCGGCGACGTCGGCGCCGCGCGCGCGCAGCAGCTCGATGATGGGGCGGTAGTTGAAGCGCATCAGCACCCAGCCGATGTCGAACACCACGTTGCGGATCATGCCGGCGCCCTCAGGGCGGGCCCAGGGCGCTGACGCTGCCGCCATCGCCGGGGCGGCCGTTGACCGCCACCACCGTCGCGCGCGGGTAGAAATTGAACTCCGTGGCGCTGGCCCAGGTATAGGCGCCCATGGCGCGGCCGACGATCAGGTCGCCCGCCTTGAGCTGCGGCAGCATGAGGTTCTCGGCGATCACGTCGATGCTGTCGCAGGTCGGGCCGGCCAGCACCGAGGGCAGCCGCTCCTCGCTGTCACGCAGCGGCTCGACCGGGTAGCGCGCGTGGTCGAACAGCTGACCGCTGAAGGAGCCGTACAGGCCGTCGTCGAGGTAGTACCACCAGTGCCCCTCGCGCTGCGCCCGCCCCATGACCGAGGCGACGCCGATGGCGGCGGGCCCCACGATGTAGCGGCCCGGCTCGGCGATGACGCGCACGCGCGCCGGCAGCCTGGCGAGCGCGGCGCGCAGCGGCGCACAGAAGCGGCCGATGTCCTGCACCGGCTGCCCGTAGTCGATGGGGAAGCCGCCGCCGATGTCGAGCGTGTCGAAGCTGCCGAGCTTCTCGCGCCGCGCCAGCCGCAGCAGCTTCGCGCAGGCCTCGAGCGCCTCGACGTGCTTGGTGGCATCGCCGACCTGCGAGCCGACGTGGAACGACAGCCCGCGCACCTCCACGCCCAGGTCGGCCGCCACGCGCGCCAGCGCCAGCAGGCCCTCCGGGTCGCAGCCGAACTTGCGCGACAGGTCGCACACCGCGCC
>Ga0134125_10003243_pt1 | contig 18901 bp, 27 predicted proteins | sample KB31751_FD_96464 | JGI IMG/M metagenome (GOLD analysis project Ga0134125, IMG submission 96464) | Terrestrial soil microbial communities with excess Nitrogen fertilizer from Kellogg Biological Station, Michigan, USA - KB3-175-1 | ecosystem: Environmental > Terrestrial > Soil > Unclassified ... | reverse complement strand
CTTTACCCCGTTAAAGCGTTAACGCACTAGAGATTGTCAGAATATTCATAAGCTTGTGAATGATGCAATAGTCTTCACTGTATTAAAGCATTAACGCATAGACGTAGCAACGCATTAATGCATAGACGTAGCACCGTACTAATCCGATCCCGTAGCTCTGTTTATTTGTCGAATAATGTCGAACGAAACGTTTGAAAAAAGCTTGTTATTTTTGTTGCAAAATGGTATACTTAAGTTAGTTAGAAATAGGGGAACAAAAACGGGTCGCAAAAAGATTTAAAAATAGTTTCAAAAAAGACTTGCAAAATGTTCCGGTAGGTGTTATAATTAAGATAGTAAGAAAGACAAACAGAGAAGGAGTTGAAAGCGATAGAAAATAGTGTTCCAAATAGCAAGTGCTGAAACGTCACATAGGACAATTGTATAGAAATTGCGGCTCCATCAGCTTATTAGAGTCGCGTAAAAATCCAGTCATACGGGAGGGATTCCTGAGCGACACTTATTAAGTGTGCGCCGGTACGTATAGGGTGGTCGTGGTCAGTCATCATTATATCATTCTGTTGGTGCATTGATTTACACTAGATCGGGACAAGTCCTCTTGTCTCTTTCAATGGGTAACTGAATGTTACACCAAAAACCAAACAGAAAAGGATGATAAAAATGGACAACATCAAAAACGCCAAATCTATTACAGAGGAACAGAAAAGCAGGTTCTTTCATGTTATGGGGAAAGAGTTTTCAGAGGTTGCAATGTATGGCATCAAACTATCAATGAGTTTATTGAAAGCTCATGACATAGAAATTCCAGATCATATTATTGCCACACTCGAAAGCACTAAGGAAGAAGCGCAAGAAGCGTTTGACGAACTAGAAAAGAAGGAAAGAGAAAAGTTCGAAAGTATATTGAATGGTCTTGACGATACACCGCCATTTTAGTTATGTGAGGGGGTGCAAACATATTGCACTCTTTACAGATACCTAAAACGGGTATACTACCAAACAGAAAAGGATGATTTATAATGCGTAAGTACATGACTAAAGAGGTAACTTCAACAACTATCAAACTTGCTAAGGTAACAGTTAACGATATGGGGCTTCCTGTAGTGGAAGAAATGGAACCCGTAATAGTGTTGGGTACATGGTCGAAAGATAAGGCGCAAAAATATGTCAATAAAAATCATGGTTTAGGTATAACAGTTTTTGGTCTGGATGTATTAACAAGCGTGTATAAAATGAAAGTAACAGACTTCATAAAGGTTGCCGAGCTAGTGAGCGAAAATGACCCATCACTAGAAGAGGAAGAGGATGAGTCATCAGATGAGGAGTAAACTAACAAGCAAATACTTCAGAATACTAATACACAAAATGAGGGAATATGAAGGACTTATTTAGGTTATGCAAGTGGGCACTCTAATCAGTGCCTATTGTGGATACTCTAAATATCCAACAAACCAAACAGAAAAGGATGATAAAAATGACAGCTATAATGAACTTTGACAGCGAACAGGATTTCGAGGAATCATACAAGGAATTAGAAACGAATCCAGACTTTACATTGTTAGGGTATTATAAACTAGTTCAGGATTTGTACGAGGAATTGAATTATCAAGGGTTTTCAGATACTCAAATAGATGGTATGTCGAAAGCTCAATACGGAACGTGTTTAGAAATATTACATTATCATGATGAATATGTCGCTTTCATGGGGGAGAGATAATGAAAGAATATAAAGTATCCTTTAAAGTGTCGGGAAAAAGACAACAGGAAGTAGTAAAAGCAATCAATATTTTCAGAGCACAAAAACAGATAGAAAACAAATACGGAAAAGAAAAGGTCAGCGTTTCCGTTATCGCTTCAACTAATAACATATGGGTTTAGGTTATGCTAGTGGGCACTCTAATCAGTGCCTATTATGGATACTCTAAATATCCAACAAACCAAACAGAAAAGGATGATAAAAATGACAGGACACAAGACATTAACAAACATGGTAGACGTTGCAGTAAATAGAGGGTTTTCAAAACGCGGAAATTGGCTTGTAGAATACTCTGAAAACACTAAAGCGTCACAAGACACGATAAAAACTATAATTGGAACATATCGTATCTACCATTGGGGAACATTAATATTAGAAGTTGAGGAACACAAAACTAAGAATAAATGGTATAAAGATCAATACATCAATAAAGTATATGGCGAAAGCGTATCAGATGCAAGAGGAATAAACGCTGTATTGGAACACCTAGGAATATACACAAGGCGTTACACATTCAAACCCGTAAACGGTGGCTTTCAAGAGGTGACAAAATGATTGAATATCTAACAACAGAAGAATGCTATTGTTGCCACTCAGAAAATGATATAATACAAGTGCCAATATATGACACCAAATATTCTCTATGTCGAAGTTGTATAAAAGCAGTTACAAATATGATCAAAGAGAAGGTGAAAATATGACAGCAGAATTACAATTCCTAGCAGTAGGCGCTCTAGTCTTTATAGTGATCGTCTACTCTACCGCATTACGACACAATAGGCGATTATACGAACAAGAACAAAACTACAAAATAATGATGGAACACAAAAAGGAGCAACAACAATATCAAAGACCAACATCCAAAACAAAACCAAAATCAAATGAAGTAATTGACACATTAGATTGGATGTTAATGAACTCAATAATCACACCGGAGGAATACACAAAATTAATGGGAAAATGCCTACCGTTTATACAGTAGGCTTTCTCTTTATTGTATATTCATTTTCTTAAACATTTCGTAACCTATATTTCTCAACACCTGATTATCAAAACGTAGGTAACCTTTTTTGAATGCTCCTACCATCTTATAAAGGTGATAATTATTCTTCCAATTATTCATCAACATAACGTTCTCTTCTAAATCATCAGTAGTGAGAGCATATATTTTCTTAGTAGAGGGGTCATAATCGGTATCAACGTACATCAGCCCTTGTTTCACATCAACCCATACACCCATAGTCATGCCCTTATAGACAACGGCAAACACAAATTTTGAATCAGAACTTCTCTTCTCTATGAATACACTAGAATCGTTGACAAAATCATTATCCAAACTCATGTCACCATATTCAGTACCATCAATGAGTTGTCCAAAACGTGTTTGTCTGCGCTCATTAGAAAAGTCTACACTATCTGGAATTTCAACTAAAATACTTTTGTAAGCATTGAACCTCTTATTGATATCAGGAACAACGTTAAAATACAGGAAGAAAGGATTAACAATAGTGACAGCATTACTCATACAGATACAACGCACATTTTCACGCAACCTGAAAACCGTATCCATAACGTTTAACAGTGCTTGTGGCTCGTTCGGTATATAACCACTATTATCCTTCTCCCTTAGTGCTTCATCATACAGTATCGTTTCAATATCAGGAAAAGCGTCTGATTTGAGACTCTGCCATGCACTCAACGGATGTGCGAATCCTGCAAGCTTTCCATCTATGAAAAACTGCCTACCTTTCACCTTAAATTCGTGATCAGGAAATTCGTGCTTAATATCATTGAACCATCGGGGCACACTTTTCAGTTCATCTTTGTATCTCCTTAACCATAGAAATTGCTTACCATGATTCAGAAACCTATTAACCACATACTTTTTCATTCCATACGTTTTACCAATTCCCCTTGCCCCGATTAAGAAATTCAATATACGATTATAAGACAATAATTTATTTGGATTATAAAACAAATTTACATCCATTTCCTGACCACTCCTTTTAGTATTTTACCTGAATGAAACTGTCAAAGCCTTTCACTTTCAATTCTTTCATACGTTTCTCTGCGTTTTGTTTGTCCTTAAATGAACCTGTAACAACTTGATAAAATGTTTCACTACCCACCGATTTTACAGTCTCATTCTTCAACATACTTCTGAACGACTTCCCTGTGTATTTACAGACACCTTTTACAACTGCAATTGCTACCTTTTCCATATTGTTAATCATGAAATCCGCATCTGCTTTATTGTCGTGAAAAATAACTTCCAGTAAAGTCGCTATTCCTTTTGTTCCGTTTAACTCTCTAAAAACTTTATTATGTTTAACTCCCCTATCACGACTAGGTGTAATAGGTGCTACTTCATCATAAATTGTTTTTGATAAACGTTCACCATCTTTACTGCCTGTGTAATAGAATATTTCTGTTCCTTCCCCACCACCTGCATTTGTGTGAAGTGCTAGGTGAATATCATTACTACCAATCTTTGAATTACTGTCCTGAACAACTTGCTCTAATGTCATACTAGGTTTGTTCCTATAAACAGTGAATCCATTATACTGCAACAAAGGCTGAACAATATCTGCCAATTGATTCATTCTTTCTTCTTCTGTACCGTACTTACCTACACCAATATTCCGTTCCTGCGTGGATGGACTCAAATAAATCTTCATTCGCTGTCCTCCTTATCTCTATCCAACTTAGCAACCAATTTTGCCATTACAGACGTATTCTCCTTCATGGTTCTCTCAAGCCTTGTTAATGAATAAAATGCTACAGCTACAGCGAATCCCTGATTAACAATCAGTGTAATTGCTTCCTGAATAGTCATTCCTTCCACTCCCATTTAGTTTCATCCCCATCCCCTAAGTGTGTTTGCTAGATACATATGAATTAACGCATCCATTTGCTCTCTCTTTGGCGGTACATTTGGGTCTCCACCACCGAAACTCATTTGCAAGTATATTTCGGGGTCAATAGTTCCCTCTTCTGTGTTCCAACTTTTGTCGTCAATTGCAATCGCAAAGTCTAAGTGAATGCCTGTGCTACTTCCTGTTGTCCCCATCTTACCGATTTCTTGTCCTTTTACAACATCCATTCCAACGCTTATTGGTGAAGCTGTAGCAAGATGTAAATAACGGGAATAATATTGATCTCCAGTATGTTTAATAACAACCATCCAACCGCCTGTATCAGACCATGCATTCAAAATAACTGTTCCACTTTGTGTCGCATATATTGGATGATTTTGACCTTCACCACTAATGTCAATTGCACCATGAAATTCGTTTTCACCGTTGATCGGACTAACACGCCAACCATATGAACTAGAAACAGGTAATCCTATTGTAGTAGGAAAAACAGGTTTACTAGCTCCACTGCCTTCACCGCTTAATGTGTCAAACCAGTGTCTTGATTGTGTACTTCTTTCGGGCTGTATTTGATTAGCAGGTCGCTCGTAATTCCTTAAAAATGCCTGTGCTAAATATTCAGGGGTTTGTGTTGACGTTTTAAATTGTTTAAATGTCAAAGGGTAATCGCTTGTACTTATCCATTGTATGTCATTTTGCAACTCATATTCTATTCTTGCTAGTTGCGCATTAATATCCGAATAATCCATACCCAAATCTCTTGCCCATATAGTATACTTATTAAAGGGTGTCCATTGAACCAAACCATAACCCTGTCTTTCAACCAATCTATAAGGGTCATGGTCATACGATTCTAATGATTGCCAAATGCCCGGATTAATAGAAGATTCTGTCTGCATATTTCCGAGCATTCCTGCAATTGCGTTTTTAGACCAACCATCTGCAAGCAAATAATCCATAATGTATTGGGCATTTACAGTCATTTCCTGTATAGTCAAGAATCTATTGGCTGAATAATACATAATTTGCTACCTCATTTTGTTTCTATTGTTCTATTATCCCGAATCCTTTCCACACACCATTTATATGTCTCCAACCATCAAATCCACCAGTAGACGGATTAGAGTTATATAATCTCATTCCATTTGCCCACTTACCGTATGTCGGCTTTTGGGGCATATCTTCCACAATGATTTTAGACGTTTTATCTGCGTTAAATATCTTGCCTGCATTTTCAAACCAACTAGGTGTATCATTTGCGTGTGTTCCATTAATGAGATATACTCTCGCATTATTAATTGCCTTTATAGCACTTGATGCACGTACACCGTCTGTGCCTGTTAAGAATTTGCAATTGTCAAAGATAACGGTACTATTATCCACAATGGTTCTGATTGCAAATGTTTGATCAAATGTAGATGTAATGCATAGATTTTTAATTATGATTGTAGGGACATTATTAGTTATTTTTAAGCCCTCAAAACCACTATCAATCATGACAAGCTCATTATTGTTTGCATTGCCTTCAATAACTAACAACCCTTTACCATCTAATCGTTTTAGATCAACATTTATCTGATCTGTACTACCATTTCCAACCTTAATTGTATAGTGGTGATTTAACTTTAGAAACTCAATTTTATTGATTTCCTTAACAAGATCAAGTGGTGCGACATTTCTAGTGACAGCTTTATTCGTTTCATCATGTCTTAATAGTTTGATTGGTCTGCTATCATAAGTGTAGTTCTTTACGAAGTAAATTTCGTCTCGATTTACTGAACCATCTAACACTGTGATATTTTCAAATCCATAATCTGCTTTAGTAAGACCTAATTTGTATTTGTAATGTCTATCATTTCCGTTTTGAATTTGTAAACCAGTAACGTCTGCATTCTCCCCAACACCAAATTCAAACAAGTATTCCGTTGGTTTTAATGGGTCAATACTGCCTACATTAAAACCGTAAAAATTAACAATAGAAAACCCTCTAAATGAGTTGGACTTAAATAGTTGTCTTACTTTTTCCGCCCCACATGACGTTAATGTTACCCCTCTACCCTCAATATCATAACCAATTCCATTTTCTAAATGGTCAACCGCACAAGAACTAAATGAGGAATACATAAGGTTTCGTGTTTGGAACCCTACTTCTGTATTGTTAATCGCATAACATGAATTAACAGTGACAGACGTTGCAATATTCCCTGCAACCCCTTGAATTAGTAAGCCTAGTTTTGACTGTCCAAAAAAGGATTTATTAAAAGTAGAAACATATGTTGCAACCTTGAAGGCATGTTCTTTAGCTTGATAAAATCTTGATGTTTCGACATTAAGAAATGGTGTGTATACGTCATCTGCTGTATTGAAACAGTAATCAGCGATATACGCCCCTAACAATGTGATATTTTTGAAGCTTAGGAAGTTTGTTGTTTTTGAGCCGTACACAATAGCGTGCATAGACGTACCTGCTTTAATCTGAACTCCGTCTGATGGTGAACGGAAAGATATGTTATCACTATCGTGATTTAATCCTACGTTTTTTCCTCCTACATTGACGGTTGATTTAATGAGGTAATCCCCTTTTGATTTAGGGAAATATAATTCCCCACCGCCTAATGATTTTAAGTGAGCGTATGCGGTTCTTATCGCTGAACCATCATCAGTTACACCATCACCGACAGCACCAAACATTTTTACGTTTACCGAAATATCCGATAAATGTGCTTTAACAAGGTCTAAATCTACTTGATTAGCTTTCATGTTAAACACTTCATTGTTAATAATGTCTGCTAACTTTCCAGTGCCAAACCACTCATTCAATATAACAGAAGTTTGCTCCTGTAAACCGTCTGATTCTAGCCATCTCTTTAGCCCTTCAAAATCGTTTCGCACTTGTTTAATATCTGCGTTTTGTTTATTTGTTGTTTCATCCACATAACCCGTTACAACATTTGTTTGATCTATAGTTTGATTGAGATATTCAATCGTTTTATTCACTTTTTCAAGTATGGATAAGCTTTCATCAAAAGCTGTAGGCAAATAACGCTCATATTTTTGATCTGCTAATCTCTGCAATAGGGAAAAGACTGCCATGATTTAACCTCCTAATATACTAACATAAACAATTGATTCATTTCATCAAACATTTTATTCTCAATACGTATTAATGAATCTCGATATTCCATTAACATTTTCGAGTATGTTATTGAACCAATTTTACCTGTACGCTTTTGTAGATAAGATTCTGTTTCAGTAATATCGGTTGTTGTGTTACCTTTATTACTGCTAACATCTTTACTATTGCCAGTAGTATTCACGTTATTGCTACTACTACCTTTATCTTTGTCCTCTTCTATCTTACTCGCGTATTCAATAACACCAGAGCCATCTGCGGTAGTAATTGTCAATCTATTGTCAGGAGTATCGTTCTCCACTTTACGACTAAATCTGTCGTTGTTTTGTGAACCATTCATTTCCTGTTCCGTTGTGGTGTCAGTTGTTCCACTATTAGTGTTGTCAATCTTTCCGTCAGTGTCCTTTGTTCTTGAAAAATCACTTTGCATTTCCGAGTTCATTAACGGATCAAAATCTATTAACTCACTCTCGAACATTTTATTGAAATATGGCATGTTGATAATTAACCACGTTTCAAGTTGAAATTTAAACAATTCCTCAGTCTCAAAACCAATCTCCCTCATGTAAAATCTACGAATGAAATGTGTTTCAAAAACTGCTTTATAGTTTGGGTCAAATATAGGATAATCAAAATCAAACAACTTTTTTCTACCCTTTTCAATCTTTTCCCTAATTGATAAATTAACCTCATTTTGTGTTGCCTGTTCGATGAAAGTTCTTAGTGGCATACTGTAACTAGCCATCCGTACCACCGCCTAACTCTTTTGGTGTTCCGGTTGGTAAAGACGCATTTGACTCAATTTCTTGCAAAATTTCTGCCCTGAATTTTACACTTAAATTGAGTTCAGGATATAGGTCATTTATTTTTTCACATGCTTCACGTCTAGACTTAAGGAAAACGTTAGCAGAAGATTCGATTTGCTCGTCATTAGAGTCGGCTTCAGCTGTAATCATTCTTTCCTTCTTTTCCTGATTAGCATTTTTGATTCCTAAATAAGTCATAACTTCATTCCATACAGCATTCTTTTGCGTGTTCAGTTTATCAACTACATATGGTGCATGGGTATTGTGAACAATAATGTCGTTAGGGTCTAATGCTTTATCCCCGAAGATAACAGGCGCATTTCCTTCAAACTGATTATATACCTGTTTCATGCTGTATAAGGTCTTTTCATCGGCGAGTATTAATACAGGTGTTTTCTGTGCATTTTGATTGACATGTATTATTTCCTTCAATTCAGCTAAATCTGTAGCAAACATTTCAAGTGACGGTAATGTACTAAAATGATAGTCATTGTTCCATATCACTACACCTGTTTTACTAAGTTCTTTACCTGTAGGCTTCATATCCTTGTAATTATAGAGTTTGAAAGTATTCTGATACGCAGGACTGTTAGCATGGAAACGATTTGGCAACAAGTAATGGTCAATTGTCCCAGACACTGCACCTTGTGTCGCTATGAATCCCATTTTAGGGTCTTTATAGAAACCGACATAACCGAACGTATGCAAACTCATTTCTAAATATCTAGGGTCTACGCTATCTGGTAGGTTTTCCCACTCAAAAAGTTGATAAGCTAATGATGTTAAATATTGATAATAATGTAGATACCATCTGTTGCCCTTTTCATTCTGAATCTGATTAGGATTTCTGTAACCTTTATTTCTTCCTCTAGCCATTACTATATCACCTCGTTTTCCAATGCGTAATTCCCTACATCTTCCGTATGCCAAAACGTGATACCATTATCAAACACTCTTTTTAATTCTGTCAGATCATCATTGTTCATATTTCCGATGATATTACAGTTCAATGTTTGAACATAATTCCAATACCTTCTAGTCTTAAAATTTGGTATCTTAACTCTATCCACTTTATAACCAAACATATTGAAGAAATCTTCAAGCTTTTCTCGGTACTCTCTTGTTAGTTGTTTCTTAACAATATAAATGCCTGTAAGACTGTTACCAAAATCGAAAGCAGTATTACCACCCATTTTAACCATTTGAGCAGGTGTATTGTCTATGTCCTTTTGTTTAGCTTGTATCCCTTGCATTTCTATGATAGCATTACCTACACCAGTAACGGTCTGTAATCCTGCGGCACCGACACCAATTGGATTTGCCATCATTCCACCTTTAGAAACCCATGTACTTTGTGCCCCACCTACCGCACCACCTGTTAACGCTCCAATCGTACCATTCCACATAATTGCGGATTTCTGATTTTCAATGGTATTCCTGTTTCCCTGTAGGTATGCAGAAAGGTAGTCACTAATAACTGAAATATCGTTTGGGTTATTACTAATAATTGCGTTCTCCAATGCCATTGATACCATGTCGTCATACATAAGCCCATTATCAATCAAATAATTATCGACTGAATAGGATGTTTTATGTGACGTACCTAATGACCCCATAACACGTATGTTTAAATCTCTATCCTTAATGTGTTCATTTTTAACTGTAATTCTATTACCCTTAAAATCATCCAATACTGTAACACAATACGGATACATCATTAATTTACTTTCCTTTACACTTTCAAACCCATCATACTTGTTGCCTAAATTAGTAAACTTTGATTCGTATTCGTTGATGTTTTTAACCCACATAACTCTGATATTTCCGTTCTTATTATCTGATATGTGTGCTACCTCAAATGATTCACTATCAAAGCTAACAGTACCACCGCCTACAGCGAGGTCTTTGCCCACATAATCTGTTACATATAAGGAAGCAATATTGTTTACTGCTACCTCTGAACTAGATAAAACCTTTAATGTTAACAATACGTCAGACAAATCTCCTATAGGTTCACCATCCATCATTACAATAGGCTCATTGCCTACTAATCTAAAGGGAACAATGTAGTAAGTTAATGGTTGTGGCATACCGTTATAATTGGGTACTATTTGTAGACCAGCAGGTTGGTGCATGTTTTCCTTAGCCACAATGACTAGAAACATTATATCCTCACTGGGTCTATAATTTGTTACTTGAACCGTCTCATAATGTTGTCCATAGTCTAGTCCTTCATCTATTGTATTAACAACAGGCGAACCATCTAATTCCCACAATGGACAATGTTCTCGCACTACATATGACGGTTTGAAGTTCATCTCGAATTTCCATGTTTGGAATACATCAATTTGGAAGTGTACATATGTCATATTTCTTTGTACATATTCCAGTTTGGTTACGAAACCATAAAACCATTTTGTATTGTAATTGCTATTTTGGAACATCATGTAATTAGTTCCCCATAGCTCGTCTATACTCTTATTCACTTTCACGAAATGTCTACCTTCTATGCGTTGAAATGTGTGATCATTTTCTGTATAGGTAACAGGTTTGGAAAGGAAATAAGAAGTTTGTTGGCTTACTGTATCAAACCAACGTGTATTCTTGTAGTCATTATTGAAAGGAACACCCGACATAAGCCGAATGTTCGTTCCTGATAATGGTACAGTTGCCATAACATTACCTCATTTCTATTAAGAAGGTGTGACAGTAACTATTGCTTCACCAGTAACCGTTTGATCGACACTATGTGTTGCAGTAGCAATTACCTTTAATTGACCTTCTTGAGTTGCTCCTAGTGTAAGTACACCTTTTGCACTGATAGATGTCCCAACTGCGACTTCAGTTCCATGATCCCCAACGACTTCCCATTCTACCGGATAATCTTGTCCATCTGTAGAACGAACAAATGCAGTCAATTCCATAGACCTTCCTGCTTTCATTGTTACAGCAACAGGGTCAACAATTACTTGTGTGATTGGTGCAACTTCCCCTGAAACAAATGCGACAGCGTTAGCAAAACGTGAAGTAGATAGCACTTGCCATACATGGTAATAGTAATTCCAGTACAGACCTTGTGGGTTACGAATCGTCTCCATCTTTTGTAGCGTATCATAAACCATGAAAAATGATTCATCAATGAGTACAGCTTCAAGACCTGTTGAAGCAAAATTGTCGATCACCGTAATTTGACCAAGGAAGTTTGTTTTATCCATGTTGAAAGCTCTTGCCAAAACATCAACGTCAACTTGCGCCACTAAATCAGCGTCAATGATTAGATGTAATGAATCCATATCAGAACGCGTATGCACAGCCAAAGAGTTGTAATTTCTTGAACCACTTGCAAGCGTCATTTTCAGAGCAGTTGCACGCAATTTTTTTATGAACTCTCTTGAAGCCGTTTCTGTGTCAGGTTGTACAACAGGAACTACTGTAAATAGGTTCTTTGAATGGTAGTTATCAATAAGTAATTTCATGTACTTAAATTCGTCTACCTCTGCTGAATTGTACATTGCATTAATAATACTTGAAATAAACCCTTCAAAGTTGCCCCATGATACAAACGCTGATTTGAGTGAATCATCTTGAATTGTTTGTTTGTAAAAGCCTTGTCTATTACGTTCGTGGAATAGAGTTTTAACGTCTGGAATAACGCGCTTAAATACTTCTTGTTCAGCTTCTTCTGCATCATACTGATATTCAGTTGCTAAATCGGTGAAGATTTCTTCAATCGTTCTACCTTGTGGCATTTGTCCTTTTTTAAACTTCTTTAATTGGTTCTTCAAAGTAACGTTTCTAAGGACAACCAATCCGATACGCTCTACTAAAGCAGTAACGAACTCATTTTGTAGTGCAGAAGTGATTTGGATTCCTGCCCCAACTTGGGCAACGTTTTCTGCGTTTGCTAATGGTACATATTGTTGGAACTGTGTTGAAGCACTGTTTCTAATCGCATTAATAATATCGTATGATTCAGTAATCCCTAAATTTAACTTTACATCTTTAAATGTTATACGTGCCATATTAAAGGACACTTCCCTTCTCTAAATCTTCTATTGTAACGGTCTCACTATATTCTTTCTTTTCTAGTTCAGGTTCAGCAGGAGTTCCTGTTACACCAATTTGTCTAAAAAGCTTACTGTTTGAAACCACTAAATCTGAATTGTCTAGTTGTAGTTTTTCTATACTATTCGTGTGATCCTCGTGTTCAGCAATAACTGTGTTGTAGTCAGCACGTAAATTCTGTAAAATGTCTGTTCTCTCTGATTGAGGTAATTCTGGGTCAAGTAATTTGTTTAAAAGTGCTTCATATGCATCTCTTTCCATTGGCATTGTTTACTTCCTCCTTATTTGCTTTTCTTCTCATGTATATTATACCATTTAATAGATTCATATTGTAGTTTTAGTAGTGTTATTAGTCCGATAATGGTACATAATAGGGTATTTTGTCTTATAAATGTACTACATAAATGTTCCGTTATAACGAGACAAAATTGTTTCTACCGAGAAATATGTCAGAAATAGTTTCATATATTGGCAGATTTTGCTTGCGCTCTATGTCGAACTATAGTATAATTATAGTTGTAGGGGAGATCAGACAACACCCGACAAAAACATAGAAAAGGAGACAGGAAAATGAGAAAATTTATGACACGTGAGGTAACAAGTACAACCGTAAAAGTAGCAAAAATCGACATGGTAGAGGGGTTACCTACAGCAGTAGAGTTAGAACCTATCAAACTATTAGGAAATGTGGGTCTGGAAAAAGCACAAAAACTTGCGTCTAAACAATATGGGACGGGTGTTACAGTTTTAGCTGTAGAACCTGAGACACAAGTATATAAGCTTGCAGTTACCGATTTCCTAGCAGTAGCAACACTTGTTGAACCTGAACAATCAGCAGAATAATTACTCTCGGCAAGGAGTCCACTTTCTGATTGATTATTGAAACAAAGTAAACTATCAAAATATGAGCTTTACATATCGGCGCATTACTCTACGAGTTTATGAATCGTTCTCGGTAAATAAAACGGTTCACAAAATAACCTAAAAGGTGGAAACCAAAATGACAAACACAATGAAAGCAAGTTTTGACTTAACAACAGTAGAAGGACAAATGAAAGCATTCAACGCACAAAACGGAGCGTCTGTATCCCTTAAAAATCTAGAAAATGGAATGGTTATTACAGCAGTTGGTGTTATGCAATATGAAGAAAAAATTGATTCGTATGGTAGTGAGCAAGACGCTGTAGTAACTGTCATCTTTGCTGAAGATGGAACAAGCTATGCAGGTGTTTCAGATACAGTAGCTAAAGCAGGCGAGAAACTTATTACTTTCCTTGAAGCAACAGGGTTAAAACAATTCAACGTTAAATTAGTGAAAGCAAAGTCAGGCAAAGGTAATGAGTTCATAAACATTCAATTAGTGTAACTTAATAAAGGAGTGAGGAACATGCCCCCAACAAAGCGTGGTGTGTATCACAACTTAAAAGAATCTAAATACGTGGTATCTAATGAGGATATCACGTTTTTCTTTTCTAGTGAGCATACACTAAATAATTTCATTAACAGACACAAAATTAATCGACAATTATCGAGACAGAAAATTGAGAAAGTATTTGAGACAAGTTTAAATCTTGATGTGCTTTCAGATATTGAAACATATAAGGACGCAGAAAAAAGAGGATTCTATGTGTGGTTAAAAGGTGTATCAATAACATGGGAAGAGTTGAATCAGTACGCATTGAGGAAAATGTCGGATGATGTGTCTCCTGTATGGTGTAGGATTGAAAGACCAAATATAAGTCAGAGATTCAGGAGTGAAAAAGAGTGGCTAATAAGCGAATAACAAAGAAGTATAAACAACGAGATAATGACCCGCAAAAAGAGTATCAAAGGTTGGTCAGAAACACTAAATCCAAATTACAGCGTGTAAAGGAAAATTATGGTCTTGATTTGTCAGATGAAATAAAGATTCCGAAATTTCAGGAATTGGATACGTCAGAAAAGTTTGATGAATGGTCAGAACAAATGCAGTCATTTACAGATAGAGGAAATAAAGAATATCAGTTTGGAATAAACAAATATGGTGTGGTCTACTCACTAGCTCAACTAGAGCAAGGTATAGAGAGTACAAAACTTGCACAAGAAAACGCCAAAGAATTTATTGAGAAATACAAGGATAATCCTGTAGCTCAAGGCGGTAAAGATTTAGGTTATACGATTGGCGATAAAATGTTACTATATGATGAAGAAAATGTTGCAGGAATAAGAGTTCCAAAAGACTTCAATATTGACGCTTTTCAAGACCGTAAGAGATTAGAGGGTAGATTGGATTTGTTAGATGAAAAAGCTTCAGGAGAGTTTTTCGACCAATCTATGTCACGCATGAAGCAGAACTTTATGACCGCATTAGGTGGAACGTTTAATAGTGCGGCTGATGAAGTATTAGCTATGATAGACATTATACCACCAGATGATTTCTTTGAACTGTATCTAATGAAGGAAGAATTTACGTTTGAGGACTATGCGTCTGATGGTTCTATTGACGCTAGTGAAGATCAACTTAATAGATTGAAGAGTTATTTGGAAGAGTATTTCAGAGGTGAAATTGACGTTAATTTATTGAAAGGTTTCGGTGATCATACGCTATCACGTGAAAGCGACTTTGTAAAACGCGTTCATAAGAAACATGGTAAAGAGTGACCTATAAGGAGTGTGTTCGTTGGCACGTAAAATGTTTAGTTGCGACTTTGAAACAACGACACGACCAGACGACTGTAGAGTGTGGGCATACGGATGGATGGAGATTGGTAACAAAAAGAACTACGATATTGATAACAGTATAGACAAATTTATGGCATGGGCAGAAAAGACAAAGAGTGATTTATATTTCCACAATTTAAAGTTCGATGGTTCGTTCATTGTTAATTGGTTACTATCGAACGGATTTAAGTGGACACATAAAGAGAAAGACGAAGATCATGGACAAGCAGGAACATTCAGTACAATTATCTCAAATATGGGTCAGTGGTATATGATAGACATATGTTACGGTTATCGTGGTAGAAAAAAGTTACATACTGTCATATACGATAGTTTAAAGAAATTACCCTTCACTGTCAAGCGAATTGCTAAAGCATTTAAGTTGGACATTTTAAAGGGTGAAATTAACTACAAACTTGAAAGACCAATTGGATGGGAAATTACAGACGAAGAACGTGCTTATGTTTATAACGATATTTTCATTGTTGCTAGTGCATTAGAAATACAGTTTGCACAAGGTTTAACAAAAATGACAAGTGGTTCCGATAGTTTGTCCGGTTTTAAGGATGTAATATCGAAGGATAAGTTTACTAAGTTCTTCCCTGTTTTGAGTAAGAGAATTGACGATGAAATACGTAAGTCATATAGAGGTGGATTTACGTGGGTGAATGATAGGATAAAAGGTAAAGATTTAGGTGCAGGAATGGTGTTTGATGTGAACTCCCTCTACCCTGCTATGATGTATTACAATGATTTACCTTATGGAACGCCTATAAAGTTTGAGGGAAAGTATGAACATGATGAAGCTTATCCTTTGTATATTCAGACGATTAGTTGTAGCTTTGAATTAAAGGATGGACACATACCTACAATTCAGTTAAAGAATATGATTGGTAGATATGCAGAGAATGAGTATCTGAAAACAAGTAACCATGAAGTTGAGATTATGCACGTGACTAATGTCGACCTAAAGTTGATACAAGAACACTATCATTTAGAGGAACTAGAATTTCATGGTGGTTATAAGTTCAAAAAGAAGAATGATTTGTTCAGGGATTTCATTGATTATTGGATGGATATAAAGGTTAATAATAAAGGCGCAATAAGAGAACTAGCCAAGCTCATGTTAAACTCACTTTATGGGAAATTTGCTAGTAATCCCGTTGTGACAGGAAAAATACCATTTTTGAAACCAGATAATTCGTTAGGTTTTAGGTTGCCAGTTAAGGAAGGCGAATTGGTTAAAGGTGTGCCTGTTATTGATGAAGAATTTAAAGATCCTGTTTATACTGCAATGGGTTGCTTCATTACTTCATACGCAAGAGAGTTGACGATAAGGACAGCGCAGAAGTGTTACGATAGGGTTTGTTATTGTGATACAGATAGCTTACATATATTAGGAACAGACATACCAGAAGTTATTAAAGACATCATTGATCCCGAAATATTAGGTTATTGGAATCATGAAAGCACGTTTGAAAGAGCAAAGTTTATAAGACAAAAAACGTATGTGGAAGATGTTTACGTTAAAGTCGTTGGCGTTGATGAAGATGGTAATGATATAGTAGTAAACGCAGGAATTGATGATTATGAGTTTACTAGAATGGATGTAAAATGTGCGGGGATGCCCGATAATATAAAGCAGTATGTAACGTGGGATAACTTCAACGTCTTTGACGGTGTTGATAAGGGCGTTGGATATTGGTCAGGGAAGTTAATGCCTAAACAGGTTGCAGGTGGCGTGGTATTGTTAGAGACAGATTTTGCAATAAGGTAAACAAAATTGTATACATTGGAGTGTTGCGGTTATGTTGTGTCCTGCTTGTCAATCAAAATGTGAGCGAGTTTATCAACGAAGTGTGGAAGAATTATATAGTGTCGTTCATAGAGGTTATAAATGTCTCAGTTGTAACATGCAGTTTAAGACAACGGAAAAGGTGTTATTTACATCACTACCAAACTATATTAGGGAACCATTCCTAAGCGAAGGGAAACGCGGAAGATGATGGTAGTTATTTGTGAGGTTTGCGGTAATGGTGTATCAAACAATGAAGAGGAATGTCAAGTATGTGGTAAAATTACAAAAAATAGATTAAAAGGGGAACTTAAAATGAAAACACAAATTGGTCAAAGAACATTGAGGATTATTGAAGCAGTATTGGACATGCAGAACGAGAAAGGTTTCGAGAAGTATAAAGAGACATTGGATGATGTTGAATTTGACGAGTACGATTGGAACGTTATGGTGATTGAAGAATTGATTGATGCTATGCAGTATATGGTGAAGGAAAATGAGAGGTTGAAACAGAGATTAAAAGAGGTTGAAAGTCCGGCACTTGAATTTAACATTAATAGTCTCTACCCTCTTCAATCGTTAGTGAATGCGTATGATGATAGTCAACTATCGTTATTGGAATATCAGAAAAAGGCGAGTAGAACAATGCCAAATAGTGGAGACTTAAATAAGGATAGAAGCAACTACGCATTGGGGCTATGTGGTGAAGCAGGGGAATTGGGTGAATTGGTAAAGAAACATGTGCATCATGGTCATGAAATGAATATACCTGCAAAAAGGAAAGAAATTGGTGACGTTTTACATTACGTGGCAGGTCTTGCTAGTTTGTACGGTTTGAGTTTGGAAGAGTGTGCCCAAGAGAACCTTGATAAGTTGTTGGAAAGATACCCGACTGGGTTTAACACAAATGACAGCATTAAAAGGAGAGATGTGAAATGAGTAGATTAGAGATGGTTAAGGCGCTTATGGAAGTGGAAGAAAACAAGGCAAATTTTAAGAACGCATTAGTAGACGTTATGGATTATTACTGTAATGACGTTGATATGTCTCTTGAGTTAGATTCGGGACAGTTCCCAAAGAAAAGAAAATATAAGGGTGAAATGATTCACGTTAATAAGGAGATATTTGTAGCCTATCTCAAATTGGAAATTGAGAAACTAGATAAGCAGTGTTTGGAGATCATTAAGGAGTTGTCAAGATGACTCGAAAACAGAAGATTATACGGGCGTTAGAAATGATGGGTTTTACTGTTACACATAAGATGGATTTTGGTTATTACGTTGTTACCTTTAAAACTAATTCAGAATTAGGTGCTTACACTATAGTGCACGAACCGGAGCTTGAGTTGGATTATATTGTTGAAACGGTAGTGGGAAGAATTATGAGTGTGATTAGAAAGGAGTTTTAAGTATAGATTGACATTTTAGTGGGATAGTGGTATACTAGACTTGTGAGATACCCTATTCCCTTTAATGTAATGTGTGAGTGGATAAATCCTGATTGAGTTCAGCCCCACACTGATGGAAAATGATTAGTTTCCTGCATTACTAATAGTGGTTTTTTCACAACTTTACTAGCCCCGTTAATGATGCTCTAATGAGCTAAGTTTAGCGGGGTTTTAGTGTATCTAGTTTTATGTTACGCAGACGTTTCGACAATGTACCTCCCTCCTGTCTCCCTTTTCGACACCGTTCCCCTCCCCTATTTAGATTACGAGGGTGTTAATGTCAGAATTTGGTAGAGTGATATAATGAGGTGGGTGCTCATACT
>Ga0134125_10003242_pt1 | contig 18901 bp, 17 predicted proteins | sample KB31751_FD_96464 | JGI IMG/M metagenome (GOLD analysis project Ga0134125, IMG submission 96464) | Terrestrial soil microbial communities with excess Nitrogen fertilizer from Kellogg Biological Station, Michigan, USA - KB3-175-1 | ecosystem: Environmental > Terrestrial > Soil > Unclassified ... | reverse complement strand
TCGTCGATGGAGTGGACGAGGTAGAAAAGGCATCCGCCCAGCTCGACGGCTTCGGTGGGGTGCAGATCATCGAAGACCGCGGCGGTATCCACATTGCCGCGGATGGCGGTGAGGGGAGCGATCTCGCGCAGGCGATCGAGGATACGCGGATCGTAGACGTCCCCGGCGTGGAGGATGTGGTCGACGCCCGCCAGTTCGGCGATGGCTTCGGGGCGGAGCAGACCGTGTGTGTCGGAGATGACGCCGATATGCATAAAGCAGAGTGTAGAGGATAGAGAGTAGAGCGTAGAGAGAAAGAACTACAGGCCGGTGCGGAGCCGGGTTCTGGGGTCGAGGTAGTCGCGGAGACCGTCACCGATAAAGTTGAAGGAAAGGACGCAGAGCATTACGGCAACTGCCGGAAATAAAATGAGATATGGTGATTCGAAAAGATGGGACCGGGCGTCGTTGAGCATAGCTCCCCATGTGGCCGTGGGAGGCTGCACGCCGAGGCCGAGGAAGCTGAGAGTCGCTTCGGCGAGGACGGCGGCCGCCATTCCTACGGCAGCCTGCACGATGATGGGTTGCAGGATGTTGGGGAGAATGTGGCGGAGCATAAGGCGGAGGTTTCCGGCTCCCAGCGAGCGGGCGGCCTGGACGAATTCACGCTCCTTCATCGCCATGACCTGCGCTCGCACCAGGCGGGCGTAGCCCACCCAGCCGGAGATGGCGAGGGCGAAGATGAGGTTCTCAAGTCCTGGGCCAAGGAAGGCAACGACGGCAACCGCCAGCAGAATCCCGGGGAGTGCGAGGAAGGCGTTGGTGACGTAGATGTTGACGACGGTGTCTGTGACGCCACCGAAGAAGCCGGCTGCGCCGCCGAGGATGAGACCGAGAACCAGCGAAACGGCGACGACCGAGACGGCAACGGTCAGAGAAACCCGGGCGCCGTAGATGGTGCGGGAGAGGACGTCGCGTCCGAGCTCGTCGGTGCCGAACCAGTGATGGGCGGAAGGACCCATGAGACGGGAATTGAGGTCGAGCTGGGCGGGGTCGTGGGGGGCGAGCCACGGGGCGAAGAGGGCCATGACGATGAAGCCTATGAGCAGTATGCCGCCGAGGGTCGCCATGGGTTGGTTGCGCAGCCAGGTAAGGGTGGCATTGCGGCTGTCGGGGGGAAGAGCCATTGTCGCTATGTTACATAGGCTGCCCGTGTGTCGCGCGCGACTTTCTTCGGCGCAAGAGTGCTCAAGATGCGGTGGAGAGAACGGATGAATGCGAGGAGATGACCGTACGATGACAAGTTGTTGAAAGGCGGTCTGTTAGTTTTAAAGGCGTATTCAGGAGCGGGCATGACGTTGACGGGTGAAAAAGCCGTTGTATGTGGGGGCGGCGGCTTTATTGGGGGACATCTGGTTAAGTATTTGATTTCAAATGGCGTTAATGTCATTCGTGCGGTCGACATTAAGCCGCTGGATGAGTGGTATCAGGTGACGGACGGTGTCGAAAACGTTTCGCTCGACCTGCAGGATGCCGGGAATTGTATTGCTGCCGCGAAGGGCGCAAGCATGGTGTTTCAACTCGCGGCCGATATGGGTGGCATGGGTTTTATCGAGAACAACAAGGCGCTATGCATGCTGAGCGTCCTGCCCAATACGCACATGCTGCTGGCGGCCCGGGCACAGGGTGTGAGGCGGTTCTTTTACGCGTCGTCGGCGTGTGTGTATAACGGCGAGAAACAAACCAACCCGGATGTCGTGGCGCTGAAGGAGTCGGATGCGTATCCGGCGATGCCCGAGGATGGTTATGGTTGGGAGAAGCTGTTCAGCGAGCGTATGTGCCGGCACTTCGATGAAGATTTTGGGATAACGTGCAGGGTGGCTCGCTATCACAACGTGTATGGACCGCACGGGACGTGGGACGGCGGACGCGAGAAGGCTCCGGCGGCGATTTGCCGCAAGGTGATCGAGGCGAAACGAAGTGGCCGCCACGAAATTGAGATTTGGGGCGACGGAAACCAGACGCGCAGCTTCATGTACATCGACGACTGTGTGAAGGGAACGCTGGCGATCATGGAAAGCGGGATCGACGAGCCGATCAACCTGGGGTCGAGCGAGTTGGTGACGATCAACCAGTTGGTGGATATCGCCGAAGAGATTGCAGGCATAAAGCTGAAGCGGAACTATAACCTGAGCGCTCCCAAAGGCGTGAATGGGCGCAACAGCGACAACACGCTGATCCAGGAAAAGCTGGGCTGGCAGCCTTCGGTGCGGCTGCGCGATGGGCTGCGGCAGACGTTCGAGTGGATCGAGGGTGAGATGGCCAGTGGGGCGTCTGGCAAATAATGGCGCCGATGCCCAATGGAGAGGGTAGCCCGGACTTCCGAACGATTCTGGGAATACGTTTCTTTCAGGGAAGTGCGGCCGCGGCGGTGGACCGCATGGGGGCGGGAGGACTGCTGGTGGTTCCGGCCGCGCCCGCGCTGAAAGACCTGGGGACCGATGCCGCGTATCGCGAGGCGCTCGTGCATGCAGATCTCGCTTTGGCGGATTCGGCGTTCATGGTGCTGATCTGGAATTACATGGAAAAGGATTCGGTGCGGAGGCTCTCGGGCCTCGAGTATCTGCGCGAATTGCTGCGCCGGGCGGAGGTGAGAGAGCCCGGGAATACAGTGTGGATCAAGGCCAGCAAGGCGAGCGCGACGCGGAACGTGCGCTGGCTGGAGCGGCAGGGGATCGATGTGCCGGAAGAGTGTATTTATCTGGCGCCCATGTATGGGCGGGAGATCGATGACCCGGCGCTGCTGGAGTTGCTGGAAAGGATCCGTCCACGGCATGTGGTGGTGACGATTGGGGGCGGCCCGCAGGAGCGGCTTGGGTTATACCTGAAACGGCGCCTGAGTTTTGAACCGGCGATCCACTGCACAGGGGCGGCGATCGCGTTCCTGAGTGGCGATCAGGTGCGCATCCCCATGTGGGCGGACAGGTTTTATCTGGGCTGGTTTTTTCGGGCAATCTCAGAGCCGACGACGTACATTCCGCGATATTGGGGCGCGCGGAAGTTGCTTGCCTTGATGCGGGACTACCGGGGGCGGCTTCCGATGGAGAGCGAAGGCTAGTTGTCACCTCGAACTCGCTGTCATTCCGCATTTGTTGGCCTTCCCGAAGGGGATCTGCGTCTCTTCCCGGGCGGCACAGTTCTCAAGGAAAGTTACAATCCAGGATTTCCGGACTCAGGCGGAACGGCTGGCCCTTCTTCGTCCATGGCTTCCACCACGTCATCGCCGGTTGCGGGGCGGCCATCGCGCACGCTTTCCGCACCAAGCGAGTTGGGGCTGCCAGCCGGGGCGTTGGGATCGATGGTATCGACGTGCGGTTTCGGGCTGCTGCCTGCGGTTGAGTCTGCCATGGTGTGATCTCCTGTTTGTGGCCCGGTTTGCCCCACCGCGGAAGCGCGGCGAAGACGGTACTGCGGGTAGGATGCAGAGAAGGGGAACCGCGACGGGTGCAATTAGCCTTTCGTGGCAGAAGGCCGGCGCGGCCTTTTCCGGAAATACGGGTCTGAGGATATATGGGTCTTCGTCTGGTTGCTGGTCTGCTCTTCTGTTTCGTGTTGGCGCCGGTGCGAGCGCAGGCGATTTCGGTAGCCGAGCAATATCTTTTTCAGGCTGCGAATGCAGAGCGCGCACAGCGGGGATTGCCGGCTCTGCGCTGGGATGACGCCTTGTATCGCGCTGCGCAGAAGCATGCACAGGAGATGGCCAAGCGGGAGAGTATTTCGCACCAGTATCCGGGAGAGCCGGAGTTGGCCGACCGCGGCAAGAGTGCAGGCGCAAAATTCAGTGTCATCGCGGAAAATGTGGCCGAGGCGGGGACCGCAGTCAGAATCCATGATGCGTGGATGAACTCTGCGGGGCATCGTGCGAACCTGTTGGACCCTCGGGTCGACGCGGTCGGGATCAGCGTGCTGCAGCGGGATGGGCAGCTCTATGCGGTACAGGACTTCGAGCGGACGGTGGCAATTCTTTCGGTGGAGAGCCAGGAGAAAGTTGTGGCGCGCTTGATGCTGGCTGCGGGGAGCATAAAAATTCTGCCGGAGTCAGACGATGCAAGACAGACGTGCGCTATGTCGAAGGGGTACTCCGGTGTGCGGGAGCCAAATTTTGTGACGCACTTCACGGCAGTCGATTTGTCGAGGATTCCCGATAGCCTTGTCGCGCAGATTCAGAGCGGACGGTATCGCGAGGCGGTAGTAGGAGCTTGCGCGTCAAAAAATAGCGGGGCGTTTACGACGTACAACATTGCCGTGATGCTGTACCAGTAGGCTCTAGGCGGTCACGGGCTCAATGCCGGCTTCGGCCAGTTCTTCGGCGGTCGCGGGTTTGGTGGGTTCCATTTGCAGCAGATTGTTGAAGCGGTTGAAGTAGTTGAACAGGCCGATCGCGGCCATCAGCTCGACGACTTCGCCCTCGGAGTAGAAGCGGCGGAGGCGCGCCATATCGGCGTCGGTGTACTCGTGTGAAGCGTTGGTCATCACCTCGGCGAGATGGATCGCTTCCTTTTCGGCTTCGCTGAAGAGTGGGGAATCGCGCCAGGACTTTAGGGCTTCCAGATGCTCGGGTGACCATCCCAGCTTGAGGCTGATGGCGGTGTGGCTGGCGAGGCAATAGGCCGTGCAGTTGAGCTGCGAGGTGCGGACAACGACCAGCTCTTTGAGTTTCGTGGGCAGCGTCCCGGTCTTGAGGACAGCTTCCATATGCGCGGTCGCTGTGCGGAAGATTTCGGGGCGATGGGCGAGGGTGCGAAAGAAGTAGGGCACGTTGCCGCGGTCGCGGAGAAACTTGTCGTAAACGGGCGTAAGTTCGGCGGAAACGTCGGAGCGATTGAGCCGGCTGATACGGGGCATGGGCAAGTCCTCCTGCAAGTGCAATGATAAAGGGTGTGCTTCGGCTGAGTCCTGTCTTTGACCGCGTGCGCCGCGTTTGTTATAAATGAAGAGGCGCAGCCGCCCGGCAGCGTCTTGCTTTCACAGCGATCCTGAGTAGCTCAATGGCAGAGCATTCGGCTGTTAACCGAAGGGTTGTAGGTTCGAGTCCTACCTCAGGAGCCACATTCTAAAAGACTTAGCTCCTTCGATAAAATGTATCAACCCCACATTACCCCACTCTAAGGGAATGTTTCGTCAGGCTGCGTTTGCAGACTGAGTGTTTTGTGTGTCCGGCTTCATGATCATTTGCACGACTTTCGAGTTGGCTTCGCGCTTGGACTTCATGGCTGCATTGCCGTACACGTTCATGGTTGTTGAGACCTGTGCATGACGCATAAGCCGCTGCTGGACGCCGATCGGCGCAAAAGTTTCATCGAGCAGGCTGCGATAGCTGTGGCGGCAGGTATGCCACCCCACTCCTTCTATGCCGATCTTTTGTCCGGCTGTACGGAAATGGTTTTGCTGAATCTGCCCTGCATGTTGGCAACCCCCGGTTCGTGCTGACGGAAAAACCAACCCCACAGAAACCCCACACAGCGTTCTCCAGTTGATGAGAACCTGAGCGAGATCTGGGTCGAGGGGAACATCATCTTTGGAATCCTCGGTCTTACAGGGACCAATTCGTCCGCTGACAGCACCCTGAGATACGAGCATCGTTCCGTTGTGGAAGTTCAGCCGCTCCCATGTAAGTGCAAGGATCTCCGAGGCCCTGAGGCCAGTGGCCATTGCGAGGGTGAACATGGTTCGATAGGGTTCTTCTAGCAAACTGATGAGCTCGACATACTCCTCAACCGTCAGAATGCCCCGGCGCTTGAGGCGCTTGGAGATTCCCTTCACCTTGACGAGGCCCATCGGATTATCGGCAGTGAGCTTCCACAGCCGAGCCCTGTCGAACAACAAGCTCATCAGGTTCTTGATGTGGCCGCGCGTTTTCGGTGCCAGCGTTAGAGTCTTGAGCCACTCTTGTATCTCCAGCGCGTCCATCTCGGCGAGCAGGTTCGCTCCCCATTTTGGACGAATATGTTTTCTGAGATACGAGAGGTAGCCAGAAGCCGTGCTGTAGGCGACGCCATCGGTGATGGTGATCTCGCCAGGGGGTTGGGCGGCAATCTCAACCAGCCGCTCCGATTCGATGAACTGGTCGATGACCAGGCCGAACGTGGGTTTGTGCTGTTTCTTGTAGGAGGCTGGCCCGTTCATTTGCAGAACCTGGCTCTGCAATGCTATGCGTGCTTGGGTCTCGGTTGGATATTCCAAAGTTGAGAGTGTCATCTGGCGCAACGGGGAGCCCGGCTCCGCATGATCGCGGAACCGGTACTCCCAAACGTCGACACCAGTTTTGCGTGGCACTCGGCGGAGACTCCCGTTCTGATACTTCCTGCGTGTGAATTTCATCGATCTCCTTGATCAATTCACGCGAAGGGTTGGCTGAGGCTGAGTGTGCATCGACCGAAGCCAATCGTCAAGTTCAGTCAGGCGAAAGAAGTACCGCTTCCCGCGCCGGATGCTCGGGATACGGCCCTCCCTCGCCATCTTCTGGACCGTCTTCAGATGACACCGCAATTCGATTGCGGTCTCTTCCGCCGTAAGCAGGGCCTCGAAGATGGGCCAGCTTGTTGGGGAAACTACGTTTTGGTGCATGGGTGTTACCTCCTGAATTTGAAGCTACAGATTGATCTGGCGGTGCCAAACAGTACCGGCTGGATGCTGTCCGACACTTTGAACGAGTGCCGATTCGTGCCGCACATCGCTTTCCTACCCTAGATACTTCGGCGCTGCTGCCAAAGAGAACGGAGGTACAGTGTCCTTTGGGATCCAATGATTGGGGGGTTGTCACCGAGAGGCGGTAGGATCTTGTGGCCGTCAAGGGACGAGAATTGAACGCGGTAGGGCGTTACAGTGGCCGGGAGCACAGAAGGCTCTACGGGCCTTTTGGGACAAGTTCTGGGCGGGAACTAGCTTCGGGTACGTGGCACTTTGACTGGTGTCGGCTTTGTGCTTCGGGTTGATTTGTCGGCGAAGGCGGAAGCCAACTTCAGAAGGAATCGAGTTTCAGCCTGAGACTTCGCTAGTTCCCAGCGCGCCTGAGCCGCCGCTATGGCTAATGTGTCTGTTTGCGCATCTCTCGTCGGAGAACCTGACCGTGCCACGCGAGGTCTTCTTGAGGCTGCGGTGACGAGAAGTTTGGATATCTCTGAGGGCTTCGCACCATAATGGCTTGCGATGTCGACTAGGCGCAGTACCGACTCTATGTCCCCATCGAGGTTGTCCAGCTGGGTTCTCCAACCTTCGCGTGCCAGTTTTTTGCCGGCAACAGACAGCTTCAGTTCGTGGCGGGGTCGCTTTCCCTGACTCGAGCCGACATCCTGTACGACAAGCTTTGCTGCCTGCATCCGTATCAGCGCTGGGCTGGATGAACCCAGCGACACTCCCGCTCTCCTCTGAAGTTCGTACCTGCTTCGGAGTCCTCGGTCGATAAGGGAAAGTAAGAAGAGCTCGGTGATAGATGTGGACAAGAAACCTCCTGACGTAGCCAGTGTATCTAGTTGTAGAGCGTGTCTTTTTGAATCTTGAGCGCGTTGCCGTAACCGTAGAGCACCGCGCTGTACGCCTTGGCGGGGTTAGGTTGCAGTTTGGTGACCCATGTGAAGAGCCAGTCGGCGGGAAGGGCAATGTCTACGATGATTTCAGTTGGATCGTACGTCGTTTCGAAAGGGCGCGACTTCCTAATCAGATCCGCTATGCCGTCGTAGGCGGGGACGCTTTTCGCCCAAGGCAGACCATTCTGTATGGCGAATCGAACTTGTTCAGTGACGGGAGGCCACAGTTTGGGATCAACGTTCTCCCTTAGCCAATTAGTTATCGCCGTTGTTAGCCCCGTCTGTGACACAGAAATCTGACTCACAGAGGCCGGTTCCGCGGGGTGCGATTTGGCCTGAGCACTCGCCTTTGGCTCATCTGGCGAATCGATCCGCGTCGATAAACCTTGAGCCAATGGTTCTGAACTTCGCACTGGATTTCCCATTCTCGGTGCCCTTGCGGCCGTGAATCGTTCGCCTCGTTCCGATGCAGCGATAGAGTTCGGCAACTCTGCTCCTGGCAGCGTGGTTAGCTCCAGCTTCTTCGCTACCAGCTTGAACAGGAGCGCGCGTCCGGCCGTTTGTTCGCCAGCGAGCAGTTCGCGAAGAGTCATTGCGTGACGTCCGCGGTGGAACTCTTCCTTGATGAGCCTGACCATCCTTTTGATTTGCGCTTCTTCGAGCGCCGCATAGCAGCGTTCTTCCAACGCAAGCTTGATCATGTCGGCGATTGCGAAACGTTGTTGCGCCCACAATCCCTTGCGGGGCCACGCGAAAGTGCGCGCCGGTATACGAAAGTGGAGAAGGTTGAAGCGGCACCAACTCACGAAAGCCCGCCACGTCTCGCTGGATTCGGAGACGGCAGCATTTCCGTGAATGTTCTCCGCTTTTCGCTTTGCGCGCTTACGATACTTCTCAAGCTTCAGGTCGAGAGAACGGACCGTGACGGGGTTGTGTGGCGTGCTCGAAGACCTTTTGAGAAGGCGGAGGGCGAACTGAGCGGTGGCGATGTCGAAGAGGTCCAGCCGAACCTTCCGCGAGAACGTGTTTGTTGCGAGTTGTTGATGCAAACCCGGGATTCTGCCGGCCATTTCGATATCAAACCGGCGGTTCGGATGGATGTCACGGCCCCAGGGGCCTAAGCATTCTGCATAGAAATCGGGGAAGTCCCCATGTGCGGCTGTCGCGAGGCCGGTGTTGAGGGCGTCCAAGCCTGGCCTAAGCAGGCTGGATTCAGAGAACGTGATTGTCAGACGTACCTTCGGGTGTGTCATTGTGTCCCGGCTGGTTCGTCTGGAGTCGCACAGCGGGTGACGAAATCCGTAAAGAACGCGTCGAGTTCCTGCGAGGTGGGGTCATGGAGGACGGCGGCAAAGAACAGGGCTTGAGCATCCAGTGCAGCTTGAACGATGAGAAGAAGGCGAGGGAATTCTGGAGATGGAAGCTCGTGATCGGCCAAGTAATCTATCGCGCACCGCACGTATTTACGCAGGTGCAACCGCTCGCCCGGCAGCGCGGCCCCGGTCGAACAGGTATGGAAATCCGGTTGGATATGATGGGACGAAGTTCTCGATAATTGCATAAGCTCTCGATTCGGGGTTAATTAGTATGCCGATTCCGAGCAAAGTGAATCGCGTTTTGTAGATTTATTTTCAGTCGAACCCCTTTGTTGAGCGAGTCTGGGCGTTTATCGGTCATTGGACATATCTGCCGACTTCCAAATGGCGAAACGGAGTTGCGAGCATACGTTGTATGCTCAGGCTGTCCACAGGACAGTAAAGGAACGTGTATTGCTTACCGGAGAACTTCGCAATCAGGTCGACCAGCTTTGGAACAGTTTCTGGTCCGGCGGCATCGCCAATCCTATCGAGGTGATCGAGCAGATCACCTATCTGCTCTTTCTTAAGCGGCTGGATGAGGAGCAGTCGGCGGCTGAGAATAAGGCGCGGCAGCTGAAGCAGCCGCTGGATCGCCAGATTTTCCCGCCCGGAAAAGACAGCCGCGACACACCCTATGCTCATTTGCGGTGGAGCTTTCTGAAGGGGCAAGAGGCCCGTGCACAGTTCAAGCTGGTGGATGAGCATGTGTTTCCGTTTCTGCGCACGCTGGGTGGCGATGGGACGACGTACGCGCACCACATGCGGGATGCGCGATTTACGATCCCGACGCCGAATCTGCTGTCGAAGGCGATTCAGCTTATCGACCTCATCAAGATGGACGACCGCGATACCAAGGGCGACGTGTACGAGTACATGCTGTCGAAGATCGCGTCGGCAGGGCAGAATGGGCAGTTTCGAACGCCACGGCACATTATTCAGTTGATGGTGGCGCTGAACGCGCCGAAGCCGACGGATATTGTATGCGATCCGGCGTCAGGGACTTGTGGGTTCCTGGTGGCGACGGGCGAGTATCTGCGTGAACATCATGCGTTCGATTTGTTCGCGACGGAGAAGTCGCGGCGGCACTTCAACGAGAAGCTGTTCCATGGGTTCGACTCCGATGCGACGATGCTGCGGATCGGGAGCATGAACCTGCTGCTGCATGGCGTGGAGAACCCGGACATCCAGCGGCGGGATTCGCTGGCGGAAGAGAACAAGGATGAGGCTGGGAAGTACACGCTGGTGCTGGCGAATCCGCCGTTTGCGGGGTCGCTGGATTATGAGTCGACGGCGAAGGACTTGCAGCAGATTGTGAAGACGAAGAAGACGGAGCTGCTGTTCCTGGCGTTGTTTCTCCGGCTGCTAGAGACGGGTGGACGCGCGGCGGTGATTGTGCCGGACGGGGTGTTGTTTGGAAGCTCGAATGCGCATAAGAAACTGCGGACGATGCTGGTGGAGGAGCACAAGTTGGATGCGGTGATCTCGCTGCCTTCGGGGGCGTTCAAGCCGTACGCGGGGGTGTCGACGGCGATCCTGATGTTTACGAAGACGGGTGTCGGTGGGACCGATAACGTCTGGTTCTACGATGTGCAGGCCGATGGCTACTCGCTGGATGACAAGCGCACGGCGTTGCTGGCGGAGGACAAGCTTGGGGCAACTCCGCGGACTGCGCTGGCTGAGGCGGATCATGCGAAGAATAACTTGCCGGATGTGCTGAAGCGGTGGGGGCAGCGGGACGGTGCTGAGGAGGAGCGGCCGCGGACGGCGCAGAGCTTCATGGTGCCGCGTGCGGAGATTGAGGCCACTGGTTATGACCTCTCGCTGAACCGCTATAAGGAGGTGGTGCATGAGGAGGTTGTGCATACGCCGCCGAAGGTGATTCTTGCGGAGTTGAAGGCGCTGGAGTTGGAGATTCAGGAGGGGCTGAAGGAGTTGGAGGCGATGCTCGGATGATTCGAATGAGGGTCGGAGACTTCTGCGAAACCGGTTCTGGAGGTACCCCCTCACGTGATCGGGAAGGTGAGTTTTATGGCGGCCACATTCCCTGGGTCAAGTCCGGCGAACTTCGGGAAAACACCATTCGCCAGACCGAGGAGCATCTCACCGAAGAAGCTCTCAAGCAATCTTCCGCGAAGCTGGTTCCGGCTGGTTCACTTCTTATAGCCATGTACGGAGCTACGGTAGGACGTGTCGCCATTCTGGGCATACAGGCAGCCACGAATCAGGCGGTGTGCTTTATCAAACCGAACCCAGATGAGGTTGATAACCGATATCTTTTTCACGCGTTGCAAGCGCAACTTCGAAATTTCGTTTCACGGGCTGTTGGCGGCGCCCAACCCAACATTAGCCAGCAGATTATTAGAGATACTTCTATTTATTTGCCAGAATTAGCCAAACAACGAAGCATCGCAGCGATTCTGGATAAGGCAGACGTCCTGCGAGCCAAGCGCCGACAATCTCTCGCGAAACTTGAATCCGCCGGTAAAGCCACTTTGGCCGAACTGATCAGACCAAGCGAAATTGATTTGGAACATGTGTCATTGGGCGAATTGGTATCAGAATTTCGTTACGGCACCTCGGAGAAGTCTTCCGCGGGTGGCTGGCCAGCCCTTCGAATTCCTAACGTTCTTCGAGGTCGCTTAGATCTCAGTGAATTGAAATCTGTGCTGGTTACTCCAAAGGAATTTGAACGCTTGCGCTTGGTCGAGAATGATCTCCTATTCGTACGCACCAATGGAAACCCTGATAACGTTGGCCGCTGTACGTTATACGATTCCAAGCTAGTCGAGTTCTCAGGTTATGATTCAGATCAGTTTATCTATGCTTCATACTTGATCCGCGCGCGATTGATTCAAGGAAGTTGCGACCCCGCTTTTCTTCGTGATTACTTGGCAAGCCCGCTTGGTAGAAAGCAAATTCTTTCGGCGGCAAAGACTTCTGCTGGACAATTTAATATCAACATCGATGGCTTGAAGTCGATTCGAATCCCAAAGCCGCCCATCGGGGCACAAGAACGGTACGGACGGCTGATGGATAGCCTTGAAGGCCGCCGTTCCGTTATCGAGAAGTCCTCGAGAAGTATTGAAATGCTTTTTGCGTCACTCCAACACCGAGCTTTCCGCGGGGAGCTTTGACGCGTCTCTTCATTGGCTCCGGACCGAATGCAATTGCTCAGGAAATTGAAGTAGACGATGAACTAAGAAGAGGGGAAGATGAGCTTTCGGTTAGTGGATTCAGGCTGGGATCGAATTCTCGATGATGCTCTTGCAGCCGATAACTCTCGAGTTCGGATTATCTGCCCCTTCATCAAGGAGACAGCGGCGAAGCGTCTGCTCAAGCATGGCCGGCCGAAGTTGTTTGAAGTGATTACGCGCTATGACCTCAATTGCTTCCGGGACGGTGTCAGCGATATTGCGGCGCTTCAGCTGTTGCTCAAGGCCGGCGCGAAGATACGCGGCATCAAGAACCTCCACGCAAAGGCGTATCTGGTTGGGGAGGGCCATGTCATCGTCACCTCTGCGAATCTGACAGAAAAAGGTTTGACGCGGAACCATGAGTTCGGCTTCTGCGCAGAGGATGATGCCATCGCCAAGAGTTGCCACGAGTATTTCGCGAAGCTCTGGACTATTAGAGCCTTGAATCTCACGGGGGCGAAGCTGGATGAGTGGGAGAGAAAGGTGACGGCCGCGTGGGCTTCCGGAGGGGGCACCAAGCTGGGGCCGAGCCTGGGAGATGAGGGAGCGGATGCGGGGCTTCCGGCAGATGCCATGGTCGTGCAAATCCAAACGGATCTACCCGAGCAGGGTTTTGTGAAGTTCTTCGGAACGTCGGACAATCGCTTCGAGCATTCGGATTCCATCCTGGATGAGGTTGACCGATCCGGCTGCTACTTCGCCTGCAACTACCCCGCCAGCAAGAGGCCGCGGTCTGTTCGTGACGGGGCGGTCATGTTCATGGCGAGATTGGTCAAGAACCCAACGGACATCATCATCTTCGGACGCGCGGTTGGAATGCACTATGAGGAGGGACGGGATGACGCACCGCCGGAAGACATCGTCAAGCGTCCATGGAAAGCAAAGTGGCCGCGGTATATCCGCGTACACAATGCGGAGTTCATCAAGGGGACGTTCGCCGATGGCATTCCTCTTTCTGATTTGATGGACGACCTTAAAGAGCACTCGTTCGCCGCTACGGAGAGGAATGCCCGCAGGGGCAGTGGCAACACCAACCCGCGGTCAGCGTTCAATCAGCAAGCGGCGGTGGAACTGACACCCATGGCGATTGCGTGGCTGACGGAACGAATAAATCAATCTTTCGCCAACAATGGCAAAATCAGTCCCGCCGAGTTGGCTAAACTGGATTGGCCCACTATCTAGCTGAGTTTCACGAGTATCTCTTCCATGAGCAACTTCCAGTTTCTGCAAGCAGAATGGCCGTCGATATTCACGGAAGCATCGAAGGCCGAATCACTGGCCTATGCAGATCCGCGGACGGCTTGCTTCTATGCGCGACGGGCGTTGGAGGCTTCACTGCACTGGCTGTATAAGGCGGATGCATCGCTGAAGCTGCCGTACCAGGACAATCTCTCTGCACTGATCCATGAGCCGACGTTTGTGAAGCTGGCGGGGCAGGCGGTTTCGGAGAAGGCGAAGCTAGTCAATCGCAATGGGAACTCGGCCGTGCATAACGCGGCGGCGGTGTCGTATCAGCAATCGTTCGATACGGTGCGCGAGCTTTTTCACCTGACGTTCTGGCTGGCTCGGCGGTATGGGAAGATGCCTCCGCCGGATACGTTGCGGTTCAATGGCGATCTGTTGCCGCGTGCGAATGCTGCCGAACAGCAGATTCAGCAGGCCAGCGCGAAGGTGCAGCGCGAGGCTCAACAGAAGCTTGCCGAACTGGCCGCGAAGCATGAAGCGGAGCTTGCTGCGAAGGACAACAACCTTATGCTGCTGCTGACCGAGCGCGAGAACCTGCTGACGGGGAAACTGGAGATCGACGCCGAGTTGCAGCGGCTGCGTACGGAGATGGCTGTCCTGGTTGCGGCGAATGTAGTCCAGCCTGACACGCACGACTACGACGAAGCGGCTACGCGGGACGCGTTTATCGACCTGCTGTTGAAGGAAGCCGGCTGGGACCTCGACGCTGTGAATACGCGAGAGTTTGCGGTGAGTGGTATGCCGACGCCGTCGGGTACGGGGAAGATCGACTATGTGCTGTGGGCGCCGGATGGGCTCCCGCTGGCCGTGGTGGAAGCCAAGCGGACGCGCCGGAATGCGCAGGAAGGTCAACAGCAGGCGAAGCTTTATGCCGACGCGCTTGAGGCGCAGTTTGGGCAGCGGCCGGCGATCTTCTACACCAACGGTTACGAGCATTTTCTGTGGGACGATCTGCGGTATCCGCCTCGGTCGGTGCAGGGTTTTTACACGCAGGCAGAGCTGCAACTGCTGGTGCAGCGACGGACGTCTCGAAAGACGTTGACGAGTGTGGCGACGGATCTCGACATCGCTGAGCGGTACTACCAGGAGCGTGCGATTCGAAAGATTGCCGATGCGTTTGAGCAGAGGCAACTGCGCAAGGCGCTGCTGGTAATGGCGACGGGATCTGGGAAGACTCGAACGGTGATTGCGCTGGCGGATGTGCTGATGCGCGCGAATTGGGCTGGGCGGGTGCTGTTTCTGGCGGACCGGCTGGCGTTGGTGAGGCAGGCGACGAATGCGTTCAAGCGGCATCTTCCGAATGCGACGACGGTGAACCTGGTGACGGAGCGCACTCAGACGGGGCACATCTATGTCAGTACGTATCCGACGATGATGAACCTGATCGATGATGCGGCCGAGCCGGGGAAAGAAGGTGCGCGGCGATTTGGGCCGGGGTACTTCGACCTCATCGTCGTGGACGAAGCGCATCGCTCGATCTATCAGAAGTATGGGGCGATCTTCGACTACTTCGACGCTCTACTGGTGGGGCTGACAGCGACGCCTCGCGATGAGATCGACCACAATACTTATCGCCTGTTTCAGCTTGAAGATGGAGTGCCGACTGATGAGTACTCGTTGACGCAGGCGATCGAGGACAAGTTTCTGGTGCCGTACAAGGTGCTGAATACGCCGGTGAGGATTCCCAATGAGGGCCTTCGTTATGACGACCTGGACGACGAGCAGAAAGACCGTTGGGATGCTCTGGAATGGAGCGATGACGGTACGGTTCCGGCGTCGGTCGAGGCGCCGGAAGTGCATCAGTGGTTCTTCAACGAGAACACCGTCGACCTTGTACTGAAAGATTTGATCGAGAAGGGGATCAAAGTGGCGGAGGGTGATCGCCTGGGGAAGACGATTCTCTTTGCGAAGAACCAGCGTCATGCAAACTTTATCGCCGAGCGCTTCGATTACAACTATCCGCACCTAGCGGGGAAGTTTGCGCGGGTAATTACGTATGAAGTTGAGTTTGCTCAGACACTGATTGACGACTTTTCGCAGCCGGAGAAGCAACCGCATCTGGCGATCTCGGTGGATATGCTGGATACGGGGATCGATGTGCCGGAGGTCGTCAACCTTGCGTTCTTCAAGAGCGTGCGTTCGAAGACGAAGTTCTGGCAGATGATCGGTCGCGGCACTCGGCTCAGTCCGAACCTGTTTGGCCCCGGCCAGGATAAGACTGAGTTTCTGATCCTTGATTACTGCCGGAACTTTGAGTATTTCGGGATGGACCCCGATGTTGTTGATGGAGGTTCGACCATACCGCTGAGCGCGCGGTTGTTTCGCCGGCGGGTGGAATTGCTGGGTGAATTGGACCGCGTCGGGACCGCCGGAACGATTCACAGCGAAGCGACGAATTCCCTTCGAGCAGCGATTGCTGAGATGATTCGCGCCCAGGTGGTTGGGATGAGTTTGGATACTTTCGAAGTGCGGCCCCATCGGCGCTTTGTGGAGCAATACTCCAGCGCTGAGGCGTTTGCGCGGATTGATGTTGAACAGACCAGCGATCTGCATCGCATCTCTGCGTTGCCGACATCCGTGACGGATTCGGACGGTCCCGCAAAGGTTTTCGATCACCTCATTCTGCGAATGCAGCTCGCGATGTTGCGCGTTCAGCGGACGTTCACGATGATGGCGGAGAAGGTCGTGGCCCTTGCTGTCCTGCTGGAAGGGAAGGCGACCATCCCGATGGTTGCCGCGCAATTGCCGTTGCTGGAGGAGATTCAAACCGACGATTTCTGGCGACATTTGACCTTGTCGGCACTTGAAGACGTTCGCCTCCGCCTTCGCCCCCTGGTCAAGCTGATTGAGCCGGTGGCAAGACCGATCGTCATTACAGATTTCGACGACGAACTAGTTCCGCACACCGAGGTGCCGGATTTATTGGCCGGTGCCGCTCCAGGCGTAGATATTGAACGCTTCAAAGCGAAGGCGCAGCACTTCCTGCTGAAGTATGAGCAGTCCGCAGCGATCCAGCACCTCAAGTGGAATGAGCCCATGACTCTCGAGGATTTGGCGGAGCTTGAAGCCATCTTTTTAGCGGAAGGCGCGAGCGCGGCTGAAGTGTCGGCGGTCAGGCACACCGGCCCGGGTCTGGGATTGTTTGTGAGGTCGCTCGTTGGCCTGGATCGCGCAGCTGCCCGGCGCGCTTTCAGTTCTTTCATCGAACGACATACGCTGTCAGGGAATCAACATCAGTTCATCGACCTGCTGGTCGAGTTTCTAACGAGACGGGGCTACGTTGATCCGGCGCAGATGTATAGTCCGCCATTCACGGACGCGCATCCTCATGGGGTTGCCGGGTTGTTTGCCGATAGCGACGTGACAGCAATGCTTTCGATCCTTACTTCGATCCGCCAAAACGCAGAGGGTGTTGCGGGGTGATGGCCATATTCAAAATGTGTATACTCACCTATTTAACGATGTGAAGCTTTGCTGTAGCCTTAGCTTTTTCTTGACCCATTTTCCCACCTTGCACTCCAGTCATTACGAGAGACGCGAGCAAATTCTCTAGTTCTTGCAACGGCAAATCTAACTCTTCTGCGATCCGCCGCCGAGAAAAACCGTCTTCATATAGTTTCCCCAGGATTATGGGAAGAACGAGGCTTGTCTCTCTGGTAGCGGCTTCCGGTTCACTGACCCGGTATCCGCTCTTTGAGATCTGGATCGCGAGGGAGCGATACTGCCAGTCCGTAATCAATTTGAGTTGATGGAGGCGGTAGTTGATAGCAGCAACAGATACACCGAAGATCTTTTTCAAACGTACCAGCTCGGAAATCGTAGCCAGCTTCGGTGCGCGAGCAAGAATACTCGCCGCCGGCATCAGAAAGGAGGAAGCGAAACGGTGGGCTTCTTCTTCTCCGACTCGCCCAGATGGTGGGCCGTGCTTGTGTAGTACGAGGTGCCCCAACTCATGGGCCGCATCGAATCGGCTGCGTTCTGCCGACTTGTAGCTATTCAAAAATATAAACGGAGTTTCTGCCTTCCAGGTCGAGAGGGCGTCGACATCGACACTCCGGACGGAAAGAGAGTAAACTCGAATTCCCTTGGATTCCAATAGATGAATCATATTGCGTATGGCCAATTGACCTAAGCCCCAATACTCCCGCAATGCCTCGGCAGCAGCTTCTGGATCTCTTTCCTGCCGAAGATCAGGTAAATCGATGGCGGGAAGCTCAAAGTGGCTTTCCAGCCACTTTGATAGGTAAAGTGCGAGTTCGCTCTGGGTGAGCGCCGCGTCACGCTGTTTCGCCGCCATTTTTGTAAGTGAGCGGAAGCTTACGTCTTCCGCTAAAAGGGTCTCGAAATCGCTTCCAAAAAAGAACTGTTTCGGAAACTCTAAGATCCTAGACAGGTCAGACAGTACTTCCGAAGCAGGCGGATACTCCCCGAGCTCATATGCAACGAGGGCGCGATACGTCACGTCGAGTTTCTCAGCTAACTGCTTCTTTGAGAAGCCTCTATGGCGACGAGCGAATGCTAAGCGGCTAGGATTAAAAGGGGCTGCATCCTCGTTAAGCACGGCGCTTTAGATCGATCTGCACTTCTTCGGTTAGGTCCAGCGGTTCATCAGGAATCCCGCTCAACAAAGCTGCATCAAAACCGGTAGACGGAAGAAGAATACGTTCCCTCCAGCCGTCTATATGGCGGTCTTCTGACATCGATATTGGCATAGACAGCTCGCACCGCATTTCGCCAGCGACTTGATCCCGATGAATGAGAAGCAACCATGTCTGACGTCTGCTAACGCGCTCTACTTTTTCTAGTGCATCCGCTTCCATCTCAGGAAAGAGGAAGGCATTGTGCTCCATGGCACGGGAAGTGGTGTATCCCTTGCTAGAAGAAGTCTTGGGCTCCAAATCACCCATTCGACCTGTGTTCTTGTCCCCTCCGGCAACGGTCATAACAATTTCACCGGAAGGGTGGTGAATTTGAGGTTGACCATTCTCTTCTACACTCGACCAGCGGAACGGGGTTACGACTAATAAATCCCGAAGACCGCGCATAGATTCTGCCCAGCTAGCGAGTGCCGGAAAATTCCGCGGGTGGTGCGGCGTGCAGGCCGCAAACGCTGCTAATCCTCGTTTTGCTGCTTCCAGCAAAACACCAGAGTTCAGGCTGAGGCCGCTCAACCGTGTCTCCACCTCGTCCGGGGTATCCCAAATGTGACGTTTAGTCTGCACAAAAGACCTCTCTTCCAATTACTCTACCACATTTGTGGTTGAAAAAAGTGTAGTTAGGCGACATTCGCGCGATGCGTGACCGCTCTTGGTCTGAATCTTCATATTGCATGATCGCGCCGCCCCAAACCCGCGCCCACCCATCCTACGAGCCCTCTCCATATATTGAGTCGAGAGAATGGCCCGTGAGCCAGGTTCCCTGCCTCCCAAGTCTCCATCTAAGCCCTGAAGACACCTTTATGCGGCAGTAAGTCTCCCGAACTCAGCAGAAGGACGTGTTCCCTCCTACGAGCCGATCTCTATCTCCAGAAGAGGCAAGT